>VFQS010000280.1_pt1 | contig 63622 bp, 91 predicted proteins | sample 3512361 | NCBI WGS metagenome assembly VFQS01 (sample SAMN10412375, study PRJNA504923) | tailings metagenome | isolation source: Relicate 1 Philex TSF3 active mining | place: Philippines | reverse complement strand
CAAAGATGTCGTCCCAACGACCGATCTCAGGCACCTTCATCAACAGCAATGCTGCGTCAGTTGGTTGGTGCTTGTCTAGATAAGCCAGGATTTGACGGAAGATTTCACGTTCTCCAGCACCACCACGAACGTCGCGAACCCACTGGGCAATACGCAACGCAACTTCACGGTTTTCTGCATAAGCAGCCACGAAGTCTTTAGTGATGTCCTTACCACGGCTTGCACCGATTTTGAAGAACAGGTCTACGCACGCATTGGCAGTAGACTTACGAGCACGCATACCATTTTCAGTACGTGCTTCTTGATTCTTAACAGCGTTTACAAAAGTGTTCATATACATCTCCAATTACAGGCACATTTAGCCTAAGTCAAACAACAGGTTAGCTTCTACTTTGGGATTAAACTGCCAAACTCGAAACGCAGTTCGTCGCAATTGCACCGAAGTGCGGCACGACCATCGATGCGGGTATTAATCCGCTAGATGTTTGCTGAAACTAACCTAACATAAATCAATTATACCTGACTTTTGAATTAAAGTCAAGCATAATTTAAACAACGGGATGATCGGGACGTTATTTGGTTTGCTTGGAACCACGCTCTTTTAAAACCCAGCGGAAATCAAGTGGGTTACCACCATCTAGCTGTTCTTTCTCAGCAAGTCACTATTTGATTCAGCTTCGTTGCCTAGCCACCGAATTGACACCTTACGATGTTTCCTCCATTGGTGGCGGTTCTTTAAGTACGATTATTTTATCGTGCTGTAGTCATCCCAAAACTTTATTTAGTCCCAGAGATTTTGGTAATACTTACCAAAGAGTCTGAAACCATTTTGTATTCTTTCATTTACCTTTGCGATACCTTCGTAGTCGCATTTGTATGTATCATTTGGTCCATGTAACATTTCAGAGCAGCCATTTTCCAGCTTCTTCCACTGAATGTCATGTTCACCAGAACGATACGCATCTTCCCAAGAATCGTCAATCTTATGTTCGAATGCAAAAATCATTTCATCCAACACATAATCCCAACGCTTTTCAACAAGGTTATATTCTACCTTATCTTCATCATAAAAGTCAAATTTCTTTTGATTGCTCCAATCTTCATGAGAAGTGAAACGCAATTCTTCAGGAACGTCTTCAATATCAACAAGGGCTGAGCCCATACGATTTGAACGAAGTTGCTTTAACATTGGCAGAATAATTGGCGCCAACGTAGAATCAATATTCCAGCAATCGTATTTATCAATTTTTACATAATGGATTCGTTTCTTTTTAGAATGAACCCAAGACAGGAAATCATAAAGAAGGGTTGTTGGGCGTTCTCGATTCCAAGAAGTAATTTCACCAACTTTGGTTTCAGGTTCAATGCTACCATGAGCAAGCCATTCACCAAACTTATGAACCCAATCAGGTTTGCGTTTGAAACCATACTCGTCTTTCTCAGGCTTTGCCCAGAAACACAGTGCTTCAGCAAGTTGATATGGTCCAAACCAATCTACATGCTTACCGATATAAACCTTCATATCAATCTCCAAAAATAACAGGAATGCTTTTTTGCGTTTTCAAATTACAAGTTTGATGCATTTATGTTTGCTGAAACATTCCTAAAACTGGTACCTTGTGACGGGATCGAACCGCCGACCTTCTCCTTGTAAGGGAGACACTCTACCGCTGAGTTAACAAGGCATTATATAACAGGATTCGCTTTTTGCTTTTTCCAAATAAAAGTTTTTTATATTTGCTGAAAGAATCCTAAAACTGGCGGTCCCAAGGGGTAACGATCCCCTTCTTTAGCAGTGACAGTGCTACGTGCGTCCATGAACACTTTGAGACCAAACATAAGATGAAAGCCCGTTACTCGCCAAGGATAGGTTCTACCTGTAACTTCCTTATAGCTTTTCGCTTGTCGACTTTCAAATTTTGGTGGAGGCTCTCCGATTCGAACAGAGAAGGTCAGAGACAAAAGATTTACAGTCTTCCCCCGATACCATTACGGGACTAAACCTCCATTTTGTTTACCACACCAAGTGTCAGTCTGAGAATGACAGTTTGGACATAGTAACCTCAAATTTTCTTTGCGATGGTCAGAACTGTCGCCACTAATATGGTCAAGTTGAAGAACAATATCTTTACCTTGCCAATTAGTCAGACCACAGCAGGAACATTTGTTTTCAAATATACCGTCTCTAATCAATCGCTTCTTTAGTTTCAGAGTTTGATAGTAGGGGTGATCGCCAGCAAGAATCTCATCTAGAGGAATCTTGACTTTCGCTCCACCACCATTACCAAAATCTAAACCTAATTTCTTACAAACTCTCCACATTTGGATATGTGGCACCGAGAAACGGACAGCCATCTTACCAAGATGTTTCAATTCATCATACGCATCAATTACTTCTTGATCCGTGAATTTATTTTTAACCTGCTTCATAGAATCTCCTTTTACATTTATTTAGTAAAAAGCGGATTTCTAATCTGCTTACTTCAAAATTTTTATACAGCTGACAACTTATTTGTATCACCAATGTTATAGATACCATTCACCTTAATTAAAGCAGCTGCAAGGTTTCGGTACGTCAGGGGTAGTCACTACTTGGTTGTTGCTAGTTTAGCCTCACTTGCGGAGATAACCTCACCACCTCTTGCGGAGGTCGGTTTTCGTAACATCTGACAACAAATTGTCATGTGTATAAAAATGGTACACGGTACGGGAATCGAACCCGTCTTACCAACGTGAAAGGCTGGTGTCCTAAACCGATAGACGAACCGTGCATAAGTGCTAGAGTCTGCCCCATAATAACTATCCCAACGCAACTCTAGCAGATTCACTCTTCCAGCGAATCCCCTTACAATTGCCCATGCTCCCGACTCCGACGTAGAGGCTTAGAGGGTCTTGCGATAAAATACTTACAAAACTAACTCAACATCACTAATTATAACTCATACTTGATTAAAAGTCAAGCATTATTTTTGGCGTCCCGTGAGAGATTCGAACTCCCGACCTGCGGTGTAGAAGACCGATGTTCTATCCAGCTGAACTAACGGGACATGGTGCGAGTGGAGGGACTTGAACCCTCAATCCCTTGCGGGCGACAGATTTTAAGTCTGTAGTGTATGCCATTCCACCACACTCGCTCTATACATTAATTATACCTCATCCCTGAATTAAAGTCAAGGATTATTTTGTGGAATCTGGGGTCGGATTTGAACCGACGAATCTACTGGTTTGCAATCAGTGCCATTAAGCCTCTCTGGTACCCAGACATAAAATTTTGGTGCGGATGGCGAGACTCGAACTCGCAGAATCTTGATTTTGAGTCAAGCACGTATACCAATTCCATCACATCCGCATTTGGTGGGTCTTGTGGGATTCTAACCCACGATCAACCGATTATGAGTCGGCTGCTTTGGGACTCTAAGCTAAAGACCCAACAAACTGGCAGTGGGTAAGGGACTCGAACCCTTGGACCAACTTTCGTCGATCTACGGTTTAGCAAACCGCTGCATTCGCCGCTCTGCCAACCCACTATAAATTTGGCTCCGTCTTACTGAAAGGTTTATCTCGTCAGGGGAGAACCCCAGTCAGTTGTTTTAACTCGGGAGAACGGAAGCACCGAGATTAGTCGTCGACACAACTTAGTCAATCTTACCATTACCGTTCTTGAATCCAACAGTACCACCCTGTGCTTGAATGTTCTTCAAAACGTCTTCAAACAAGATGGGTCTGAAGTCTGTTTGTTCGACGCACACAGAGTAGTAACGTGGATCAATTATATCACCCATATGCTTGTCGCGGTACATAACTCTGTTGCTATGTAAGTGACCGTGGATGTTACAACCAAAACGTCTTAACTGATCAGGATGAACTGGTATGTGAGATAAAATCACACCGTTCATCACGTGGTAACTACGAATATCTCTAAAGTGTTGAGTGTAATCAGTCAACTTAAAAATATCGTGGTTGCCTTTGATTAATACCTTATCACCGTTCAACCGATGCATAATGCTTAATGCCTTGCGGTTGATAACAACGTCACCTAAGTGGTAAACCTTGTCAGTCGGCTTTACTGTTTCGTTCCAACGCTTAACCATTTCTTCATCCATCTCCTGGACAGAATCCCATGGTCGTAACTTGGAACCATCTTCACGCAAAAACTTCGTCACACCAACGTGACCGAAGTGCGTATCACTTGTTAAGAATACACTTGGCATAACGAACCTTTCATATTAAAGTTAAACAACAGGATAGTTTGATTGCCACCGTGGCACATCACGCGAAGTTTTGGTGCGTAATGCTGGAATCGAACCAGCTAAGTTTTGTTTTGCAGAACCTATCCTAAATTTGGTGCGGGGAAGGGGATTCGAACCCCTGTCTCATGGTTGGCAACCACGAATAATAACCAGGCTATACTATCCACGCATTGTTTGGCGGAAACGGTGAGATTCGAACTCACGGAGCCTTTCGACTCGTCTGCTTTCTAGACAGGTGCATTAAACCAACTCTGCCACGTTTCCATAAATTTCAAGGAGCATCATTCTTGAGGACTCTTACCCCACCCTTTTACTCACGCTGGATTCCCTGCGATTGCCACCATGCTCCCTCGCTGGCGGGTGTTTACTTTTCGGTCAATTACTCCGATTGATTCTTTGGCGTCCCCCACAGGACTCGAACCTGCATACCCCAACTTCGTAGGATGGTACATTATCCAGTTATGCTAAAGGGACAAAATTCAACAGGATACATTCTTGACGAATGCTCTACCAATGAGCTAATAAGCCATCAGGCTCATGTTGGACTCGAACCAACTACCTATCGTTTATGATAGTTTTGCTGTATGTATCCTAAAACTTGGTGCTCTCGTACAGAATCGAACTGTATTCTCAGGCTTACAAGACCCGTGCATCGCCATCAATGCTTCAAGAGCGTAACTTGGTGCGTCGTGACAGATTCAAACTGTCTTCTCTCTGCTTAAGAGGCAGGACTTCATCGTCAAAGTTTACAACGCATATATGGTGGAGACCGAGGAAATCGAATCCTTCTAGACACCCTCCTTGCAAGGGAGAGCCGTAGCCCACTACTGCCCCCATAAATTTCTTTGCTCCGTACACTGGGATCGAACCAGTCTAATCATTGATTAACAGTCAAGTCCTTGCACCTTGCTTGGATTCTACGGAGCAAAGAAATCTCTTTGCTTATTTGGTATCGCATACGGGTAACGATCCCGTCTAGCTAGGTTGAAAGCCTAGTGACCTCACCTGAAGTCGAATGCGATATAATTCAACAGGATGTCTTTGTCGATCAGGACAAATTAACAGTTTGGTGATCTTGAAGATTGCTGCAAACATCCTAAAAAGGGTTTAGAGCGCCAGCCTATCTTTCTCAAGGACTCAGCTGATTGTCTCGATCGGGAGAGTTTAAACAACCTTATGTTGCTACTGGTGTGTCATGCTCAAGATTAGGGCACTAGCGCACAAGGGACTCAATCCACATCGTCTATCTCTAAATTTTGGCGGAAAGCAGAGGAGTCGAACCCCATCCCATTTCTGAGAACCCAGTTTTCAAGGCTGGTCGCCGCACCAACGCAGCTGCATTACTTTCCATAACTTGGTCCGTGTAGCAGGATTCGAACCTGCGACCCTCTGCTCCCAAAGCAGATGCGCTAACCAGACTGCGCTACACACGGATAAAAACTTTACTTGGTGGTGATAAGTGGTATCGATCCACTCTCCATGCCTTATGAGGGCAGTACGCATCCATCTACGTCATATCACCAATAACAGGTTCTCTTTTTTCGTGCTACCCTTACACCACAGTGGAGACCAACCCACAGCTGGGACTCGAACCCAGACCCTCTTTTTTCCAGAAAGATTATTAAGATTGCTGAAAAGAACCTAATGGTCAAATTGGCATCCCGCCAGGGATTCGAACCCCGTCCCACGGTTTTGGAGACCGTCATGCTGCCGTTAACACCAGCGAGATATAAACTTGGTCCTTTCGAGAGGTAACGATCCTCTGTCTATCGGTTATCAGCCGATTGCTCTACCTTTGAGCTACGAAAGGTTATTTGGTGCCGAAGACAAGAGTCGAACTTGTGACACACGGATTTTCAATCCGCTGCTCTACCAACTGAGCTACATCGGCATAAAATTCTTTGGGGTGAACAATGGGTTACGATCCCATACTACAACTTTCACAGAGTTGGGTGCTACCACTACACTATGCCCACCCCAAAGAATTCTATTGGTGGGTCTGCTCGGATTCGAACCGAGAGTCTTACTGGTTAAAAGCCAGATGTTTTTGCCGTTAAACTACAAACCCTTTAAGGTCATCCATTTTTTGTTTACGACGGATTGCCTTGTTGGATTTACAGTGGGCACCCGCTTTTCGGAATAGGGCTGCAGCCACGAACTGATTACGTTCACGAGGAGCAGCCATTTGTTTTCGTTTCATTACTTTCTCCTGTTATTGAACCAAACAAAAACACACTAACGACATAGGCAATTGGATCTCCCTGTCTAACCGAACCAACTTCGGCAATGTGTTTTTGTTTGGCACCCCCACTTGGAATCGAACCAAGGATAACGAGTTCAAAGCCCGTTGTGTTACCATTACACCATGGAGGAACAGAAGACGTCAGCATCAGCGAACCAACACTGACGTCTTTTAAAACAAAGTCCAGATTTTTAAAGAACATCAGAACACGTATCTTACTACATTTTCTGATTTAAGTCAAGCACTTTCTTGACCCTAAAACAAAAAACCCCGAGGATTTCTCCATCGGGGTTTTGGTAAAAAGAAGCAACGTATATTTACATCTGCTTACCAAAACCCCCAGTATCACTCTCAATCGCATAAGTTGTACCAAAGGCAAACTGTGGGCGTGAGCAATTCCATCCAGCAACCATCGGTAGCTGTTTATGCATTCTGGAATTTAACACTATTGATTTCATAGAAGAAATTATAACCCTTTTGTGATTAAAAGTCAAGGACTTTTTTGAATTTACCACTGCGACTTTTACATCGCAGTAGAACTATTTATACAAATTATAGCTCACTTTTGAATAAAAGTCAAGCATTTTTCAAAATATTTTGAAAATATTTTTAGTGGAACTTTGCAGCCTTGATGTTCCAACCCATCGTACCTGCCTTAGAGGCATTGGACTTTGGCTTTGCTGCGTATGTTGCTAGGTGTACGAACTCTTTAGTTTCTGGATGTTCATACCCAACATGGATAGCACCACCGTTTGCGTTCTTGCGAACATCAAACTTGGTCTTTGGATCAGAGAAGATCTTCTTCATTGGGTGATCACTGTTAGGCTCAACCACTGATTTAACTTTCTCTTTCTTTTCACCAGACACTTTGACCTTAGAGTTTGGCATATCAGTGTCAGGCATCAAGTGCGATGTCAACATCTTGCCAATCATCTTATGACCTTCACCCTTCGGTAAAGAAGCCAAGTGTTTCAAGTGATCGTGTAGTTCATTGTTCTGAATTTGAATGGCTTTCTTACCACCTTCATTGGCTTTCAGTTCCATCTCGCTCTTGTTCTTTTCACCACCAGCTGCTTCATGTTCAGCACGGTGAGCGTCAAGAAGTTTAGCACGTTCAGCAGGTGTCTTACCACTAATACCAAGTGGTTTGAATACATGCTTGTCCAGTGCCTTCTTACCAACAGCATCAGCTTCTAGCTTACGAGTAGGATGATCCATCAATCCACCCATATCAGCAGCTGGGTTCTTTGCAGTAATCTCTGCAGACTTCTTGGAAGACTTTAGAGAGAAACCTTCAAAGTGTGTACCGTCAGAGTTTTTCTTGTTGGGTTTGTTCTGAGAACCTGACACTTCAACTGCGACGTCAGAAGTATTCTCTTGTGTATCATTATGTACACCACGTGTGAAACGAGAGATATCTCCTGGTTTAGAAGTATGACCAACGTTGATAATCTTAGCCTTTGGACCATGCTTCATTCGAACATTACGAATGATACCAGCAGCTGCAGAACGACCGTGATAGATACGAGTTTGTACCTGCTCTTTAGTCGCTTTGTTAGCGTTCTTATGGTTAGCGATCTCGTTGATCTTACCTTGTAGTTCTTTCTGTTCAGCCAAATGCTCTTTAGAACCCACTGTACCATTCACCTTGTGCTTATGCTCATTCAGGTGATAGTGTGTAGCGATCTCAGTTAGAACGCCACCAGCGTTAATTGTCAAATTACCATTCTTGTCTACGTGCTCGGTTTCTTTTGGAGCAGCTTCTTTCTTTGGCTTTTCGACTTTAAGTTTTGGTGGTGCTTTCTCGATAAGCATACCTTTGAACGATAGAAATTCTTCGTTTAGATCTTCCTCTTCATCCTCATATGCAGAAGACTTTTCCAACTCTTGTTTAGTTGGTGCTTCAGCATCAGGTTTCCAGTGCACTGTCTTAACAACACCGCCAAGGTGTTTATTGATGAAAACAGCGTGAGTACCATGCTCATCTTTTTCTAAATGAACATGGACTGGATGACCACTTTGAGTATGATAAACATGGTGAGGGGTTCTACCTTCGTAATCTGAAGGGTTATAATCCTCTGTTAACCAAGTTTTAAAATTGCGCATGAGAAAGTCCAATAGAAAATGTATTTCTATTATTTATAACGTCGCACCGCCAATTGGTCTAGAACAAGCAGTCAACTCGCCAGTTTGAAGTGCATCGAGAACACGCAAAGTTTCGGCTGGATTACGACCAACGTTCAAGTTGTTTACAGTGATATGTTGGACAACATTGTCTTGGTCAATAATGAATGTCGCTCGAAGTGCAGCACCTGCGGCAGAGTAGAAAATACCTAACTGTTCAATCAGTGAGTTATTCTTCCAACCACCCTTGTCCAAGTATTCTGGACGAGCAGTATCAGCAAATTGGATATGACGGATGTTCTTCAGTAATGGATGTTGGCTTTGCCATGCAACCTTACAGAACTCATTATCCGTAGAACCAGTCAACAAAACTGCGTTGCGTTTTTGAAATTCCTCGAATAGATTATCGTACTCTACAATCTCCGTTGGACACACGAATGTGAAGTCTTTAGGGTAATATACCAAGACTTTCCATTGACCAGCAAAAGTTTCTTCAGTGATATCGAAGAACTCAGCTGTTTGACCAGGAGGAACACCTGTAATTTTAAACGGTTGAATCTTTGCACCGACTGTAATCATTATACTTTCTCCACTTCAATATTACATTTTTCTAGAAAATCGACACCCAACGTATCTCGATAAGTGTCGCGATAATAAACCTTCTTTATGCCTGCGCCATAAATGAGTTTAGCACAATGAATGCAAGGAGCGTGAGTGCAGAATAAACTGGCACCATTGCCTGATTCACCATCACGTGCAAGTTTTGATATAGCATTTGCTTCAGCATGAATCACCTCGTCTTTCGTTCTGTTCTGTAGAAAGTCTCCGTTGTCATCATAGAGATCTTCCTCGCACTCATTAGTCCAGCCAGCAGGCATACCGTTGTAGCCGATAGAGATGATGCGATTGTCTTGCACAACCACCGCACCAACATGCAATCGCTTCGCAGAACTCAGCTGAGCAAAACGCTCGGCTGTGTCCATGAATGCGTCAACCCATTTTTGTTTCATATCACTTCAATCTTAAAACTCTTCACAACTTCAATCTGTTTGAATGGTACACGGAAACTAACCTTCAGCGGATCTTTCTCGTGGATACGAACATCAACTGTTCGGTTTACACCCCAAGTCTTCATACGCCAGATGTTCCATTCACCACCAGCACGCCATGTACGTTGGATTGTACGTTGAAACACAATCTTTTCGTTGGCATCATAAGCAGTAACTAACACTTCAGCATCTTCAGCGAAAGAAGGTAAGTTGAACCAACCAAACATTTCACGAAGGTCTTTGTAGTCAGACTTCCACTTGTCCTTCAAAGCAAACTCACCAGCGATACTCACATCAACGTTGGGCTCACCCTCAACCATCTCCATAGAGACTTTTTCGGTCTTGAAGTAAAGTGCTTCGCGACGATTGTCAAGAAGTTTAATAGCCTTCTGCTTCTGATCTTGGGCGTCTTTGATACCTTGCAGGTGGACGATCTGGTCATTCTTTACATCAGTGCCAGTGAACTGTACTATGTTAGAACGACGAGCAACCTGCGCTTCAATAATAACAAATGTACAATCATCTCGCAGATACTTGTATGACTTGATTACACCACCGCTGTACTCTTCAACTTTAGAAGAATAGCGACCGTTGACATCACGTTCAACCGAGTGAAGGAAAGAGCCATTGGCTTTATCCAACGCTGATCGCTTTGCAGCGTCCAAGGCTTGTTTACAAGTGTCACCTGTACCAGAAGCATGAACAGTTGTAACGTCATTGGCTTGAGCCGAGAACGCTACAAACAAAGCAGTCAGTAAGAACTTCTTCATTGACCGAAAGCGACGCGAACTTGTTGGGCTGCACGCATAGAACGCTTATCAACTGTAACAGTCACGACCGCCATGGTCTTGTCGCCAGAGATTTTACGGTCAGTGATGTAGACACCTTTCAGCAAGCCATCAGCTTGTACTGCAATCTTTTCTTGAATCTTAGTGGCAATGTTACCAGCACGTTCACGTGACTTATTGTCATCTGCTGAAACGTCTTTAGCCAAGGCATTGGTAATTGCTTCGTGCGATTTGCTAGACTGTAGATCGGTTTGGATAAACTCTACGATGTTACGTTTGGCTCGCATAGTAGCCACGTTCATAGCTTGCTCAAGAGCAGCATTGTCGCTCAGAGGGATAGCAGAAGTACCAGTGGACTTCAGAGATTCCCACTCACCTTTGTCGTTGAATGTAACTTCAACCTTACCAAACTCTTGAGTGTACTTGACGGCATCCTTAGATACTGGATCAAGGTCAACAGTTTTTGTAGTGGAACAAGCAGATAGAACCGCAGCCATAGCTGCAACAAGAATCAATTTTTTCATAATATATTACCTCAAAGTTGTTGAATAAACTACCACATCATCACGTTTGTATAGGTCTTTCATCTTCTGAACCATAGTGGAATCAGACAACTTCAAACCTAGACGATCGGGAGACTTTGGATCAACCTGTTTCAGTTCAGCGTCTTCGACAGGCACAGTAAAAGTGCCAGCCTTCGGAACGTCAACTGTAATGCTCACCTTTGACTTCAACTTAGCAAAATCGTCGGCAAACTTAGCCCACTCAGTATCAAAATCCAAAGCCATAGCATTGGTCGAAACCAACGCAACTACCATAACAAGTCGTTTCATTTCCAACCTCCATAATATAATTATAATCCAATATTGGATTAAAGTCAAGCAGTTTTTGCTTCTTTTTTCTCTTTCGGAGTAAGCAAACCATGCTTTTCAAGCAATTTTCTTGTGATTTTGGGGTATAGTTTATGCAACTCTTGGTCTTTGACTGCAATCAGCATCTTGGCTTCTGTTGGGTGGACACCCTCTAACAGACTGATGAATAACGACTCACGTTTGAGCGGAGTCAAATCTGCACGCAAAAAGACATACATACGACGCAGTTCGCTGAACAAGTTGGTAGGTGTCATACCCATCGGTTCAGCAGAAGGTTTGAAGGGTGGTTCACCTTCTGGAAGAATAAACTTCTTCTCAGGTACAAATGCGTGCATAAGAATAATTCTTAGTGCTGCATCTTCTTTATACAACGCAAGTTTGTCTGGATCATTATTGATCTCAGTCAACATCTCTGTAACATATTTTCTCATTTAAAAATCTTCCAATTCATCAAGTAGTAAACGGCAACGATTCTCAATTAAATAGTTCATGATGGTCATTTTGTCGCCAGTCGGTTTGCTATTTAGGTAGGCTTGAATGATTTCATCTTTGACGTCTTTAGGGATGTTATCAAACGCAACAAGAGTAGCATTACGTTGCCAGTTACGACGTTCTTCATCGTTACGGCATGCGTCAATACCTTTCTCGTAGAACTCAGCAAGACGTTTGGCACTTACTGGCTTCTGACGATCGCCAACTACAAACACGTCATCTTTGGATAGAATGTTCGGCACACCATCACCAGCATCACCCTTAACGATATGCTCGATGGTGAAGTCCATAATCTCTTTCTTTGAAGCAGTAATAAACTTCTTCTGCATAGGTGCCCACTGACGGACATTACCTGAAGAGAATGGTGCAAGTTGCAGTTGCTTGAAGTCTTTATCGCTAGACAAGATAAGAACAGGTTGAGCTTCTTCCATCAAACCTTCTTGTACAAGTTCGTTGGATTGAACATACTCAGTAAGAACAGCAATGATGTCGTCAGCTTCGGCACGGTCAACACTGATAACTTTGTAAGGGAAATACTTACGAATGTCTTCGCGCATCTCAGACAATGTATCAAAGATGAGTTTCCAATCCAAGTCAGAAGCCTCACGTGCTTTCTTACGACTGGCTTTGTAGTGTTCGAATACTTCTTTGCGCCAGTACTTACGACCGTCGGTACAGATAACGATTTGACCGTATTCTTTGCCATACTTTTTCTTGTATGACTTGATAGTTGAAAGTGTAACGTGACGAATAAGGTTCTTGACCTCAGACTCAGTGCCTTTCAACTCACGTTGGAAAGTTAGGATAGTTGCCAGAGCAACTTGGGAATAATCAATTAGGATCACTGTGTTCTCTTTCGTAGCGAGTTTTTGCACCAGAACGTTGGTGAATACGGTTATGTTGAATGTCCAAGAAGAACTGTTCGTTTGGTCGGTCAATACGATAGGCGAATCTGCCACCAAAGTAAACAGCATATTGCCCGTTCAAATCAGAACGAATGACAATAGTGTAAGCAGTGGTCATAGCAGCACCACCGATACCACCAAAACCAAGAGCAGTTGAACCCCAAGTCTGCGGGAACATAGCCTCTACAGTTACATCATAGTCTGTATATTTGCGAGACTTTGTTACAGTAGCCTTCTTGTCACCCTTCTCATATGCTTCCCAATCACGATCTTCGTAAACGTAGTCGTCAAAGGCTTGGTATAGAGAATGAGCCAGAGCATTATGTAATGCTTGAACGTGGTTACTATCTTTCATTAAAATGCTCCCAGAATAATACACTCTTCGTTAATACGACCGTTCGGGGTCGATGGTTTAGTTTTCAAAGCCTTGAACGCTGAGTTCAAAGCACGTTTGCCGATAGACAAACCTTTGAAGAAGTCTTCAGGTTTACGCAGAGTCATAGACTTGGACTCAGTAACGTCAAAGCCAATCAGGGTCGTACCTTTGATAGCAAGACCAGAGTCGTTCTTGTACACTTGAACCTTACGATACTTGGTATTGTAAATCCAAACTTCTTTGGCACCAATCATATCTTCGGGCTTCGCTGACTTCAGCTTCAGTTCAGCAAACTCTTTCATGTACTTGACCTTAGCAACTTGCTTAGACAGTGGTACAGGTTTGCGTTTGCGAGGTGCGCGAGTCGCTTTAGCAGTTTGTACTGCTTGATTACAGTCAACAATAATTTGGTCAACAAACTCAGCAAACTTCTTCAGGTCACGCTTGGTGAAGTGCGAATAACCTTCTTTGAGTTGTTCGTCTTTACCCTCGATTGCTTCGTGTAGTTCTTTACTTGTGCCAACAAAGAAGTCACCGATACGTTTGGCGATTGGTGCTGATACGTTGTTGGCTGCAAGATAACCTTTGGTAGAGAAGTCTGACTTCTTATTAAGAATGAAGTCGTCAATAGCACCCTCAATCTCGCCAGCGAGTTCGTGAGCCTTCTCATCCATACGTTGTTGGATAGAAGGTTGAGCAGCAACCAGAGCTGCAGTTGCAGCAGCTTTGTTATCGGCTTTGTCTTGTGACTTCTGACGTTTGCCGATTTGTTCTTTAAGGAACGCTACACGTTCGTTGAAGTAACTCAGTTCTTTTTCTTGGAGTTCAGAACCACCGTCTTGTATTCTTGCAAGAATACCTGCATAGCGGAAATGATACTCATCAATTTTGAGAAACTCAACTGCAAGTTTTTTGTCAATTTTAGCATAGTGATTAATGAACCACTTCTTTTTATCTTTGTCGTCGTTGTTTGCGTTATAGTAATTCAACGCAGAAAGTAGATCGCGCATGTATGTATCAGGGTTGAGTTTGACCTCAACCCCTTTCATCATTGCGTTTGCTTTTTCAATTAGTTTTTGTCGTTTTGCGGCAGTAGCCATAGGATAAATCCTCCAAGTTATAGAATAATTATACCCTATTTCCTAATTAAAGTCAAGCACCTTTTTTCACAGTCGCTTCGTCGTAGATCTCCATGAATTCTTCATGTTCAGCTTCAACCTGTGTACGGTTCTGCTTGTGATAAGTTTTTGCAATCTTATTAATGATTTTCTTAGAAATCTTGAACTCGTCAGACTTTTCTTTAACAATCTCTCGAATCAAATCACGTTCAGCTTCAATACGAAGCATTGAGTTAGAAAGTTCTTGAATCGCACCCATAAACTTCTTGCGATCTTCTTCAGTAGAAAACATGCTCATTATTAGTCCTTTTTACCAAATTCAATATTACTCTTAAATGCAGCAGGGATAATAAATGCTGCCAACCAAGTTTCCAACGTATAAGGAATTGCCAACGCTGGGAATAATGTGTTCAGTGCCCACAGCAATGCCAGAGGTGCACCAATAAAAATCAAAACAGCTAACACCACAATGAAAGTAATGTTTGCGCCAGTAGGTTTAAGTTTGATCATTAGATTCTCCAATAGAAAATGTTACGTTTGTGATTGAGTCCCAACGGAAGGATCTCCATTCGTTTGTGACGGTGTCAAAGACACGTAGAGCGGATCCACCAGTCGTGCTATTTGTCGCTTCCTCCAACCCTGACTTTGGTTGCTTGTCTGCGGGGATGCGGGCTTCGTTGAGGGTACAATACATTTCTCTTGTTGTACCGTCTTTCTTGGTAAAAGTAACGCACAAATCTTTGGTGATGTCATCGCGGAGTAGTCCTTTCAACCATTGTTGACCTTCGGGTGTTGTAAAAGGGTGTTCTGGATTAGCATTCAATGTCTGTTTTGTCATGTTTCATTTTCTCATAGTATGTTACAAGGGGTTTCCAGAATTTTAGAAATTCTTCTGGTTCTGCATAAAACTCATCTTTGGAAATATGCGTACCATAATCAGTGGAGATAGTCACCATGATTGTTTTTGGTGGTACGGGGATTTCTTTTACTTCAATGGTATGTGGGTATTCCATCAACCTCTCCTCATAGTTGCGATTTCAACTGCTTGTTCGTCGGTAAAGATTGGAACAGCGTTGGACTTGTGCATAGTACCAATACCTTTGATCGCAGTACCTGTATAGACTTTATCAGGCGACTTAGTGCAAGGACCAGCCGTGAATGGTAGACTAGCGATCTTAGGTGTCTCGCGAACGTATGGCTTTGGTTGAGCCAAAGGTTTCACAATTCGCGAGACAGGTTTTGTTTCATACTTCTTAAGCAACTTCTCCCACTCAGCTTGTAGTTCACGCTGTTTGGCATTTGGTTTGCGTTTCTTAGACTTACCAAGAGATGTATGAATCATTTGCATTACTTCTTTTCCTTCTTGACTTTGCTTTCAGCTTCTTTGATACCTTCTTCAATATAACCATCCAACTTTTGTTCGATAATGGTTAACACCTTACCAGACATTTGTTGAACCTTATCATTCTCAGATACCTTTTGTGCAGCGTAAGCAGCAACCATGGTGTATGCAGTTTTCTCTGATGGTAGAATTACATTCATAAGAATTGAAAAGATAACCACCGCACCTGTATACTTCATAACAGTTACGCTGGCGTCGCGACGACCTTGTTTAATTTCGTTGTCTTTTTGCGAGTCCCAAGTTTCCTTGGTATGAAATACTCGAACTAATGTAGCAACTGCAAAAATACAAACACCAAAGGTGATTGCTACACCAAACATAATGCCTAGTTTACCTAGGACACTGATGCCATAAACTAATAATGCTAAATCCATAACTTCTCCTTAGAATGCCAAGTAATTATAACCTTGTTCTTTCTTGCGAGTCAAGATACAGAACACGTTGCCTTGTTGGTAAGTGAACTTACCTTCTTGAGCGTCAACCTTCACGATGTTGTTTGGAGTGAAGTAGATTTCATTCCAGAACTCGCCATCGTCGTCGGCAGCAATAACAACACCAGTGTCGGTATCAGACACACCGAAACCATAGTTGGTCTTAGAGTAGAAGTCGAAGCCAACAGTACCAGACAATGGGTTACCATTCCACTCTTTACGAACAGCACCATCAGTAACAGGCTCACCGTTGACAACCAACTGAACAGTAAACTTACCACCGTTGTTGAACTCAGGCTTTGCGTTCAGCATCTTCAATGCGTCTTGTGGAGACTCACCGTAACGGTTCATTTCTTCAACCAATGCTTTCAGCATGTCGAAGTTGAACTGCTCGAACAACGCAGCGATAGTAACAATCTTCTCAACGTGTTGCTTGTCGTGAAGAACGTCGGCACAGTATTCCTCGATGAATGTTGGGTCAAGACCCTTGAAGTCTAGCATGTAGTAGATACGACCAGGACGATTACGCATATGTTCGTTGACACGCCACTTATCGTTACAAGTCAACACAAACAATTTACGTGAAGGGAATACACCATCCAGCAAAGTCAATGCTTTCTCTTGATGCTCAGAATCATAAACCTTTTCAAATTCGTCAAACAAGATGACGCAAGGTTGTTCGATATCCTGCAAGAACTTGTTGAACGCATCACCAGTCCATGGTTCGTTGATGATGATAGTAGGAATGTCCATAGCTGCGGCATCAATAGACAAAGTCTTAGCCAACAGAGACTTACCAGAACCCTTCTCACCAGTCAACATGACACCAGTAGAAACGGTGCGGTCAAGGTATGTACGCAAGATGCGATTAGAATTTTTAGTTGTATCACCGTACAACTTAGGGAGTTGCTTGAATGAGTCAACCATTTCCAAGAAGAAAAAGCCACCCATCTCGTTGAACTTCACGGTGTAGTTTCCAACAGGCAGAGACGCTTGAATGTCCAGAGATTCCTCTGAAGCAATGCGGAATGTGTTGGAATTACGAATAAAATAAGACATTACAAAAATACTCCAAGTTTCAATACAGTGATTATACTATGACTTTGAATTAAAGTCAAGCAAATTTTGCCAAGACTTCCTTGGCTTCGGTACAGTCACCGACTAGGTTATCCATTTCAGAGAGGATAACCAGTTTCGCAAGCGATTCGGCTTGTTTCCGATCGCTTGTCGATAGTGAGTTCAAGTAATCTTGAAACTCGTCGTAGGATTCCAACGACCACATAATATCGAGCATTTCAACCTGCTCGGGGGTTAGGTTTTCGAGGTGAATCATACCAGTTTGCCAACTTTATCAACAGTCTCAGCTTCGGCTGGAGTGATAGTTGCGATACGGTTCAGACACAGAGTGCTTTTAGCAATATACTTCTCAGTGCGATAGACAAGAGTTGGTTGAACTTCCGCCCACGTGTTTTTGTCATAATCCTTACTCCAGTTGAAGTCCGTGCCATCTGGTTTGGTAAGAATACGTCGTTCAGCTTCGGTTTCAATTCGGGCACGTTTCTGGTAATATCCAGAACCCTCAATGTAACCAACATACTTACCCTTGGTAACACGCACTCGGTGCGAATAACCAGTGGTCACAACCATAACGGTATCACCAACGTTAACATCATTACCCAATGCACCCTTGATAGGTGCTGCGATCACTTGTGCTTTAGCCATAATATACTCCAAAAATTAAAAATTACCAATCATGTATCCACGCCATAAGTTCCACCGAATGGAATTAAGATTCCACCAGCAGATATTTGTCCACCCTTACCCTCGTGTTTCTCTTCTGCGTCATAAGTCCAACCCAAGACTTTCATCATCTTGTGCTTGACACGCAAGTTAGGTTGACGATAGCGATCTGTTGCAGTGAACCCCATCATAGTTCCAACTTCAACAACAGCACCACTTCGGCAAATACCAGCGTGGCAGTGAACCACAACGTTCATGCTCTTGTCCAAAGCACGTTGAAGCAAAGCAACAATCTCTGCAGCTTGCTCGTCGCTGATTTTGGCTTCATCAGGAAAACCATCGGCATCTTCAGCATCGAGAAACTCAAAGCGATGAGCCTCTTTGAAGTTGAAGTGTGGGTCAGGGAAGAACGTAGCAGGGTCAGCGATCTGAATCAACATTGCGTTTGGACCAGCGTCGTAGTGCCAACCGTGCTTGCAGTCATCCCAGCTTATATTCTCAATCCAGCGTGTCATTCTTTTCCATCCTAATATAAGTAGACCACTTATGAAGTTTTTCAAGTTTTGCGAGAGAGGCTTTATTGATAGCCATCTCGTCTACAACCTTATCAGCGATAAGCAAGTTAATCATACATTGTAGATCGCCAAGTTCTTCTTCAAGGTGTTCTTTGTTTGTTTTACCCTTATGAATAGCGGTAAACCCGAAACGGAATACCTTGCTGATCGCTTGTGTAACTTCAGCACACTCTTCTTGTGCGATATGCAAAATTTCTTCAGTGCGTTTTTCCATCTTACCACCACGAATCGTAATACACAGCATCACCTTCAGCGATGATATCTCTTGCAGCTTGAATAAACTTCAAGTCTTCACCCAACGACTCTAAGTCAGGTGGGTTGTTACCAAAGAAGAAGCCAGTAGTTTCTGGCAAAGCACCTTGCAACAAATCTGTCTGCAGGTTATTCAAGTCTTCAGTAGTCAGTCGAACTTTGACACAGTTGAAAGACTCTGCCGTACCACCCTTGGCACGATACAAGTTTTCCATCCAACCATGCAGGTCGTGATGCTTGCGCCAGTAGAAGAACTCATCTACCTTAGAACCTTGGTATGGATCGTTTGCATCCACAGGCTTCACTTCAAAATCACTAACAACGTCTTCGGCTTTAACACGCCATGCGTACATATCTAAACCCATGATTTTCTCCAATCTATACCTATATTCTACCTGATGTTCCAATTAAAGTCAAGCGACTTGCCCTTCATAACGAGCCATTACATACCAATCTGGTACTTCTTTTTCACTGTTATGTTCGTTGTTGTAGTCAATGGCATACTTTCGGGCTTCTTCTTCATTATCGAAGTAGACAGTATCCCAGTGCTTTTGACCCCAACCACGCTCATATTCAGTAAAAACTACTTTGTAGAGAGTTTGGACATTAGTTACTCTTGCCATACTATTCCCCTTTCCATACCTTAATTATACTGCAGTCTTGAATTAAAGTCAAGCACTATCTCATCAGCCCCGACACGGGTATTATATGCCTCTTCTGGGTAAAAGTCAAGTCTTTCTTTCGCTAAATACAACTATGCATACTTTTGTGCATTTTTAATAGGAAGGTGAGATGGAATTAACATTACAACAACTAAAACAGTTGCTTCCAAAGAACCCTTATGTTGAACACTGGCACCACGCTTTATCGCAACTTTTGCCAGAATATGAAATTAACACCCCTCAACGCATTGCCGCATTCGTTGCTCAATGCGCGCACGAGTCTGGTGGATTTATGGTTCTTAAGGAAAACTTGAATTACAAGGCTGCAACTTTAAGAAAGATTTTCCCCAAATATTTCCCAACTGATGCTATGGCTGCAGAGTATGCTGCAAAGCCAAATAAGCAAGAAGCAATCGCTAACCTTGTTTATGCAAATCGTATGGGTAATGGTGGTCCAGAAACTGGTGACGGATATCGCTACTGCGGTCGCGGATTGATTCAGTTGACTGGTAAATCAAACTACTCATGGTTCGCTGCTTCACTTGGTATTCCAGTAGAAGAAGCTGCCGAGTACCTACAAACTTTTGAAGGTGCTGCTCAATCAGCTTGCTGGTTCTGGGAAACTAACAACCTGAATCGTTTTGCTGACGCTGGCGACATCAAAGGTTTGACTAAAGCAATCAATGGTGGGTTCATCGGTCTTGAGGATCGTATCAAACACTATGAACACGCTCTGCATGTTATGGGAGCGCACTAATGAATGACCGTAAGTTAGTGTGGTATCTCTTACTGCTTCTTTTATTACCTATAAGTCTTGCCACTTGTAGTAAGGAGTCATTTAGATACCCATGCCAAGACCCAGCTAACTGGGATAAAGATTATTGTAAATTACCTCTCTGTGATGTGACCCGTACTTGCCCAGAACACATCTTCAAAGGTCAGAGAGACCCACGTCTAGGACCACCAAAAGATGACACTACTAAAACAGCTGTACAACCTATTACTCCAGTATCTCAAGGAGCTAACTGTGCCAAATAATAAAGATACATTCATTTATACCGAAGACCAGCTAATGGCTCGTCTGAAGTTCTTCATCGGCATTTGCTTGTCGTTGACGTTATTCGGTATTGTGTTCGTTGTTTTGTATTCTTTGATTTTTGTTACTCAACCGCTTAACGCTATCAGCCCAATTGACCAAAAGTTCTTCGAGTTGATCGTACCTATCGCTACATTCTTAACTGGTACTCTATCAGGCATTATGTTGGCAGGTACTAAACCTGAAGACCAGAAGGCTATGTTGGACGCACAAAAGATGGCTGCTGAAAACTTTGAAGCAACCAAGAAGATGATGACGGCACCTCCGCCACCACCTGCTCCAGTGTATGTTTCACAACCAGTATTTCAAGCACCGCCAGCAAACTTTCAACCACAAGTGGTTATGAGTTCAACTGGTAAACCAATGCCTGTTCAACCTGATCATCCAGAGATTTAAATATGTCTTTTTGGAAAAGTATGTTACAAGACGGTCACGATAAGTCGTGGAGTAGCAAACGTGTAATAACGTTTCTATCCTTTATCTTAGTGACCGTTGCGTTCGTAGCTGATCAGTTCACTATATACAAAGCCAACGAAACTCTATTTGACTCGATCATCTATTTGGTTATAGCTGGATTGGGTTTCACTGCTTCAGAAAAATTCGCAAGAAAGGATAAACCAAATGAGTAAATTAGTCGCACTTCTAGTAGCAGGTATGATGTCTTTTGGCGTTATGGCTGCAGAAAAAGAGAAAGTTTGTATTGATGTTAAGGATGCCAAAACTGGCAAAGTAAAACAGGAATGCAAAGAAATTAAGAAGCACAAAAAACTTGAAGGAACCGAAGTTCCTAAGAAGTAAAAAGAAAGGGAGCGAAAGCTCCCTTTTCTTATTTCGCTAACGGATTATCTAGTGCTCTTTGAATCTTACGATCCACGTTAGCATTAGCTTCCTTGATACCAACTTCCATTTCTTTTCTAAGAATTTTCATATCACTCTCAGTTTCTCTAACTGACTGCTTTGTAGAACGTTCTACACCATCAACGATAGTTTCTAGTCTACGAATGTCAGACTTAAGATCGTTCTTAATGTCCTGAGTGTATTGTACAGACTTCTCTGACTTCTCAACAACGATATCCATCTTAGCTTGTAGCTCAGAAAGATCTGGTGCAACGTATTCAGCAATACGTTTCTTCATACTTTGATAATCTTTATAAACCTCAAAAGTTCCATACAAACCACCAAGGATAGAAGACACCAAAGTGAACGCTACCATTAGTTTTGCTGGAGTGAATTCATAGCCACCAATGCTGATAACTGTATCTTTACTAGCATACTTCTTAACAGCTGCTTCTGCGTCATCAATTTTCTTATTGACGTCTTTGATTTCTTCAGTCATTTTAATTTCCTCTATATTGTGAATCTACTAGATCGTTATGTAGACGGTCGGATGGTCCATACAATCCTAATCCTAATCTACGGTTGTCCACGTTTTTCTGATTATTATAAACAGTGAACGGTCTATAACCAACAACGTCTGGCACAATTGATTTACCATACGCATCAAATCCTGGGGTAAACCCCATAGCCTGTATAACAACGTTCTGGACTTGCTTCTGAGCTTCCATGTCAGCAGCTTTACCCATTTCGTTTGCCAAATTCTTACCTTTTTCTACAGCTTCTTTTTTAGCAGCCTCTGCTCTACGTTCAGCTAGTGCCTGACGAGCAGAAGGTTGAGGTTTCTCTCCACCCTGACCACCTTGCGGTGCTGCAGCTTGTTGCGTACCACCCTCTGGTTTCTTATCCTGTTTAGGTTCAGGTGCAGCAGCTTCCATTTTAGCAGCTGGCGCAGGGGCAGGAGCAGGTGCCAATGATACAGTAGCAGTAGCTGCAGCAGCAGGTGAAGTAGAAGTTGCAGTTGAAGTTACTGCTTGGTTAACAACTGGATCAGCGACAACAGCAACAGCAACAGAACTGGAGCCATCAGAAGTAGAAGTAGACGTAGTAGTGGCACTTGTAGTCTCCTTTGGAGCAGTCGCAGCAACTACACCAGCAGTAGCAACTGTAGATGCTATTCCTTGTTTCTCAAGCAACATCTTCTTAGCATATGCTTCAGAATAGTTTGGACAACGTGTATCATATAAACCATTCAATGAACATTGCTGACTAAAGTACGCTTGAGCGTATCCACTACAAGTAGTCGCATAAAGAGGGTTCAACGAACATTGTTGGTCGTGGTAAGCCCCAGCATAACCAGTGCAAGTTGTTGCGTAAAGTGGATTAATAGAGCATTGTTGTGATTGATACGCTTCAGCATATCCTGGACAACGAGAGTTGTATAATGGATTCGCTGAGCATTGCTGATTGAAGTATGCTGTTTCATATCCTGCGCAAGTAGTTGAGTAAAGAGGGTTAACGGAACATTGGTACTCTAAGTATGCAGCTGCATATCCTGGGCAAGTTGGATTGTACAACTGATTGATAGAGCACTGTTGATTAAAATAAGCAACTGTGTATCCTGGACACTGTGCATTATACAGTGGGTTAGAATTACACTGTTGAGTAAAGTATGCTGCAGCATATCCTGGGCAAGTTGTAGATGATAATGGATCAACTGCGCATGGATTTGCAGTGTACAATGACTTACTCCACATACTACCAAGATAAGCTACATCATATGTAGAACCAGAGAACTCAAAGTTACCAAGTGTTTCAATTCTTCTACTAGTTGGGAACACATAACGATAGTTTGTTGTGTTGTAACTATTAGTGTATGTACGGTTTACAGAGTATAAACTATTGTTGTTGCTATCAGTAATGTTAACACTTGTAGAAACTGATGGTGTAATAATTTGACCCCAGCAACCAAAGATGTCCCAACTATTACAGTATGGACCATTGGCATTGGCTACATAACCCCATTCAAAACCGTGAATAGTTGCACCAGCACCTGCTTGCCCTAATGCTTGATTGATAGCATATGTTTGGTTGATTGAGTTTGAATAAACCGAGTATCCGTTTGGATTAGGTACTAAGTTTGGACTTGTCGTTACTGTGTTATAATTAGCACAAGTTGTACTAAACGCTGGATTTGTTATGCATGGATCAACAGTGTATACTGCTTTAGAATATACGTTATTGATAGTTGGTCCATAGTTACCTCCCCAGAATCCACCATCTCTACCTGTGAAAGAGATAGAGAAACTACCAAGATCGGATGGAGCATATGCATTAGCAAAACGTTGTTGAATAGCGATGCTTGCTGGCGCAGACATATATCCACCGCTCAAGTTCTCGCTATTTGAGTAAATGGTTGCACCACCAGAGTTTGTAATACGTGCTGTGTAAGACAAAGTGTCAACTGCACCATTTGGGTTTTCACAAGATCCGCCAATACTATTAGCACAATATCGTTGGTATGTAAAACCATAATCAAAACCCTGCACTTGTACTCCAACACCAACGTTAGCTAGTGCTTGATTAATTGCATAGGCTTGTGCTATTGAACCTTCAGAGTAAGAGAAGGAATAACCAGTACCATTAGGTGGTTGTGATGGATGCCATTGTCTGCCACCCACCATTCCACTAGTAGACCAACCGCTCGTTGTGTTGAACGTCGGATTGGTTATTAGGTTATTCGTTACATCAGCATACGCGAAGCTACTTACTAGCAGCAATGCCACTAGAAATTTCTTCATTACTTCTTCTCTTCAGGTCTTGGTACGACGATATCGTCTTCTTTGATACGACCCTTAACTTTCCAAATCTCTTTAGCAGATTCGCCGATCTTACCTTGCACTGGGCATGGTGTACCTGCGTCTAGCATAGCTTGGAAAACACGATCGTCTTGACATAAAGTAGCAACCGCAGCAACCTTCATACCCATATCATATAGGTTCTTAGATAGTTTAATGCGTTCGCAATTCATGTCTCGTGTAGTACCACCCATGGAAATACCAAGGATTTGAGTTTGTACTGCACCTGATGCCGCAGTGGCACAGACGTCGTTGTTAATTGTAGTAATTGCTGGAGCCACCGCTGTTGGTGGAGGGGATTTGACAGTTGTAGTACTGTTAGACGTTGTTTCAGAATATGATCTGCTTGTCGAATCAGTTACGATTGGGTCTACAGCCCAAGCGTTTAATGTAGTCATAACAAAAAGCATAATCACACTTAGCTTCTTGTTCATGGCTGTTTCCTTTGTTATACTAGTGGGAGGAATCATCCCACTGTATATTTAGTTGTTTACAATCTTTTCACATTCTCTACATGATAATTTGGTGAAGTTCAATGCTCCACACACTTTGCATTCGTATTTCATTTCTTGTTTAGTTTATCTACTTCTTGTTCTATTTCGCCGACCTTTCCTAAGAAAGATTCAACTTTACGTTTTTTTGCTTCTTCGAGTAATTCAGTTTCGTAACGACCTAGTTCTTTTTCTTTTGGTTCGACACGTTTGTATAGTTCAGGTTCCCATCCTTTTGAGGGTTCATATTGAACTTTTACTTCTTCCTCAAATAATAGATCGTCCTCAGGTTGAATAACTTTAGCAGGTTCTTCGGGGTGTGGAACGAATTCTTTTGGTTGAGGAACAAAGTCGTCAATTCGCATTTGCTTCGTTTCAAACTGTTTAAAGAAGGATGAGTCACCCTTCTCACGCTTCATTTGCCAGTTGGCTGCTACTAATAAAAGAACAGCCAATGGATCAAATACAGCAACAATCAGTAAGATTACGATGCGGACTGCTTTTTCGAGGAAGTCTGCGTCTTGCGCTTCTTGACCGTAGATGAGTTGCGCGATGTATTTGATTGGTCCGACTTCGGCTTCGACTTTGCGGACTTCGCTGGCGATTGGCGCACGTTCTTCGTTGAGTTTTGCGATCTTGGTTTGCGTGGCTCCGATTTCGTTGAGGATTCTGGCTCTGTCTTTTTGCTGTCCTCTACGGATGGCAATACTTCTTTCTGCTCCGTTGGCGTCGGTTGTACGACTGAGGGTTTGATTAACTTGCTGATCCAGTTGATTAAGTTCTGCACGACTTGCATTTAGATTATCCTTTTCTGTTTTTATCTTTTCATCTATCAAAGCCAACTTTGCTGCCACGTCACCCGTAGGAATTGCTTGGTCTAAATGTGCCTTTGATAAGAAGCCAAAGATACCCATCGATGTTAGCATCATTAAGATAACTAACGCTGTTGTGAAATAAGTCTTCATCAACCTTGGAATTTCAGTCCAAGAACGATAAAGCCATGATGCTACTACAAGTTTTGACGCTTCCAGTAGTGAACCCATAATAAAGATGGGCACGGCTGCAGCTGCGAAGATCGCAACCAAACCCATTATCGAATAGTATGCAGCGACTGCGGATAAACCTAATGCCGTTGCGAATAGTAAATATGTCATAGTTTGTTTAAAATATGGGATCCGTGGATACGACACATAATGTTATTGTTGTAGTATTCAGTGGATTCCAAAACCCTTCTAGTAAATTGTTCTCTAGCCTCGATGTAAGAACACTCAGCTTTTGATTTACAGAAAAACAAAATCTCCCTGCGGAAGTTTTCTTTCCCAAGGAGCTCTACATCTTTATTTAGTTCGTTAGATGAACCGTAATATTCCTGCCAGTCGGAGTCAATCTTGTCACGGATCTTTTTCTTTTTCTTAGTTCCGTTTTTAAGAGTTACGGTTTTATATTTTGTACGTGAGAACTTGGCTAGTTTCTTCCCAACGTATTTACGATCGCTGGTGAGGTTTGTAATTAGATACACAAACCCCACACAGTCTTCTGGTAATTCAGTAATTTCTAGATTATTATAAAGCCACATTAGAATAAAAGTAAGTCATAGACCAACTATTTATTCTTCGTGCTCCTCATCGTCTTCTTCGTAAATGTCACCAGAACAAACAGGGCAGTAAACAATATCTTCTAGTCGTTCTTCTGACTTTAGGATAATCTTACCATATGCCCCACATTCTTGACATTCAAAATGCTTAGTTGCCATTACCTCTCCTATCTCTGAATACTAAAGACTACATAGGCTCTAGCTTCATTTGCTTTAAATATGTACTCAGTATTGGCTGGAATATAAATTAAATCACCCTGTTCAACGCTACGATCATTATCTTCTAGTTTCAACTCGCTTGTACCTAATACGTTCCAAAGCAATACGTCATTCTTACCTTTGTACTTACAGTTGCCCTTTGTTGCCAAAGTGACATACATGTCAGCGCCAAGAACTTCAGCGTCAAGGTTTTCGTTTAGATATTCCTTGACTGGACGAATCGAATCAATTTGTTCCGCCAATGGTAATTTATACTGCATAATATCTACTGGTTCGCCGACGTCATTATCAGCGCAGTGTTGTAGATATCCTACGGCAGTTTCCCAAGTGAACGAAGGTTGAATCGCTCGGTAGATGAAAGACGGAGTCTTAGACTCAATTCTCTCATTTAGTTCTTCCATCATGCCCATACGTCACTCCATGATCCAGTCAATGCACCCTTAGCATAATCAGTAACACGGTTCTCAAAGAAGTTACCGTGCACAGGTGCGTTAATCATTTCCTCAACCCATGGTAAAGGATTCTTCTTACGTTTAAAGATACCCTTCAAACCCATAGTGATCAAACGACGATCAGCAATGTAGCGGATATACTCTTTAAGTTCTTCAGCCTTCAAATCGCGCATTTCACCTTGCTGGAATGCGAGGTCAATAAACTTATCTTCAAGTTCAACCATCTTCTCTGCGATAGAGTAGATCTTAGACTTCAACTCATCATTCCAAATCTCTGGGTTTTCTTTGATATAAGTCTTAAACAACTGGAGCATACCTTCAGTGTGCATCGTTTCATCAACGATAGACCAAGTAACAATCTGACCCATACCCTTCATCAAGCCATGACGAGGAAAGTTAAGCAGCATAATAAAAGAACTAAAAAGCTGCATCCCCTCAGTGAAGGCAGAGAAAACAGCAATATGAGTAGCAGTGCTAGCAGCATCACCATTTCTAGAGGATATGTCCAATACATAATCGTGTTTGTCTTTCATTTCCTGATATTCAAGAAATTGATTGTAGGTGGTTTCAGGTAGACCCAACGTTTCAATCAAGTGAGAGTAAGCAGCGATGTGAAGTGCTTCACGTGCGGCAAACCCTAACAACATCATACGAACTTCAGGTTGCTTAAAGTATGGCAGATAGTTCTTAACATAACCACCTGCTACGTCAATATCACCTTGAGTAAAGAAGCGGAAGATGTTAGTCAAGAATGCCTTCTCTTCATCAGTCAACTTCTTCTTCCAGTCTTTAACGTCTTCAAGCATTGGTACTTCAGTATGAAGCCAATGTGCCTGTTCGTGTTTCAACCAAGCATCATATGCCCATGGGTAGTTGAACGGTTTAAAACTTGTACGGTCATCCGTAAGTTTACTTGCTACTTTTTTAATCATTATTCTTTATCCATTTCTAATTCGATCATATCGTCTTGGATATGAACGCCAACAATTTCACGATAACCCTCTGGTGTGTTAATAACAACTCTAACTTTATTCTTAGACTTGGTAATTTCTCCACTGTTCTTTGGAACTAGAGCACACCAATACTTCTGGATTTTATTTGAAATGTCGTAAGCGTCCATTTTATCCCTCGCAAGCGATGCACACGCTATCGTCAGAAGCAAGTGCGGTTAAGTCGATTTCTTTAATAACTTCACGTTCAATCTTCTTAGCCACCTTATCAGCCTTAGCAATCTTGTCTGAACGGCAGTAGTACATAGTCTTTAGCTTTTCCTTCCACGCTTGGAAGTGAACGGCATGGATATACTTAATATGCGAGTCTGGTCTGAAGAAGACGTTTAATGACTGCGCTTGGTCTATATATACTTGCCTGTCTGCGGCATGCTGGACGACCCAACGCTGGTCAATTTCCATAGACGTCTTGAAAACATCTTTTGTCCAGTCGTCCATCCAATCCAAGTGCTGAACCGAACCATCGTTCGCAATAATCGAACGCCAAATTTCGTCATACTTCTCTGATGATACTGCGCCAAAGTCTTCACCTTCTCCCAAGTGATCCTTGATCACCTTATCTAAATAACGATTCTTGTTTAAGTGAGAACCCGATAGAGTGTCCTGGCGATAAGCGTTGGCACGATAAGGTTCAATGCTAGGAGAAGTATTCCCCATGAGAATGGAAGAAGAAGCATTGGGAGCGATAGCCATAAGATGACTAAAGCGATTGCCAGTACCAGCTGCGTCAGGAGCTTCACCACGCTCCAATCCCAACTGTTTATTTGCTTCATCTAGTTTCTCCCTTACTGACTTAAAGATTTGTTTGTTGAGTCCGACTGCCATGGATGATTCCCACGGTATGTTCTTTCGCTGTAATAGAGCATGCCAACCCAAAGCACCGATACCAATGCTGCGCTCACGTAAGGCAGAATACCTTGCACGTTCAATGGTGGCAGGAGCATGATCAATAAAATGCTGAAGAACATTGTCAAGCATTTCTGCAACATCACGAAGAAATAAAGAATCGTCTTTCCATTCATCATAGTATTCCAAGTTGAGAGAAGACAAGCAACATACTGCTGTGCGTTCTTCGTTAGTTGGTAGGATAATCTCTGAGCAAAGGTTAGACTGGTTTACACGTAAACCTTTTTCATACAACCACTGAGGGAGTCTACGATTAGACTCGTCGATGAAGTGAAGGTATGGTTCACCAGTTTGCATACGCATCTCAAGGATACGCTGCCATAATTCTTTAGCTGACACAACTTCGCGAACTTCGCTTGAAGCTGGGTCAATCAATTGCCAAGAGTCGTCAGCATCATGATCAAGCATACAACGTTCAATGATTTCCATGAACGCATCAGGGATGTTAATACCGTGGTGAAGGTTCAAACAACGCATGTTCTGATCACCAGTCGGCTTACGCATCTCTAAGAAATTGATAATGTCTGGATGACTAATATCGAGGTAAGCAGCATAAGAGCCACGACGAGTACGTCCCTGACGATAAGCCAGACTAGACGCATCGTACATTTTGAGGTGAGGCATAACTCCAGTCGACTTATCGTCCGCCGAACGGATACCAAAACCGATGCCAACACCACCGCCAAGCATAGAAAGCCAATTAGTTTCGCTAAGGTTATCAACTAGTCCCTCCGCTGTGTCTTCAATATAGTTGAGGAAGCAGCTGATAGGTAAGCCACGCTTGCTGCGACCGAAAGAAAGGATAGGAGTAGAGTATGAAAGCCAATGCTTGCTACTGTATTCGTACAAGCGTTGAGCGTGTTCTTGTGTGCTTCCAAACATTGATGATACATATGCAAACCTTTCTTGAGGAGAAACTTCTTCCTCTTTCATATAACTTTCTTTTAATCTAATCTTACCCAACTCATCGAATAGATTATCACGTGAATAATCTACCTTAATGCCATGCACTACGTCTTGCATAGAATTTCCTTTTATAATTTTAATTATTGATAAATTCTGTTGACATCGGGAACGCTTCAGCAATTACCTGAGCGCACTCACGTGCAACTTCCATATGTTCTTTTTGTGTGCCATTACCAGAGCGGAGGTCAATGAAGTGAATCCATGAACGGAGTGTACCATTCATATACAAACGACTTACAGTGTTACCTTCTGGTAGAATAGCACGTGCTTGCTCTTTTGCGATACCACGTTCGATTGCCTCAGTATAAGTTTCACGAACGGTGTCGATAATAAACTTCTGCTTCGCATCCCACCATGCTTTAAGAGCAGCATCATTAGTATCAATTGAGTTTTGACGATTCTTTTCATCTTGAAGACGAGCTTCTCGTAGGACAAAATCTAAGTCCTTAGTTGGATCAGCATAACGTTGGCTGAACTCTTGGAATGAGAAGGAACGATGACGTAGAATCTGACGAGCAATATCTCGAGTTGTTGTAATCTCAAGACATGCTGAAACCATTTCTAGTGGAGACCAGTGTTTGTGTTTGATCAAATAGCGAATTAACTTATCCGCTGTATCCATATTAAATTGGTTGGAAGGATTGGACACTCGAGCACAGAATGCAATTAACTCCTGTGCATCCGTTAGTCCTTCATCATACATACCACGAGCTGGCTTCGAGTAACTAATTAATTTAACTTTCAAACTTTTCTCCAATCTGCGAATTTCAATTTAGCTTCCATACCTGAAAAGGTATTCGTATTTATTAAGTCCAATACTTCACTAGTTGTTCTACCAGCGAGAATCATATCATTAATATCTTTTTCCTGAACATAGTCAGGGTACATAGTAACAGCAAAGCCACTGTCAATATACTTAGACATCTGCTTAACGATATCTTTATTGCGTGGCTCGTTATCCATTACGATTGTGGCATTAGTAAGTAACTGCCGAGTAGTAGGGGTATCAAAACTGCTTCCAGAAACTGCGATTGCATTAGGTAGGAATAAGGAATCAATTGGTCCCTCCACCACATACACACGTCTTCCGTAGTCCACTCTGTCAAGTCCATAAATTTTCTCCACATCTTCACCAACTTTGATGGTGTAATACTTAGGTTGCTCGTCACCGTATGCTCTTCCCTGAAACGCAAAACACTTACCGTGCTTGTTAAAATAAGGGATGATCATACGTGGGTGTTCATCAACGATCGGCTCTTGAAACTTTGGCTCAACGCTATTGACGAACTGTTTGAATCTTGGGGCAAAGTATAGTTTACCCCAAAACTTCTCAGGAATCAATCTTTTCGCTACATACTTAACTGCTGGATGGCTTCGGTCAAGTTTATCAAGACGATGAAGGGAAGACAATACTTCGTCTTCCCACTCTACGATCTTTGCGGTTTCTTTAGGTAGCAAAGCACCTACATCTTTGTGGTCTGTATACTTGGAAGCATTCTCTTTGTATCGTTCCAACACATACTCGTCATACAACGAACTGTTTACACGTTTCAGTAAATTACCAAAGTTGCAAGATAGACCACAGTTATGACACTTGTACGTTAAGCCATTCTTCATTTGAAAGAGATAGCCACGTGCCTTAGTTTTCTTGGATGAACTGTCCCCGCAAACTGGACATGAAAAGTTCCAGAGGTATGGTTTTACAGTTCGGAAGTTTCTTAGCTGCGCTCCAAGAATGGAGGCATATTTGTTGTCAATGTATAACATGATAAACTCTCAACGTTCATAGGATATAATTTTACCCTATTTCATGATAAAAAGCAAGTTTTATTTTCCAAATAAATTGCTGAATATTTCCAAGTGTCCAATGATGTAACCGCATACGATTGCACCACCAACGATCATCCAACGCCATCTTTCAAGAATGTCTACACGGTTTGTAACTTCTTGGATGTCTTTATCAAGAGTTGTTTTAACTTCTTTGATTTCTTTTAGTACATCGTCCTTGATAGAATTATGTTGTTCAGTAGCCGACAATGCACTAGCTTGCATCTTATGTTCGATGCGTGTTTGGAAATCATCGATCTTATCCACAATCTCTCTAGTCTGAGTTGTGATTCTTGAATGCACTTCTTTGATATCTTCGCGCACTTCTTTAATATCCTCTTGGATGGCTTCTACCTTAGTCTCCAACTTTGCGATTCTTTCTGCGTCCATATCAGTTTCCGTAACCTTAATCATTTAACACTATCAAAAACTTCTTTTTGATTCTTATACCATTCATTCCATGCATCTACTTTGGCACGGCATTCATGATATTGAGTATAGTTAGTAGAAACTGTTGAAATTACGTCGCTCAGTTTTGCATCATCTTTTACCTTTTGCAAATCTGGGCAAGCTACTTTTAACTCCGCAGGAACTTCAGGGAAGTTACGCTTGACAGGAGTCGCCAAACAACCAGCTAGAAGAAATGGTAGTAATAACAAAGTGTACTTCATTTTCTTTCCTCCGCTGCTTCATTAAGTAATTTGATAGCTTCAATAGGAACTTGACACATAGCGTCGATAGTATCCTTGATTTGAACTATCTTTTCTTGAATGATATATTCTTTCTCCTTGATTACCTTGGCTTTTTCTTTCATCTTGGCATCAAGTTTAGCATTAGCAGTCTTACTTTGCTCTTCAGCAATTGCTACCTTTGCTTCTAATTCTTTAACACGTGCTTCCCACTTCTCTTGGTTAGCTGAACCACCCATCATGTAAACTCCGAAGACTAATGCAACGATTGCACCAGCACGGATAGCACGAAGGTATTGAGCAACAAAAGGAATGTTACTCAACACTTCAGTTACAAGGTAAGCACCTGCACCAGTTAAAGTGATTAGAGTAAAAATCCATCCAGGAAGGAAGTCAAGAATCCACATTATGGTTTAACCTCAGGAATATTTAATTGAGGACGACGTACAACAGCACCAGAGCTCTTATACTTCTTAATATCTTTTTTATAAATCTTTGGCTCATTAACAGCAACTGGTCCACCAGTGTTGTTAGTTGGCGCACCACCAATCATAGCACCCTCACCGTCTTCGCTTAAGAAAGAATCAACAAGGATTTCTTCTTCAGCTAGAGTAACATTAAGGTCGTACAATGACTGATACTTACCTTCAATGTTCATCGTTGCACGAGAGCCAGACTCTAACTGCTCGCGGACTAACCAAAGGGCTGGAGACAATGCTTTAGTAAGAGAGTAATCACCACGCTTCTCGTTTTGCTTCATTTGCTTCTTGAGAATAACAACCAAGCGGTCAAGGTACGTGTATGCCTTCTTTTCAGCTTGTGTCTTAAGTTGGTATGATTTCTTTAGAACCTTACCGTCTTTGTCAATGATGCCTTGCTTGTATGCATCCATATTCTTAAAATCTGTTGCCAGCATTTTAAGAATTTTTAAGGCATATTGTCTATCCAAAAGTTGACTCATTTGTAAATTTCCTTAAGACAGCAATTATCTTTTCGTCTAGTTTTATGTCAGAAAGCACGATACCATATTCAGGTAGGGTCTCAGGCATATGCCCAAGATAAAGTAAAAATGTAACGAGAACATCCCAGTAGTCTTTATCGACTTTGTAAAATAACATACGAGTAGCATTTACTCCAAATACATTATACAAAACGATAATATGATTAAGAATTAAACGTTCTTTTAAATCGTTGTCCTTCTTATATCTAGTGATTAACTTTTTAAGATAAAGAAACTTCTTAAGATCCTCATCAAACTCTTCAAGGCTATGGCATTGCGGGTTATCGTAATGATTCATCGCAAAGAGTAAAAAGTTATTCTCGTTCAATTTTTCAACCATACTTTCTCACATAAAACGAGGGAGGCGAACCTCCCTCTATTCATGATTATTTATTAGGCTGGATCAACGCCAATTGTAGTATCGTCAGCAACCAAGTCGCCACCAGCTTGAACCATAGAACCCATGGCTACTAGAGTTTCAGTCTTGTTGCGAACATTACCGTTTGAATCGGTATAAGTTACGTTACGAACCCATCCTGGGTGTTGTACACCTTTAGCTTTGTTAGCAGCTACTTGCGCTTCTTCAACAGAAACACCAGCAGTTAATGCTTTCTCAGCAGTGCTTAGATATTTTGGCTTGCTATCAGCAGCATCTGTATTTGACCATAAAGACATGGTTATTCTCCTTTAAATTATCTGTTAGAGTTAGGTAGGTTCAAAGAATGAGTAGCAATGCCACCATAAGACTTACCAGTTGTTACTTTTTGGTTTGCGCCAGACTTAGAACCTGCTGGGCGTCCACGACCACGCTTGGCTGCTGGTGCAGCTGGCTTTTTAGGTGCATCATCATCTTCGTCATCATTAGAATCATAGCTACCACCGTAAGTACCTTTGTGACGATAAACGCCATCCTTACCTGCATTATATTCTTGTAATTGCTGAATAAAGTCAGCATAAGTTTTAGACATGTTAGTCTCCTCGTTAGTTCTATCTGCTTGTAATTTTGCGGCAACAGCCATTTGTTGACGCTTTTCTTTGCTCTTACCCTTGAACTGTGGTGCGTCAGATTGTTGGAAATCTTTAACAACATCACCCATTTTAGTATTTGCTAAATCTAGTTTCTCGTTTAGTTCGACTTCTTCTTTTTGAACCTTTTTAGCTGCGATTGTCGCTTTACGTTTAGCATTAGATGCATCAATCTGCTTATGTGCACGTTTAATAGCAAGATCGTGTAGTTTCGCGCCAAGTTTAGCACCAACGTAGGCAGCAGCAGGCATTGCAGCAACGGCAGCCATATATGCACCATTACCTTCTTGGACTTTTTGTTTTTTCATCGCCTGTCTTGCTAAATGACGTGCTCTAGACATAGGTGTATGTTTAGCACCAGACTTATCAGTTACAGTATCTGATGACTTAGTGTAAGGACCATCAAAAGGAATTTCTTCTGTACCAACATTCTTGTCAGTCTTCACTTGAGTGATAGCCTTTTTAACTAAGGCTTCTGCGATCTTACGACCAGTAGCTTGTGCACTACCGATAGCAGTGGCTGACGATCCATTTGGCATAGCTGTTCCTGTTACAAATTCGATTTGTGGGTTATTGGATTTCTTTGGTTTGTCTTTAGAGATAGTATCAGACTGTGTTGGCGCACCGTTATCAATAGCGGATGTACCAGTTGTCTGAATAGCAGACTCATCAACCTGTTCTTCCTTGGCTTTACGAGTGAACTTCTCATTGTCAAAGTTCTGACGAGAAGTGATAGCTGAAGTCTTACGACCAGACTTATCTTTACTCTTCCAAGCATCTGGATCGAAGATGATACGTTCTTTACGATCGGCTGATACTGTATCTTCTTGTAGTTTATCTTGCATTTTATCCCTTTAAGTGCGAACGAATCATCCAACGGTGTTTAGCGTGAATATCTAATCTGCCTGCGGCATAATCCGCTAAACCCTGAACGTCATCATCAGATGCTTGCTCGAATAATTTATTTAGGCTAACCATAACTTCTTCATTCGCGTCTAACAAGTTTTGCAACATTGCGTGACAGTCTTCTGGTTTTGCAACATCTTCAGAAATAGTAGACTGTTTGATGATATCGCTTAAAGAACCAGGAGCATACTCGTCTAGTGTTCTAAGCTGTTCTGCGGCAGTATCTACTGCAGCGAAAACCTCAGTATAGATATCTCCGAAGAAATCATGTAGTTGGCTGAAGTACATACCTTCAACGTTCCAGTGATATGAGTGGGCTTTAAAATACATGTGATATGTATTAGCGATAACAATCTGTAACGTGGCTTTTAGTTCATTTGAAAATTGCATAATTAGCTTCCTACTGCAGCAGTGTTATCGTAAATAGAGAATTGAGCAGTCTCAACCTTTGGTAACCAACCGAACTTGCGCAGTTTAAGAATACAGTGCCCAGGACCATCAAACACCATTCTGATATCCTTTGTTGCATAGATTCTATCAGCAAAGCCGTGGTGATCAAAGTCATAGAATCCAGCATTGATTAGATAATAATGAGAGTGAACTGTACCACCGTTAATGATACGCTGAATATCTAACTGCTTGTCTTTCTTAAGACCCCACCAGATACCAGTAATGAATACACCAGAACCAGTATACTGGGCGAAGTGTCCGTCGGTTTCCGCGGAGTCTGGATTACCAGCCACATAAGTCTGCGTAGGTTTAGTCAACCAAGTATCTAGGACTAAGTCCAAAGTTTCACCAGCGGACTCAGTTGTGTATAGTTTAACAACGGCTTCAGTCTCAGTGTTTTTAAGAATGTGAATTTTAGACATTAGAAGCTCACTCCATTGTTAGGTTTAGTAAACTTCTTATGGGACATACGTGCTTTTTCTACTTGCTTAACACGTGAAACCATACGAGCAGCTAAACGATCTACGATTTTTCTACGTTGTTGAATGAAACGCTCAACACGTTCTTTTTGGCCAACAGAGGCTTTAGCTGGGTTTGTACCTCTTAGCAAACGCTTCTTAAGAGCAGAAACAGCCATACGACGAGCACGCTTGTTTGCTACTTGCGGAGTAGATAGCTGACGTAATGCAACTTTCTCTCTACGTTGACGTTTAGTTTGGCTACGACGCATACGAGCACGTGCCTTAATACGTTCTTGGCGAGACAAAACTTCCATCAAAGCTGGAGCATCTAGTTCAGCTTCTTCGGCTACTGCTTCGATCTCTTCTCCAGTTTCATCATCGATGATAGCTAGTTCATCGTCTTCATACGCTTCATAGAAGTCTTCTTCAGTCAAAGCGTCTAGGTCAGCTTCAACTAAATTAATCAATTCTTCTTCTTCAAAACCAAATTCTTCTTTAAACTTCTCAAACTTTTCTTCGTGGGGTTCTTGACCAGCAGCGTGGACTTTGTCAACGTTGACAGCCTTGGCGTGTGCCATAACTTCTTCACCACGTTTACGAGAAGCAGCAGACTTAGCTTGTTCGCGTTCAAACGCACGTTGTAGTTTTACAGCTGCAGACATACGAGCTTCGTCTAGTTCAGCTTCATGATTGCAACCGCAACCTAGTTTAGCTTCAGCAGCTTGATCTTTGAATCTCTTTAGTTGGGCTTTACGTTCGCCTGATTGCTCTTGAGTTTCTTCGCTAAAGTGAGCAACAGCATGAGCCTCTTTACCTTTAGCCTTTAATGTACGAACAGCAGCATGGGCTTGATGACCATTAGAGAATTTCTTCCATGGTTTTCCGCCAATGTGAACAGTATGTGGACGATCCATAGTAGAACGTGGCTTATGTCGTTCATTACCCCAACCTTCGTCGTTTGCACCACCATCAGCATGATATGCGGCAGATTGATGTTTACCCATACCAGCAGTGCTATGTTCATAGTCACGAGTGTAGGAATCTTTACGTCCATATACTTCACCAAGGTGATATTTTACTTTACGATGACGTAGACCATGACCATCACCCATATGCACGTTACCGATTAAACCATCGTGTACTTTAGATGCGATTTCTTTTTCTTCTTCATTACCTTCTGGTTTAGATTGAGACATAGACTTACGGAAATCGGCTAAACTCATTACAGACTTAGCGATGTTGTATTTGGAGTTCTTGTTAACCACTGGAGAATCTTCTTTTCTAAGTTGTGTTTTTAAGTTTTCCATTTCTCTCTTTTGAGAGTCAACCAACTTAGCTTTTTCTTCAGCTTGAGCAGCTACAAGTCTTGCCTTTTCGCTATCGTCTTTAGCTTTGTCAGCAGCCTTATTAGAAGTTGAGTGACCAGTCGCACTAGTAGCATCAGCCTCTTGGATTAATTTTTCGTTTAACATAAATTCTCTTTCGGTTAATTGTACGTCTTGAATCCACTTACTAACTTTTAGACCTGACTCGGTTTGTAGCAATAAATGATTTGAACCACGCTTAATAATTTTATAAACCTGTTCGTTGCTTTCAACGATGTCACCTTCGTTAAATATTTCACCACGGAAGTATTGCTCGCGGATTTCGTCTTTAACAAGGTTAATTTGTTCTTTGATGGGTTCAAGACCCATACCAATTCTAATATCATTCATAAGACGTTTAGCGTCTAGGTCTCGGACTGACGTTGGAAGCGATCTCTTAAATGTAGAGTAATCACCCTTAGTTACAGCCTTCAAATCTTTAGCATTATCAGGGTCAGTTTGACACGCTTTAACAACTTCTGTAGTCTCAAACTTACCACGCTTTAACAACTTAGTGTATGCGTTTACAGAATCAGCAGAAGTAACCATTACAACGTTTTTATATTTATGTAATGAGCCAATGCAGTCCACATCGTCAGTGGCTGCAATGAACTTAGTATTTGGAAATAATAACTCCAAATACTGAATCTTTTTACTAATTTCTAGGGGATTTTTCTTGTCTTGAACAGACGATACAAAGACAATATGATCAGCCTTGCGCTGCTTTGCTAGCTTACGAACGACCTTAATCAGTAGCTCATGCCCAGTTGTAGGTGGGTTAAACTGTCCGTATGTAACGACAACAGACTTGGATGGTAGTTCGCTTAGTAGGTCTTTGTATTTCTTCATTTAATCCATCAGTATAATTAGTAACAGTATTATTTAGCGTTTCTCACTCGTGACCCATACCCTTTCTCAAGTCATGGAATAGGGCAGATTTATCTTTAGTGGACATCGTATTTGGTAGTCCAGAGTGGAATTCTTTCTCGTTACCAGCTGCAGCGTGTTCGCGCATTTTAGAAGCGGACATACCTTCTGCACCCTCAGCGTCTGGATCGCGATGACCTGCTGAGTGAATAGTGATAGTTTTGAAGTTATAGTAACCGTGCTTACCTTCTTTACCATTGTAGGTACTTAGAAGTTTCTTATACTCTTCTTCACGGTCAGAACCAGCTACAACGTGTAGATGGCGAGCACCCGCATCGTACATAGCTGAAGCGTGGTGCATAATAGTTGGCTTCTCTTTAGAAGCACCGACCACGTTTGTATTTGGGAATGCTTTCTTAGCGTGTTTAACTTTAGTCTCAACGTCTAATGGATTCTTCTTTGCATCCTGGCTGTGAGATAAAACAACAGAGTGAATAGCATCGTGTTTGTTAGCAATCTCGTGAACCTTATTAACCAACTTCTCATGACCGATTGTTGGTGGATTCATACGACCAAACGCCATGACACCATGACGTTGATTCGCTTGCTCTCTCAAGAATCCAAAAAAGTCTAACATTAGCAATTCCACTTTCTTAGAGCCAATGCTTTACGAGTAGGTTCACCGTTTGGCTTCTTCATTGGACCATCAACACCAGACATACGTGCGCAGAAAGACTTGCGACGATTAGCAGCTTTGCTACCTTTCTTTAGTTTAGATGGAGGAGTTGTTACAGGTGCCTTTAGATTGCTACCGTGAGCACGGTTGTAAGCATCGCGACCCTTTTGGGTTAGACCGCCAGTAGAAGACTTGTAACCTTTAGCATCAACTGCTGCTTCGTCTAGTTCGTTTTCTTCTTTAACGGGAACGCAGTTAGGAACTTTCTTACCGTTCTTTTCTTTCATACCGATAGCTTCGTAGCCAGTCCAGCATGGGTCTTTTTTCTTCTCTTGTAGATAGTCTTTAAACGAAATCATTTGCGTACCTTTAATAGATTTTGACGAGCAAACTCAGCACGATTAACTAGCTTAGTTGGCTCACCTTTATGGTTAACAACGTATCCTTCTGGTTTAGATTGTTCACCGTTAATGTGATAATCATAACCACCCTTGTGAGATTCTAGTGAACTTACAAGAGTATTTTTAGCAGCTTGTAAATGGCTATGCATTTTGAAGGCTGCGTCATAATGTTCTTTATGAGAGTCGATATGAGCCAGTTGCCCTTCGCCCTCGCCAATCTTCATAGCTTTAGACTTTTCAGTTTTAACTGCATCGGCTTGTTTCTGATACTTAGCCATTACATGCTTCTTAAAGTCTTTAGTATTTGGTGTAGAACCATCACGAACTGTTTGATTGATATAAGTCGCTAGGTGTCCAGCGTCACCACCGTGACGACCGATATGGTTGTACATATCTGGGTTCTTCATATGAACGTCACGAGCTGCGTGCATATGTTCTTCAAACTTATGCTGAGCTTCTGGGGTGTAGCTAACTTTCTTTGTGTCAAAGTTAGCAGTATGAATGTGAACGTCTGGATGCTCTTTGAAATCTTTATCGTCAACGTTTGGTGTAGCTCTCATATCGTCAAGGCTTTTGCCTTCGTATTTCGTATGAACTACAACGCCAACTTTAGAACGTTTTACCTTCTCAGCTTCTTTACCGTGGGCTGTATAGGTGATAGTGTTTGGTGTAAAAGATACTGAACCATTCGGGTGAACCTGATGGTCTTCGGAAGTATGCATCAAGTCACCTTGGTAAACACCTTTCTTTGGTGCAACCTTTGGTAAATGAGCAAGGGCATCTTTTAGTTTAGAAGATAGACCAGGAGCATGTCCATGGTTTCTGTCGATATCTTCTGGTGTATAATTAATCTTTGGATTCTTATTGAACGCTGACTTAGAAGCAACAAAGAACTTACCAGTTGTTGGGTGCTTACCGAATACGATAGAAGGGGATCCGTCGAACTTTTCAGTCAGGTCGTTACTAACCGTACCAGACTTCATATGTTCGTGGGCTTGTTTTAAAGCACCTTCAGCGTGTTCGAAGCCTTCTTTACCATGTAGGAAAGGTCTATCTTCAGCGTGGTGGATGTGCTTTAACTTAGCACCCTCGGCTTCTTCTTTTAGGAAATCTTTAAAGTATAGCATATCTCTTATTTAGGCTGCAACCAATCCCACTAATTGGGTCATCATCTTACCCTTCTCAATATAGTGGCGAATATATCCGTTTTTAGACTCAGTCTTCATTCGAATGGTTATTAAAATACTACCAGTTTTAGAGTCTTGGATTCTAACTTCTGGCTTTGATTTATCTGAAATGAATACTGCTTTCAACTTATTATTAGTAAGACGAAGTGATTCTCTCAGGTTGTTAAACTTATACACCATCGCTTCTTTATTGGTCAGAGCAACCATATCTACTGTTGGGTCATTTCTTGTACCAAAGAACATAATACCATCAGCAAGACTATCATAAAGTGCGTCAGAGTTTGACGTCATCTTTCTATTGAACTCGTCAGCCATACCCTTATAAACCATGGTATTTGCTGCAATGATTCCATCAACCTTTAAAGTGTCATAGTATTTCTTCTCAAGTGCCGAAGAAACTTTCAAGTCAACAAGTGTACTCCAAAGGTCTTGTTGTTTATCTAAGCCACCGCCACCTACTTGACCGAATTGTTTTGCGCCAGCTGCTTTCAGAGAAACGTTGATGTCGACTTTCTTATCGTCAATCTCAACATACACGTCAACCTTGGTATCGGTTTGAGCAACTGTACCGATAGCCTTCACAGATATCTTATTGTATAGGTTATTCTCATAAACAGTCTTTGCATTATTTGCAACAACTGTAGAGTTGGCATACTTAACGCTTGAGTTGATAATACTCTTTAAGTTTCTAACGTGACGTGGATTCTTAAGTGCTTTAACGTTGATCAATGCAGAGTTAATTTCCCAATACAAATCATCAACAACCTTTGGTTCTTTGTTTGGCGACTTCATTGGTCCAAGAACTTGTTTTACGTCTGTATCATTCAGCTTCTTGATCATATCAATAACGTCAGTATCAATCACAGGTTGCATCTTGTTCAAGAATCGACACGCTATTGCCGCAGAAAAGATGATCTCAGCCATATCACCTTTATTGGCTTTACCACCGAAGTCTTCGGTTTTCATAATGTCACTAAGAGGTACAAGGTTAGTCACCTTGTTATTACGTTCATATGATAACTGAATCTGTTTAAACGATACCGCACCAGTTCTAATGATGGTGGCAATATCTGCTGACTCTGAAATGTCAGAAGCATTCTTCGTTACCAAACGACCTGTACGTGGGTCTGGGTATGTAATTTTATTAAATGGTTGTTGCTTACCGTCTACTGTTGTAAACGGAGATCTATTGCCTTGAATTAATTTTTCAAGCAGAGCAACGATACGTGTTTCACCGTGTCTACCCTTAAAGTCTTTAATCGTCAATGCAGCCATAAGTATCCTATAAACTTTTACTGACTATTTAGTTTATACTTGCGATCCCATTTCATAACCTGTTGGAACAGCTTCATTATGGCTTTGTTGTTACGACTATCGTAGTTGAAAGTCTTTAGGATATATTTCAGAGTCGTAGATGGGCAACGTTCTTTTAACCTTGGCATTGTAAGGAAAGAACTGACTTCTTTGTTTGGGTGATTTGTTTTGATGTCAAGATATACGCAGTTGGCATACGCTTGGATTTCATCGAACTCTGATAGGTATGCTCGTTCAGCATCCTTTAAAGAATGCCCAACCTTCTTGTGCGGTAGAACGTAATTGCTTGACTCGTCATAGCGACGGTCGTATTGCATGAAGTGTATCATCTCGTGCATTAGAGTTTGTATGACACGGTACTTGAACTTATCCCAAGACTTAACCGTGAACTCATGTTTATTAAAATCATAAGTGTATATCTGAATGCAACACTGTCGTTCTTCTGGGGCATACTCGCCACCGATAGCAACATACTTTGAATTAGCCCAGTTCTTTTTTAGTGGCTCTTTGAACTCTATCTTAGTACGCCACTTCTTAAAGTAGTTGGAGAGACCGACTGAGTCATTTTCGTACTCGTCTAGGTCTCTCCAGATTTTTGATGGTATGAGTTTAGCTCTAAATGGACGCTCATAGAAGTTGAGCATATCCATCCAATCGTAGTTTATCGTTTCTAGGAATTTCATATTGACCTCCTAGAAAGTTCTAATCTTACTTAAATTGACCTTCTAAAAAGGTTAGAACTTTCGCTTGCTCCTCTAAGTTAGTGTTCGCAAACTCAGTAATATACGGCATCAAGTCAAAGTTAGATAACAGATTATTATATTTAGTTTCTCGTCCACGTAGGAACTGCTCGGACTGGTCGGAGCCACGGTCTTTGTATCGGGCTTCTAGGATATCCTTTGGTGCATTTAGGAATACGACCTGAAGATCGGTGTTAGGTAAACCCATAGCGAACTCTAGGAAAGACTGGTTGAAGATACGATCGCCTTCGAATAGAACGTTACAGTTATGGCTTGCGATCCACTCAGATACAGCTGGTTGGACTGCCATAGAAAGACGGTCGGTGCCAGCGAATACTTCACCTTCCTCATACTTACCAAGAATGTATAGGTCTAGTTCGGCACAATACATAGCCGATACCAACTTAGCTGGTTCTACTGGCTGGAAGTTCTTACCTTCCATAAACTTACGGAACAATGTAGTCTTACCTGTTCCTGGGGAACCACCAACTGCGATTAATTTACGAGTCTTCATAGGGTTTGTCACCTTTGTAATAGTTACTTCGTCGTTTGCTTTAATTCTATCAATAAACATTATTTGATTCCTAGGATACCTTTTAGTTCTTCCTCGCTGAATACCCACACACGACCGATGAAGTGATGAACGTCAGTTTCTTTATCGTGCTTCTTAGTGTACGAAACCTTTGTAGCAATATCACGACCAAGGTTCTTGGCGATATTGTCTTTGATTTCTTTAGCGTAGTCGGGTGCAACTTCTTGTAGCTTTAGAAGTTCTTGAGCAGTAACCTTATGGTCAACAGCAAAGCGATTCATGGCATACTTATCAAGAGGGTCTTCAACCCAAGTATTAAATGTGCCACCTGAAACACCAAGTCCACCATTACCAATCGGCATTGTAATAGCATTCGAAGTTATACCTGTACCGATAGTGGAAAGTGTACCATTACCAGTTACAATTTTATAACCATCATCCATGGCAACAACCGAGCCCATAGGCATATTCAAAATATCATCTTCATCTGGGTTCATGTAAACATCTCCAATCCCATTAAGGGTTTAATTTCATCATCAAACATCCATTCCATATTCTCTATTTTACCTGAGTTTAGGAAATAAGTAAAGTTTTCTTTGTTAATTCCATTCTTGTGATCAAGTCGTAAATCAATGGTTTCATTACGTGCTTGCCATAGAACATCCCAATCAATACCATACCAACCGTCAGACTCGCATTGCATAATCTCTTCAGCTTGACGATCTAGGTAATATCCAAGATAGCGACCGTGCTTTGCTCTAAATATTTTCTTGAAAGAACAAAGGCAGGTTTCCATAGTGAAGAAGTCTATTTGTTCACTGAGTTCTGGAAATCTCGCTTCCGTCTCGCAAAGAATGTCGTGCGCTTGTGATTCCAGACTAGAATAATCTCCTCCAGTAAGTTTTCGATCGTAATCGTCATCCCTGCCGAGGGCAAGAAGTAAGCCATTACGATGAGAACGAGAGCCATCATAATCACTAAGCATGAGACTAGTAGGAGTGATACGGACACCAGCAGTGTGCTTAAGATGCTGAAGATAAAACCAAGTGGAATAGCGACCAAACTTGTGCAAGCTAGACTTAACGACTTCCCAGATATTATCAAAGCTCTCTTCATCATTTGATCCATAGTAACCCTCAAAAATTTCACGTTGTGTTTTGTTGCCAATAAACTTTTGGTAAGATGCGAACATGGCTGGCAAATGACCCTTGTTCCACTTTGTATCAGTTTGATAACGAAGACGTTTGTAGTTGGTAGTATTCCATTGCTCCATACGATCTACGGTTGCTAGTTCGTAATCAGGGAACTCGTTCATAAGTACCCAAGCAGTTGGTAAGTAGTATGTGTTACCATACAACCAACACAACCATAAACGTTGCTCGTCATTATGTTCGTATCGTTTGTTTAGATACTTTGTAGCCCATACTGCTGGGTCGCAGTCATCATACTTCAACGACCAAGCATACCAACGAATGAACGCTTCACGTCTGTTTTCTTTTAAACGGTAGTCCATTTCTTCAACGCTTTATGAATTAATAATATAACATTACGATGCTCGTCTGTACCTTCAGCAAAGGCTGGGTCGGGAATCTTCTTAACTCCTGGTATCAGGTTTGATAGTTTCTGTGCTTTCGCCATCTCACCAAATTGTTCAACGAAACGTTTTTCGTTTGCGTCGTCCATATAGAAAATTTGATCAGCCCAATCTACTAACTCTTGTGTAATTACAGTTGAACGGATACCTTCAGTTTTATACCCAGCGTCATTTAGAACATCACGCATTTTCTTAGCAGTGATTTTACCGTCTTTGGTTTTAAGACCACAAGACTTAACTTCCCAATCTGGGTAGTCTTGCTTGGCGATAATCTCAGCTGCCGCAGAACGGTTTACGTTACCGTGGCATACGAATAAGACTTTCATCCGAAGAAACCTTCTTCAGTTTCGGCTTCCATGCTAAAGATTTTATCATGCAATACTCGGTACACATCTTTAGAACTAGTGTTCATATCATCAATGTCGATATGCTTACGCAGTTGTTCTAAAAGTTTAGCCACATCCTTGCGCGAGTTCTTATCGAAGTTAGTGAACTGATATACTTGCTCAGTTTCAAACTCGTATGGCTCAAACTGAGGGAATGTGTATTTATTAGTTTCAAGCAAAGTAGCTGGTGCAAGGTCGTCATGGTTCAATGCCAAATTTAAAAAATCACGACACCAGTTGATTGCCGAACGCATTTCAGCTGGCTTTAATGTGCCTGGGAAATGACGGAACTCAATGGTATTAGTTTCTTCAAACAGTTGACGAAGGTTAATACCAGCACGTGGACACTGGAACCACGCAGGGTTTCCTTTAGCGTCTTTATGAGCATGCTCGTGCCAGAACTCTTCAGGGGTCTTAGCAGCCAACATGGCTTCGACACGCTTGAATGGTAGCTTGTGTTGGTGTGAAGTTAGACGACGATCGTAGCGTTTCTTAGCCCAAGTATATTCCAAAGGTGGTAGTGTATTCTTATCTGGAACAGGAATGTTCTCAACGATAGCGAATGCTTGCTCTTGAAACGTATGAATATAAGTCAGCAACTTTTTAAGTGCCTTCAAGTCATCTTTAAGACCTGGGACTCTAATATGAATGTGTAGGTTGCTACGATAGTTTACAATAGGAGCTGGTCCATTGTCACGAAGGAACTTGTTGATTTTAGCGATGTGTTCAACTTGTTCATCAGGCGACGCTGTTGGTCGTGTATTGATTTCTCCACCATAGCGATATAGTTTACCTTGTGGGTCGTTGGCAATACCAGTGCTTGATACGCAGGTGTTGTCGAGGTTGTTCCACTTTGCGCCATCGGGCAAGTCTTTAATTTCTCTATCGCAGTTGCCATACTCTAACTCAACACCGTATGTCCACTTTTTAACATCATAAGTCATTCATAAACCCCTTTGGATATTTCTCTTGCGCTTGTTTGATAATGCGCATATGTTCATTAATAAAATGTTCCTTATTATATGTATCAAGAACTTTAGCCGACAACTCTTTACGGTCTTCAAAAGACCACCCACAAGCATCAGCAACGTGCTTAGCATACTGTTCAGGCATCGTGTAAAGCGAACTTCTGTCACACAAGTACAAGGCTTCGTGCGGAATATGTTCCATCTCAGCTACAACCTTATTTCCTGGTACAATGTATGGTACACCAAACGTTGCGTACTCGAGGCATACAATACCAGTTGACTCATTACCCATACCAAGACCGAAACGAGCCTCAGCCATAGCGTCTAGGATTTCTTGACGAGGTGCGTCAATATGAAAGGTCAACAACGGTTCTTTTTGTAGGTTCTCTAATTCTTTGGCTGGTATTTCTTGACCACCAAACTTAATGAAACACTTAACAGGATAACCTACACCAGACTTGATATAGTTTTTAAGAGCAACGTGCGGTGCTTTACCACCGTCCCAACGACCAACGAAGATACCATAGTCACCAGCAGGTTTAATCTCTGAAGGAATCTCGTCAATGTAATGAATCGAGATAGTGTCGTGGAAATAGTTATTGAAGTGTTTGGCTTGCCACTTGGATACACCAACCCAGTATGCGTTCTTCTTCTCAAACTTCTCTGGGGTATCTGGACCAAGCGGAGCAGATGACTTGTGATAGTGTTCAAAGATAATAGCAGTTGGATAGTCCTGCCAGATTGAACTCATATGCTTGCAAGAAGAATCTAATACAACGTCTGGTTGTACTTGCTTAATAATCTTAGAGATTTCTTCGGCAACAGTTTTAGTCTGTTTAACCTTTTCAGCTTTAGTTTCTAAAGATAAGTCAAACCAACCATTAAGGATGAATTGGTTTTGAAACTGCTTGTCGCTTCCTTTAGCAGTGATATAAAATGTTTCCGCAACCTCAGACAATAAAGTCATTTGGTTGCGGGTAAACTTTTGAGCACCATTAGCAATCACACCAGCCTTAGATGGCTGGTACAGATTGTCAATAATCAATATTCTCATGTTGTAAGTCTTTACTTTCAATATCAGTTTTCTCTACCATCATAGTAACAAGTTCGTCAAAAGTCAGGTATGTATTAATTGGTGTTTCCATAGTTGGAAGTTCAATTCCAGCTCTCTTAGGAATATCCTTCGTAGAAGTTATTATAACTCCGTTCGGGATAAAAGTCAAGTAATTTGGTCGTTTACCGTTTCTAAAGACTTTGAGTTTCCTATCAACGGATAATACACAAACTGATAATGAAGCGTCTTGCCAGCGTTCTAATGGAGAGATATCAGCTTCAATAGTATGGAGCAACAATTCAGTATCGTTTTTGGTATCACACTTGTAACCATATAAAGACTCCCAGTTCTCTGGGAGTTCTTGGGTGATAACACCGTTATGTACTACTGAAAGATTATCATTAGCAATTGGCTGGTTATACTCAAGGTCAGAAGTGCTGTAACGACAGTGCCCCACAAGGTAAAGATTTCCATCCTCATTAACATATTCTGAAAACTTAAAAGGAAATTGATCGGCAGGCACTGGGAGTTTCTCAGTAAAGATTTTACCGTTCTTAACATAGGATATCCCTGTGGCATGCATACCACGAATCTTAGACTCGTGGAATACACGTTTTAGTAATTGAAAGTCATTCGCACTTGGCGCACGAATGACTGCTCCAATGATTGCGCACATTAGGCAAAGAACTCATCAAGAGAAGATGCGTTAGACTCTGGGTGCATCTTCAAGGTTTCAGCTTCACCAACTTCGGCTCTACAGAAGTCGTACCACTCTTTACTTTCCCACATTCCTGGATATACACCGTTGAAGCGTGGACGATAGTGAGGGTTGGTAGTATCATTCTTACAGAAGTCAACATACTTACGACGAGCGTCTTCGTACTCTTTAGAACCAAGGGTCAACATACCTTCGTGGAAGAAGGCGATGATTGAGATACGTTCTGCGTTCGGGTCTTCAAGAACAAGCTCGGTGTTGCCGTGCAGACCAGCCATATTGTTAACAAAAAGCAAGTCACCTGGTCGAATGTTGACGGCATAACCAATTTCTGGGAATACAAGATAGGCACCAGAGTATTTGTCGCTATTGCTAAATACGCAAATATTTGCAAAACCATCGTCCATGTTCGCAGGGTCATAGTGAGCAGCAGTTCTAAAGTTACGGTTAACAGTAATTGTAGAGAATGGAGTGTTTGGTACTAAGAAGCGTGGGTCGATTTTATCAGCTGCACGTTTCTGGTTACCATAACGCCATGGTAGCAATTCTTCAAACGCTTTAGCCAAGTGTTGAAGATATGGATAAGACTTCTTGAATTTATCGAAGTGCTTCTCAGTATAAGAAGTAGCACGACCATAAGGGATACGTGGATAACGATCGTACCAACCAGCAATACCAGAGTTCACTGGGTTAGCATAAGTTGTCTTAGAGATAAGTTCGCTTTCAACCCAAGCTGCGTCAGCAGATGCTTCTGCTGCAGGTTTACGACGTGTAGTTTCAACCCAGTCATCGAAGTGGAAACCAGCGTCATCAATAGAGTCACGCAACCAAACTTGAGCACGGTTAGATGCTTGATCACGGTTTGCGCCATACTTGTCTTGGATAGCTTGGATAGGATCTTCACCTAGCAAGTTACCAGCACCCTTCTTGAAGGCATCAATAATATCCCACTGATAGGCAGTAACCCAGTCACGACCTTGTAACTTCTCACCACGTGGACCAGCAGCAGTACCACGGTTCTGAGTTTCTTGAGCAGCGTCACGAAGACCTTCGTAAGCTGAGTCGCTCATTTCTTTAGAGAAGTAGTTCTTACGGAATTTGAAAACGATATTACGTTCATCCAAAGCAGACTTGCAGTTACCGCAATCTTTATCGCAGTTTGGATCAGAGAGGTCAGTGGCGCACTTTGGTGGCAGGTACAAGTCCATATCAGACTCAACCAAAGTATGATAGTGTCGGTCGTCCAACCAAGTACCAACTAGGTCTGGGCGAGGTGTAACCTCTGGGGCTTCCAATACAATAACTTTCACATTTCTTCCAGCATCAATACTCATAACGTTTCTCCTTAAAACTTAAATCCATTAAACTGTTCGGACTGCATTCTCGAACCAAAACCACTCTTATCAAACAGTGGCTTATCATTTTTATCATGTCCAGAATCAGCCAAACCTTCTTGGGCAGATGCTTCAACATCATATAATTTCATTTTACTTCTATCAATACCAACAACAAATCGTTTATAATAATTGGGGTCGTTGTAACGATTCTTCAATTGCTTCACAATAATCTGATTCAGGTTTTCAAGTTCTTCACTTGATACTAACGCAAACATAAAGTCAGCGGTAGCAGGTAAACCAAACGACTCAGAAGTATCTTCAAGTCCTGGGTCTGAGTTAGCAAAACCAGAACGTGTAGTTTGTGTAGCTGAAACAATGGGTACATTATATTCTACAGCCAAACCACGAAGCTCTTCAGCAATCGCTTTTACAAACGTATATGAATTAACATTCGCACCAGCTTTCATCCTCTGAGAGGAACAAATATTTAGATAATCTATAAAGACGATATCTGGAACAAACTCACGTTTCAATTTAAGTTCTTCAAGCAAAGCGCGGAAGTGACCAGCGTGAGCCGAAGCAGTTGGATATTCTTTGACGATAAGTTTACCCTGTGTTTTCTTCTTCAGCTTATCAATACGAGTTTCAAAGATGTCTTTGTCGACAACCTTCAACTCATCCATGGTCAGGTTCAATAGGTTCGCGTCAATACGTTCAGCGATACGTTCTTCTGACATTTCCATAGTGATGTATAGAACGTTACGACCAGCAGTCAAAGCACCAGCTGCAACGTGACACATAAACAATGACTTACCAACACCAGTACCAGCCAAAGCGATGTTCAGAGTTTTTCTGGACAATCCACCTTTGGTGATTTTGTTGAACATGTCAAGGTCGAAAGGAATCTTCTCCTCGACACGATGGTAGAACTCATAACGCTCGGCGAAGTCGTCCAAGTAGTCGTGACCAACGTGACTATCAAAAGACACGGCAAGAGCATCAGATAACAAATGAGGAATAGCATCTTGTGAATGTTGAGGGTCTTTACCCTCAAAGATTTTGATTGAAGACATGATCGCCAGATAGACTGCACGATCCTTACAAAACTTCTCAGTGGACTCAAGTAACCAATCTTCGTTGACTGGAGCCTTCACCAAGGTCTTTAGATATTCGCCAACGTCGCCAACTTCTTTGTCAGTAATACCTTTAGCATTACTTACTTCAATTGCTAGGATTTCGGCTGTTGCTGGTTTATTGTACTTGTTGAAGAAGTCAATAATCTCTTTCATGATAACCGACTCTTTGCGGTCACCAAAATACTCACGCTTTAGGAATGGAATAACTTTGCGGCAATAGTGTTCATCATGAATAAGGTTGGTTAGAATTTGTTGTTCAATTCTCATCAGTTCCGCCAGTATAGACTACATTATTTTTTAATAGGTTCTCTTCAAGTAGATCGACTAGGATATCGCCAATATGGTTTCTAAACTTGCCTGGATCTAGAACGCCAACTGGGTTCTCATGAATATCATATTCAAATTGAACACGCAGTTGGTCATCTTCTTCAAGCAGTCGAACTCTACCGTATGTATAAATTATACCCGAATACTCACTGGAAGTCAATTGTATTAATTGGTTTCCATTATTGTCTTCGTCTAAGAGTTCGTACTGCTTAATCATTCTTCGTGATCCATCGCTGCAAGTTCAGCGTCAATATCTTCATCCTTAACCATATCAACCTGACCAACAGAGTATTTGTTCTTTACAAACTCATAGAATGTTTTCTGTTGCAGGATTGGCATCCAGAAGTCTTTAGTTTCAGTTTCTTTCAAACGATATTTCTTATCGCCGATTACACCGTCTTCGTCTACCTTTGAATACCAACCATTGCTAGGCTTGACCACATGTCCGGACTCAAGCGCAAGATCCAGTAGACCGCTCCACTTGCTAATGCCGCCATCAAAAGATACGCTGACAGGGATTTTAGATTTTTCTTTAACATAACGACTTTTCTCTACGTTGATAATAAAGTTGTAACCAACAACTTCAGTACCTTCTTTTTCTTGTTGACGACCCAAGATAAAGATATTATCCGCAGAGTAGTATGAACCTGTACCACCACCAACGATGTCTTTAGGGAACATACCAATCTCTTTGTAGGTGTGGTTAACAACTACACAAGGGATATCTTTAAGGGTCAAGTGTGGGGTTACCATACGGAACAATGACTTCATTTGCTTCGCACGGCTCATATCTGCAACAGACTTTTGATCAAGTGCGTCTTCAACTTCTTTCTTAGAAGCCAAGTTACCGATAGAGTCGATAACGATAATCACTCGCTCACCACGCTCGATGTTTTGAAGCTGTTGCATAATATCAAACTTCAATTGTTCTACGTCAGTAATTGGCGTATGTAATACACGGTCAGTATCAATACCGAAGGCATCAAAGTAAGACTGAGGAGTACCAAACTCGCTGTCGTAAAATAACACAACTCCATCTTCGTATTTGTCAAGATATGCCTTTGCCATAAGTAAGCTGAACGCAGTCTTGAAGTGCTTACTTGGTCCAGCCCACATAGTAAGTCCTGGTGTCAAACCACCATCAAATCGACCAGACAACGCAACGTTGATAACTGGGATTGAAGTAGGAATCATATCCTTCTTAGTGAAGAACTTAGAACCTGCAAGGATAGCAGTATCCTTAATTGTAGAGTTCTTCTTTAGCTTTTCTAAAATACTCATATCACTCTCCTAAAAATTCTACCAATTGAGCTTCGTTTAAAACACCAACGTGACGTTTGACTTCAGTACCATCACGTTCAATCAATACCATAGTAGGTACAGAACGGATTTTATATTCTTGTGCCATCATCAAGTTGTTGTCAATGTCAACGTCTTCAATTTCTGTTTTAATCTTATCGCCAGCACGTTTGATAATTTGGGATTGCATTTTACAAGGCTGGCACCACTCTGCGTAAAATTTTAATAGTTTCATATATTCTCCTGTATCTTTATCCGAAGAAGTCTTCAAGTGAGGATACTTCCTCAGCTTGCCAGTTCAACGGTTCAATAATTGTTTTTAACGGTTCTACAAATGTCTTGTCAAATTGTGTGTCGTAATCAATAAAGTTTTCCAAGCCAAACTCTTTTGGAAGTTCAGTCAGAAATGCGATTACGTTTTCGTGATATGGGTTGGGTGTTCGCAAGTAAACGAATTTAATCTTGTCACCTTCACGGATATATTGGTACTTTTTGTCGATACCTAATTTCTTCACGTAGTGATTATATAGGAGAGCAGCACGTACATGGATTGGCGTACCCTTCTGATAGATGGGAGAACCTGCGTACTGCTTCAACCCTGATACGCCACGAGGGAATGCAATCTCTGCTGGAGAGAATTGATTGAACTTCGCTTTATAATCAGCAATGTATTTCTGTGTGTTCTTTTCACTTCCCTCAAGAATAACGTTGACCGAGTTCTTGAGTTCTTCGCGGATGACGGATGGAGTGGAAGAACGAACCATGGCTAGACCCATAACCTTCTGTTTAGGTTTCGCGAATTGAACACCCTCAGAGTTGTGAACGTTCAGAATGTAGTTCTTTTTACCAATCCAGATACCCTTGTCAGCCAAAACTTCACGCTTCATAATCATCTTCTGAGAATATGCGTTCATGTACTCAGCAAGTTTCTGATAAGTGTTATCAATGAACGGTTGGAAGATATCTTCACAAACCTTGTCCATGTACTTAATCTTACCAGCAGTATCTTTGTCAGCTGCTACCTTTTCAACAAGGTCTTCCATTGACAAATAGATGGAGTCAGTATCAATCGCAATTACATAATCCTTATTATGGGACTTCATGATTTTATTCATGTAACGATTGAACTCATCCGCCATCCAGCGAATAGAAAGTTGACCTGAAGTTGTAATACCTTCTGCCATACGAATATCAAAATAGCGGAAGTACTGGTTGCCCATGGCACCGTAAGCAGAGTTCAAAGCAATCTTCATAGCCATTTGCAGGTTATTAAGACGGCTGATCTCTTTACGAAGGTCGTTGTTACCTTTGTCGTGTTCGTACTGTTGTTGAACCTTCAACATCATCTTCTTGAACTTTGAACGGTTAGCATACATCGTTTCCATCAACTCAGGCATGAAGCCTTTGATGTCGCGACGATAGCACCAGCCGTTAGCAGTCATAGAAAGGTCACGCTTCTTGGCATATGATGTATCAACCTGTTGAGCCAACAAAGCGTCAACGGTGCATGAAATCTTTTCGTGTGTGAGTGTCTCTGGTGAGATGTTATACTGCATGATCAAGTGAGGGTACAGGGAGTTCAAGTCAAACGACACAACCCACTTATGTTGACCAACGATAACGTCTTTAACATAAGCACCTTCAAACTGACCATCTTTACCACCGTTGTTAACCTTCATTGGAATAACGATACCCTTCTTACGAAGGTGGTTGTAAATGATAGCATCCCACATACGAACCTGAGAGTAAACATCTTCGTAATTGATCTTGGCTTGGTATGCCATAGTCAAGTGAAGTTCTAACAGACGCATTTTGTCTTCAAGTTTGTCAACAAGTTCAACGTCGTGGATGTTATACTCTACGAAAGTCTGCCAGTGATCCATGTAGAAGTCACGGAAGGTTTCTCCTGGGTTCTCTTTCTTACGGTCACCTAGCTCTTGTTCTGCAATGTAGTCCAATCGGTAGGACTCTTGCTTTGTGTAAGTATATTTTTTGTACAACTCGAGATAATCAAGCTGAGCGATGCCAGAAATATCAAAGTGAAGCTCTTCATTGCCTTTAATGAACGTGTTGCGTTCAGTAATCATACCCCATGGTGAAATCTTCTTGGCTAGGGATTCACCAAGTTCACGTGTAAGACGTTTGATCAAATATGGTACGTCAAAGAAGTCGGTGTTCCAACCAGTGATGACATCAGGATAGTTACCTTGCCAGAAGATGATGAAGTCTTTCAATAGACCCATCTCTGTATCAAAGTTACGATACTCTACATCCTTACGTTTGTTCTCGAATGCTGAACCTGTGGGCGAGTAACCCCAAGTGATAACCTTCTTGCTGAACAAGTCTTTGATAGTGATAAGAGTGATTTCTTCGCTGGCTGAACGAATGTCGGGGAAGCCACCCTCAACACGTGTTTCAATGTCGATGGTGAATACCTTAATCTGTTCCATATCCCAATTGATATCATAGTCGTATGTATCGCTCAGGTATTGATAAGCATAATTCGTTTGTCCATAAACGGCAAAGCCAGCAACCCCGTCGTATCGCTTCACAAAGTCACGAGTTTCACGGATGGTTCCTGGCTGTACTTCGTCAACGTAGATACCATCCAAGGTTTGCCACTTGGATTGAGTTTTAGAGTTGACGAATAGAGTTGGGGCAAAGTCAAGACGACGTTGATACTGTCTGCCGTTTTCATAACCACGGACTAGAATCTTGTCGCCAGCTTGCACAACATTAGTGTAAAATTCCATTAAACTTGTTTTCCATACATTAATTGCATAGCATCCAAAGCGCAGTCATGTACTGGATGATGCTTGATCACAGCTGCACGCTCGAACCCAGGATACACAACTTCGGTATAACCATTGGTTGTACCATAAAGAATATCAACAGCAGTTCTTACGTCTCTCCACATATTATACCCTGTTAATGGTTGCAAGTCAAACTTATGTGCGAGGCTATCAATGACCATTTGGTCAAGGCTACCACGTGCCCACATAGTTTGTTTTTGATAGTTTGGAAACTTATTCAGCCAGTTATGCATATATGTAAATGCTTCTTGAACTGTAAGGTCGGCTGCGGATGGTTCCAAAGCGCAGCGACGAATATACTCGTGCTGGTTCTTCCACCATTCTAGAGTGCCAAGGTCAACTGTACGCTTTGCGTCCAACTGTTCTTTGGCTTTGAATTTAACGTAACAAGCCTCATCAAGCAAGTCTTGGTACGATTGATTTTTGCCTGGCTCAAAATGAACTAACGCAGCCGAAAGAACGACTGCGTTAGACTCAACGCCAAGGGTTTCGACGTCAAACATAAACATTATAGATCTACCTTCTCTCCATCCTTGGTGAAGAACGCACGTAGCTTTTGTTCTTTATTCCAAGACTTGGTATAGTCATTATCAATATCGCAAATTTCAATTGCTTCATCTTCAGTAACAACTCGATGACTTACGATAGTTTCACCCATGTTATATTGAGAGAACTCTTTGGCTTCTTGACAAGTTACAGTATCAAGTGCCCATTCGGCTTTACCCTTTGGAACTTGAACCATGTAACGCATACGGAATTGTTGAACAGCTTCAACCATTACCCACTCGAATTCTTCCTTCTTAGAAAGAGTCCAAGAACCATCACCATTATCTTTCCACTCAATAGTGTCACCTTCTTTCCAACCAGCAGCTTCTAGCTGCTCGTCAGTGAAAGGGATATACTGGTTACCAGCGTCATCTTCTTCAACAGTAGCAATCCATCGGTCAGTCATAGTTCAACTCCATAAAGTTAGTTGTGTCTTCATCCAAACACTCAAGTTTAATCTTGAGCTGTGATTTCTGGATATCTTTGTAGAAAGATTCTAGAACGCCAGCAGTATAACCTGTAACACCATAATTATTTTTATGGCAACGATATACGCTACCACTTGAACCGTGGAATAGATAGCATTGACCGTCTTCCTCGATCTTAGTAACACCACTGTTTAATTTCCAGCTTGCTCCATAGAGATAACTACCAGACCAGCCAGCAAGAATCTTATAGACAACTGTATTGTTTTCTTCGTTGGTAAACTTTAGCATTACCCAACGGTCTGGATTATATTCACTCATCTTCATCTTTCATATTTTTGTTACGTTCTTGATGCTCAGCTTCGTGAGCATCACACAAAGTACGAACCCAGCCACCGTGGCGTCGTTCACCTTTGTTACCACATTTCTCACAGGTATGACCTGCCCACAGTTCAGCCATACGAACCATACCATGGATTTGTTCATCACCACCATAGTAGTAGAAACGAAGTCCACCGAACTTCTCTTTGATCTGTTCGATATGAACCCACTCAACCTTTGGGGTGATGGTAAGGTTTTCGATACCATTTTCTAGGATCTCGTCACACCGCTGGATAATCCAATCGCTTGGAGGTTTCATCTCTCTGCTGCCAGCCATCCAACGGATCAGTGCATCTCGACCTTTCTTTGCAGCACGATACCGTAAGATATCACGTGCTCGTGACTGTCGTTTCCACTGAGTATAGTGATCAATCTCAGCAACCAGTTGCTCAATAATAGGATACCACCCCTCACCGATGGCATAACCACCGAAGCGAGCATTCTCTCCACAATAGCGAGGATACTTCTCCGCCATGTGCTTTTCAAATTCTTCGTAAGTCATAATTTACTCCGCATACCAAATTTCATCAAAGCCTTCTTCAAGAGTCGGCGGTTCAGCTTCCAATTGTTGTGCCATCTTAGAAACCACATCCCATGGAATGTTCTTTCCAGGACGAGAAGCCAAACGCTTTTCCAATTCAGCAGTCTCTGGGGTTTTAAACACAACAGCAATCTTGTAATACTCAGGCAACATGCGAATCTTTTTCGCACGTGTAGCAATTGTAGTTGAAGTTTGGTCCCAAATCAAATCTTTTTTGTTTGCTTGGCAAATCAAGACTTGGTTGGCCATCAACTTAACTGCAATTGGCATATACTCTTCAAAGACTTCAGAGTAAGTTTTACCTTGCTTCTCTGCATAGTCTTCAACGAACTTGTCAGTGGATACAATAGGAATATCCTTTACCCACTTTTGATTTTTAATCCAAGTAGATTTACCAGATCCTGGCACACCTACCATTACATACATTGTATTCACTTATGACCCCAGTGATGTTCTCTATCGAACTCAATACCTAAAACTTTATGAATCAACTTATCCTTAATCATATCTGGAACAGACATGTACGGATATTCCAAAATGAATGGGCAACCAGTTTCATGACCCCAACTATGGTTAGTAAAGAACTTCTTTGCCGACTCAACATCCACTTTATTCTTCGCATCAAAATAACGTTTTTGTCTAACGAGGGTTTCTAAAATCATTTAATATCTCCAAGGGCATCAGCCAAATCTTTGTCGTCACGAACTTCAATAAAGATTGGGAGGAACAAAGATTCTTCACCAGCTTTATTTTTACTGCGCATGTTATATTTTACTGCAACAATTTTACCAACGAGTTGATCACGAATAGCCCAAAGGTTATCTCGATGAGCATCATTAAAACCAGAACCAACATTGACGGTAAGAGCGATCCCGTCCGTGGGTCTCGAACGACATACCACAGCACCAAGTTTTCCAGCATATTTGCCAGTACCCTCTTCAACTGCGATAATCTCGAGGTCACATTCCAGTTCACCCTTGAATTTGATTTGGTGTTTCGCACGTTTGTCCTCCCAAATACCACGTTTGTCTTTCAGGATAATACCTTCTTCACCACGTGATAGTAGTTCTTGGAACAACTCATTTGCGTCATCGTAGTTCTGAACTTCCCAAGAAGCAACACTCTTGACACGTGTAGGTTCGTATTTGTTGATCAAAGTATTCAGCGACTGAAAACGTTTCCCGTATGGTACAGGACAAGTACCGTCAACAAAATAGAGATAAGGAATGACATCCCATACAGTTGCTTGCACCAGAGATGCTTCGCCAGGAGTGATTGTTCCTTTGTTTGCTTTATTGAGGATTCCATTTCCCGTTTGGCGATCCATAATAGCACCGTTAGATACCACGAGCAACTCACCGTCGAAAACACAATCAACATCCCCAGCCAGTTCAATAAACTCAGCATCAAGGTTTCCTAGCAGTTGGATTTCTTTGCCATTGCGAGAGCGATACTCCACTTTGCCATCCCGAACGATTGCGTTGAACCGCATACCATCCATTTTGAGTTGCACCAGTGCTGGGAATTCCACCTTGTCTACGAGTTTCTGCTCGAACTGGCTGCACAACATTACTGGATATTCTTTGATCAAGCCAGTCCACACGGTGTTTGCGGTTGATACCTGTACTCCACATTTTAGATCCTTTTGAATGATTCGTTCCATAACCTTGGCGTCATCTGCTTTCAACGCTTCAAGCACGGTCTTAAGGTGGTCAATGGCTGCGTTGCCAGTTACAATGCGCTCACGCAGTTCGTAAAGAGCAGGAAGCATGGATGCGATAGAAGCACCATGACCTGAAGTGTTAGGGGTGTACTTCGGAATTTTCCGAATGTAGAATTGTGTGAAAGGGTCTAGTGCTAGACGAACAATCTCGCGGAGAGTTGTGTCGTTACGATTAGCTTCAAGGGTTTCAATCTTAAAGTTGCGAGAAGAGTTCGCAGCCAAGTCGTTGAAAAAATCATTGTAGTTCATTCTATATCCTTAATTCCACTTTGAATAACTTTGAAGGTACGATAACGACGATCGATACGCAACGGAGTTTTTAGCATGACAAAATCTTTAGGATTATGCCACTTGAAGTATGCATAAACCTTGGACATACTATCTGACATGAGATAGGTATGGTTCGGTTGACGTGTTACGTCTTTCCAGATAGTGGTTTCTTTTACTAGCTTCATAAGATAATTATACCTTATTTCGCAATTAAAGTCAAGCACTTTCTACCATGAAAAAACCAGCCACGAGGGCTGGTCTAGAGGGCTTTGCAGGCTTACTTTAGTCCCGCAAGGGCACTAGCGGATACGACTTCGATACCAGAGCCGAAGATACGATTGTATTCGTTAATCATACTCTGTTCTGGTTCTGCCTCTGCTGCAATTGCATTCTTGTAAAGGCTTACATTACCAGAAGCATACGGCATATATGGAGCGATACCAACACCCATTTGTCCAGTTGCAGTTTGTTGTAACATGATATTTGCTGGATTCTTTAACTCAAAATGTTTATCATAATGGTTATGAATCTCGGAGATAATTTCTTCTCCATTAATCATCTTGAATACTTTTACATTGCTCATACTATTCCTCAATTGCTAAGTTGTCAATAAATTTTGCTGCGTCGTCATGATGTCTAAAATGTTTAATAATAATTTGTTCAGTAGCATAATAATTTTGAGCAACTAGCAGAACATCTTTAGTTTTAAACACAGAAATTTTCATGATCCAATCCCCACGTCTAACCGTGACAAATGAAATAAGATTGGGTGAAACTTTTGCTCTCATCATACCACTATTTAGCGGCACGATTCCAGTAGAAGTCAAATACTCTATAATTGTTTTTCATGTACATGTCGTAGATAGCAATACGGTTTAGGTATGCTTCTTCCATATACGTTGCTGGTGTAGCAGGTTCAACTTTAACCTTAGCATCAGTTTCTCCATACTCGCTAACCAAAATCATATCGTTCTTTCTAGCGATATGTTTCATTGCTCCGTTCTCTGTCAAGCAATGCATGAATACATGAGTTATGCCACGGACTCTTAACCATGTTACTGCACGGTCAAACATCTTCTGAGCAAACCCTTCTCCACGATAATCTTCATCAACGCTACAACCAAGTTCAGCTTCACCATCAACGATCGCTACATGACAAGTAGCAACAAGATGACCATCAATATGATCAACGCCGAACCACTGGGATTCCTGTTCGAAAGATTTTGTAACATAGTTTGCGATATACTCATCAGTACACGCAGCGCCAAATCGTAGTCTACGATCTTCACCTTGTAGTGTAGACAGGTGAGATACAATACGTGCTTTGTCTAATTCTGTTAATTTTCTAACTGCCATAATTGATAAGGGGAGTTTCCTCCCCTACCTCTTAGTCGTTCAGAAATTGCTTTCCACCACGTTCTTTGACTGCGACTTTCTTTGGCTTCTTTTCTTCAGGGATCAAACGCTCAAGAGCGATCTTAAGCATACCATTGAAGATTTCAGCGTCCTTAACTTCCACTTGGTCGTTAAGAGCGAAAGTACGAGTAAAAGCACGAGCAGCAATACCTTTGAAAAGGAAGTTGTCTTCAGCTTCAGCTGAATTAACATTGCCCTTAACAGTCAACGTACCACCATTGATCTCGATGTCTAGGTCAGTCTGACCGAAACCAGCAACAGCCATCTCGATGACGTAATGAGTATCATCAATCTTCTTGATGTTGTATGGAGGATAGTTAGGGATATTCTTCGCAAAGTCGTCGTGGAACTTTTGCATTTTGGCGAACTGGTCGTCAAAACCCAAGAAGAACTTATCAAAGTCTTTGAAAGTATCTTGGCTGAAGAATGAAGGGATGAATTGTTTGCTTGTCATGATTTTCTCCTATTAAGCGAGTTAAATTAAAAGCGACTCCCCGAAGGCAAGTCAATCCTTGGTTTGTTTAGCCAGAGCCAAGGCTGCTGGGCGACGCCTTTTACCGTGAACGTCAAACGGTTCCCAAGGTAGTGGGACACTTAAATTAGTTGGTGGTTTTATATACCGTAAGCACCACCATCACGGTCTTCCCATCCCTGGGAGTTATTCAGCTTGAGGGCGAACCTTCTTACCGATGTTATATTTAGCTACCAAATTCCAGTCGTTCTTCTCTTTAAAGGAAACAACTTTGATTTGGCTTAGAGATGCTTTCTGCTCTGCTTTACTGGTGTTCACTATTTTTAATAGATCCCAATCCTGAAGCAGCCCAGCGATAGCATTTCTTCGCTCAATATCTCCAGAGGTGATATTAGAGTCTTTACCGTCCAGTGCAAAGAGTTCTTTGAAGTGAACGATAAAATATCTACCTTGCTTATGTAAGATATGGCAAGATTGATATAGAGTGTTGTCTTTCTTGGAAGCGATACCGATACGAGTTAGGGTTTCACGAACCTTCAAAAAATTGTCTGGTTCAGCGAGTGTTACCTCTAGCATAGAATCGGGTGTCCAATCATAATAAACCATTTCTACAGTCATGATTATTTTCCACCTTTATTTAATTTTTCTTCTATTAGTTTCAATTGTTCATCTGAAAGAATGCGTAGAGCTTCTTTCGCCTTTTCACTGGAATACCCGAAATATTCCTGAACCATCAATAACGAGTTGGTCGCTTTGTCGGCTTTCTCCCACTTAGACCATCGCTTCTTTTTGGCAATACTATTTAGTAAAAAGCGAAACTGCCACTCATTAGGTAGAAATGAGTAACGGTTCATCGCATTAGCTTGAGCAACTGTATCGTGATAGAGTGACAATCCTCTGTTAACAATGTAAGGTTTATAATCCTTGTTAGCTTGAGGGTCGTCCTTAAATAAATCTTCCTTCGTATATGTAATAGAATTAATAAAATCAAACGGTGTCATGACTACCAACCTTTTCCAAGTTCGATTCTCTTACTGAGAATTTCTTTCCTGGGAATCTAGCTTGAATAGCTTTATCCAAATCAAACAAGTCTTTACCCTGAGCGATAAAAGAATCTGTTTCTTCTTCAAATGCATAGATCAAACTGCCGTGTTGCTCTAGACGCATCTTAGTTCTTTCTTCTTCCTCTGGTTCTTCGTCAATTCTGCGAAGTTCAACTTCTCCATCTTCCAGCATACGTTTAACTTGACGTATTGCCCAGATCTCTCTGAAGTTCCAACCAGCATAGAAACCTAAAACGATAGCAGCAAATAAAATAATAAATTCCATGTCAACCTCACTTGAACTTACATTGAATCATAATCTCAGTCAAAGCTGCCATGATATTCAATTCCTGGTCAGCAACGAAAGCAGCCTTGTATTGATAGTCGGCAAGAATAAGAATGAGGTTATGTATAGTAGATTGGTCTAGGAAATTACCAGAGTTATCATACAACTCTTTAAACAAAGCAGGTGTATCTGCGTCAGAGTTCTTAGCAACCCATTTACGGACTTCTGTGAAGTTACGATCTTTGAGATGCTTGTATAGGTCTTTGTACGATTCTTCGCCAAGGTTTACGAAGATGCCTGTATCAATCTTACCCGTTACAGAGTAACGCTGAAGTTCGCCGAGGATACGACGATAGTCTGGGAAATGTTTGATAATAAGTTCGGAAACAACCTTTGAGTCAAACTCAATGTTTTCGTTCTTTAGGATCTGTACAACACGCTTGAAGAACTGTGCAGCGATCTGTTGCTTCTCGTTTGAGTCAACCTTGAACTCGATATTTGCACAACGAGAACGAAGAGGCTCAATAATACGGTGTTTGAAGTTACAAGTAAAGATAAAGCGACAGTTGTTAGAAAAGTCTTCAATCATAGAACGAAGAGCTGGCTGAACCGAGTCAGCGTTCATATAATCAGCCTCGTCGATGATAACAACCTTCTTAGCGTCGGTCAAAGAAACAGTGGACGCAAAGTTCTTGATTTTATTACGCAAGGTTTCGATCATACGACCTTCGTCTGAACCGTTGATCATGATCCAGTCTGCGCCGACTTCGTTACAAAGTGCTTTGGCAACAGTAGTCTTACCAACACCAGCTGTACCGCTGAATAGGAAAGTTGGCAGTTCGCCTTGGGCGATATATTGCTTGAATGTGTTCTTCATTGCCTCTGGCAAGATACATTCATCAATGGTTTGTGGGCGATACTTTTCTACCCACAGAAATTGGTTGTCACGGGATTCAATCATAATTACTCCATAATAAAAAGAAAAATGGGGAGAGATTTCTCCCTCCCCTAACAAGTCACATTTTAGAAGTCGAAGGTGGAATCGGCTTCTACTGCTACATAATAAACTAGGTCACCGTTTGTGGTGGATTGGAAGCGAGAGATCTTCTTGCTTGATACGCTGACAGTATAATCTCCAGGAATCATCTTAAGGTTTTCAACCTTCAAGTTTACTTTGAAAGACTTATCAGTCGTACCAACTGGCTCTTGGAAAGAGTTACCAGTTGCGTTCTTCTTATCACCAACAACGATAGTGATTTGACCACCTTCACCAACGATAGAAACGTCAGACGCTTTCAATACAGAAGCTGTACGTTGAATCATAGTCAACATCTGATTGCTGAGGTCAAAGTTAATCTCGGCTGCAGGGAAAGTGATAGACTTAGTAGGTGCAGTAAGAACAGAAGCATCAGCTGCAAAGTATTTGATGCTCATGTTACCTTGGGTAATCTTACAAACCTTATCGCCGAAGTCCAACTCAGGATCTTCAAAGATAGACATAGCACCTAAGAACTCATTCAAGTCATAGATACCAAAGTCCACAGGGAAGGTTTCAGTAACAGTAACATCTGACATAACGTTCTTCTGAGAACTGATAGTCGAGAGTTTGTTACCTGCCTTCAACAGAAGGTTGCTATTAATACCAGCATAGTTCTTAAAAAGGGCAAGGGTGTCTTTAGATAGTTTCATTATTTCTCCATATTAAAAGATAGTACAATTATAATGTATTGTTGACGGAAAGTCAAA
>VFQS010000279.1_pt1 | contig 63644 bp, 90 predicted proteins | sample 3512361 | NCBI WGS metagenome assembly VFQS01 (sample SAMN10412375, study PRJNA504923) | tailings metagenome | isolation source: Relicate 1 Philex TSF3 active mining | place: Philippines | reverse complement strand
TGGTGGTGCCGCTCGAAACGACTGCTACCTTGTACAGAGCGTCCGGGTCATCCTGCACGAATGCCTGAATGTCCGAGATGTTCGTGGTACCGGGGTAGTACTGGCGGAAGGTCTTCCCGAACACCGGGTCGGTGTACGAGCAGCCCAGAAACACGCCAACGGGGGTGGCAGCGTTCGTGCCGGTGTCCTTCGACAGAGTACCGTCGCTGCCCAGCTTCACGACGTCACCATAATAGATGGCAGTCGAGGAGTTGGTCGCAATCGGAATCTGGCGAGTGGCACCAGCAAACACCTGCCCGCCGATCAGGTTGATCGGGATCAGCCCATACGGGGCTGAAACAGTGGGGTATGCCATAGTTTAGCTCCTAGCTATTTGCCTTTGCCAAACGACGTCGAAGACTTCTTCTCGCGGAAGAGAGGCATCCGGGCGTCGTTCTCTCTCATGAAGTTGTTGTCTACAGACTCGATCTGAGAACGGTTCTTGTTCGCAAAATATTGCTTACGCTGTTCCATAAACTCAGTCGGGATTTTGCAGAGCAGCAACCCGCCGATTTCGATGTTGTCCTTAAAGCGACTGTTAGGGTCGGCTAGAAAGCTGAGCTTCGGCTGCTCTTCAATCCGTACCGGTTCCCATCCCTCGCGGAACTTGGCTGAGACGTTTTTGGCGTCTTGCTGCTCGACCATAGAGGTACGAATCCACCTGTAGGCGTATCCGGGCTGACGCTCAGGCTCAGGAAGCCCTCCTGCCGGTGCCCACGACTCAGGACGCTTCGTGCTCGTCCGATCTTCATGCTCTCGTGCAACTCTAGTTTCTGCCATGATTAACGCTCCATCTTCATCAGTTCCCGGGCATATTGCTCGGGGGTTAGACCCAACCGCTTAGCGATTGCGATCTGGGACTGTTTCAGCACGATCTTTTTGGGGGATGTGCTACGCGAAGCTGGTGCGACTACATTGGCAGGCTTCGAGGCGCGTTGAGCCTTTGCAGTGCCTTCGGTCGCTTTCTCTTCCCCAAAATATTCAGGGAAGCGACGGCGCATCGTTGTGTCGATAGCGCTCCAGTATTCGTCGGTGCCCACAAACTGCGGACCACGTTCACGCTCAAGCTTCTGGTGAAGCCCGAGAGCAGAGGCCGTCATCTCCGGATCGGTGCCCCACCACGTATTGCGCTCTTGCCACGCCATAGTCTTGGGGTCCGGCTGAGGAATCTGGACCTGCTGTTGGGTAAGTTGTACCTCGTCTTCTACACCTTGTAAAGTAGGTGCAGCAGGGCGGTACGACGCAAGCTGCTGAAGCTTATACTGCGCGGCAGTCAGCTTCTCCTGTGCGTCTAGGACGCGGTCAGTGTCGCCTGCTTCGTAGGCGTCCTTGTACTCGCGCTTAGCCTTCTCCAACTCGTACTCAGCAGTCTGCCTGAAGCTACCGACCAGCGTCTGCTCGCCCTCAGACAGAGTGGACTTAAGCTGGCGATTTTCTTCGAGAAGGCGCTTGGCAGTCGCCAGAGCCTCGTTCTGTTCACGCATGAGCCGCTCTTTCTCGCGGCGCTCGTCGTGCCAGACCTTCTTCATCTGCTTGAGGCGCAGCTTGACCTTCTCGGAGTACTCTTCGAGTTCGTCAGCCTCTAGCTCTTCGACAATCTCCTTGGGCATAGGCTCACGCCCACGGTCTTCCTCCGGAGTGTCGTCTTCAATGTCGATTTCGGGCTTGCCGCCTTCGTCGGAAACAGGGGTGTTCTCGTCCTCGATTTCGAACGAGAAGTCGTCATCGTCGGGCTTGGTAGCCATGGTCTTCTCCTTTTGTACGGGAAACGCTCCCGTTAAGCGCGCGAGATGCCTCGCGGGTCCTCCACAACTGCTTCGACCGCGTCATCGTTGATGATGCGGAACTCACGGCCATGAATCTTGAGCCTCGAACCGGCGTGCGGGCGGACGAGGATGAAGTCACCCTCCTTGCACCACGGACCAGTCGGGAAGCGCTTCTCGTCGGCGTAGGCGTCTGGGCCTACCTTGAGGACGAACAGCACCGTCGCCAGCAGTTCCTCGTGACGGATGGTCTCATCCGCCTTGATGATGCCACCAGCAGTGGTCTTCTCGATCTCCGGGATACCGCACAGGAGGCGATAGCCCGAGGGTTCTGGAAGCTGCTTTGCGCGCTCTTCGAGCGGCAGTTCGGGGGCTGCGCCGACCTTGGGGATCGGACGTCCGCCGAGGTCTACGAGACCCGGCTTTTCTGCGCCAATGATGTCACTCATCGTCGTTTTCCATGCGTTGTGCGGTCTCAGCAAAGAGGCCGTTTGCGATCATCAGCCCACGGATAATCCCGCAGGCGTACTTGTACTCACCATGATCCTTGGCGGTGCCACGGGAGAGATCACTGCTCAGGACAGCAATCTCGTCGTTCACCTTCTCGGACAAGTACTTCAGTAGGTCGCTACTCATTCAATCTCCTCTGGCTGCTGGGTTGGGGAAACAGGGGGTTTCTGTGCAGCCGAGGCTTCACGGGCGACTTCTACGCCGATCCGCAGACCCTCAAGCTGCTGCTTGGCGGACAGGTTGGCCTTGTCCGTTGCAACCTTGGCCCCAACTTGGAGGCCAGCGATTTCCTTCTGAGCGGCGATACGCTCCTTCTCGATGTCGATGCGGTCGTTCTTTTCCGCCGCCTCGATCATGAGCTTCTTCTCCTTAAGCTCGACTTCCTTCTGCTTAATCTGAAGCTCCTGCATCTGCATCTGGACGATGGGGTCCTGCTGCATCTGCTGGTTCTGCTGCATCTGGGCTTCGGCTTGGTTCTTCTGGAGAAGCTGCTGGCCTGCGACTGCGGCCAGACGCGAGATCGCCAGTTCGGTGGCCTCGTCCATCTCGGCGTTCGGCGGGGGCAGCGGCACACCGGCCTGCTCTTCGATCTGCTTGCGGTAGGCAAACGCCAAGTGCTCAGCGATGTGGGCCTGCATGGCAGCCATCATGGCCTGTGCGTTGGGGTTCTGACCCATAAGCTGCGCGACCTTGGGGTCCTGCATCGCAGCCATATGGACTGCGATATGCGCCTCGTGGTCCTGATATAGGAACGCCTTCACGGGCTTACCGTTGATGACGTCCATGTTCTCCGAGACCGGGTCACGCGGCTTCATCTCGTCGCCGTCCTTGAGCGGCACGAGCTTCTCGGCGTTCTGGATACCCAGCACTTCAAGCATCTGGCGATGCAGGTAGGGCAGGTCGTAAAGCTGGGGCGCACCTTGCGCCAACTGGAGGACCGCCTGATACTGGACGATCTTCTGGGCCATGGTGGCGGCGTTGGGGTCCGAGACCGGGATGACGTTGACCCGGTCGTAGTCAGACTTCTTGACCCTGCGGTCGCCATCTTCCGGGTCATAGGAGTAGGACTCGGGGGTGTAGTCACGGATGATGACCTTCAGGAGCTTGAACTCCTGCTTCATCGAATAGTGGATGCGGGCCTGCACAGCCGACATGATCTTGAGCGTGCGCTCAAGAATGGCCAGCGTGGTCCCGACAGGGGCCTGCGCCGACATATCGCTGATCTTCATATCCGCAGCCGAGGCGAACCGACGCCCTTCCTCGACGATGGTGTTGAGCAGCGAGTAGAGGACCTGTGACGGCTCCTTATAGGGGAGCGGCATGATGTTATCACGCATCGTGCCTGACGCCACATCGACGTCACGCCACTCGGCGGGCGCGATAGGGGTGTCGTCGCCCTTTACCCGTAGACCCTTGGTTTTGAAGCCACCCGGGAGATTGCTGAGAGTGCCAGCATCAACAAGCTGGCGAATAAGGCTGGTGCCAGACTTAGCAAAAGCACCAATAAGGTGAATGAGGCCAAAAGCGTAGAAGCCAAAGCCCGGGATGTACGCGTAATGTACGAAGTGGTTCCGCTTCTGCTTGCGCTCATCGTCGGGGTTCCAGTTGCGGCGGATCGAGAGGATTGTCTGCGAAGCCTTGTCAATGGTCACCACATAGGGGACAGCGATCTCCGCTTCAGCCTCGTCCTTGGCCAGCTTGTCGTCGGGCAGCACGAGATCAACGTGCATCTCCAGCAGCTTGTACCGGTCGTCAGCGGTTGCCCGGAAGCCCATCTTCTCAGCGATGGCCTTCTCGATCTCGTCGAGCGTATCGGTCGGCTCGGGGAGATCGACGTCACGGTAGAACCCCGAGGCTTGCAGCTTGTGAAGCTCGTTCGGCGTCTTCCGCATCACATGGGTGACGCGCCCAGCGACTTCCAAACTGGACGCGCCGTAGGGGACGACGACATCCTCTGCCGGGATGTACATCGAAGCCTGACGACCGAGTGACGGGTCGAAGTACACCTTCTTGAACGCGTTACCTGCGAGACCCAACCCCCACAGCATGCGCTCATGTTCAGGGCGATATTCGACCATCACATCGGTCAACTGGTAGTTCATGTCCTGCTGGACACGTGCCGCTGCTTCGCGGGTCTCGGGCGTTTCCTTCCCGATAATCTCGGTCTTCACCGGCCCCTGAGCCGGGAAGGTCTCCATCATGGTCTCGGCTTGGAACTTGACGAGAGCTTCGGAGAGGAGCGGGTGGTAGACGCCACATGCACCCGGCCACGGCTCGGTCCGGTCTTCGACCTTCATGCCGAGCAGTTCCAACCCGTCTACATAGGTCTGAATCCAGTCCTTGCGGCTCGACAGGTCTTCCTCAAACTCACCGAGGAGGTCGCCAGCAAGCTGAACAAGCTGCCCCTCATCCATGTCTTCTGCGAGGTTCTCGTTGAACTCGTCTTCATCGACAGCATCCGGGTCGATCTCAAGCTCAAGGTCACCCATGCGGATGGTAACTTCCTCAGGGTCCTCGATCTCGATCTCCAGCGCAGGCTCTCCGCCCATCATGTCTTCTGGCGAGAGGCCAAGCGGGGCCTGATTAAGGGCCTTGTCGATGTCCATTAGTAGTATCCCCGGTTACGGTTTGACCTGAAATACTGGATTTCGTCCTCTGCGTCTAGTTCAGTAGTCACATAGCCCCCACGACGGAAGCGGTGCATCGCCATGGACACGCTATCGACGTAGTCGTCGTGCTCTGAACCCGGGAATGAGGCGACTTCGTCAATCACCTCTTCGGCCCACCGAGTAGCAGGTGCCCAGACCCGACCAGAGGCAAACAAGTCGCTCACAGCGTTCAAACGGCTGATCTTGTCGTTCCCGCGCGTCGGGGTGAACTCCTGCACCGGAATGCCCATCGCCCTCATCTCGTAGATCAAAGGCGCACCTGAAGCCTTCTTCTCGATGATGACGCTGTCCGGCTCCCACTCCTTGTACTCCTCGACTGCGGTCCGCTTGAGCGTCGGGAACTCCATGCGGTCACGGAAGGCATTGAGGAGGATGATGTTGGCTTGGTCAATGCCATTGTCGTCAGGCTGGTAGAAGACGCCCCATGTCGTGCAGGCACTATAGTCCGCACGCTGGGTCTTTTCGAAGGCCGTATCCCATGACTGGAGGATGAACTCGCATTGGGGCGGGGTCTCCCGCTCCCACTCCCGCCACCACTCGCGCTTCACGATGGCGCTCTGGTCCCCGGTCGGGTTCTGCTGGTACTGCGCCATCCACTTTGAGTTGGGCAGTTCTTCCTTGAGCGCACCAAGCTCCTTAAGGCTCCAGAACTCCGGCCACAGCGGGTTGCCGCTTGGGAGCAGCGCCGGGAACTCGATGACCTCCCACTCGTCCCCACCACGCGCAGAGGCAGCTTTGAGCACTTGGGCTGTCAGGTCGCGCTTCGACCAGCGCGTCATCACGATGACGATGGCACCACCCGGCTGGAGACGCTGACGAGGCCCTGAAGTGTACCACTCGTAGGTCTTATCGTAGATGTCGGGGTTGATTTCCGCCAGCGCCGCTTCCTGTTCGGAGTGCGGGTCGTCGATAATGAGCAGGTCGGCACCCTTACCGGTCACCGCACCGCCCACACCGATAGCAAAGTAGTCACCACCTTTGGACGTATTCCAGCGTCCTGCGGCCTTGGAGTCTGCGCTCAGGGACAAATCAGGGAAAATCTGGTGGTACACATCCGTGTCCACTAAGTTCCTGACTTTTCTACCAAAACCCACCGCCAATTCAGCCGTATGGCTGGTCTGAATGACCTTTTTCCCGGGAAACTTACCCAAAAACCACGCCGGGAGCAGATAGGACGCGAACTCCGACTTGGTATGACGAGGCGGCATGTTGATGATGAGGCGCTTAAGCTCCCCGCGCGCCACGCGCTCGAAGGCTTCGGCCATCTTGGCGTGGTGCCTGCCACCAATGAATGTCGGCCAGACCTCGTTCACGAAGGCCATGAACTTCTCGCGGCACTGCTGCCGCGTCTTGAGGTTCTCTAGCTTCTCAAGCTCAGCCAACAGATGCTGCTGCTCCGGCACGGACAGCAGTGGCAGGATTTTCGGGATGTCATCTAGGTCGATCTCGTTGATGACCTGCATGTTGGGACGCCCGACCTTGGCCATTACGGGTTAAACTCTTCCCCATGCAGCCACGCCATGATGATCCGGCGCAGCATCTCTTGGTTCATCTCGTTGAACGGCACCTCGTGACCTAGGTCCTGAGTGTTGATGATCCCAGTCGTGTCAGCCATCCACTCGTCGAAGCCCTCACCCTTGGTCAGAGTGATTGCGTTCTCATCTCCAACGATGGTCAACGGCGCGGTGGCCTTATCCTGCGTCATGAACCCATGCAGGAATGCCTGATTAATCTTCATCGGTTTGCTCCTCTTCGGGGGCCTCTTCGCCGTCCTCTTCCTCTGGCTCGCTCGGCTCCCGGGTATAGACACCCAACTCCTCATCGAGGTCCATACCCGCTGGGGTCATGTCGATGATCTGGGCGTTCAGTAGGCGTTTGACGCGCTCCTTGATGGCCGCTTCGAGTGCGTCGGGGCTGTTATAATTGATGGTGATCTCGCTACGCTCGGTAAATAGGCTGATGTCGGAGTGCTTGCCCAGCAGTTCGAGGGCCTTCAACTCGTACTTAATCTCGCCGCAGTTGGCGATTTCGAGCAGTTTGTTGGTCAGCGCAGCCCGCACCTGCCCCACGTCGAACGCCAAGTTCTGCCCGTAGGTCTTCAGGAACCCAGTGGCAGCGAGGGCCGTCGAGTAGTTTTTCAGGGGTTCGGACGCCTTCTTGCGCGCCACGGCTTCGATCAGGGCCTTTTCCCGGTCGAATGTGACTGGATCGACCTCCAGTGGGGCACCCAGCGCTTCCAAAGTCTCAGCGGTGTTCGCCGCGACCGCCAACTCCTCCATGAAGTTCTCTGGCTGGTCTGGCTCCATGTCGAACGGGACCTTGTGGTCCTCCGATGGAGTGACTTTTACAACAGGCATAGGTGCAGCGTCCGGTTTGAGGGAGCAGAAGCACCTTATAGCTGCGCCAGCAGGGGGAAGTAAAGGGGCACCGGGCGGGTTCGCGACCCACGCATAGTTGGTGGGAAGCCCAGTGCCCCTGTGGAGGGGAGTCCACGCAAAAATATATACCCCCCGGGGCTATGGGACCCAAATAAAAAGTGACGGGGGGTGTTTCGCAGACGAGGAGCGGGCTTGACTGTGTATAAAAAATGAGGGGGTGGGGGGTCGGTTTCTCAAACTGCGTCGTCGTTTGTGCATTTTATTATGTACGGGGGAGCGGTGACATTTCTCCTGTTTTGGGGGGTGGCCCCCCGGTGCCCTTGGCCGAACCCGAAAAGCGCAACCCCCCGCCCCCGCCCTAGGGAAACCGCGCCCTTCCCCCTTCCTTACACGTGTAAGGAAGCGCCGGACCGGACCGCGCCCCGCCGGATTTGACAATGTAAAGTTACGCGACTAGGGAAAAGGGGCGGGGGCAATTCCGCCCCGCGCCCAAAAGAAAGACACCGCAATGAAGATCACCGCAAACAACATCGCCCGCGCCTCGCTGTCCGCCGACGAGGCCGCTTCCTTCCTGCCCCTCGCTGCCGCTGCCGCTATCAAGGGCAAGAGCGAGATTGACACTGCCAAGGGCAAGCAGGCTTCCGCCCTTGCCGTTGCTACGGCAGGCTTTACCGCCGACGAGGCCGCCCTTCGCGCTTGGTCCTTTGACATTAACGGCAAGGCCGACGAGGTGCACGTGCACGTGGATTGCACCGGCTATGACGAGCACGGCAATACCGATCTGGCATGGTGCCGCAACGGGCAGGGCGCGGTTAGCAAGGTGGCACAGTCCGCCTATAAGGCCGCTTTCCAGTCCACGTTTTTCGGGTTGGACAAGCCGAACCCCGCTGTTTGGACTATGGCGGGCCGCGCCGTTGTCATGGCCCGCGCTATCCGCGCCGAGGGCATGACGGCAAAGATTGTGGACGGCAAGCTAGTGCTGGAAGGTGGCGCGGGCGAAAAGGCCGAGGCCCTTCGCGCCGCCGCCGACAAGAGCATTGCGGCCCTAACCAAGGTGGCAAGCGGGGAAACGGGCACTAACCGCGCCTCGCACGGCAATGCCAAGGGCGAAGGGGAAGCGGGGGAAGCGCGGGTTGCCACCCCTAGCGAAGTTCTGGCCCTCGCCGCCCGCCTTGTGGAAGGTGCCGCCAAGGGCGAGGAAGCCCTGTCCGATTGCGCCCTATCCTTCGCCCGCAAGATTGCCGCACTGGTTGCCGCCAACCCCGAGGCCTTCGCGGAAGATTGAAACAGGGGGGCACCTGCCCCCCGCCACCCTGCCCCGCTTGGCCCCGCGCCAAGCGGGGTTTTTTTGTGCCCGCTTCCGGCGCGACTCCGGCAGCCTTATGATAGATGATTGAGCGAGCGGGCGGGTGAGCGCGCGAGCGCATAGCTTCCTTACACGTGTAAGGAACGCCGTTACCCCTATGATAGAAGATGGAGCGAGCGGGCGAGCGTGTGGGGGCTTATTCGTCGTCCACCCACGGGTTCGGGATAACCACCTCCGGTCTGGCTTGCGCTTCGTCTACTTGCGTAGATGCAAGCTCGTCACGCTCTCGCAGGTATTCATAGACCGCCAACGACACCAACGCGGAGGCCGCGATACCCCGCTTGGCGGAGGCAAAATTGATGGCGCGATGGAGCGGCGCGGGCGTTCTGATCTTGACTTCGTGCATGGGTTTTCTCCTCGGTTTTCGGTTACGCCGACTCCGCTAATAGTGGAGGATTAGGCGTGAGTCCCTCTTTAACCCCTGTGTGTGGTCTGCGAGGGACTCAATCCTATAAGGGGTCGGAGGGGGGCACGCAAGGGGAAAAATCTAGTTTGCTTTGTAATAAAATCAGGTTTTGTAGGATTCTTTTGTAAGGTTTTTTTTTTATAGCAATGTAGGCTTTTCAAGCACTTAACCCCTATTGTAATAATGTAAGGATTTTTTTGGGGTCATATTCGATTTCCGGGATCGGGCGAGCCGCCTCGCAGATTCCTACAACGTTGTAACCAAAATCCCGGAATCCTGTAGTAGTAGTTTTATTTTTATTACATTATTACAATACCCCATTTTTCCTACGCAACCCCGCAGAATCGTTGGACTTCTTTTGTAAGATTCTTTTGTAAGAATCCGGTTTTGGTTTTCCCACATTATTACATTAGACACAGTATGGTTCGAGGGCCTTCCTTACACGTGTAAGGAAGCGCAGAGGGACCTAACTTGACATTGTATGCCTACTCTGCTAGACAATAAGGGCAGGGCGAAAACCACCCCGCGCACACCGGCTGGCTTCCTTACACGTGTAAGGAAGCGATGGCCCCAAAAGAAAGAGATCATCATGGCTGCAAGCTACCACAACATCGACCGCGCCCTGTCGGGCCGCTTCTACCAGTATGTCGGCTGGGACAATCGCGGCACTCGCTACACCATCCAGAAGCATGACCATTATCGCGGCTATCGTGCCGCGCAGGTTATCGCCGCCGAGAACACCATCCCTTACTTCTACGCACGCACCCTTAAGGAAGTGAGCGCAATCCTCTCGACCATCAATCAGGAGCAAGCAGCATGAACACCCAGAACACCACCGCCAAGCCCGTTGTCGTGTCCGGCTGGAAAGCCCGACCGCTGGTCCAATCCAAGCGCAACTTCACCAACCACAACAAGCAGCTTTATGGCCGCTGGGAGACCCCCGACCTTTACGTGGTCTACAGCTACGGCGCGCACTGGCCGCTCTACGCCTACGACACTACCCTGAACGTCTGGTATGAGAACGAGGACCGCGCCAGCCGCACCACCTCAAAACACCGCAGCCAGACCTGCCCGCTCACCAACACCGAGACCCGCTCATGTGGCTGGCTCCGAGGCTTCATCGCCTCTCGCTATGGCGAATACCGCCAGATGGAACGGCTCCAGCGCGAACTGCTGGCAGCCTAGCTTACACGTGTAAGGAAGGAGCAGATCAGATGGCTAGTGAACGCTGCGAGTGCTGCGGGGAAGGCAAAGACCCCGTGGCTGAGACCGAGACCGCATGGCAGTGCAATGACTGCGAACAATGGAACGAGGAGACTGGCGATGCCGTATAAAACAGCAACGCTCGACGGGAAGCGCATCATCTACAGCGATGACACCACCTTCGAGGTCCAAGTGGGCCACAAGAACCGCAAATACGAGACTCGTTACTCTTTTAGGGGAGAGCTTGCTCGTGCAGTGATGCACTACCGCTGCATCAATATAGGCAATGGCTACAAGAAACGCCTCCTCATGCCGGGGGCACGCAAGCCCGTGCTGGCACGGGCGTTCAGCTAAGGGAGAGTGAGATGGGTATTGAAATGCTGGCGGCGCTGCGCCGCATCGAGGCTGTTGCCTACTGGCACGCCAAGGAAGTCACCGATCCGGTCGAACTCAAGGACGCGCTGGACTACATCACCGAGGAAGTGGGCCTGTTGATACACCTAGTGAAGCAGGAGGATGAGACCAATGGCTAATTGCATATCATGTGGCGACACATTCCCGCCACGCCGTTTCGAACTGGGCTATAACACCTGCCTGTCGTGTGGCGACTTCGCTGCGCGTGAGGTCCGCTGGACCAGCGTGCCCATGAACAAAAGCAACTACGTCCTGATAACCAACCGGGAAGAGCTTAAGATGCTTAACCCTAAGCGGGTAGGAGAGTGACATGACCAAGGATATTTTCCGCACTGTAAACGAATTGCTGGACAGCCGCGAGTGCGTCCTGACTGGTAACGCCGTCAACCCAGAGGGCAAGCTATACGACGATAGCGTCGAGAACCTCAACGCGCTGCGTATGCTGGAGCCGTCACTGCGTGAGCTTGTGGACCTGTGCGCCAAGGGTGGCATCGAGTGGCAGTGCCTCGACGAGGTGATCGAGATCATAGGCTGGGAGGGGTGACATGGGCTACCGATCAGAAGTGACCTTCGTGTTCTACACCCGCCATCAGGACCAAGTGCCCTTCGCTGCGCTCAAGCTGTGGTTCGACGAGAACTACCCGCACAAGGAAGCCACCACCGAGTGGGAGGCACGGATCGAGACGGGCGGCTATAACGACAGCCCTGAGGACTGGATCATGGTGACCTACCAAGATGTGAAGTGGTATCAAGGGTATAGCCACGTAGAGGCAGTGGACCGCGCCATGCAGAACTTCATCGACACCTTCGAGGCGAACGACAAGGACAACGTAGCCTACGAGTCCATCCGCATAGGCGAGGAGACCGAGGACATTGAGGAGCAGCGCAGCGGCTACGCAGACTGGCGCTTGGGCGTGCGCCGTGAGATTTATTTCGATTAAGGGAGAAGACCAATGCAGAACATGACCACCAAGCAGCGTGCAACCCTGCTGCTACGCAAGTATGACGAGATGCGCCGTGAGATTCGCAGCGTTGAGCGCGACCTTGCCAAGGCGTGCACCGAGTATGGTCGGGAGACCGGACACTGGGGGTTCAACAAGGATCACCTCCGCATCCAACTGGAGAACGAGGAGCGCGCCCGCATCGAGGCGCAAGCCGACCAAGCCATCTGGGAGAAAGCCAATGCGTGAGGTGGCACACTGGGCAATCGAAATCTTTTTCATCAGCGCGGGCGTGTTCGCCGTGTGGGCTATCGTCCACACACTGCGCGAAACATTCGGAGGGAAGTGACATGACCACCAAGAACATCATCATCGGCGGCAAGGACCGCGACTATTATCGGGGCATGGACACCCGCGAACTGAAGGAGCAGGTCCACTACGGCATCAACGTAGACTGGAAGGAGCTTGCCATCGCCCTGACCGAGCGGCTGGAGACCATCCGGCGCGAAGTCTACGACGAGTTGGACGAGGTTGACATCTAAGGTATACTGTGCTACACAATAAGGGCAGGGCGGGAGTGAGACCGCCCCAACCTTCCTTACACGTGTAAGGAACCACCTAGATCATCGGGAGCAAAACGATGAGCATCACCCCTGAGCGCAAGCTCAAGAAAGCCAAGATCGACGTTATGCGTTCGACCCTGCCGGGCCTCCGGCTCTGGTCGGGTGTCATGGCAATCGGCAAGACCACCATCTGCGACAAGACCCCCACGGCCTATACCAATGGGCGCGATGAGGTCTACGGGCGGGCGTTCGTCGAGCTACTGCCGACCCCGCAGTTGTCCTTCGTCTGCCTACACGAGGCAGTTCACAAGGGGCTGCGCCACCTCAAGACATGGCGCAAGCTGTTCGAGGAAGACCCCGAGCTTGCCAACCGAGCTTGTGACTACGTGGTTAACCGCATCATCGTTGAGGCTGACCCGAGCGAAACAGTGGTGCAGTTCCCGCGCAAACCAGACGGGACCAAGCTGGGCCTGTTCGACCCCAAGTATGACCGCACGTGGTCTGCCCGCATGGTCTTCGAAGACCTGAAGCAGCAGCGTGACAGCGGGGGTGCGGGCCAAGGCCAACCCGGTGAGGGCCAAGGCGGTGGCTCCGGCTCTGCCGATAGCTTTGATGAGCATGGCTGGGACGAGGCCCAAGACCTACCAGAGGAGGAGCGTGACGCGCTTGAGAAGGAGATCGACCACGCGCTGCGCCGAGGTGAGGCCGAGGCCAAGAAGTGTGGGCTGGGCAAGGGCAACACCCCTGCCGAGATCGGCCAGCTACTGCGCCCGCAGATCGACTGGAAGCACGCGCTGCGTGAGTTCATCACCCAGCACTGCGCTCGCAAGGACGACACGACCTATCGGCGTATCAACAGGCGGTTTCATGGTCTCGACCTGATCCTGCCGACCACATATGGCGAGAACCTTGGGCATATCGTGGTAGGCGCTGACCTGTCCGGCTCCATGTGGTCGGGTGAGCCGTCCAACATGAAGAAAATCCTGTCCGAGTTCGTCGCCATCACGCGCATGGTCAACCCTGAGCATGTGGACCTGCTCTACTGGGACGGCGAGGTGACCGGCCATGAGGAGTATCGCCAAGGCGACTACGAGGCCATCGAAGGTGCAATGCGCCCGGTGGGTGGCGGGGGGACTGACCCTCGCTGCGTCGAGCGATACCTGCGTGACAACAACATCAAGCCGGACTGTATCGTCATGCTGACGGACGGCGAGACCTTCAACCAATGGGGCAGTAACTGGCCCGCGCCTATCCTCTGGGTAATCGCGGACAACCCCAACATCGTGGCGGGGACGGGCAAGACCGTGCACGTGCAGTGAGGGTAGAGATACTCCGCATCGAGCGCCACGAGGGCGGGACAGGTATAAGAGATAGCTACGTAGTGGTAGCTAAAGCCTTCGAGGGCTGGCGCAAGATGGGCCACGACAAGTGGAGCGTAGTCCAGTCCAACTGGACCACATGGAACGGGCTGGGCATGTGGCGTTGGTATCGGGAGAACCCCGACGAGATGCACCTGCGCCTCTATGCCAAGGACGAACTAGACGCATTCCAGATGGTGGCAAACTGGGAGGAGAACGCTTCCTTACCCGAGTAAGCAAAGGAGCAAGCCGATGGCTGTAGATATTAGACTGAACCAGATGGTGAACGCACTGGACTCCTACCTCAACAGCATCCTGCTGGACGACTTGGAGCTTAGTGTCCGCACCCTCAACGCACTCAAGAAGTGTGGCGCTGTAACCCTACGGGACGCACAAGGTGCGCTGATTAACCGCAGTCTGCACAAGCAGTATGGGATCGGGCGTAGGGCTGTGAAGGAAGTGGAGGACATCATCGCCTACACAATCGCCAACCGCCCACCGACACGAGACCAAGAGCGCAAACTGCGACAGGTTCTTGAGATGTTCTTGAGTTGGACTGGCGCGCTGGCTGTGACTGGTAGCGTAGAGCCAGACGCATGGCGGGAGCTTGTCGTTATCCGTTCCCGTGCCGAAGCGGTGCTGAACCGCCCGGATTGACATTCAGACTATTTCGTTACACACAATAATTCTAAGGAGCAAACATCATGAGCATCATCAACTTTGGATCGCGCGTCTCTCTGCGCGAAGCTGCCGAGCTTATCGCTGCCGTTGGCGAGACCAACACCATCCTGCTGCGCGGCGAGAAGGGCGTGGGCAAGTCAAGCATCATGGAGATGCTGCCCGAATACCTTGGCCCCGAATACGAGTATGCCTACTTCGATATGGGCAACAAGTCCGAGGGTGACACGGCCATCCCGTTCCCCGACCGGGAGCGCAAGGTCATGGAGTTCTTTGTCAGCACGGCGCTCAAGCTGCACACTGGCAAGCCCGTGGTCATCATGCTGGATGAGTTCGGCAAGGCACCGCGATCAATCCAGAACATGATGCACACCCTGCTGGAGGTGCGGAACAAGCGCGTGGCCGACACCCCGCTACCCAAGGGTAGCATTGTCTTCCTGACTACCAACCTGTCGGAAGAGGGGCTGGGCGACATGCTGCTGGATCACAGCATCGACCGCCTGACTGTGGTCGAGGTCCGCAAGCCGACTGCATCCGAGTGGCTGCCGTGGGCTGCCGAGCATAACGTCCACCCTGCGCTCATGGCATGGGTGAACGAGACCCCGACTGTGCTGGCATCGTTCCGTGACGACGACTTCGACGTTGATAACCCCTACGTCTATAATCCTAAGCGCGTGCAGGGTAAGTTCATTACGCCTCGCTCTCTTGAGCTAGGCTCGAACGTCATCTGGGCCAAGGACAAGATCAGCAAGAACACGCTGGCCGCTGCCCTGATCGGCACCATTGGCGAGGCTGGGGCACGGGACATCGAGAGCTTCCTTGCGTTTCAGGATGAAATCCCGACCCGCGAGAGCATCATCAAGACCCCCGAGACAGCAACCATCCCTGCGTCTACTGGCGCAATCATTACGCTGCTGTTCAACCTCGAACGAGCCGTCGATACCGAGACCATCACGCCGATCATGAAGTATGTGCGCCGACTGGACGAGGAGCAGCAAGCTGTGTTCTGCACGGCGCTGGCCCGGTCCAAGTCCAAGCAGAAGATCGCCTTCACCAACAAGGCGTTCACCGACTGGGCGCGTGAGAATCAGGACATCCTGTGAGCGGAGCGGGGGCAACCCCGCTTCCTTACACGTGTAAGGAACCAACTATGCCGAGAGCATCCGTGAGCAAACGCAAGGGGACAGTGCGCCTCTACAAGAACATCACCGTCGATGCCGACATCATCGACATCCTCAACGCCAAGGCCGCTGCGCTGGAGGAGACCTTTGGGTTCAAGCCCACTGTCTCCCAGACCCTGCGCTACGCCCTGAAGAAGGAAACCAACCAATGAGCATATCGCACGCAGCCATGCTGGTCGAACTGAACATCTCAGTCTGGACCGCCAACAAGATCGACAAGGATGCCAGCCGCAAGGTGGCCGACGACAACCGCGCCTCCGCTGACGCTGGTCAATTCCGCAAGAACCTCATGGCAGGTAGCCACCTGCGCAAGGAGATCGCTGACTACGCTGCGGGCTGCCGCCTGTGGCACAACACCCGCACGATGCCGTGGGCTGATCGTGGTCCCCGTCTTCTCCCTACGTCACTATTCCTAGACTACAAGGCCGAGGCCAACGCCCGCTGCGCCTACTTCATGGACAAGCGTGAGCAGTTTGGCCGTGAGTATCCGCGCTTGAAGCAGACCGCCCAGAACTACCTTGGCGACCTGTTTGACCCGAGCGACTACCCGAGCCTCGAAGAGGTGATGTCCAAGTTTGACTTCCGTCTGGTCTTCTCGCCCGTGCCGGATGCTGGTGACTTCCGCATCGACCTGCCAGCACAGGAACTGGTAGCGATGCAGCAGCAGTATCAGGCGCAAGCCGACGAGCGTGTGGCCTCCGCCATGAAGGAGCAGTGGGGCAAGCTGCACGACATGGTGACCCGCATGTCTGACAAGCTGGTCGAGCCGGAGGATGGTGAGGACAAGCGCCGCTGGCACGATACGTTCATCACCAACGCGCAGGAGATGTGCCAGATGCTGACGCACCTCAACGTGACCCGTGACCCTACGCTGGAAGAGGCACGGCGCGGACTGGAGCGGGCCATCGCTGGTGTTGAGATCGACGACATCAAGGAGGACGTAACTGTGCGCGAGGACGTTAAGGCCAAGCTCGATGCCATGTTGAAGCAGTATGAGTGGTGACCCCTACACCATCACCGAGGTGCGCTTCGAGTGGACCGACTTGGGTGTCAGTAACTGGACTGCCTTCTTTACCAAGGCGGACGGCACCCAGTGGTGCCTCCGCGTCCAAGGCAATGACGAACTAGCCGCCTATGCGGAAGCTATCCGCAAACTAGATGGAGCAAGCTAATGTTTATCGACGACGTAAAGAATCGCTACACCTACCTCAATAGCCTCAAGAACATTGTGCTTGAGGAGCCGCTTGAGCGTCCCAACTGGGAAGGGCGTGAGGTATCACTGCACCCTGACATGCAGCCTGTGCTGGACCGCCTGACCAAGGAGCGCCCGACATGGCGGTTCAAGTCCACCCAGAACTTCTATGGCAGCGCGTCCGCCAAGGTAACCAACCTCGACATCTATGATGGCGACGAGGTGCTGGGCCGACTGTGGATGGAGCATCACTGGCGTGACGGCGGCGTGCGCTACAACTTCGACAACTTCCGTCTGAGCAAGACCCGGCAGCGCAGCGGCGTGAGCTACACCTCCAAGCCGGACGTAGCTGCCAAGCGCATCATCAAGGCGTTCCACCTCAAGACCCCCAAGGAGCGTGCAGCCGAGTCATTCGGTGACGTTCGCAAGGCTGTAAGCCAAGTCACGAGCGATGCCAACTGGCCCTATCGTCGCGGTAAAAACATGATTGAGAGGGCGCTGTTCGACTACGCGGTGCGCAACTGGGAGACCATCGCCCCGCACCTTGGTCCGGACGCAGCTAAGGTAGACCTGCCCGCGCTGTTCGAAGCCGACCGCGAAGCCCATGACCTGTCCGTTGCGTTTGAGAGTGCGCTTGGTGTCATGGTGCGGATCGAGTCCAACGGCGCTTACATGATCTCTCGCCCCGAGAACGGCACCTACGATGTCCAGACCCTGACCGAGGCGACACTGACCGAGCACCTGCGCGGTGCCTTAGGTCTACTGAAGCTGGTGCAAGACGGGGCGCACATCGACGGCGTGGGCCTGCGTGTCCGTGCTAACCTCTACTTCGTTATGGACAAGGAAGGTGAGTCAAAATGAGTCGTTACCCGGCTTGGATTTGCAGCCCGTGCGGGCGCAAGCACGGCAAGAAGCTACCCCTGCTGGCGTCCTACCATATCGGGGACTGCGGCTGGTGCGGGATGGAGCATGTCTCCGTCACCGAGCCACGTGACTTTGGCTATCCTGACCCGCCCAACAAGCGGCGTGGTCGGGGACCGGGGAAGAAGCCCGCTATGGCGCACGTGACCATCCGCCTACCGAGGCACGTGGTAGACCGCTACCCCAGCCTCAAAGAGATGCGCGACGACTGGGTGCGCTACGTTGAGGAGCTTATTAGTGGCACTGAAGTATAGATACGACAAAACCGCACAGGCCAAACGTCCGGCGAGCGGTGAACCCGGACTGCCGGTATCTCCGAACGATATGATGCGTGTGTCCTCCATTGAGAAGGGTAGCCAGCAGTTGATCGCTACCCTCAAGGCACAGCATCCGCATATTATGGACTACCTAATCCGCAGGAACGGGGATGGTAGTGGGCAGTTTCCTTACACGTGTAAGGAAACGGGAGAGAAGCAATGACGCACCGAGACGAAGACGAAGAGATCATCGACACCGCACTGGACACACTGGCTTGGCAGCGCCGGAAGATCGACCGGCTGAAGGCTGCGTTGGGTAATCTCATCAACGCCTACATCGCTAATGTCGATACCTATCGGCTTGGTGGCTTCTACACCGATCCTGAAACCGAGGATGAGGTTATCGAAGCCCGCGCCGCACTTGAGGGTTGACACTGTATAGCTTTGCATTATCACAGCAGATGAAGGAGCAACTTCAATGGCAGCAACACCTGAGAAAAAGGTGAAGGATAAGGTAGTCGCTATCCTCAAGCAGGAGGATGCCTACTACTTCTTTCCCGCAACCCATGGCTTTGGACGCAGCGGCGTGCCCGATGTGGTGGCCTGTGTGAACGGCTACTTCCTCGCCGTCGAGTGCAAGGCCGGGAAGAACAAGATCACCGCGCTGCAAGCCAGAGAGATACAGTCTATCCGTAGGGCTAACGGCGTAGCTGTGGTGGTCAACGAAGAGAACTGGGACATGCTGCCCGAGCTTATCCGCAAGCTGAAGCGGGGGACTTCTATCATAGAGGGGGGCGAGTGATGAACGATAACGCGCCTGTGCAGCTTCACCGCTGGTCGGCCAAGATTACCTACCGCCACGATGACGGGCCGCAGAGCCGCCTGTTCAATTTCGAGGAACTGGAGGAGCTTCAGGAGATCGTCGAGCGTGGACCGAACTTCTATGCCATCGAGAGCATCGTCGTTATCCCGGGTGACCGCTGCCCTAAGGTTACTGTGGAAGGCACAAAGATTGTGCGCGACCACCTCCGGGCCGAGGCTGAGTGATGCGCAGGTGGATCGCGCTGCTGTTCGTGGGAGCCTTGGGCCTAGCGGGCTATATGAAGCTGACGCAGCGCGACCCTGACGACGATGGCTGGGGTGACCTTGGCCCTGACTGGTGGGACCTCTGATGGCTATTAGTCTTACCCGCATGGGCGATCAGCTACGGGGCGCAAGGGTGCGGCAAATCTGGGTGGATGAGGTATCTGGTATACCCAACGATGGCCTCCGCAGCTTCGCTGTCTGGACCGAGCGCAACCTTGAGCGCGACGAGATCGTCGTGGCCAAGATCGAAGAGTTTGACCCCACTATTCTCTACCCGCCTGAGATGATGGGCGTGGTGCGGGCCAAGGATGAACTAGACGCATGGTCCTTCGTGGACCGGCTCAACCGAGATCGAGATTATTATGAACGTCATAACCGTTGATATAGAGACCTTTTACGACCGCCACTTCTCGCTCTCGAAGATGACAACCGAGGAGTATATCCGGGACGAGTTGTTTGAGGTTATCGGCGTAGCTGTAAAGGTGGGTGACGGGGAGACCCAGTGGTTCTCCGGCCCCAAGGCGCAGACCAAGCGGTGGCTGGAGCAGTTTGACTGGGCGAACAGCATCGCTGTGGCGCACAATGCCATGTTCGACATGGCGATCCTGAACTGGCACTTCGACATCCGCCCCAAGCGCATCGCTGATACGCTGTCCATGCTGCGGGCACTGGACGGGCCGGACGCTGGCAACAGCCTCGCCAAGGCAGCCGAGCGGTATGGGCTGGGGGTGAAGGGCGACGAGGTGGTCAACGCGCTGGGTAAGGGGCGCATCGACTTCTCGCCCGAGGAGCTACACCGCTACGCGCAATACTGCATCAACGATGTGGACCTGACCTACGACCTGTTCAACCGCATCGCAGTGGGCTTCCCGGCAATCGAGTTTCGCCTGATCGACCTGACGATCCGGATGTTCACCGAGCCAGTGCTGACGCTCGACGCTACCATCTTGAAGGACCACCTCTCCGAGGTGCAGCGTAAGAAGAACGAGCTACTGGGGAAGGCGCTAATCTCCAAGGACAACCTGATGTCCAACGGCCAGTTGGCCGAGACGCTGCGCGACCTTGGGGTAGAGCCGCCCATGAAGATCAGCCCGACCACGGGCAAGGAGACCTATGCCTTTGCGAAGAACGACGAGGCGTTCAAGGCGCTGCTGGAGCATGAGAACCCTATCGTACAGGCGATTGTGGCGGCGCGTCTGGGTGTCAAGTCTACGCTGGAAGAGACGCGCACTGAGCGGTTCATCCGGATTGCTGAGCGCGGGACCCTGCCCATCCCCCTACGTTACTATGCGGCCCACACGGGACGCTGGGGCGGAGACGACAAGGTAAACATGCAGAACCTCCCCCGGAAGTCGCCACTGAAGAAGGCGATCCGGGCACCAGAGGGCTACACCTTCATCGACTGCGACTCCTCGCAGATCGAAGCGCGCACCTTGGCGTGGCTGGCTGGACAGGACGACCTCGTTGCGGCGTTCGACCGGGGCGAAGACGTTTACAAGATCATGGCCTCCGCCATCTACGGCGTGCCGGTGGATGAGGTGACGGATGACCAGCGGTTCGTGGGTAAGACCACGATCCTTGGCTGCGGCTACGGGATGGGGGCTGCCAAGTTCCAAGCGCAGTTGCTGACCTTCGGCGTGAACATGGACCTCGACGAGTGCAAGCGCATCATTAGCGTTTACCGGGAGACCTACCCCATGATCCCGCTTCTGTGGCGGGCTGCGGGTGACGCGCTAGACGCAATGGCGAACAACCAGACCGCGCCGCTTGGCCGGGACGGGGTGCTTGTGATTGAGGGCCGGGAAGGCATCCGGCTGCCCAACACGCTGCGCCTACACTACGCGAACCTGCGCTGGGTGCAGACCCCAGAAGGCAAGTCCGAGATGGTCTACGACCAGAAGAAGGGCCGCGCTACGCTCACGACCCGCATCTACGGCGGGAAGTGCGTCGAGAACATCTGCCAAGCCTTGGCCCGCATCGTGATCGGGGAGCAGATGCTGATGATCGCACGGCGCTTGCGCGTGGTGATGACGGTCCATGACGCGGTAGGGAGCATTGCTCCTACTGAGGAAGCAGAAGACGCGAGACTTTTCGTTGAGCAGTGCATGCGCATCCGCCCCAAGTGGTCGGCCCTGCTGCCGCTCAACTGCGAGAGCAAGATGGGAGCAAGCTATGGCGGATAATATACACCCAGTGGTCGAGCTACTGGCAGCCCGGATGGAAAGCCACCCGGAGGAGTTTGAACCTAACGGAGGCGGGCGTTGGGCGGAGTGGCTTGACCGGCTTATCCCGTTCGTCACCGAAGAAGAGCGCGTGATGCTCCGTGGGCATATGATGCAGGACATCCACGAAGAGGTGCTGGACGAGCTACTCAATGGCGAAGAACGCCGCGCACAGGAGAAGCGCGAACGCGACCTAGAGATGCAGCGGATGCTGGCTCAGGCTCAGGTGCAGAGGCTTCAACCGGGCCAGTATGCGCAGGTGCAGAGCCTAAGCGCGCTACAAGGAATGGGTGTCGGTAACGTAGTCCCCTCGCAGCCGCTGGTGATCCAGTCTGGCGGTAAGGAGGCCATGCGCATCCAAGCCAATGGCGACATCAAAATCGGCAACGAGACGCTGAACGAAGGCACGCTCCGCAAGATCAAGAAGGCACTGGGTATATGACCACGAAACAAGAGTTTCTGACCGACCTGCGTGCCATCTGGCGTGGGATCATCGGTGACGAGGGCGGACACTGCCCCTGCTGCGATAGGTGGGGGAAGATTTACCCGCGCAGCCTCAATGAGACCATGGCCCGGTCGCTGGTCTGGCTGGCGCATCACAGCGCCAATGGTGACTGGGTTGATGTGCCCAAGCGCGCACCGCGCTGGCTGGTCCGGTCCAACCAACTGCCGACCCTGCGCTGGTGGGGGCTAGTCGTGCGTCAAGGCAGTGAAGACCCGACCAAGAAGCATTCGGGCCTCTGGCGGGTTACTCAGCGTGGCCTCTTGTTCGCGCAGAACCGCCTACAGGTACCGAAGAAGGTCTACACCTACAACGCCGAGGTCGAAGGCTTCAGCGAGGAACTGGTAACAATCAAGGATTGCGTTGAGAGCTTCGACTACAGCGCTGTGATGGGGAGTAACACATGAGCGAGTATCAATTCACAAAAGACTGGTTCAACTGGGCACCGGAGGTCTGGAAGCAGCTTATTCCGCACCTGCCGGGGCGGCAGCGGTTCCTTGAAATCGGCTCGTTCGAGGGACGAAGCGCGGTCTGGATCATCGAGAACATGATGGAGGACGGAGGGTACATCGACTGCATCGACACGTGGCAGGGTGGTGAGGAGCACAGTGAAGAAGACATGGCGGCTGTCGAGGCGCGGTTCGACCACAACCTTGAACTGGCTTCCGACCGGTCGGGCACTTTCGACGGAGATGTTGCCCGCCATTACTTCAAGCTAAAGGGGCCGTCCGCAAAAATCCTTGCTGGTATCATGTCAGAGGGTGAGGACTCGGTAGACTTCGTAGGTGGCGATATTCGGGCTACCAAGCCTAAGTACGACTTCATCTACATCGACGGCAGCCACATCGCCAAGGATGTGCTGACTGACGCTTGCATGGCTTGGCCGCTGCTCAAGCCCAAGGGGATGATGGTGTTCGACGATTACATGTGGGGCAACCCGCGTGACATCCTCCACCGCCCCAAGCCCGCCATCGACGCCTTCTGCAACCTGTTCGCGGAAGAAGCTGAGATCGTCCACGTTGGCTACCAACTGGTCGTACGCAAGAAGGGAGAGTGACATGATTGATCCGTTTAGCGCAGCTATCGGGATGTTTGTCGGGGTGTGCGTTGGCATCGTGATCGGCACGATCCGCACCGGCAAGGTGATCGACGAGCTTAGGGAAGAGAACGCAGCACTGGTATCCCGGCTGCGCCGTCTGACTACCCGTGGTCCGGGTGGTAAGTTCGTCAAGGTTAATAAGTGACCTACGACCCGCGAAACGGGCCACCAGACAAATGGCTGAAGGAGTGGAACGAACGCTCCAAGGCTCGTCTGGTGGCCTTGGGGGTTATGAAGCCCGAACCTAAATATGCGGAGGGGGTACCGGACGACATCAAAGCATTTTTGGAGAAGATATGAGACACCGTGTGGTTAACGCCAAGAAGATGAATTGGGACGCAGCCGCAGATGCTAAGCTGCTACACCTATTCTCGCAGGGGCTACACAAGAACGACGTTGCCCGAGAAATGGGCACATCAATTTCATCATCGGAAGCACGCTATCGTAAACTGAAGAAGAAGGAGCAGAACAATGGAAACCAAGAAGCGTACAAGAACTGACAGCGCACAGCGCATCTACAAGCTGTTGCACCGCAATCCGGGCCTCACCACCAACGAGATCATGCAGCATATGCCAGACCTAAGCACTGGCTCAGTGCAGGTGGCCGTGTCGCGGATGCACCAACGCGGTGAGATCGAGCGCCGGGGCAAAAAGCCTGAGTTGTCCGCAACGGGTAAGCTGATCCCCCATTACACCTACCACGTTAAGTACAATTCGCGCTCAAAGCCAAAACCAAAAATCAAGCGGAAGCCACCGGCCAAGGTGCTGCGTGTAGTAAGCCCGGTAGTCAAGGCGCAAGCCACACCCAAGGTGGTGGAAACCCAGCCCGTGTGGCTGCCTACGGTTGCCAAGCCTGAGCCAGAAGGTCCGAAGACCCCTGTGGCTGAGCGTGAGGTTCTGGTACTGCGGCACTTGACGGACATCTACAAGGCGTTGAACCTGATGACCGAACAGCAGGACGCGCTGATCCAAGTACTCAAGGGCACACTGGCAGACCTCGCTGAAACCAAGGATGAGCTTGAAGCAGCCCGGAAAGCACGCAGCTTCTGGGGCACAGTTAAGGGATGGTTCGAATGACCGACGAGATTAAGGTGAAGCCCGTGGAGCAGAAGCGCCCATCGCTGATGATCGCTACTCCCATGTACGGTGGTATGTGCACGGGCCACTACGTTCAGGGCTTGCTACTCACCATGCAGAAGATGCGCGAGGTGGGTGTCAACGTGGCATGGTGCCAGATCATGAACGAGAGCCTCATCACCCGTGCCCGTAACGAACTGGCCCGTGTGTTCCTTGAGAGCGACCACGACTACCTGATGTTCATCGACGCCGACATTGGCTTCGACGGGGAGGCCATCGCCCAACTGATGCTGGCCGACAAGGACATCTGCTGCGGCATCTACCCCAAGAAGGAAGTGAACTGGGAGAGCGTGGAGCGCGCTGCACAGGGTGGCAAGCAGAAGCTGGAGGACTACGCCGGGGCCTTCGTGTTCAACATGATCGGCGGGGACGCTGAGAGCGACGAGAGCGGCTGCATCGAGGTGCGCCATGGGGGCACTGGCTTCATGCTCATCAAGCGTGGGGTGTTCGAGCACCTCAAGCCGCATGTGCCGACCTACCGGGTGTCGTCGTTCCAGAACCCGGAGACGGGAGAGTACGACAAGCCGCTGACCCACGAGTTCTTCGCTACGTCTATCGACGCATCTGGAGCGCTGCTCTCAGAAGACTACCACTTCTGCGAACTGTGGCGGCAGCACGGCGGGCAAATCCATGCCCATCCGTTCATCAAGCTGAACCATGTCGGCACCTACATCTTTGGCGGCGACATCCTGAAGTCGGGAGGTAACCTCAAGTGAGAGGTATGTGCGTACATGGGTACAGGCTCGATGAGTATTGTCACCCATGCGCCAAACAAAAGGAGAGGGTTGTGACCAATCAGACTGATGTAGATACGGTATTGGATGAGCGTGGGGCCTTTTATGGCACCTTCTCTGGCACGGCGCGGGTGGCCCAGCAGCTTAAGCACTGCCTCCGGCAGGGAGACAGCCATCACCGCCTGAGTGCGGACCAGAAGGAGTCGCTTGACCTGATCGCTACGAAGCTGGCGCGGATCGTCAACGGCAACCCTGAGTACGCCGATAGCTGGATCGACATCGCTGGCTACGCCAAGCTCATCTCCGACCGACTGGAAGGGAACGAGCGGTGAAACTGCCGGACGAACTGCGGGAGGCCCTGAATAGGACGGGCCTCCCTTGGGAGGTCGAGGTGGGGAAAAAACACAACAAAGTAAAGCTGGCGGGACGGCTCGTAGCAGTGTATCCCCATGGGAAGGCGCAGGAGCGGTATAAACGCGCCCTGCTTAACACCATAACCCAAGTGCGCCGCACGGCGCGGGAGCTACGACCCATATGACCGCTTGGTCCTACAGCAGCATCAAGACCTTTGACCAGTGTCCGAAGAAGTACTTCCACCTCAAGGTGGTCAAGGACGTTAAGGACGACCCCGGCGAAGCCGCTGTCTATGGGACCGAGGTGCATGAAGCAGCCGAGTTCTTCATCAAAGACGGCACGCCGATCCCGGAGAAGTTCGCCTTCATGCGGCCCATTGTGGAGCCGCTGGCAGCCAAGCCGGGTGAGAAGCTGACCGAGATGAAGCTGGGCCTCCGCAAGACCGAGGATGGCTACGAGGCTTGTGGGTTCTTCGACAAGGACGTCTGGTACCGGGGCATCGTGGACCTTCTGATCCTCGACGGCGACCGGGCTTGGATGATCGACTACAAGACGGGCAAGAACGCCAAGTACGCGGACATGAAGCAGCTTGACCTTATGGCTGGTGCGCTATTCGTAAAGTACCCGGACCTGAAGGTCATCAAGTCGGCGCTGGCCTACGTGGTCAGCCACGAGTTTCCGAAGAAGACCCACAAGCGCGAGAACCTGAACAAGTATCTGTCGGTGTTCGACCCGCAGTTGGATCGGTTGGAAGCCGCCATGGAAAATGGTATATGGAACCCAGTGTCGTCTGGCCTCTGCCCATGGTGTCCAGTGACCACCTGTGAGAACTGGCGACCGAGGAGGAAGTGATGGCCCGAGACTACCGCAAAGAGTACGACCGCTACCAAGGTCGGCCAGAGCAGATCAAGAACCGCGCCCAGCGCAACGCAGCCCGTGCCAAGCTGATGAAGGCTGGGAAGGTCCACAAGGGTGATGGTAAAGACGTTGCCCACGTGAAGGCTATCGACAAGGGCGGCTCGATTAAGAACGGCCTCCGCGTTGAGAGCAAGTCCGCCAACCGCTCGTTCAAGCGGGACAGCAAGGGTAACCTCGTGAGTGAGACGAGCGCGCGCGAACGGAAGCGCAAGAAGTAACACCGTAGGAGCAAACTGGTGGAGATTATCGACGACAAGGCGCTGTTATACAGCGTATCGGACCCGTGCCTCATCACGGAACACATCCACAACAGCGCCGAGGTCAAGGAAGGCGTGCTGGTGAAGTGGGGGCACACTGAGACCGAAATCCTAGCCAAGCTGGGGTTCGAGGCTCCCTCCCCCATGCTCAAGTCCTACCAGTGGACAGGCAAGCTCACGCCGTTCGAACACCAGAAGGCAACCGCCTCGTTCCTCTCGATCCGGCGCAGGGCGTTCTGCTTCAACGAGCAGGGTACGGGCAAGACGGCCAGTGTCATCTGGGCAGCCGACTACCTTATGAAGCGCGGGCTGGTGAAGCGCGTGCTGGTGCTGTGCCCCCTGTCGATCATGAAATCCGCGTGGCAGCAGGACCTGTTTAAGTTCGCCATGCACCGGTCGTGCAGCGTGGCGCACGGCTCCGCCAAGCAGCGGGAGAAGATCATCGCAGCCGGGGCCGAGTTCGTCATCATCAACTTCGATGGGCTGGCTATCGTCAAGGACCAGATCATCAACGGTGGGTTCGACCTGATCGTGATCGACGAGGCCAACGCCTACAAGAACGCGCAGACCAACCGGTGGAAGGTCATGAACCAGATCATGAAGGCGCTCGACCCGCGCCTCTGGTTGCTTACTGGTACGCCCGCAGCGCAGTCTCCGTTGGACGCCTACGGCCTCGCCAAGCTGGCCGACACGCCGGGATGCCCCAAGTACTACGGCCAGTACCGCGATCAGGTGATGATGAAGGTCACCCAGTTCAAATGGATTCCCAAGCCCAAGGCGCAGGATGTGGTGCACAGCATCCTTCAGCCAGCTATCCGGTTCGAGAAGAAAGACTGCCTCGACCTACCGGAGGTTACCCATACTGAGCGAGAGGCACCGCTCACACCGCAGCAGCGCAAGTACTACGCCCAGTTGAAGAGCCAGATGCTCATCGAGGCTGGGGGCGAAGAGGTCAGCGCGGTCAACGCAGCGACCAAGATCAACAAGCTGCTCCAGATCAGTGGAGGCGCGGTCTACACGGACAATGGAGAGGTGCTGGAGTTCGACGTATCCAACCGCATCAACACGGTGCTGGAGGTGATCGAGGAGACGAGCAACAAGGTGCTGGTCTTCGTGCCGTTCACGCACACCATCGAGCTTCTCCGAGCACGGCTTGAGAAGGAAGGCATCACCTGCGATGTCATCAACGGCAAGGTGCCAGTCAACCGGCGCTCGGAGATCGTCACGCGGTTCCAGACCCACAAGGACCCGCATGTCCTGATTATCCAGCCACAGGCAGCCAGCCACGGCCTTACGCTTACGGCAGCAGACACAATCATCTGGTACGCCCCGGTCACCAGCGTCGAGACTTATCTACAGGCAAATGCCCGCATCAACCGCCCCGGCCAAAAGAACGCTATGACCGTGGTCCACATCCGTGGCAGCGAGGTCGAGGAGCGCCTTTACCGGATGCTGCAAAGCAACATCGAGAACCACGAGAAAATTATCGACCTCTACCGGCAAGAACTTGACACTGTATAATAGAGGAGGTAGAGCAGGGACCGTGGCGCAAGCCACATGAAGGAGCAAACCATGTCAGAGCAACAGAACGTAGCCGACCTCGTGGCGGTGTACCGCAAACTGCGCGGTGCCATCGCGGAAGCCGAGGAAGAACATGAGGCCAAGGTCAAGGGCCTCAAGGAGCAGTTGGAACTGGTGTCCGCTGAACTCCTCAACTTCTGCAACGAGCAGAACCTCGACAGCGTGAAGACGCCAGCGGGGACCATCTCACGGCGCGTCCAGACCCGTTACTGGACGACCGACTGGGAGCAGATGAGCAACTTCATCGTGGAGCACAACGCCGTGCATCTGTTGGAGAAGCGCATCAACAACACCAACATGAAGCACTTTCTGGAAGAGAACCCGGACGCTCTCCCCATCGGCCTACAGGTCGATAACAAGTACGTGATCCAAGTCCGCAAACCGAGCGAGAAGTAATATGAGCAACATCACCATTTTTGAAGAACCCTCCAACCTGCCCACGGTGCGCCGTGAGTCGCGGCGTATGGACCGCATGTCGAGCGGCAGCGGTGGCACTATGCGCCGCATCCAGCTTAGCAATGGCCGCACGTTTAAGCGCGTGGTTAACGGTGAGCAGATCGGCAAGGCAGCCCCCAACCAGTTGGACGTCATCGTCGTTGACTGGCTCCCGGAGCCGAGCCGCAAGTTCTACCTCGCGGCCTATGACAAGGACGCCAAGGCTACGCTGCCTGACTGCTGGTCGAACGATGGCGTGGCCCCGGAAGCTGGTGCCAAGGGCAAGCAGTCTTCCTCCTGCGCTAGCTGCCCCAAGAACGTGAAGGGTTCCGGTACCGGGGGTAAGGGTAAGGCATGCCGCTACGAGCGCCGTCTGGCTGTCCTCGTTGCTGGTGACCCCAGTGGTGACATCTACCAGATCGCCATCCCGGGTGCTTCGCTGTTCAGCGACAACGATGGCAGCGTCTATGGCTTCGAGGGCTACAAGAAGTTCCTCCTCGCCAATGGCGAAGCTCTGGATACGGTCGTGACCCGCATCATCTATGACGAGGAAGCCGACACCGCCAAGGTGGGCTTCAAGGCGATCCGCCACTTGACCGAAGTCGAAGCTGGCTTTGTGGATCAGGCGCAGGATGATCCGGCGACCGAAAAGTACATCATGCTGACCGCTGCTGCGGTTGACGGTGCCAAGGCTCCGGCTGCTCAGTCTAAGCCGCTGGCTCTGGAAGCTGCGCCGAGTGCCGCTCCGGCCAATCCGTTTGGTGATGACGACGAGGATGAGGCTCCGGCTGAACCCGCCAAGCGTGCGTCGAAGCCTAAGGCTACTGCGGAGGCCAAGCCGGAACTGGCTTCGGTCCTCAACCAGTGGCTCGATGATGACGGGGATGAGGACTAATCATGCGCGGCTACAGCATCCGTGTAGCCGAGGCTATTCAGGAGGCCGATGGTAATCTCCTTGGGGTGCAACTCGGGCGGGCTTGTCTCGCCCGGGACATCTCAGTCTCTGCTGCGGCAGAGGCACTTGGGGTTACCCGTCAAACGGTGTATCACTGGTTCCTTGGGTTGAGTGAGCCAAGGGGCAAGACCTGTGATGCAATCCGGGCTTACCTGACCAACCTCGGCTGAGGTCCCAGAAAAAGTAAATGAAGCGCGGGGTTCTCCCCCGCAACGGTGAGTGATGCAATGCAACAACCTGATCTCTTGAACCTAGTGCAGCCAGCGGAAGGCTGGTTCGCCATCACGGGCATCAAGGGTAAGGGTAAGAATGCCGACGTCCGTCAAGAGCTTGTGGCTACGCGAGAAGAGGCAGATGCCCTCGTCGAGCAGTTCGTCCAAGCCGGACGTAATGCGTTCTTTGGGGTGGCTAAGTACAAGACAGGCGACAACCGCAAGAAGGAGAACGTCCTTGGTCTCAAGGCGTTCTGGCTCGATGTGGACTGCGGCCCGGATAAGGCGGAACCCAACCCCAAGACCGGACGGCCTGATGGCTACGTGGACCAGAAGGCGGGGCTAGAAGCCCTGATGAACTTCTGCAAAACAGTCGGTCTCCCTACCCCTACGCTCGTAAACTCTGGCGGAGGCATCCATGCCTACTGGCCTCTGGAGGAAACCGTATCCCGGCGTGACTGGGAGCCTGTGGCTGAGCGCTTCAAGGAAGTGTGCCGCACCCAGAACTTCTATGTGGACCCGGCTGTCTTCGAAGTGGCCCGCATCCTGCGTGTCCCCGGTACGTTCAACTTCAAGGAAGAAGAGCCTCGCCCGGTCGAGTTCATCCATGTGGGCAAGCCTACCACGCTGGAGGTTATGCGCGCTGCGTTCGGGGTTAAGAAGCAAGCGACGATCTTCGACGACGACTTCGAGATGACCCCACGCCAGAAGGCTATGATGAGCGGGGTTGGCTACAATTTTAAGAAGATCATGCAGCGCACCGCCAAGGGTGACGGCTGCAACCAGCTTCTGCACGCCTACCAGCATAGGGATAGCATCACCTACCACGAATGGTTCTACGCGCTCTCCGTGGCTGCCATGTGCGAGGATGCCGATAAGGCTGTGCATATGATGTCCGATGGGCACCCGGATTATGACCCGGAGACCGTGGACAAGAAGGTAGCCACCATCAAGAAGGCGACCAGTTGCGCCAAGTTCCGCAGCGTCAATCCTGACCTGTGCGAGGGCTGCCCGCACTTCGATAAGATCATGGGACCCAAGGAACTGGGTAAGGTGGTCAAGGAGTCCGTCGAGGACGCCGTAGAGGTCGAGGTCGAGCCGGGCGTGATCGAGCAGATCGACATCCCCAAGTATCCGTTCCCGTTCTACCGGGGCGAAGACGGTGGCATCTGGCGCAAACCTCCCAAGGACGCAGGTCCCGAAGCGGAACCCATGTTCGTCTACCCTTACGACTTCTATGTCGTGAAGCGGATGCACGACCCGGGTGAGGGGGACTCGGCGCTAATGCGACTGCACCTACCACAGGATGGGTTGCGTGAGTTCGTCGTCCCCATGGCGAAGGTTACCCAGAAGGATGAGCTTCGCAAAATCCTCTCCTCCAACGGGGTCTACTCCTACGGCAAGCGGTTTGACTCGTTGATGGAGTACGTCCTCAAATCAGCGGAAACACTACAAGACAGACAGAAAGCAGAGATTATGCGGCAGCAGTTTGGTTGGGTCGATAACAACAGCCGGTTCGTGCTGGGCGACCAAGAGATCACCGTCGAGGGTAACATCTACTCCCCTCCCTCCAAGGCCACCAGCAAGCTGGCCAAGTTCATCGGCCCCAAGGGTACGCTGGAGAACTGGAAGGAAGTCTGGGCGCTATTCGGGCAGGAAGGGATGGAGGCACAGGCATTCGCCGCGCTCAGCGCGTTTGGCTCCCCGCTGCTCAAGTTCCTCAACCAGACCGGGGCGATCATCAACCTGTTCAACCCGCGCTCCGGTACGGGTAAGACCACGATCCTCAACATGGTGAACAGCGTCTACGGGCACCCCAAGGAACTGCGCCTTAAGGAGATCGACACCATGAACGGTCGGCTCCAGTGGGTCGGCGTGCTCAACAACCTGCCGCCCACGATGGACGAGCTTACCAACGCCACGCCGAAGGAGTACTCGGACCTGCTCTACATCTTGGCCAACGGTAAGGGTAAGGAACGCATGCTGGCTGGGTCCAACGAACTGCGCGAGAACAACACCACGTGGCAGAGCATCACGGTCTCGACATCGAACTCCTCGTTCGCTGAGAAGCTGTCGGTCCTGAAGGATAACCCGGAAGGCGAACTGATGCGCCTGATCGAATACCCCATCGGGCTGGTAGACGCGATCAACACGGCGCACGCCAAGAACCTGTTCGATCAGGTGCTGTTCGCCAACTACGGCCACGCTGGGCCGATCTACATCCGCTACTTGCTGGCCAATCTGGAGCAGGTCGAGACCAAGTGCCTCGCCATGCAAGCCAAGCTCGACAAGGAACTTGAGCTTCTACCCAAGGAGCGGTTCTGGTCGGCCACGTTCGCTGCCAATATTCAGGGCGGTCTCTTTGCCAAGCGGTGCAACCTCATCGACTGGGATATGACCCGCATCTACGACTGGTCGTGCAAGCAGATTGAGAAGCTGCGGACCGAGACCGAGGCACCCCTTGATGGTCCGGAGCAGGCGGTCGGTGACTACCTCTACCGGCATATGCAGAACATCCTCGTCGTCAACGATGCGGTGGACCGGCGCACTAACCTGCCGTCATCCCCGGTACGCGAACCAAAGGGTGAGTTGCTGATCCGCATCGAGCCGGACACCAAGATGATGTTCTTCATCGCCAAGCACTTCAAGGAGTACTGCGTTAAGTACCAGATCAACTACAACCAGACCCTCGACAAGCTGGAGCAGCAGGGTCGTCTGGTGAAGAAGACTGGGAAGCGCCTGTCCAAGGGTATGGCAGTCTCAGGCGAGAACATCCACTGCCTCTGGTTCAAGCTGACCGACGACTTTGTGAGCGTCGATGAGTATGCGAAGCCGGAAACGGAAGATGCTGATTGAGGGCGTCACCTATGATGTGGACTGGCCAAGGTTCAAGAAGGGCACCACGCTCTTCTTCCCTTGCCTCGATCAGGAGCGCGCCGAGACACAACTGATGGTGGTCCTCAACCGCCTACGCATCAAGGTCTTGGTCAAGTACGTCATAGAGGACGGCATTAGGGGTTTACGCATCTGGCGTATGTGAGTATACAGGCCCCGGAAGTTTGCTCCTTCCATGGTGTGCATTGCATCACTCCCGACCCCCGGCTGCTCACTCAGCCGGGGGTTTTTTATTGCCTCTCTTCTTCGAGACGCCGGAGGTAGAGGTCGCGCAGGTAGGGGGTCTTCACACCCTTTTCGTCCATTGGCAGACCACGGGCAGCACGGCTCAGAAGAGCATCGTTCACCGCGTTGGCCTGAACCTCGTAGAACGAGTCCACCCCGATCACATCGGTCGGGTAGGTCTGGTTGAACTCGACCCACTTCTGGCGGATTTCCTGCTCGGCCTCCAGCACCGCAGGCGTCGGGCCATACTGGTACCTGTCGAGGGCTACCTTGCGCAAGTCTGCCAGAAAATCTTCACGGGCCGTCTGGACATCGGCCCGGATGGCCTTGGCCTCATAATTCTGCTGCTGCTTCTGGTCGGCTTCGGTCGAGGCGAACCCAAGAGCTTGGAGGATCGCCTTGTCGTTGGTCCAGAACTCCGGACCCATCCCAACCAGTTCACGGTTGTAGTTCAACTGACCCTCAGTGGCGAAGCGGTTGGCCTTGGCGATGTTGCCGAACAGTCGCGGCGTCCTCTCCAGAGCGCGATTGGTATACCCGTTCATCAGGTCCTGCCCGGCTTTGATGTAGTCCATGACCATGTTGCCAGCCGCACCAGTCAGGGCGCTAAACGTATACTCCACGACCTTACCTTCTGGAGTTTCGGCACGCGGCTCCCTCGGCACAAAGAACAGGAAGTCCAGCGCCACCGAGTTGGACAGGTCGATGTCAGTGATGGCCGAGATCGGCCCCTTCTCGACCGAGCGTGCCAGCACTTCGGCGGTGCCGTCATCAAGCCCAAAGAGGTTGGCGACCGTGCCATCCGGCCCGAAGAACTTGGGAATCCACACGTTCCGGAACCACCAGTCGATGTCGTAGGTGGCTTTGATGTTGCCGTCCTTATCGACGTAACTCAGGCCACCTTCCTCGTCCTCGTCGTCGAAGAGCCAAGCCAGCAAAGAGCCGAGAACCTTGAAGATACCATAAAGCGGGAGGCCCGTGAGGCCAGCGTAGAGGCCGATGTTAACCAGCGCGCCAGTCGCGGTTTGGGCTGCGGCCAGACGCTCTCCGGGTTCAAGCTCCCCAAACTTAATGGCCGTGTACAGGTTGCGGGCCATCAAGGACGTCATGAAGTAGGGGTAGCTCATGAACTGCCCCGCCAGACGGCCCACACCCGTGGTGAGGACACGCGGCTTGTTGTACGAGGAGAAGTCGAAGGTAGCCGCCAGCGTGGTCTCCACCGCCGCCTCGATAGCGTTCTTCTTCGCCTCCTCGTGGGTCTGACCCTTCTTCTTGTTCTCCCGGTACGCCAGTTCCAGCGCAGCCATGTAGGTGGCTTCGCGGTTCACACGCTCCATCTGGTGCATCAAAGTGCCCATGGCTTCGAAGGCGAAGGTAGCACCGCGCCAAGTGGCCGTGTGCACACGGCCCCGCATAAGCTCCTGTAGAGCCGAGCGCTGCTTGGGGTCCGCTGCACCATAGCCACCGATCTGGTTGGCGAAGGTATCCATGTAGAGGTTGAGTTCGCGGCCCTCGTTCCAGCCTTCCGACAGCACATCGTAGAGTTCCGGATCGCTCTCTTCCTTGAGCGCCGAGATGGGGTTGTCGAGCAGGTTGGGCTGCTCCCAGTCGAAAGTGAAGCTGCCGTCCTTACGCTTGATCGCCTTCAACGGGCTGGCGACGAAACCACCAAGGCTGGAGAAGCCATACTTAGACAGCGCAGCGGTAGCCTTGGCGGAGCCGTACTTCTGCGCCAGCATGGGCAGCGCCACGATGTGAAGCTGCGTAAGCTGGATGACAGCAGTCTTAGGGTTAGCCAGATACTGGTAGAAGGCTGCCTTGTTCCCCAACTGGAGCGCGAGTTCCAGATAGGGGTTGCTGCGATCAGGCGGCATCAGGTCGCCCAGTGTCCGAAGCTCGATCTCTTTGATGAATGCACCCATCTTCTCACGGTCGGGCTGCTCGGACACATAGTCCTTGGCACGTGAGATTTCGGTGCGCAGCTTGTAACCGTACTTGGCGCGCTTCACATCGTTAATGGACGAGCGGCGGAAGTTGGCGAAGTTCTTCAGGATGTCGGTGCTGTAACCCGCACGCATCTTACGCGGGGCCATGTGCTTGCGCATATCGCCAGCCGACAGGGTCTGAAGCCAGAGGTCGAAGACTTGGCTGCGGAGCGCGCCGAGGTCCTTCGGGTTATCCTCGAACAGGTCGAGCACTTCCTTCAGCGGACCGCCCGTTACCTTCTCGAACTGGTTCCGCAGGTCTTCCACGTTGCCAGTCTCGGTGACTTCCTCGCCGCGCGCCTCCATCACCCGGACGAACTGGTTTCGTTGGGTGGGGGTGTCGAACATCTTGAAGATGCTGTTGGCCCCGCTACCGACACGGGCGTAGTAGGAACCAAAGCGCATGGCCGGGAAGTAGATGACCTGCTCCCGTGCGGGCTTGAACTGCTCTTCGAGCTTCTCCAGTGCCTCGTCGAGGGCCTCGTCTTCCTTGGTCTCCACAAGGCGCGCACGCAGCGCATCATACTTGGCTTCCAAGTCACGGCGATGGGCGTCCCGCAGGAGCTTGAAGATTTCCCGGCCCTTGCCGCCACCAAACTCAGGGCGGCTCAGGTCACGCCAGCCAAGGACACGCTCGTCGCCGGGGACACCCTTGTAGATACTCACGATCTCGTTGAACCGGGTCTTGAGCTTGGCTTCGAGCCGCCCCTTCTTCTTGGCGTCCTTCTCCGCCTTGACCTTGGCCCTGATCTCCTTGGCCTTCTCATCGACGCGGTTGAAGTAGTCCTCGGCAGTGGCAGCCTTGGTCGGGTCCACCTGATACGCCACAGTGGCGAACTCAAGGTCCGAGAGAGCCTGTGCCGCCTTCGGGTACTTCTTCAGGAAGTCAGCGACCTGTTCCAACTGCTCTGCTAGCTGGAAGTACTCCTTGGTCTGGAACCGCGTGACATCCTGCCGGATGAGCCGATCAGCTTCGGTCAGCGCTGGGATGCGTCCCTTAAGGATGCGGAAGATGTCTTCGGTCGAAAGGGTCGGCAGGATCATCTGCCACCTACCCACATCGAGGGTGTCGATGGCACCGCGCAGGAGCGCCCAGTTTTCCTTGTCCCCGCGCGCCAGCTTCACGAGGTTAATGCCGTCACCCAGAACGTCAGCCGTATCGTTGGTGGCTGCGATCCGCTTCTGGATGCGGTTCATCTTCTCGCGGTACGCCTTGGCCTTCGCCAGTGCTGTACGCGTCTGGGCTGCGGTCAGGACTACCGGCTTGCCGTTGGAGACGACCGTGGGCTTCTGGGGTGCAGGCCCACCCGTACCACCAGTGGCAGTCGGAGGAGCAGGCGGAGCAGGCGGTGCGCCCGGAGGAGCCGCAGCTTCTGGGGTAGTAGGTGCAGTCGGAGTAGCCCCCGCTTCAGCGAGACGCTCGCGTCCGAACTCCATCCCAGCTTTATACGCGTCGAGCGCGTCCTGACCTTGGCCTTCAAGGATCAGGTTGTCGGGGAGCGGCTCAACCCCACGAGCAGCATCTCGTGCGCCTTCGGTAAACATATCCGGATCAAAGCCACGGTCTTCCGCATCGCTACGCGCAAACCGCTCGATGTCCTTGATGATCTCCTGCGGAGTAACATCAGGTTCGGGCGTGATAGAAGGTGCTAGGGTAGAGGGGCGTACCATGCTGCCGTCTGGCTGCTCTTGGAAGCCAAAGCCCTTGTACCACTCGCTGAGTTCGGTCGGCGTCATCTCCTTGCCAGCCGGGGCCGCAAACGGCTCGGGGCTAAGCTGGATTGTGGTGCCGTTCTCATCGGCTACCTTGGTAAGCTGCTCCATGGCCTTGCGACCACCGCCACGCTCAACAGCGCGGATGCTATCAAGCTGGACGATGTCTTCCCCGACAGGGGTAAGCTGGACACCACCGCCCTCAACCAGAACCTCATTGGTGTTCTCGGGGTTGACCGTACCGATACCAGCCAAGTCGTTCAGGGTCTTCGACGCAGCCGTGGCCGTCTCAGCCACCGTGGGTTCGGTCTGCACCTCAGGAGCCAGAAGCTCCTGCGAGACCTCTTGATCGCGTGCCGCCAGTTCTTGGTCGATTGCGGTCGTGGGCGTAACTGCTGCCTTCTTAGGTGCAACGGTCTCACCACGCAGGCGCTGGCCGCGTTCCAGAACGGACCCAATCGCGTCGTAGGGATCGACTTCCGGGCTTTCCAGCACGATGCGTGCGGCCTGCTTCTTCTGCTCGGCGTTGAGCTTCTTGACGCCGTAGCTGTCTTCGAAGTCGATGCTGTTGTCCGTAAACGTCTGCTCGATGGTCGGGATGGTGGCTTTGATCTGCGCGGCAGTGATGGGGGCTAGTGCAGGCTCTCCCGCTCCCGCGCCAACATCAGGTACTGATACGCTAGGAACAGGTTCTCCCAGTCCTCCATCGACAGCTTCTCCAACGTCGGGGACACCAGTACCGGCTGGTGCGGGTCCGAGATCAGGAGCAGCGCCTGTTCCAATTCCTTCGCTGACATCCACAGCGGTACCAGCATCGGGTGTGACATCCGCCCCTCCTTCGGCCCCAAACAGGGTGTTCGTGATCGCGGTGTCGTAGAGCTTCCCCGCGTCCCGCATGACTTGGTTGAACGCCTGCCGCTGGGTCAGGTTCGGGTTCTGTGCCCGGAGCGCTTCGACCTGATTGGTAACCAGACGCAGGTATTCCTGCTCGACGTCGGGGGTATCTGCTACCGTACCGCCAGCGGTGCTGGACTCAGCCCTACCCTTACGGATCGCGGACGCAATTTCGACACCACTGCGCAGACCGCCACCTACGATACCTCCGACAAGCCCAGCGTATCCAACGCCTTCGGTGATGTCGCGCTCAGGGTCATAAAGTGCCTTGGCGGCGATGTTGGTACCCGCTTGAACACCCATTTCCTGAAGGGCTTCTTCCGTGCCACGCACTGCTACGCGACCAAGAGCACGGCTCTCAATATCCGTCAAAGTGCGAGCGACAGCCTCCCCGATAGCTGTGGGGTTTACACGGCCAGCGGTACCGCGCCGCACAACATTCGACACGGCGTCCAGCGCTGCACCGCGCTGCGCAACTGGGATACGCTCAAAGATGCGCCCGGCTACGCCAACTTCAGTAGCGCCAAGGCCCGCGTTGAACAGAATTGCCGCGAACGCGTTTACGTCAGGGACCTGCTGGCCAGTCCGCTGCTCATAGCCACGGATGTCTTGAATGCCCTGCTGAGTGCCCTGCATGATACCCAGACCGTACTCTGCGGGGCGTGCAGCATTGGCGATGGCCTCGGCGCGGGCCACACCCTGTAGGCCACGACCGGCACCGGCTAGGCGCGCTGCACCGCCGGGGAGCAGGAAGCTAGCCACAGTACCGACGCCGCCACCGACGTCCGCCGCCAACTGAGCCGTGGGGTCATACTGCAAAGCCTCGCCGGGCGCACCAAACGCGCTCTCAGCATATTGGCGGGCAACGTCGATGTCAGAAGCGCCAGTCTCAGTGAAGTACTTCCCAAGGCGGTCTGCGCCTACTGCGCCGAGACCACGCCCCGCAAAATACTCGATCCCACCCGGGATAGCCATCAGCCCAGCGGCGGGTTCACGGAAAAGAGAACTCAGAGTTTCACGAGTGGTGCTGGCTTCCGGGACCGCAAGCCCAGTCCGGGAGATAGACTCAAACTCACGCCCAAGGGCTGCGATCTGTTCCCGCGCAGCTTGCGCTCGCTGGGTGAACCCCAAAGCGCGATCCGGGGCATTTGGACTTTGATACTGCCTAGCGGCTTCCGAGGCGAGCCGTTCGTTCTCAGCCGCTACTGCTTCAAGCCTGCGTTGCTCATCGCGGATTTCACGCCCACGCGTTGCGATTTCTTGCGGGGTAAGCACCTTGGGTGCCTCGATCTCGTTACCAAAGAGCGCGTCGAACGTACGCCCGAAGAAGCCGCGTTCAGCTTCACGCTGGGCAACTGCTTGGCGTTGCTGTGGCGTCAGTGCGGGGGCACCCTGAGCCGCCGGGGGAGCAGCTACAGGCCCAGCGGGTGGCGGGACATCCTGAGATTGCTGTTCAAGCTGCGCACCGATGCGCCTGCGAAGCTCTGCCTCTACACGCTCCCGAGGTACGTCATCCCCAGCCTGAAGCTGGTAAACGCGACCATCGGGACCTGTCATCGTGTAGGTGGGCATCTACGCAGCTTTCTTATGGGTAGCAGCGTTACACTTACCTCTAATAGGACCCCAAGTCCACTGTGCCACCGCCAAACTGACGTTGGACTTCCCGCTCGGCTAGGCCCCGCAGATATAGGTCAGCACTGTTCGGATTAACCGCGAACCTCCGCTGGTATTCCGGATCAAGCGCAGCGTTCTGGCGCAGGTTGGAGTAGACGCCGTCAAAAATTGCGGCCCTGCGCGCACGGAACTCCATCCCACCAACATCACGCTGAGCAGCCGCAGAGATAAGTGCCTGCTGGAGGCCCGCCCCCGCCATAATCCGCGCCTTCACTAGCTCGGTATCGAAGCCCAAGCGCTGGAGCGTGTTTTCAAACTGGGCGTTATCGAACGCCTGCTGCACAGTGTCGAACTGCCGCGCCATATCCAGCGCCACACCCAAACGGGTATCAAGCTCACGGTTGCCGGTGCGCTCTTCAGCCACCAGCGCCTGCCGGGCTGCGCGTTCTTCTCCACGCCGTTCTGCCGCTGCGGAGCGGACACCCGGAAGCGCCTCAGCGATACCAGCACTGGCAGCCTGAAGCAACGAACCCGGAGTACTGGCCATACGCGCGCCAATTTGACCCAGTGCCATCCACATGTCTTCCTGACGACGCGCCTTGCGCTCCTCGGGGCTGAGCACCCTGTCGTAGTATTGTTGAATCTCTTGAGCACGCTGAGTCGCACGGGGGGACCGCGTGTCGATGACGCCGAGGTTCCCGGAGATGGTAGGCCGGAAGTCGGTGCGGTCAGAAGGCATATTATATAGCGTCGGGGAGAGGTACGTAGGCAGCCGTCCCCTTACGAGAATCTCATCGGAGTCCACAGCCGCGACGTCGCCACCGATCTCGGCATTAGCGAGACTAGCCTCAGGCGGCGCGTTGGGGTCAACGACCGCATCTTCATCAGTGCCACCAGCAAAAGCTACGAGGCCACCACCACGGTAGCCATCATTAAAGCCACCATTGCTGGGTTCATCGAACATACCATCGGGGAGCGGGAGATCGGTGAGACCACCGCCAGCCATGTAGGGAGGCACCATGCCACCCATAGCCATACCCGGTCCAGCTTGCGGGGAGGGCATCCCCATGGGCGGCGCAGCGGCAGGCGCAGGCATAGCTGCGGCTTCTGGCGTAGCACCAAGCCCTGCGGGCATACCTTGCGGCATAGCCGGTGCCGGAGGAGCAAAGACCTGCTGTGCTACGGTCTGCTGCGGGGCAGCCTCCTGCTGGACTGCGTTACGCATCCGGTCGATGAACATGGCAGCCAACGTGCCAGCAGTCGGGTCGAGGATGCCCATCTGCATCGCTTCAGCGATCTTCTGCTTATTGCCGCCATAGTCCTTGGCGATCTGCTCCGGGGACTGGAGGCTGTAGGGCTTGGTTTCCATTCTTATACTCCCCCGGAGAAGGCTTTGTAGATGCTGGCCGCACCAAGGCCGGTACCCAGAAGCTGCTGAGCAATACCCGGCTGCGGGGCGTAGGTCGTCTGGGTCGTGCTTGGCGTAACCGGCACACCCCGAAGCAGGCTGCTGTACTGCTGAAGCATCTCCAGCGGGTAGTCGCGCTGGCGCAGGAAGTCCTGATACGCCGTGTCGAGGTACTGCTGCTGGAGCGCCTGACGCTGGGCTGCCGTCTGGGTTTGCAGACCAAAGCGAGCCTGATCGGCCTGAGCGCGGGCTTGACCGATATTAGCGAGGGTCTGACCCATCTGGCCAGCCTGAGCAAGACCAGCGAGACCCTGCTGCGACCCAAACTGCCGCGACTGTTCACCGAGGCGCTGGGCTTCAAGGCGCTGCTGCTGGTTGGCGAGGGCTGCCTGAAGACCCGACTGGGTACCAAGCTGCTGGACCCCAAGGGCTGCCTGAAGATTAGCCTGCGCCGCCGCTTGCCGCGCCTGCTGCTCCGTGTTGAACTGACCCTGTGCCTGCTCAAACGCCGTCTGCATCCCCCGCGCTTGGATGTCCGCGAGGTTCTGACCGAGGTTGCGCTCGCGCTCCATGGTCGCCAGCAACTGGCGGCTGCCGCCATAGGCACCCTGACGGGCCGCACCGAGACCCTGAGCAAGCTGGCCCTGCTGCGCTGCCCGGAGAGCTTCACGACGCTGGGGTTCGAGTGCCGCCTGCATGAAGGGCGACATATACTGCTGGGCCATCCCCGACCGCGTGAAGCTGTCCGGCCCCTGCATCTGGAAGTAATTGAGAGGCCCGACACTGACGTCTTGGACGTCGAACTGACCGGGGGTGTATTGCCCAGCCGCAATCGACCGCTGCGCGGCGTCCCCAACGATACCGCTGGCCTGCCCAAACTCGCCGGGAGTCTGCTGCCCCATGATGTTCTGCTGGAGAGCCTGCTGCTCCGGAGTGAAGCCAGCGATGCGCTCTTGGCCATAAGGCGTATAGCCCTGCGAAAGCAGGGACTGCGAGCGCTGCATCAAGGTTTCGAAGTACGGACGCGCGTACTCCGGCAGATTGGATTGCTCTGACTTTACATATTGCGTCGAGGTGCCGCCACCGCCCTTAGCCATTCTGACCTCCAAAACCCGCCTGTGCTACGGGCAATTCAAACACCTGCCACAGTGGGCGGTAACCATCATCACGAAACGCGCGTGCTAAACCGGGTCTACCCGACGCCTCAAGGACGTCGCAACCGCTGTCTTGCGCCCAGCGCTGGAGGGTGTCCAGCATGTCGTCCTTCCAACCAAAGCCGTCGTCCCCGGCAAGGAAGACCATGTCGAGGCAGCGCTTACGTGGGTACTGCCAGAACCGGGTCACGGTGATCCCGATAATCTCATCTTCCCGGATAGCGACCCACAGGTGCGCGTGCCCATCGTCTACAGCCTCGAAGATGTCCTCCGGCTCGTAGCGCCCAAAAGTGTACTCCGCTGCCTTGGCGAGGTGCGGAAAGATGCGGGGCCACAACCCTTCAATAAGCTCAGGAGGGACGAGGCTAATTTCAATATCGGACATTAGGCCAGACCCTTCCGCAGCTTGGTGTCCTTACCGCGCTCGGACTTCTTGCGAGCCTTATGGGCCTTCTCCATAAGAGAGTAGAGCTTCTGGGCACCGCGCTTCTCACTGCCACCGCCGACACGGCGCACCGCTTCCGGAGGAAAGACTACTTCGTCGCGGGCCACACGGGCGGGCTGGTCACGACCGATCCGGGCGGGGATAGAGTCACTGACCCCATCACCCGGACCCCGAACCGGACGGCCCCCCATACGCATAAGAGCTTCGATGCCAGCGTTGCTGCTGCCGTTGCCCAGTTCCGACACGGTGCGCGCATCGACCACAAAGGCTCCATCAGCCAGTTCGACCTCGCCGCCCTTGGCATAACCCGGCTGCATGTACGGCACCTCGCGGAACCCGTACATGGGAGCGTTCTTTTTCTTCGTGCTCGGCAGAAGGTAGCTTTGAAGGATCGGCGTACCCGGCGCGGTATTCGTGCCCGGCTGAACAACCTGACCCATAACATTCCGGATTTCCGGCACATCGACCGCGAAGTAATCGCGCTCCTTGGACGAGTCGAGGATGTCTGAGGTGGCGGGTGCAAACTCCGCTACGCGCTGCTCTGCGACGTACGGCCCTTGGTAGGAGTTGTCGATCCCACCCTCGGAGGTTTTGAACCCCGGGGTCATAGCCTCACTGACCGAACCAAGAATGCCGAGACCTGCGGCCATGGGAGCCGCCTTGGCAGCCATACCGGTGCCCAGACCCTGACGAGCCGCCTGACCAAACTTGGAGAAGAAGCCACCAGTGAACTGGGGCGCAGTCTGGGCTGCGGTCTGAGCAGCAGCCTGCTGAGCAGCTTGTTGTGCCACAAACTCGGGACTACCCATAAGCGCCGCGTCAATCGGAGGCGGAACCGGAGCAGCAGGAACCGGGGTAGGGATGGACGGGGTAGGCGGAACTGGAGCGCCAGTAACAGCCCCAGTAACAGCCCCAGTAACAGCCCCGGGGGCCGCGCTGGTTGCGGTAGCACCAAGCCCCATATTGGCACCAAAGACGCCCGCCTTGTCGCCCAGCACGCCAAAGGCATTGTTAGAGATCGAGCCACCGAGGCCCGCAGCGCCCGCCAGCGAAGCGCCACCGAACGCACCGAGGCCAGCCATGAGGCCCTTGCTCAGGTCACCTGTAAGTGCAGTCTGTCCAGTGGCCACAATACCCGCAGCAAGCGGAGCGCCGACACCGGTAGCGGCGAGGGCTGCGCCAAGGATGGTCGGGAGTAGGCTACCCAGCCAGCCCGCTTCGGGGAGGCCCGTGTGAGGGTTGATGGTGAGCGAGCCGCCAGCCGCCATGGCCAGACCCTGAAGGCTGTTCACCTCGTTGGGGGTCATGTGGACCAGCATGGTGTCGTCGCCGCGCCCGTAGCTCTGAAGTTCCTGAGCCAGAGGCTGCGCCAGAACGGACAGGCCACCCTGTGCCGGAAGGCCACCGGACATCCCCGGGACCTGAGCGCCAAGCACGGGCGGGTTACCAGCCGGGGGCCGACCGGTGTTGCTCGCTGCGAAGGTGGGCGGAGCCGCCTGTACGTCCATCACGATCACTTTCTACCTTGTGACTACGCTTATAGCGCCAAGTTGTATAAAACCAAAGCCCCTACGCATCACATAACTTCCGACATAAACTCGACCTGCACGATAGCCGACGGAGTAGCCGGAATTGCAGGGGTAGTGCCCGGAACAGCCGTCACCGCTGGGAATTGTTGCATTGTGACGCCAGTGTCTGTGACGTGCCACATAAGCTGGATGTAGTCGTTCGCAGCTAACTCAACCATGATGGATGTCGTGGCGATAAGGTGAGAAGCCGTACCAGCGCTTTTGCGCGCTGGGATCGAGAACTGGCTATTTGTTGCTGGGATGTCGGTGCCATTTTTACGCAGCCAAATGTCAATATCCTGCACATCGTTGGTTGTGTTCTGAAACTGGATGCTAAACGTAACCGTGTATACGCCCTCGTAGGGCACAGTCAGCCTCGAACCGCTGCTCAGCGTGACCCCATCCAAAAAGTCCGACTGGTCGTAGGTAATGGCGTAGGCTTGGTCGATGGCAGCAGCCGTCTGGTCGGTCTGGCTCTGGAACTGCCCGTACGGAAAAGTCAGGTGGACACCACTACCGTAGAAGAAGTCAGCCGTGTAGCTCTGGGCGTAGTTCGGCGTGTTGCTGTCCAACTGCGAGAAGTAGGTTTCCAGCACTCGGATCATCTGCCGAATATACTGCGAGTCGTACTGTGCCGGGGGGTTGGGTAGCGGTGATGCTTTGAACTTGGTAAGAGCCATTAGCGCCTCCCATCCGGGCGTGCGTCGAGACGCGGCGCACCTAGCTGCCACTGAACCCCAAGGTTTTCCGACCTAATCTTAAACGCCATCTGGCGCGCACGGGCGCGCATGAAGACCTGATCGGTATAACGGTTGACCGAAGTCTCGATGACACGCTGGGTGTCTGCTGGGTCTGCGCTGAACGCACTACCGGGGAAGTTGCGAGGGCGCATAGTCAGGGTGACTTCTGGAGCCGCTGCGGTCGAACCCTCGAAGCCAACATCCGGGAGAATGCGGCGCGTCAGCATGAACTGGTCGCCATCATCAAGATCAAAGTCGCTCGACTGAATATAGCTGTCCATCGGAGCGCCATCATCGTCGATGCCGTCCTCATGGTTGTAGAGGTAGCCGGGGCCAGTGGTGACGGTGTTGCCGTTCTGAGTGATCGCCGTGTTTGCTGCCTGCGGGTACTGGCGTAGGGGCGTGTCGAGCCACGCGGTGCGGTCGATGGTGCCGTAGTACCAGATGCGCTCAAGGTGGTTATAGACCACGTAGGCGTTGTTGTAGTTGCTGTCGGCAGTCGGGTAGAACCACCAGACCTCATTCCACTGCTCATTGGTCCCGCAGACGATCTGCTCCGACTGGTCGAAGTTGATGTTGTTGAACACGTGATTGCGCAGGGTGCAGGGTAGCGTCTCGACACGGCCCGTGTAGGCGTAGAACTTGTCTTGCCCCATCCAGTAGGTGATGTTGGCTGCCGAGGCCATGGCACGCGGTGAAGCCACCGAGATGTTGTCAGCGTACTCCTGAAGCCCGAAGACGTCAGTCGTCCCAAGGAACTGGAGCGTATAGAGGTTGGTGTCAGTCCAGACGAGGATTTCCTGCCGGGTCGGCAGCGCGCGGATGATCTTGGAGCCGCGCGAAACGCGCAGGTCGCCAGCCGTGTTGAGCGCCGAAGGGGTCCAGTCGCCGGGGGAGTCCTGACTGGCCCAGCGGATCAACAGCGGATCGAAGTCAGCTTCGCTGGTCGAGCCGAACGGAACCGCACCAAAGGCGAGCAAATGGCGATCCTGCTGCGACACCAGTAGCTGCATGATCTTGACCGGCACAGCACTGGCAGTGAAGCCCTCGTTCGTGGCAAAGTCCGGGAGTGTAATGGCATGCGTGCCAAGTGAGATGGAGGGGTCATCAACCGAGCCACGGACCCACCAGTAGCCGGGGCCGTTGCGGATGTTCATGACAAGATCGTTGTCGAAGTTGTCGAACCACCAGTCACGCTGGGGGAGGTTCACACCACCCGAAGTGGCACCGAGACCCCACGAACCCCGGCTCCACGGTCCAGCGCCCCAGCCAAGGCCGACAATCGAGATGGCGTTACCCGGCTCGATCTCAGTCTGAACGGTATAACCCGCACCGCTGACCGAAGTGGTCGAGGAGGCAGCCGTGGTCGTGACAAACGTAAAGCTGTTGGCACCCGTTACAGTGACGGTCTGAACACCATTAAGCTCAGTAATGGGGATGCCGCCAAGCGCCGAAACGAAGCCAGCAATAAGAACTGGCTCGCCGGTTTCCAACCATGAAGGAAGCGCGGTTGTCGTGGTTACTGTGACTAGCTTCTGGGTGTTGGTCACCGCAAAGGTGTTCGACCCCGCCAACGCATCAGCGAAGGGGGTAATGTCGTAGAAGTAGCCACCGATCTCGATGTAGACCTTGTCGTCGGTCCCGAGCGCAAGGAAGTTGTCGCTAAACGTGGTGATCCAGTTCCACATCTGGCGGCACACACCATCAAAGGTGTTTGGGGTGGACTTTACCCAGCCACCGACCTTCTCGGGGTAGCCCGAGCGAAACCTGATCTTGTCGCACTCATACCAGCCGCCCTCGTTCGAGTAGTCGGTCTGGTCGCGGTTGACACCCGGTTTGAACTGGAGCTTGATGAAGGCCATTAGATTTCCACCGTTGCGTCGAGGTCCACGATCCATGTGTCAAGCACGGTCGTGGTTCCAATTTTGCGAACCTGCAACGAAATCTGGGCGCTTTTTGTGCCAACGCTGGTTTGCAAGCAAGTCCAATCGCGCGAGGTTCCGAGTGACAGCCATGTGTTGAAAGTACCAGAGGTCACTGAACCACTGGCCAGTGTGGCGTAGACTTCGAAGTTCGATGCCGCGCTGGTCGGAAAAGCCCACTGCTGCGACGAGTTTCCGGTCGAAGTGACGTACCCATTGTCGAGAATGCTGTACTGAACGTACGCGCTGTTCGGGTAGAACTGGAAGTCGCTCGCGCCAACATCGTCGAAGGCCGCGTATTGGTTACTCGTACCATAAAAGTTCGAGATGCTGATCGTGCCACTGGTCGGCACTGGTCCATTGGTGCCAGAGGTCCCTGCCGGGACATAAGCGCCACCAGCATAATACTCACTCAGCGAGATGGGGTTCGACCCGCCAAACTCGGTCTGGATGTCCGCGAGGGACAGAGGCCCTGAGGACGGGAGCGTCATTACTTGATGACCTTCACAGCCTGCTGGCGCAGTTCAGCGACTTCGGCCCGCAGTTCCTTGATGGCTTCGACCATGAGGCCCATCATGTTGCCATAGGCCACCGAGAGATATTCACCCTCAACCACAGCTTCGGGAAGAACTGCCTGCACATCCTGCGCAAGGAGGCCCGTCTGGCGCTCACCGCTATCGGTACGTGTGAAGGTGTAGCCCACGAGCTTCTCGACCTTGTCGAGCGCACCGTCGATCCGCTCGATTTCATCCTTGAGGCGGACATCCGAGTAGGCCGTGACATTCCCTGTAGCCGTCAGACTGCCAGTGGCGCTGAGGTAAAGCTGCGTTGAACCATTGGCAAAGTACAGGTCGCTGGCATCGCTATAAAGCTGCATGTCGTTGCCGCCGGTGGCGGAGCTAATCCGTAGGTCGCCTCCGCTGGCAAGGCGAATGTCCCCGGCAACTTCGAGCTTGTAGCTTGGTGTGGCGGTGCCGATGCCGACATTGCCCGCTGTAGTAATCCGCAGACGTTCCGCAGGGGCATCTGAGTTGGCCGTGAAGAACCGCAGATCAGCATAGTTACCAGAGGTGGCTTGTACGGACTGAATGCTAGCAGCGCGGGCCAGACTTCCAGCGCCATTAGGGTCAAAATAAAGCGCAACTCCTGTACCAACAGAACCGCTCACGTAATTCGACAAGGTCAGCGCGTTGGTTACAGAACCGCTCGTCGAAGAGCGGATTTCCATTTTGCTCTGAGGAGCAGTCGTACCAATACCGACGTTACCAGCCGATGTGATCCGCATAGCCTCGACGCTGTTCGGCCCGAAAAGCATATTGCTGGAGGTATCGACGACCATCCAACCCTTCTCGATGGTATTGGCATTATTCACCCACTGGATGAAGCCGCCAACAGTATCGCCAGAGTTCTGGCGAAGCACGACTGCCCCTGTAGTAGCTGCGGTATCTTGGAGGAAACGCCCGCCACCCTCAACATCAAACTTACGTCCGGGAGACCTACCGACACCGACATTGCCACCAGCTTCATTCAGCGTAATAGGTCCCGAGGTAGCAGTGCCGTCAGTACGCTGGGCTTGGAGCCATGCGTGACCGTCTGCCGAGTTGACACCGACCAGAAGCCCATAAGCGGTGTCGGAGTTAGTGACGTAGAACGGCGCACCAGTAGCGCTGCCGAGGACGGGGGCGTTAAGGAACCCACCAGCCGTTACCTGAAGCCGTGTCTTCGGTGCGGTCGCCCCCACTCCTACCAGACCCGTAGCCGAGATATACATCCGCGTGGCTGAGTTGGTGCTAATGTAGAGGTCCTGCGCGTCGTTGTAGAGCGCAGTGTTATTGCCACCAGTGGCCGAGGAGATCAGTAGATCGCCACCGCCGCCAATCGTGAGGTTACCACCTGTAGTGACCGTCCCTGTGGTCGTGAGGGAGGTAACATGGCTGACCGCATCCACTACGTTGGTGCCGTCGTTGTAGACCCACATGGTCTTACCAGCGGGAACCGCAATACCGGTGCCGGTCGAGTTCTTGACGGTAATGGTACCGTCAGTGGCGTTGTTGATGATGTACGGCTTCTCAATGGCGGGGACGACAAGGTTATAACCAGAGGTCGCAGTACCCGTCAGGTTAAGACGCATATTCCGCGCGGTCTGCGTACTGTTGGTGTTTGTCAGCGTGAGTGTGACGCTGGCGTTGGAGAAGGCGACATCTGCCGAACCAACAATGGCTTCCTCAAGAGCCGTTCCAAGGTTGACGTTCGTAACGTCCCCCCACGTGGTGGTGTTCTCACCCGTGGCCATCAACTGGACTTTGAGGTTGCTATACGTGCTTGCCATATCCGTCCCTTACGTCGGTATCTCTACCCAAATGACGGTGTTGCCATCGTTCACTTGGACCCAATTCTCCGTCTGAGCGTCGTCAACAGCAGCCCAGCCGGGGCTTTGGCTAGCGTTGATCGCGGCCCAGTTGCCTGTTTGCGCGTCGTCTACCGGCTGCCAGTTCGGGTCTTGGTTGTCATTAATGACCCCCCAAACCAGCACGCTGGTAATAATCCCTGAGGCTTGTACACCAACAAGATAAACTTTGGAACCACCTACGACGGTAGCAGTACCAACATCGCCAGTGGCGGAAACGCCCGTGACTTGTACTCGTTGGCGAACCACGACATCGACGGAGCCAAGGCTGCAAACCGCAGACACGCCAGTGACTGTGACGCTGGCACCAGACGAGGTAGTCACCGTGCCGACTGCACCTGAGGCTTCTACGCCATCTTCAATGACGACTGCTTCGCAGTTGGTCTCAACAGTGCCGACCGATGCAGTGGCTTCTACGCCAGAAACGGGGACATTATTGACCGAACGCACCTGTACGGTGCCGGTCTCACCAAGGGCTTCGACGCCTGTCAGGTTCGCGTTCGCGTCGGCCTGCACCTCAACGGTGCCGGTCTCACCAAGGGCTTCAACCCCAGAAACGCTGACGTTGGTGTCCGCCTGCGCCTCAACAGTGCCGACCGAAGCTGTAGCCTCTACGCCGCTAACAGTAGTGTTCGCTGCGCCGGTTGCGTTGGCTGTACCCGTAGCCCCAGTGGCTTCGACGCCTGTAAGAGTGACGCTACCCTTAGCGGCAATAACGACAGTACCGACCGAGCAGGTGGCTTCGACGCCAGTGAGGGTGACATTAGCCGTGGCCGTAACGGCAACAGCGCCGACTGAGCACGTAGCCGAGACGCCGGTTACATCGACCGCAACGTCATTAGTCTCAAGGATGTCCGCAAAGGCGGAACCAGCGAAGGGAGAGAAACCAAACATCAGTGAGCCTCCCTCCCTTCGGTTGGGTTCATATTAGCAGATCGTTAGCCGCCCAGATACTGCGACAATGCACCTGCGATAGCAGCGACGGTGGCGAGTACGCCAGCAATCTTAGCCTTGCCCGAAAGCTTTGGCTTATCCCCGTCCATGGGGAGGATTTTATTCGCGACCTCGCCAACCAACTTTTCCTTAGCGATACGGCCAATAGTCTTCTTCAGGTCCATAGGTACCTCCTTAGAGCCAAGCAGCGTACTTCTTGGTCTTCATGCGGCGGTCGTCGAGGCCATGCGTGCCCCCGTTGATCCGCTTGGTCAGCGCGAGGATCGCACTGTCTGTGATGCCCTGATCGCAGATCGACCAGAGCTTGTTGCGGTCGAAGAACCACAGGGCGCTTTCAAAGCACAGTTCTCCGGCAACGAGATCGGGGTTATCCATGACGTCCGGGCGACCGATGTAGTCGGCAAACGCTTGGTAGTTGGACTTGCCCGTGAGTTGGAGAGCGCCGCGACCACGGAACTTCCAACCATCGCCAGAAGCCTCGTCGCCGTTGCCCATGCGGTTCGCGTATACGCGGTTAGCAATCTTCTGGGGCTGGCGCTCGTAGGCGCGAGCAAGAGCCTCGGTCGGGAAGTACTTGCGGAAGATGCCCAGCAGGCCCTTCGCGCCGTAATTGAGGTTCTCGCTGAACGCCTTGAAGTTGCCGCTCTCGTGCGCCGTCTGGGCGAAGAAGTGGGCGGCGCGGTTGTTGTTCAGCTTGTAGTAGCGGGCGGCAGCCTTGAGCGTGCCGGGGCCGAAAGCCCCGTCAGCCGTGACGCCGATCTTCTGCTGAAGGTTTACGAGGCTCATTGTGCAGGGTTCCTCCAGTCGGGGAAATCATTCTCATCGACGACGCCGTCGCCGTTGGCGTCGTAGCGCAGGTCGTTGCGGTACTTCTCCCACGGGGCCATGTCGTCATCGTCGTCATCCTCGACCGCGTTGTCTAGCACAAGCGGCTCTTCTTGAGAGACAACGGGCGTTGCTTCTTCAACGTGAGAGACAACCGCAGTGGGAGCAACCGGTTCAGGCTGAGGCTCTGGGTCATCATCGCGGTCTTCCGGCGGGGGCGGAACGAGTTCACCCTTCATACCCATGAGCGTGGCATAGGAACCAGCGACAGCGCCAACCACCGAGGTCATGACATAGCTCAGCAGGCCGAACACGTCCTTGTTGTCGATGATGTCGTTCGACACGAAGAGACCCACGATCATAGCGCAGGTGATCGCCACAATCACAAAGGCCATCACTCTTGCGGCCATGAGGAGCGCTTTGATGCGCGCTTTCAGAAGTTGGTCTTCCATTATCAGTTCTCTCCTGCCAGCGGGTTCGCCAGTGTCTGCTGAATCCGAGTGTTGAGTTGGGCCTCCAACTCCCTAATCCGCCGTTGCTGGTCTTGGTCCTGCTGGCGTAGCTGGTCAAGTATAGCACGCTGCGTCTGAATAGTCATCGTGTCGCTCGCACGCACGCTTCCGGCCACAGCATCGACAGTTTGACGCGTGCTGGTGACGCTGCTGCTGATCGACCCGGTCAGGTAATTAAGCGCCTCGGAGTTACCCTTGGTCAGCCGCTCGACGCTGGTGATCCGCTCATCCAACACGGAGATGCGCTCGTTGATACCAGACAGGTCTGGCGGCACATAGGCTGCGGTGACTTCCTTCATGGTGAGGAACTGCTGGTAGACCTGAAAGCCAGCCCAGAGCGAGCCGACGACCGTCGAGATGGCCGCGAAGATGATGGCGATCTTGCCGCTGCTCAGATTGCCGATCTTGAAGCTGAAGCCGCTCTCGTCGAAGGCGACCTTCGGCTCCTCCTGATCATCATTCGTACTGGGCATCGACCATCTCCTGCCATTTACGTGTGTTCATGTTCGTCATGCGGTACATCTCGAAGTTCGCGTCTCGCAGCCTGCGGTTGCGGTAAATGTCGCGTGGGGCGTAGAAGTCCGGACGATCTCGTAGAGCTACTTGAGTATACGCAGTGAACCCCGGTACGGCAGCAATCGCTGCAATCGCCTCCGCTTGCCCTTCGGACATGGTATTCCCGCTCTGCCCCTGCTCAGCCTGTGCGGCCATCGGCGCAGGGGCCGAGGCCATATTCAGAACTTCCAGCGTATTCGATGCAGAAGTGGGGGAACTGGCCGATGTAGTGGTCTCGGTACCTACTGTAACGGGCGTCGAGGCGGAGGGTAGCCCGGTTGAGAGTGCCCCGACCGTAGAGAAAGAGACAAACCCACCGCCACCAAGGGACAGTCCGTCATAGGCCGGTGCGGCCAGCGCCAAGACCTGATCGGGGGTCAGCCGCTCGGCTTGCACGGCCTCGGCTACCTGCTGGGTGATGCTGGTGCTCTCGGTCTGCGTTTCGGCTTCTAGGGCTACCTCAATCTCCTGCTCAGGCTCGGGCTGACTAGCGACAATTGCCTCGGCTGTGTCTGCGGCGGCATCAGCCGTGGCTGCGTCGATGACGGTGTTAATCGGCGCGCTGGAGACGTAATCGACCGGTGCGATCACCTCTGGCGGGCAGCTAGGGTCCATCGGCGTCACGTTGCAATCAACGGTTACCGTGGGAGTGGGCCACTTCAGGATGCCCGACTTGTACGCTACACTGCTCGGGTCGCGCCCGTAGAACAGCAGGATGTTGTCGCCAGCCTCTGGCCCAGTGATCCCCGCAGTCGCCAAGTGGTAAGTCAGCGACGGCATCGCGCCGTAGTTGAAGCGGATGCTGCTGTCGTCCCTGAGGCCGATCTCGAAGGTATACTGGTTGTTGGTGCCGTACTCGCTCGTACCGTACCAGCCGAACAGGATTGAACCTTCACCCCGGGTATAATAGGGGTTTGTGCCGCTAATCAGGTCAGTCCAGAAGCCGTAGATCGTGTTTCGCTGCGCTTGCTCAAGGGGGTAGCCGTTGCAGCACAGGTGGGCCGGGGACTGGAATGACACGAAGCCGTTTGACGACACCCACGCACTGGTGAAGGTCTGCCCCCAGTAGGTGAACTCAAAGCCCAGATCGACCTGCGCTGTGTTGTCGTCGCCAAGCGGTACCGGCGTAGCCGTGGCCGGGCTGCCTTCAAGCTGGGGAGGAAGGATTACCGGTTCGTAGGTCTGCGCCGCCAGCGGTGCGGTCAGAAACAGACTAATGGTCGCGATTCGCGTCAGGGCGCTCATCAGCGTTCTCCTCCCACGCAGCGGTGGCTTCGGCACCGATCCTGCCCATGTAGGGGCAGGGGGTGCCCGCCATCTCCATCGAGCGAAAGACCCGTTCGTCTTGGCACAGAAGGCTCACTGCGGCTACGCGCATACCCATGTCGTAGAGGGTCTTGGAGAGCTTGATGCGCTCGCAGTTCTGGTCGCGTACCGTGCGACCTGCGCTTAGCCCGATAATTTGCGTCTGCACCGCGCCAGACTGACCAGTGGTGCAGAGGTCTTGGCTGTAGCTCATGATGGTCGGCGCGATGGCCGAGGGTGGGGGTGACCTCAGGTTCTGGTCAATCACCTGCCGGGAGACGTTCTCACTGTAGCTGGTCGAGCGGCTGTCGTTGACGTTCTGGTTGACGTTCGTGTTGTTCGTGGTCGCGTTGCTGGTGCTGTTGACCGTCGAGGTCGAGACGTCGGTGTTGAAGTTCCGGTTCGTCGCATCGACCGTGCTGGTGCTCGTCGAGGTACTCTGGTTGATATTGGTCATCGTCCCAGAGTTGATGTTCTGGTTGACGTTGGTGTTCGTCGAGGTGCTCGTCGAGGTATTGTTGTTGGTGTTCGTCGAGGTGCTCGTCGAAGTGCTATTCGTGGTAGTGTCGTAGACGTACGACGTCGGCGCGCTCTGAGCGAGCACCAGAGAGGTGCTACACGATGCCACGCAGAAGATAACAAGAGCGCGCCGGATCATCATGCACCCCAAGGTAGCGGAGGGTTGACGACAGGCGGGTTGATCTGGTTGTTGATCTGCTCTGCCACAGTTGCTTCATAAGCTGCGACCTGTTCTGCACCCATAGCAGCCTGCACCCAGCCAATGACCTGCGTTTCGGTGAGGTCAGCATATGGCGTAAAGGGGGCGTCTGGATCGACGGTAACAGTCTGAGTACCATAAACGCTACCGCTAAATCCGGCCTCTTCGCCAGTGAGCGTCCAGTGAACATTAAAGACCACATCGGTCTCGCCATCGGCTTCCGGGTAGGCATCCATCTGCACGACGGCCCATGTGTACGTTGTTGCCATTTTACTTTCCTTCAAGCTGGGCTACGCGAGCGCGCAGCGACTGAACTTCCTTGATAAGCATCGGGACGAGCTTAGCATAATCTACGCCCATCATCATCTCTGGGTCTTCTGGTACGCTGACAGCTTCCGGAGCAACATCGAGAAGTTCCTGTGCGACCATACCGTAGCGCCAGTGGGCGTTATCCGCCTTGAAGTCCCAGCTACGAACTTTGATACCGTCAATTAGCGCACCCGCATCCGGAGCATCGACGATGTTCTCCTTGATGCGGGCATCCGAGGTGGTGTTGTAGGCAGTTGTGCCGCCCGACCACGAGATCGAACCGTTGTTGGTGCCGCCGTTATACTCAAAGTAGGCATAATAACCCGAAGAGGCGCTAGAATTACGGACAACCATGCCTCTGGTAGTGGCATTCAGAGCCAGTGGCCAAGCATCGGTCGTGGTGTTCTTGATCTCGTTCGCCCAGTTTCCCGCAGCCAGCGAAGTTGTGCCAACCAGCCAGTTGCCACCACTGGTAATACGCGCCTTCTCACTGGTGCCGGGCATAAACGCGAGATAGCCGGGGCCGCCAAACTGCATGCCGTTGACGCCCGACGAAGTGGTTGAGCTTGCGGTCTGGTCAAGCTTGAAGTTCCAAACGCCATAACCGAGGAAGTAGTTCCCGTCGTTCGGCAGCGTGAACGCCAACATGGTCTGGAGCGTAAAGTCGCCGTAGGACGCGATATTAAAGGCTGAAACAGGCCAATCCTCTGTCTCAGTCGGGGATGAGGGTGTACCCGCAAAGTTACGGAACCACGCAGGGCTACCGTAGACTTCGAGCTTGTAGTTAGGGGTAGTGGTGCCAATACCGACGTTACCGGCACGCGTAATTCTCATTCGCTCAGTGGGGGTATCAGAGTTGGAAGTGATAAACCGAAGATCAGCTACGTTGCCGCTAATATCCTGAACCGACCGCACCGCAGCGTACCGCGCATCACCGCCGTCATTTACATAAAAGCGGAGATCAATCCCCGTTCCAGCAGAGTTTGCAACACGGTTATCAAGAACCAACCCGGTCGTCACAGTGCCGGAAGAGCGGCTTTGTACATCCAGTTTACCCTGCGGTGATGTTGCCCCGATACCGGTGTTACCGCTGCTGTCGATATACATCCGCGTGGCAGCATTGGTGACATCATAAAATGCGAGGCCAGCATTGCTCGCGCCCGGGTTGCCCCCGACAATATCAAAGTTACCTCCGCCAGAGCCTGTGTTCTGCAAACGCACTCGATTGGTGGATTGGTCCGCAAACGACACATGCAATCCGACTTGCGGTGAACTGGTGCCGATTCCAAATAACCCACCGCTACTAATCCGAGCACGCTCGCTGTTATTTGTGCGGAAGGCCAAAACGCTCGCATTGGTCGCGTCGAGAGTTACCGCCGTTGCCGTGGCTGCCACGAAGCCCCATTGTGTCGTAGCAGTGCTATCGGTGAACTGAAACGTACCGCCTCCTGCCGTCGAATTGGCACGGATGCGCATAGCGTAGCCAAGTCCAGCAGTCGTATCCGCCGCAGAGACGTCGAGCCGATAAGCGGGACCAGTGTTGCCGATACCTACGTTCCCACCGTTGGCGATGTACACCCGGGTCACGTTGTTGGTATTCAGGTACATGTCATTGGCATCGTTGAAGATCGAGCTATCGCCAGCCGATCCGGTCGTACCTGTTGCAGACCCTAGACGAAGGTCGCCACCACTGCCGAGGCGAAGGTCACCCGTGACTTCGAGTTTGTAGCCCGGATTGGTGTTGCCAATCCCTACGTTGTTAGACGCATCGTAGTTGACCGACTTCCCTGCGGGATAGGTGACAAAGACGTCCTTGGTGCCAGCCGAAAAGTTGACCAGCGAACCAGAATTGCTCGACGAAAGCACAGTCGTACGGGCCAGCGTCGGCCCAGTGGACGAATAGGTCCCGATGCCGACTTCCCACTCAGACCCACCATTGATGGTGTAGTAGCAGGTGTTGCCGTTCCCGATCACCGAGAAGTTCTGGTACCCGGTCGGGGCCGTCCCGCTGAGCGTGACCGTGCCCGTACCAGTAGTGGTAGTGGTGTCGCGGACGCGATCAGCTAGGACGAGAGCCATTACATGAGGTTCCGCAGCTTATAGGTGGTCGTCAGGTAGACCTCAGTCACGCCGTCGATCAGGTTAGCCACAGCCCGATTGCCCTTACAGATTTTCTCGTGGTTCTTTTCGATCCACTGAGCATCCTCGACGAGGATCATCAGGATGTCCTCAGCCTTGGTCTTCGGGGCAGGAATGGTACCCACCAGTTCAAATGCGCCCTGATACGCCTCCACCAGCTTATCAATCGCGTCGATCACGCCATCGTAGAACTCGCCCAGCGCCACATGCCGCGCATAGCCACCCACCCCTTCGGCACGCCAGTGCTCGAAGTGGGCCACGTTACGGGCATAGAAGACGCGAGCGATAAGTTCTTCGATCATTACGCGATCCGGATGATGGCGGTCGTGTTGGTGGCCGACGGGAAGATGATGGTAAAGTCACCGTTCGTCGAGGTCTTGTCCGAGCCGAAGTCCAGCACAGCTACCGCAGCGTTCGTCAGCGTAGTGTTTGCGTTCGAGTTGGCCGAGGGGGTGCTGTTGTAGATCAGCGCGCCACGAGCCGTGATGGTCGCGTTGGCGAAGGTCAGGTCCGAGAAGTCGGTGAAGCCAGTGCCGGTCGAGGAGTTGTTGTTTGAGGTCACCACGCCGAGGTTGGTCAGCGAGCCACCCCCAGCGGTATAGTTGGTACCCGACGACGAAACTTCGTTCGACGAGGTATACGCCGTGGTGTTCGCGTCCAACGAAGCTGACGAGCTATACAGCGCCAGCTTGAAGGTGTCGCCACCGGTAGCGCGGAAATCGTGCACGGCCAGCATAAGCTCGGCCTTAAAGCTGGTGCACATTGCTTGCGTAATTGCCATTGCGGCCTCCTTATGCGTCGAGGATCGGGATCAACTCTGGATGCCCCGCCTGCTTGAACTTGTTGACCAGAGTGACGTTGTGCGAGCGCACTGCTTCGTGCAGGTAGTGCACAAGGACGCCCCGAATGTTCTCCCGAAACGCTTCAGCCTGCTCCCGGATTGCTGGGTGTGCGTTGCTGCCGACATAGATGATCTTGTCGAGAGCGCGTTCAGCGATCTCCTCGGGGGTGAACCCACGCCCCTCGGTCGCCATAACCATAACACTCCCGACGTCACTAAGTCCGTTGAACATCGCTTACCTCACCGGGTAGCGGACTTGGCCGCTACGATACATATCCTGACGGTTCTTGCCGTCACCAAGCTGCTTGAGCAGACCCATCGCCTCTTCGTACCGCTTCTGGTACTCAGCCGTGACATCCGGCTCGCCCTTCATGAAGGTGTAGGCTTCCAGCAAAGAGCCGTAGAGGAGCGCGCTATCGAAGTTGTCGCCCAACCACGACGTACCCGCCTCGACGATGGACTGCGGGTAGTAGAAATAGTGGAGTTCGACCTCATAGTCGTCGTCCGGCGTCGGCCCGAGGATGAACGAGTTCTCGTCGAAGTAGGCGTAGCAATAGGGCAGCCCGGTGTCGTTGGGGTTCGGGTACGACTGGCGGATGAAGTTCACATCCTTGTTGAGCAGGTACTCGTAGTTCCCATCGCCATCGACCACGGCCAGCGAGAAGTTGGCCAGCCAGTCCGAAGGTACCGAGAGGTACTTGTTCCCAGAAGTGACGTTACCAGTCACGTTTTTGCGTAGGTCCAGAAGCTGGACCGTGTTGAAGATGCGCTGCTCAGCCTGTTCGATAAACGTGTTGATCTGCTCGGTAGACGTCAGCGTTACCGTGCTAGAACCGTCAGAGCCGGTCCATGAGGTGTTGGGGAAGTCGTTTTCGACGTACCCCTTGATCGTTTCGAACAGTTGAGCGTAGTTCATCAGCCCATCTTCTTGCTGTGCCCGTAGCCACGAGTGGTGTTCTTGCAGCCACGCGTGCGCTCAGTCTGGGTATTAGCGACCTTGTTGGGGTAGCCGTTGTTGCCGAGGTCTGCCTGCGTGTAGACCTGAGGTTGCTTGTAATCAGCCATTCTTGTTGACCTTCCCCATGTCCTTCTGGACTTTGCGAACTTCCTTGTTCTGGTTAGCGATCTTAGCCAGATTGCGCCCCAGCTTCTTCATCTGCTCGTTGGTCTTGCCACCCTTAGCCATGGCCTACTCCTCGATCTGAATGGTTACGGTACCTACGCTACCTCGTGCTAATAGCGTATTTGGAAGGCCAGATAAACCCAAAGGATCGTTTAGGCCCACGGGGTTCCAGCCCCACTGGATGACCCGGCTACCCCCAGAGGGTGTACCGAAGGCCAGCACGTTGCTATCGGGCACTTCGCCCTGCGTTTCTTCCTGAAGACCGGTAAGACCCGCTTGGTAATAGGTCGTATCCGGGCGCGGGTTGCGCAGCGCCTGCGGGTCATCAACCGGGTACATGCCAAGCTGAAGCTGAGGCTGATCCGGTTCCCAGCAGGTGGGGCACACAAGGATATTGACGTTCTTCGTCTTGATGACGAGACGCCGAAGCTGCTTGAGTTTGTAGCGGAAGCCGCAGCGATCACACTGCGAAATCGCCCATTTCCCGGAGGCGAACCTATTAGGCATAGCTCCTCCTAGTAGAACATCTGGCGCGGTGCGATGCGCAGCGCGGCCTTTTCACGGTCCTCATCGGCAGCCTGCTGCCATGCTTCGTCGTACATTGCCTTGAGCATTGCGGAGCGCTCCATGGCCCCCGGAATCTTCAAGGATAGGTGGTAAGCTAGACCCGCCACCATGCACGGCAGAAAGCGGAACGGAATGTCCTGCGTCGTAACGCCGTTACCTGCGTCCTGAATGCGCCGGAGCCGCCAGTAGACGAAGGTGTAGTAGTTGCTCTGCTCTGGAGCGGGCCACACGTTGATCTGGGGGTAAGCCACGCCAGTCACCGGTTCGGTCGCGCCAGACTGACGATTGATCCAGACTTGGATCGGACGGCCCTGAGCGTTTTTGTTCGGGATCGTCGAGTAGGTATCGACGCTGATCCGCGTGATATTGATGTCCGTCTGGCCCTGACCAGTCTGTGTGCGGATCACGTGGTCGAGCAGGTCGATGGTATCCACCGGCAGGTCATAAGTGATCTGGCCCTGTACCATGGCAATCTGACCCTGCTCGATGGTCCAGAGGTTGATACCCCGGTTGGCCCACTCAATGGTCAAGAGATTGAGGCTACGGCGCGCCGTGCGGAGGTCATAGCCCGTGCGAAGCTCAGCACCGCAACGCTCAAACGCCTCTTCTACGAGTTCGTTGAGGTTAAGGTTAAAGGTCGTGTTGCCGCTCGTCGTCACCGGAACCTCGCTGTCTTCTTGGCGATGGTCTTGGGCTGCTTAACGAACTGCTTGCCCGCCTTCGTGCCTTCGCGCTTGGCCTTAGTTGTAGCAGCATATTCAGAAGATGTCAGCGCCTGCCGTGCTTTCTTAGGGAGATAGCGCTCCCCAGTAGCTTTCGGTCCCTGCGTCGAGGGTTTGCCAGACTTGGTACCCCAGTCCTCCTTGGTCCACTTGGACAGAGATTTCTGGGCTTCGGTCTTGGGGCCTTTGTAGCCACCACCAGACTTCTTGTACCGCTGGGTCGCAAGCTGGGCTTTGCGGGCGGACCACTGACCGGGCTTGCCGCCTTTGTCGCTAGCCTTCACAGCCGCAACAATGCGTTTCCATTTGCCCTCGTCCGTCCGCGCCACCTTACTTCCCCTTCTTGAAGCCCTTCAGCAACTGCGCGAAGCGCGCACGCTGGCCGAGCTTGCCCGGTGCCTTAGCGGCCTTGGCGAGCTTCTTGGCAGGGATCGGTTCACCCTTCTTGGCCCCAAGGGCCGAGCGCAGAGCACCCGGCTTCTTGATGGCCTTCTGAATGAACTTGGTGCTGCCGCCCTTGGCGTACATGGTGACGTCGTCGGGATTATCCTTCCGGCGAATAGTCTTCGCCTTGGGCATCTTCGACGCCTTCATGTCGCCCATGCCGCGAGATGCGCGCATTAGCACATCTTCCCGCGAGTCTTGCCCTTCTTGGCGATGCCGTCGATAGAGCCACCCTTGGCGTAGCACTTGCCGCCCTTGTTCATCTTCATGGCGCGACCCATGGTGTCAGCCGACTTCTTGGCGAGAGCGCGGCCAGCCTTGTCTGACTTCTTCATAACCTTACCTCCTTTGGCATACGGGGTGGCCTTCTTGGCCGTCTTAGCCGCATCAGCGGCGGCTTCACGGTTCCGACGCTCAAGTTCGCGCAGGAACTCACGGCGCTCGGGAGTCATCGGTACCGTATCCGGGCCGCCAGTGATGGGTTCACGGGGCATCGGTGGGCGCTGGGGGCGTTGAGGTGCCGTCCTGCGGGACGACCCACCGTCACCAAACTTCTTCATCTTCTTATCAGCCATCTCAAAGTCCTTTCCAACCGACTGGGACACACCGACCTTCTTTGCGAACTTCGGGCTGTGTGCCACGGCCCGCATGAACTTAGCCTGCTTAGCGCTGGTGCTGGGCATCAGACCCTCCGCATCTCATCAACTTTGGCCTCAAGGCGCTCAAACGCCTTGTCGAACCGGTCGCCAAGCCTATCGACCATCACATTGACTTCCGCACGGGTGACATGGTCGCGTGCCACCTCTTCACGGGTCTTGTTGAGCAGGATGCCAAGACGGTCCAACTCGTCGATCTTCCCCTTCAAAAAGAAGCCCATGACCGCTACCACGACGCTTAGCGCAATGTTCCAGAGCATCATCTCCATGTCAGCAGTTCCATGCCCGGAGAGACTTGTTGATGCGGCTGTTAGGATCATTCGCGGTCTTCGATGAGGTGAGCTTGGCCTTCATCCCCTTCATCCGCGAACAGAACGACTTGCGGCGAGCAGCGTCCTTCTTGGTCTTGGGGTTCGGAGCAGGCGGCTTAAGGTTCATCCCCTGCTTCTTGGCCGACGCACGCCCCTTGGCGTTGAGGCCACCCTTGGGGTTCTTGCCTTCCTTGCGGGTCCATGCAGGGGACTTAGCCATCAGACGAACCTCCCCTTGGTCTTGCCCTTGGTAGCGCAGCCATCGGCGCGCTTCGAAGCAGTTGAACCGCCCTTGGCCATCTTCTTGGCGGGCTTTGCCTTAGCCTTGACCTTACCACCTTCAGCAAAACCCAGCCGGAAGCTGGCACCGTAGCCCTTGGGAGAGCGAGCACCGACAATGTTGCCGAGCGTGGACTGCGGTTGCCGCACGACTGCCGGAGTAATCGCCATAGGGGCACGCGCAGGTACCGGGGGAGGAGTGAGCGCCGCGAGCCGCTGGCCCATACCGCCACCACTGCCGCCACCCATCCCAGCCATACCCGCACCGGCAGCGTTACCAATACCGCCCATACCGCCGAAGCGGGCAAGGTCGAACGCGGTCATCTCATCAACTACAGGGGCACGCTTACCTCGAACGACGATCTCGTCACCTTCAGCGAACTTGCGCATCTTCTTGCGGGCCATCACGCAACCTCCTTCTGCGGCACGATCATCGGGTAGAGGACGTCGTTGCCGAAGTTTCCAACGTATTCCTGCACGCCCATATGTCCGAGCGTGATTGACGGATCGACCCACACTTCGAAGCCAAGGTCACGGGCACGGTCGCAGAACAGAAAGTCCTCACCGATGTAGCCTTCTTCGGTCAGTTCGAAGTCGAAGAGGCACGGGACGACGCGGTCGCTGCGCTTGTCGTAATACTTCCACTCAGGGTGGGCTTCCGCCATCGTGACGAACACTTCACGGCGGACGAGCATGAAGGCGGTAGCAACGCGCTCTGCGCGGACCAGCCCCATGCGGTTCATGGTGAGTTCGTTGTTCTCGTCGTAGTCGAGGTTGGCGATATACACCTTGTCCTCGCTGCGCGTGCGCGGAACCGCTGCGACGATACCCTTCTTCGGGTCCGAACCCCACGCCATCAGGCGCAGGATGTCTTCAGGTTCGAAGTTGATGTCGCTGTCAATGAACAGCAGGTAGTCGCAGTTAGACTCGATCATGTCCTGAGCGAGCAGGTTGCGCGCACGCGAAACGACGGAACAGCCACAGATGCTACCGATCTGGATGTCGATCCCGTGCTGCGGTGCGACCTGCGCAAAGCGGGCAAGGGAAATGGCAAGCTTCAAGGATACCTTGAAGTCGTAGGCCGGAAGAGCAATGAAGAGGCTCTTACCGGCTAGATCGTAGCTCTGTTCGTTCTGCATAGGTCACCCATAGAAAATGGTAATGGAAGCGGCGTTAGTCACCGTACCATACAGCCCATTTTCAGCAAGGATACCCTGATCCGGCACCGGGATGTAGAAGTCACCCGTGTCGGCAGCGGTAGCAGTATTGAGCGTGAACAACACGTTGCCGCCTTGACCATCAGTCACAACCACTGAACCCGCCAAGGCCCCGTTCTGGACATAGATACCCTTCACGCGGGTGCGGAAGGTCACGTTGGCGTCCGTCTGGGTCTTGAACACGCCGGTCGAAGCCAGAGGCTTGGTGACCTTGACGTCAGTTTGCATAGCCATAGGAAGGCCCTCCTATAGAGCTATTAGCCAGCCGAGACGGTCAGGACGCCCGAGTTCGACCAAATCTGACCAGCCACGTTCGGGTTGGCAGTCGGCAGGCCCGACAGGATGACGACGCTGCCCGAGGCAGTCAGGTTAGCGACGGTAGCGCTTGCGCCGTAGGTCGCGTTGGTGGTCACAGCACCGGTCGAGCCGTTGATGGTGATGACCTGAAAGCCACCTTCCGAACGAACCGGACCCGAGAAAGTCGTATTAGCCATTATTCATCTCCGTGTAGCAGCACATCCCCACACCATCTCTGCTACGTCTGCTAGGTCAGTTGGTGCGGGCTAAATCCCTAGGTGCGTAGGTATAACACCAATAAGAAAAGAGGGGAAGCAGTTTCCCGCTTCCCCTCCCCCTGTTTCCTTAGGCAGCGCCTTCGGAACCGTACATGCCCAGAGGGTCCGACCAGCCGAAGCTGTAACGCTCACGAGCCTTGTAACGGACGTTACCGGTGTCGAAGTCGCCGTCCATCGACGTAGCCATCGGCGTACGAACGAAGTGCTTCAGACCGTTTGGCACGTCGGTGGTCAGGAACCACGCGTCGGTGTCGGTCAGGAAGTGGTTGACAGCGTAGCCTTCCGGAATCGAGCCGTTCGACTTGATCGCGTTGATGTCGTTGTCAGCGGTGCTGACACGCAGTTCCGTCTCAAGGAGGCGGGTTGCGACGAACATCAGGCTCGGCGGGACCACCAGCTTACGCGGCTTGGCTGCGATGAGCAGGCCACGTTCGTCCGTCCAGCCAGCGATCTGAATGACAGCCGCTTCAAGCGACGTTTCGTTCAGGTCGGCAGCAGTGGCCGGGACGTTCGAGTTGGTGCCACCCGAGACCAGCGGGTGCGAGGCCGAGAACAGCGGCTGACCGTCGCCACCGGGGTAGTCGGTGTCGAAGCCGTTGTTCAGGATCGCAGCAGCCTTGGTCTGCTTGGTGTAGGCCATGGCACGGGCCAGAGCCTTGGTGTACCGCGACGACAGCGAGTCGTAGAGGTTGTCTTCGATGGCTTCTTCCGTGAGCGAGAACCCGAGGGCAATCGTCTCATGGTTGTAGCGAGCCGTGAAGACTTCCTGCGCGTTGTCGTAGGCGATGGCCGAACCTTCGTTCTTCACCGGCGCAGCCGAGAAGCCCGAGAGCTTGGTTTCTTCTTCGAACGAACGCTCAGAAGTCTCCGTTTCGAAGATTTCCTTGTGCTCTTCGCCGTAGCGGGCGTACTCCAGACCGAACAGGGCGTTCAGGCCGGGCAGAAGCTCCTTGAGGAGTTGTGCGCGTGAAATTGCCATTGTTCAGTCTCCTTACACGCCAGTCGGGTTGAGGTACTGGTGCATGCCCTGATTCCACTTGACGATGACCTCGGTGTAAGAACCGGGGTTACCAGCAGGCGAAGTTTCAGGAACGGTGTCGATGATGCGCACCGGCCACGTCGAAGTGGTGTTGGTGGTGGCGCTGATCGCAACCTGCGAGTTACCAGTGATGGTCGAACCAGCGTTCTGAACCAGCACGGCGTTGTTGCCAACCGCAGTGCGGGTGACGGTGCCGATGGTGGTGCCGCTCGAAACGACTGCTACCTTGTACAGAGCGTCCGGGTCATCCTG
>VFQS010000278.1_pt1 | contig 63645 bp, 63 predicted proteins | sample 3512361 | NCBI WGS metagenome assembly VFQS01 (sample SAMN10412375, study PRJNA504923) | tailings metagenome | isolation source: Relicate 1 Philex TSF3 active mining | place: Philippines | reverse complement strand
TGTCGGTTCGATCAATGCCAAAGATAGCTAGAGCCAGAACTATCGAACCGATAATGACAGAGGCGAGATAAGGAACCCAGAGGTACTTTCTTGGGCCATGGCCGATAAGTAAAAAGGCAATCAGGTAGATAACCCCAGCAAGAAGAAGTGCGATACCGCCCTCTAGCGGATCAATCAGACCCAGGAAAACTATGGGAACAGCCAGTAGAAGAAGGATTCGATGGAAGATGACCCGCAACATTGCTGCTCCTTTGCGTCTTTGTTACTAGCCTAACCAAGGCTTTCCAGCAGGTATCCAGCGGGATCGCGCATCAGCATCTCAAAGGGAAGTTCCGCAGCCCCAACCATCAGCAGATTGGATCCGAGCCTGGCTGGCCTAACGACCACCCTCTCCGCAGAAGCACCCACGGCATTTGCCTTCATTCTCTCAATCAATCTGCCTGAATCGAAATTAAATAGTGAGGTGAGAAATCCTCCAAGGACAATGGCCTGGGGATTAAAAATGGTCACGAAGTTACTGAGTCCATCAGCTAGCGAATCAATTTGCTCGTAAATCTTTTCTCGAATTGCCGGCTGCTTGGCTGTTTGAATTTCGCGATCTAATTCTTCATCAGTTGCGGCATAAAGTTTGAGTAGTTCCAGCAGATCGTCTCTTCGAACTAATGCCTCTAACGTTCCCTGAAAACCCGAGTAGTCCCGCTGAGTCGAAGAAGAGATTCTGACGTGTCCCAGCTCCCCGCCATAGCCCGATGCACCTCTGAGCTGCTTGCCATCGACAATCGCACCACCACCGATACCACCGGCTCCGGCAAATAAGAACACCACATCGGAAAATCCCTTTGCGCTACCAAAGTTGCGCTCGGCCATGCAGCCGATACTTGCGTCGTTGTCCAGATAGACAGGAAGTCGCGTTAGCTGACTGAGCTCAGGACCAAATGCAGCCTCAACCCAACCAAGCTGCGGCGCATATCGAATAACGCCATCGGAGACTCGCACCTGTCCTGGAACGGCGACACCAATTCCAGCGATTCTTTTCTCAGGACCTAGCTCGGCCGTTATTTTTGAAATCAACTTGGCAGCTGTCTGTTCAGAGTCTCCGGATGAGGGCGACTTAGACATGAGTACACGCTCTTTGGCAATAACTTTTCCACTCAGCGTTACAGCACCCACAGTGGTCGCATCCACTTCGGGGTGAACGGCAAAAGCCACAACATTCTCGGACGGAGAGACCATCAGGCTGGGTCGGCCAACACCTGAGGAAACTAATGCTTCGGTCTCGATTGCCAACCCACGCTCCTCCAGCTCGGCAACCAGGTCAGATATAGTCGAGCGATTTAGGCCAGTGGCGGCAGTTAGCTGAGATCGGGAAATAGTCTCGGAGAGGCGAACCAGCCGAAGAACCGTGGAAAGGTTGTGCTGGCGAACATCCTCGCGGTTTTGGCCCTTTTGTCCAGGGGTCTGGAGACCGGGTTCCATGCCCCCTCCTTGGTTTTATTGGCTTAAACCTACTTGTTGGCATAAACAACAAATAGATAACGTTGCCAATTTGTTAGCAAAAAAGAGGCGATTTGATTTGACCTAATTTGTTGTTTAGGCAAACATACTCTCTAGCTCTGCCATGGGCTGGTTTGGGGGATCTCCCAAATCAATCGACAATAAAAGAAGGGATGCAAATGAAGAGATCTTCATTGCTCTCCATCTCGGCTCTCGCCGCTGTTTCTGTGCTAACCCTCGCTGGTTGTGCAACTGACGCAGCCACCGAGTCGGGGGAAGAAGGCGCGGCTTCTGCTCGTGCTTGCGTAATCCTGCCAGACGCCGACAGCGGAACTCGCTGGGAGCCAGGTGACCGTCCTGCACTTGAGAAGGCTTTGACCGAGGCTGGTTACGAAGCAGACATCCAGAATGCTCAGTCGGACACCGCAAAGTATGCAACTATCGCTGACCAGCAGCTTTCGAAGGGCTGCGGTGTGATGCTGCTCGTTGACTACCAGGGTGCTGGTGTAGCTGTTGCTGAGAAGGCAAAGGCTCAGGGTATTCCTGTTATTGCTTATGACCGTCCAATTGCTGGCGCTGACTACTACCTATCATTCGACAACGAGCGTGTAGGTGCGTTCCAGGGTCAGATGATTCTTGATGGTCTAGCTGCTGCTGGAAAAGACGTAGCAAGTGCAAGCATTATTTACTCATCTGGAGACCCAGCTGACGGTAACGCTGCAATGTTCCTAAACGGTGCACTTTCTGTTCTTGACGCTGCAGGCGCTAAGGCTGCCTTCACCATGGAAGGAACATGGGACGGAACCAAGGCTGGAACTTTGTTCGAGCAGGCATTCACTGCTGTTTCCGGAAAGGTTGACGCAGTTCTTGCTCCAAACGACAACAACGCAGCTTCAATCATTGCCATCCTGGACAAGAACGGTCTAACTGTTCCAGTTTCAGGTCAGGACGCATCTGTTGCAGGTCTACAGAACGTTCTACTTGGCAAGCAGTTCGCAACAGTATGGAAGCCATTCACCATTCAGGCTGAAGCTGGCGCCAAGATGGCCATCACCATCCTCAGCGGTGGAACTCCAGAGACCAACAAGACTCTGGCAGATGGAACACCATTCCTTGCTCTAGACCCAATCGTGGTTGGACCAGAGCAGGTTAAAGACGTAGTAGCTGCTGGCGATGCATCAGCCGCTGACCTCTGTGTCGGCGACGTTGCAGCCGCTTGCGAGAAGTACGGCGTCAAGTAAAGATGATCGGGTGTGCGCCAGTAACTTTGCTGGCGCACACCTTTTCTTCTTAGATAGTCTCTAGATACAAAAGAAACTCAGGTGGGCAATGGCGCAACCAGTCGTTGAGCTAAAAAATGTGGTCAAAAGCTTTGGCCCTGTCGACGTCTTAAAAGGTGTCAACCTAACCGCATACGCCGGAAAGGTCACCGCTCTGGTCGGTGATAACGGTGCCGGAAAATCAACTCTTATCAAGGGGCTTTCCGGAGTTCAGCCCTATGACGGCGGGGCAATTTTCTTCGAAGGCCAAGAGGTCGAAATCCATGATCCTCGCGCTGCGGCAGCCATGGGCATTGAAGTTGTTTATCAAGATTTAGCGCTGTGCGAAAACCTAGACATTGTTCAAAACATGTTCTTGGGAAGAGAAGAGACACTGCAGGGAACCCTGGATGAGCCATCCATGGAATTGCAGGCCATCAAGGCTCTTCAGAGTCTTTCAGTTAGGACTGTGAAGTCAGTTCGTCAAAAGGTTTCATCGCTTTCAGGTGGTCAAAGACAGACCGTGGCAATTGCCAGATCGGTACTAAGAAACTCAAAGCTCGTGATTTTGGATGAGCCCACGGCTGCCCTTGGTGTTGCCCAGACTGAGCAGGTCTTGAACCTGGTTCGTCGCCTAGCTGATTCAGGAGTCGCAGTCATCATCATCAGCCACAACCTCCAGGATGTCTTCAAGGTTTGCGATGACATTGCAGTTCTATATCTGGGTCGAATGGTGACCCAAATCGAAGCTTCAAAAACAAATCAAAATGATGTGGTCGGCTACATCACAGGAACAAAAGGGGTGGCTGAGTAATCATGGCTAACCAAAACTTGGATAACGGACTCAACCTCACTCCAACTCAGATTTCCTCTGGTCACGAGGGAAATCTCAGGGAGCAGCTAACTGCATACCTGCAAAAGCTCAAGGCAGGTGAAATGGGAGCACTGCCTGCAGTTGCCGCACTGCTGGTACTGACGGCTCTGTTTTCTTACCTAAGCCCCTTCTTTTTCACCAAGCTAAATTTTGCAAACCTCTTTATTCAAGCTGCTCAGCTAACCACGCTGGCTGTTGCCCTTGTGTTTGTGATTCTGCTTGCTGAAATTGATCTCTCGGCAGGTGTTGCAGCTGGTGTCGCTATGGACATCTTCTACTTGGCAACCTTCGCGGGTATTAACTGGATTCCGGCGCTTGGAATGTCGCTTCTGTTTGGAGCAGTGGTCGGCTTAATCCTTGGTCTATTCGTGGCCAAGATAGGTGTCCCTTCGTTTGTCATCACCTTGGCTTTCTATCTGGGACTTCAAGGTGTCGCCCTAATCCTGCTTGGTGATGGTGGTCTGTTCAGGGTTGATGTGCCAGAAGTCAAATCGATCATGAATGAGAATCTTCCAATTCTCGGTGGATGGTTGCTGCTGCTTGTTGTCCTGGGTATCACGCTAGGAATGGGTCTTTATGACAGAGCTAGACGAACCAGGAAGGGGCTTGTTAACAAGCCACTATCGCTGCTACTAATCAAGGTTGGCTTCATGGCAGTGATTGGCTCTGCAGTTGTCTATGTTTTGAACCTAGACCGCAGCGCTTCGGTCAAGCCAATCTATGGAGTGCCGATTGTTATTCCAATTGTTCTTGCGATTATCTTCATCGGAACTTTTGTACTAGATAGAACAACGTTTGGTCGCCATCTGTATGCCGTTGGTGGAAACCCAGAAGCTGCCCGCAGAGCAGGTATCAAAGTTTCTAGAATTCGCATCACCGCATTTGTAATCACATCCGTCCTAGCCGTGATTGCAGGTCTTTTCCACGTCAGTCGAATCGGTGTGGTTGAAGCAGCCGCTGGAAGGACGATTGTTCTAAGTGGTGTGGCTGCAGCTGTTGTTGGAGGTGTGAGCCTCTTTGGTGGAAGAGGTCGCCTAGCCCACGCAGCTCTTGGCGCACTAGTGATTGCAATAATTGACAATGGGCTTGGGCTTCTCGGTCTATCTGCGGGAATCAGCTTCGTTGTGACTGGTTCTGTGCTCGCGCTAGCCGCAACTATCGATGCGGTATCCAGAAAGCGCAGCGGTAATTTACGGGTCTAGCGAAAAGCAAGGTTTGCTTGACGGCCGGTGGTTGAAACCTGGCAGGTAAAGAGATCTCCGGCTCTTGGGAACTTAGTCAGTTCATCCTCGGCTGTATACATCAGTGCTGAGGTCATCACCAAGGTGTCTAAGTTTTCCCCCGCAAAGCAAAGGCTTGTTGAGTGTGAAGATGCAACAGAAACTGAGTCAATCACTTCACCTTGCTTGTTAAAGTGATCCACTCGCGCCTGGCCCCAAAGGGCAAGCCAAATCTCACCATTGGCATCAATTGCTAGTCCATCAGGCGTGCCATTGGTTACAAATCTCTTATCAGTGCTTGTCAACCCAGCTTCATCCCAGTTGTAGCAGCGAATTTCCTCTGTTGGACCATCAACAAACCAGAACTCATCCCCCAGCCAGTCGAGTCCATTTGGGATAGTTAGGTTAGGAAGTAGAAGTTGAGCTTTACCATCTTTTCCGATTCGCCAAAGACTTCCTTTACCCTCCGTTGCTTCGTAATCCATGATTCCAACCCAGAGCTTTCCATCGGGTCCGACCTTGGCGTCATTGCAGCGAAACTGCTCTCCGCGGACGGGCAAGGCAGATATTTTTGTGCGCTCTCCGGAGCTTTGTCGAATGAAAATTCCTTGAGCTTCACATAGAAGAAAGTAGCCGCCCTCCAGGGGAATAGCTGCACCCACATCGCCTTCTGTTTGAAAACTTTCGATCTTTGTCAAGGTGGTGTCCGACAGGGTAAACAGGTGGACTTCTTTTTCAAAAATATTCACAATAGAAACCTGTTTAGTCTTTGGGTTCCAACTTGGTCCTTCGCCAAGGCCAAACGACAAATTTCCCGTCGGAGTTGAAATGTAGTTAGCCATGAGAGATAGCAATTTCTTGAGCCTTTTTGGCTCTTTTTGTGATTTCATCGAAATCTCTGGCGGCAATTAATTCTCTGCTTGCAATCCAGCTGCCTGAGACTGCAAGTACGTTCTTTTCACTAAGGAAACTAGCTAGATTCTGTTCACTTACACCACCAGCTGGAATCAGTCGGATTTCTGACATCACAGCACCAACTGACCGAAGAAACTTTTCGCCACCCAATAAATCTGTTGGGTAGGTCTTTAGATCGGTGAAGCCTCTGTCTAGGGCAACCTGAGCTTCGGTCAAGGTTGCAATGGCTGGGATAAAAGGAAGACCGACATTCAAAGCGGTATCCATCATGGGCCGAGAAGAGGAGGGGGAAATACCAAATGCCACACCAGCATCTTGAACTTGATGAACCTGCTCGCTGGTTCTAACTGTTCCCGCAGCTACCACCATTTTTTCTGCATCAACAGCTTTCTTTATTGCAACGAGTGCGCTGTCTGTGCGGAGACCAATTTCGATAACACCTATACCACCTGCGATTAGTGCGTCCATGACAAAGTGAATATCATCAGGCTTATCAATCACAACAAGAGGAATTACCCGAAAACCATCCCAGGGCGCTGCTTCCGAGTTCACCAGTTTTACCTCAATGAGCTTTGTCTGACTTTAGTCGTTTCAGACTTTATGAATTCTGGCAGCAGCTCGGCCCCATGGCCAGCTGCATCGCTCACATGAATGTCGCCGCCAACAAGCTCTGGATATCCGCTAGCCATCTGGCCATACCAGCTGTGCCAAAAAGCTCTAGCAACTTCCTGAACCTTGGTGTTTTCACTTGCCAGAGAGACATGAGTGGCAACGGCCAGGGATACGGGTCCGGTGCAGTCGTGGAATGCGGTGAGGATTCCCGCGTCTTTCGACTGTCTCATCAGAGGCAAGGCATCTGTGATTCCGCCGCACCAGCCAAGATCCATAATCATCACATCGACGGCCTGTTGCCTAATCATTTGCTTATAGCCATTGGCTCCAGATCCAAGATTCTCTCCACATGCCACCGGCATTGAGGCAACATGACGCAGTGCAGCCAGCTCCTCGGTGTGATCGGCGCGAATTGGGTCTTCAATCCAAGCAAGTGAGAAACGCTCGAGCTCCTTGGCAAGTTTCTCGGCGGCCTTTGGTTGCCAAAGCGAATGAAGTTCTAGGTAGAGGTCCATCTCCATGCCAACTTCTTCTCGAATTGCCGCTAGGACTGATAGGCCAAACCTCAAATCTGAGTTTTCACTTCCGTGAGTTGCTTCAGCAGCAAGGTCAAAAGGCCAAACCTTCATGCCTCGATAGCCTGCATCCAGCAGTTCTCTAGCTAGGCGACCTGGTTCATTTAAAAACGCCCATAAATCCTCGTGTTCACCATCTGGACGGACATTGCCCGAGAATCCCCAGTTACTTGATGATTGACGAGACTCTGCGTTGACGTATTTGTTTCCTGAGCAAGTGTTATAAGTCGGCATGACATTCGGCGCATCAGGCTTGAGAAGCATTCGAAGCGGAACCCCGGCGCGTTTGGCAGCGATATCCCAAAGGGCAATATCGAGAGCAGAACGAGCCCGAACTTCAGCACCTGATCCTGAGTAGCCAACATAACCTTGAATTACTGCCGCTACAGCAGCTGGAGTCGCCGCTGGATTTTCGGCCATCAGAGTGGGAACGATTACGTCATGCAGGTGAGCTTCGACTGAGCTTGCCCCGTAAAAAGTTTCACCCAGTCCAGTCACGCCATCAGTGTCGGAAACTACAACATGTGTGACGTTTGGTTGGATTGCGGATCTAACACTTTCAATTTTTGCAATCTTTGCTGGTGAGCTTATTGATTGCTGCAGGTCTTCAATGCTTCTAAGTGAGGCTTGAAGAGCTGACTTATCGATGGGGTTCATCAGACCAGCTCCCTTTTAGCACTCTCAAGATCGGCTCGAAAGGCTCCGCCCTCCCAGTCACCTGCGTTGGTGCAAGCTAACGCGCCGCAAAAAGCTGCACGGAACAATCTTTCTTTCTCTTTCTCTTGATCAAGTAAAGCGCTGAGATAACCAGCAACAAAAGCGTCGCCAGCACCAACTGTGTCAATGACATCGATCTTTATCGCCGGTTGTTCAAAGTATTCACCATCGATTAGCGCTGCAGCACCGTCGTCCGCAAGTTTCATCATGACCTGCGTTGGTCCAAGACCTGCTACCTGCTGCAAAATCTCTTGATTATCGGTTTCCGGCTTGTCAACTAAAAGCTGCAACTCTCTTCTGTCACCGAACACTAAATCTGCTTTGGCTGCCATCTCTCGAACAATCAAACTAGCTCGCGCTTCGCTCCACAGTGCCGGCCTGAAATTTATGTCAAAACTCACTGTTTTGTTTAGTTTCTTACTTCGATCGATGACATCCAGAGCAAGTCGCCTGGTGCTCTCAGACAAAGCTGGCATTACACCGGTTAGGTGGACAATCTTTGCGTCAGTAATTAATGCATCGGGGACATCGTCTGGGGAAAGATTTGAAGCGGCTGAACCTGCTCGGTAGTAGCTCACGAAACGGTCAGTGCCGGCACTGGGGGTCTTCACCATCAAACCTGTCACTCGATCCTGGTCTCTGCGAGCAACTACTTCGACACCTTCACCACTGACAACTTCTGCAACAAGGTTGCCAAAGGGATCAGCTCCCAGTGCACTCACCCAACGGACCTTGTGACCAAGGCGGGAAAGGCCGATTGCCACATTCGACTCGGTTCCACCGATCGCCAGGGTGCAGGGCATATTATTTCTGGGCTTTTCTGATGAGTTTGTGCGAACCAGAGCCATGGTCTCACCAACTGTGATCACATCAATCATGAAGGCACCGGCGCTCTCCTGTTGCAAACCTCCGGCTAAGTATAGAGGAATTGGTCTAAGTGGTCATACCAGTAGTATTTAGCCACTTCCCCAAGAATTGGGATACCTATTTATGTGTGCTGCTCAAGGAGGAGTCATGGACACAGCTAAGAAGCCCGCCGCAATAGTGACCGGTGGTGCTGGTGACATTGGTTCAGCAATAGCTCGCTCCTTAGGACTCAGCGGTTGGGATCTTTGGATTCTAGATATTCGGGATGAGGAGTTCGGGAAAAAGAAAGCACAAGAGATTGCAGCTTTCTCTGGTGCGAGTGTCCACTACAAGAAAGTTGATCAGTGCGATGCATTGGCTATGCAACAAGCTGTTGATGAGGTGGATGACTTATCTCTGATGGTCGTCACTGCTGCCACTGTAAAGGCACAGCCATTTCTAGATATCGAGCTGGATGCGTGGAAAAAGCAGATTGACCTAAACCTAACCGGTTCATTTATTGCCTCTCAGTTGGCAGCTAAGAAAATGGCAAAAGAAAAAACAAAGGGGCACATTATTTTCATTAGCTCCTGGGTCGCCGAAAGGCCCTGGCCTGAAATCACTGCCTACACTTCATCAAAGGCAGGCGTGAATCAATTGATGCGACAGCTTGCACTTGAACTTGCTCCTCTGGGAATTAGAGCCAATGCCATCGCACCCGGAATCGTGAAAGCAGGACTGGCCAAAAACCAATTAGAAAACGAACCTGCATATGCTGCTCGCGTTGCAACAGCAATACCTTTAGGTGAACTTCAAGAAGCCACTGACATCGCACAAGCTGTTGCATTCATGGCCTCGCCGGCAGCTTCGACTATGACTGGCTCAGTTATGACTATTGATGGCGGCTGCACACTGGGACAGATTAGGTAGGGAGCAATGAAGACAATCGATCTATCACGAGGAATGGTTTTCGTAACTGGTGGCGGTGGATCTATAGGTGGAGCTATTGCAAAAGAAGCCGCGAATGCTGGGGCCAAAGTCGCCGTGTGTGACTTCAATCTTTCTGCGGCTGAAAAAGTCGCTGATTCGATTGGCGCACAAGCCACTGCCTATCAAATCGATGTGACAAAGAAGGCTTCGATTGAGCAAGTAATGCATCAAGCAAATGCGGACCTCGGCCCCATGATTGGACTGGTAACTGCTGCAGCAATACTTCGAACCGGCCCCGTCGCAACGCAAACCGAACAGGGTTGGCACGAGATTATGTCGGTAAATGTCGATGGAACCTTTCTGGCTGTTCAAGCTGCTGTCCCATACCTTGAGAAAACGAAAGGTGCGGTGGTTACTCTCGGTAGCGTTTCTGCATTCATTGGTTCAGATGAAGGCGCTGCCTACACAACTACCAAGGGTGCTGTGCTGAGCTTCACCTATGCGGTTGCTGGAGATTTAGCTCCTAAGGGAATTCGGGTCAATGCGGTATCACCTGGTTGGGTAGACGGCGGATTCACTCATCAGGCAATGAGTCAGCTGGAGAATCCGCAGGAACTTGTAGAGACAGCTAAGCGCATGCACTACTTAGGCCGAATGGCAACTCCAACAGACGTTGCAAATGCCGCTGTTTGGCTACTTTCGGATCAAGCTGCTTTTGTCACCGGCACCTCAATGCTGGTTGACGGCGGTTACATGATTAAGCGTTAGCGCCAGCTAGTTCTAACAAACATGTGATTGCCGGCCTTGCGAATACTTTGTAGTTTGGCCTGATATTTGTTTCCTGGTTCAAGCGGTATTCCCTCAAAGAGACTGGGGCGATAAGTATCGCTGGACGATCCAATCACCACTGGACTTATGGTGAGAAACTCTTCGTCTAACTGACCCTGTGAAATCAAGGAGGCGTAGAGCCTGGGTCCCCCCTCGCAGAGGACAGTGCGACAAGCAAAATCAGAGTGAAGCGACTGATAGAGCTCAGCCAAGTCCACTTCAGTTTTTCCATACGCTCTGACTTCGGTATTTGGAAGGTTGAGCATGCGAACTCTTTTAGTCCCTGATTCAGTAGTTGCAACCAAAATCTTTAGGCCTGAGTGAAAAATCGCAGCATTGCTAGCAATATCTCCCGATTTGGTGACCATCACCTGAAGAGGTGTTGGCGCTCTACCTTCTTGCGCTCGCAGTTGCGAGAAGCCTTGGGCATCGGAGGGAAAAATAAATTCTGCTGTCCACTGGTGCTCGGGCTCAACCCTAAGAGTGTTTGCTCCGACCACAACTGCATCGGCACGCGATCTTGCCAATGCCATCACCCACTGGTCATGTCTGTTAAAACCGCTGACATCTCCCCCGCCCTCATGTCCTGGGATATTGAAGGAGACTTTTCCATCGTGTGAAATTACAAAGTTGGAGTAGCTGTAGACCTTGGCCGAGGTATCGGGCAGACACCAGTCACCTCCATAAATTGAGCGAAGCTCAGGGGGTAGGCCATTTTCTTTGTTTGAAGAGTCTTCAAACAAAAAATCAAAATTAGTTCCTGGACCAGAGAACTTCATGCGACAGGACCATCGACAACAATTGTCTGCCCGCTGATTCCGCTGGAGTGTGCCGAGAGTAGCCAAACACACGCCTTAGCCACTTCATTTGGATCGATTAGTCGATGGAAAGCACTACTAGCTGCTAACTCCCGAAGAACCTGCTCTTCGGTCTTGGACTGCCGGTCGGCAATCTGACCCGCCAATTTTCTGAGCATAGGACTATCGACATTTCCCGGGCAAACGGCATTTGCGCGACCGCCGAACAGTGCAATTTCGGAAGCAAAAGATTGAACAAAGCCAATAAGGCCAAACTTTGTTGCGACATAGATAGAGCCTCCGGCCTCCCCCTTGAGTCCCGCAGTTGAAGAAATAAATACGCTTGAAAAGTTCCTTTTTACTTTCCGCATTGACTCTTCTAGTGCAGCTCCAACATGAAATGCGCCTTGCAGGTTTACCTGCATTAGCTTTTGATACTGTTGCCAGTCCGTCTCGTCCACATAGCCTGTGAAATTAACACCCGCCGCATAAACCAGGGCATCAATTGGACCATTCTTTTCAATGTCCATGATTTGCGCTTTGACGCTCTCAAGTTTTGTAACATCAATTTCCATCGCCGAAGCGCCAGGGATGTTTGGCTTGATCAGATCAGCTGCAAAAACTTCGCTGCCAAGAGCAAGTAGCTCTTCGACACAGGCTTTACCTAAGTGCCCGGCGGCTCCAATCACGAGTGCTTTCATGCTCTACCTGCTAAGTCTCGGGCCGCCACATAAATCGATTCTTCAGAAGGAACTACCGCTTGTTCAAGGGTAATGGCTCCCGGGATAGGAACGTCCGGAACTGCATGGCGGGCAAAAGCTCTGACAGGCACTGATTGCTCATAAACGCGAGTGACCAGCTCAGCTGAAAGACCAAAGCTCAGGTAATCCTCGTCAACGATTAGTAACTTTCCAGTTTTAGCAACTGACTTAGCCACAGTCTCGACATCTAGGGGCACGACGCTGCGAAGGTCTATCACTTCAACGGAAATGCCTTCACCCTCTAGCTTGTTCGCCGCAGAAACTGCCGGTAGAACAGTTCCACTAAGTGTGGCAAGAGTTAGATGGTTACCTTCTTTGACGACTGAGGCTTTACCAAGTGGAATCATGTAACGGTCCTGAGGAACATCACCACCAAAGGTGAAGTCCTCGGCTCTGGTCAGCAGAAGTTTCTTATGTTCGATAAAGACAACAGGGTCATCTGATTCCACTGCGCTAGCCATGAGCCCCTTGGCATCGAAGGGATTCGAAGGGGCAACAACCGTGAGTCCAGGAAGGTGGGCAAAGGTTCCCCAGAGACACTGCGAATGTTGGGCACCCGATCCGATGCAACCACCTGCTGTCTTTATGACAATGGGCATCTTCACGTTGCCGCCAGACATGTAGTGATTCTTGGCAATTGCGTTATAGATCTGATCGAGACATACGCCCATGAAATCAACGAACATAATCTCAAGGACTGGTCGGTAACCTTCCATGGCCAAACCCACACCCATGCCCGTTATCGCGGTTTCAGAGATTGGAGTGTCAATCACTCTTTCTGCGCCAAACTTTTTTTGTAGACCGCGAGTGGCACCAAACACGCCACCTTGGAATCCAACATCCTCGCCAATAACTACAACAGAAGGGTCCCGCTCCATCTCCTGTGAAAGTGATTCTGCGATGCACTGAGAAAGATTTAGATTCCTAGCCATCAGCGACCTCCTGCAAACACATGGCGAAGGGCTTGTTCACCCTTGGGCATCGAGTCGCCTCTGACGTCTTGAAGCATTTTCTGCACGGCATTTTTGATGGCAGATTCTTCAGATATCAACTGCTGCTCAGAAGCAAGACCCAGCGAGAGAACCTTCTGTCTCGTAAGCAAAACAGGATCAATCTGCCTTCTTCTCTCTTTTTCTTCCTGAGTTCGGTAGGTGTCAGCATCTCCTTCAAAGTGACCTCGGAAGCGATAGCAAGTCGCCTCAATGAGTGTTGGCCCGCCGCCTGAACGGGCCTTGTTTACAGCATCACCAAAAGCTTTTGCCATAGCCTCCACATCGTTACCGTCGATCTTGATCCCTTGCGCCGACCAGGCTGGGGCTCTTTCGGCAACAGTTTCTGTGGCACTGGCGGCTGAGAAGGGAACTGAAATTGCCCATTCATTATTTTCAACCACCACAACCAGCGGCAATTGCATCACACCGGCAAGATTCATAGCCTCGTGGAATGCGCCCGTGTTCACGGCCCCATCACCAACTACCGCGACAGCAACCGCATCAGTCTTCTTTAGTTTCTTTGCGGCATAGGCATGTCCTAACGCAACTGGCATACCTGCACCAACGATTCCGGTAGCAGAGAATTTGAGAGTTGGATCCATCAGGTGCATGTGACCGCCAAAACCCCCGCAGAGCCCTGTCTCTTTTTCAAATATTTCGGCCATCATCTTGCGCATGTCTACACCTTTGGCAATGGCGTGGAGGTGGTTGCGATGGGTGCTGCACATTGCATCATCAGCTCGCAGAAAACCAGCCATTCCAGCTCCAATGGCCTCCTGTCCGATTGCGGTGTGAAGCTCCCCGTGAATCTCTTTGGTTGGCACGCCCTCCAGACAGGTCAGCTCAAACTCTCTCATCCAGACCATGTATGCATATCTCTCACGCAAAGAAATCACTAATTACCTCCCGGATGTGCTTCTTCAAGTTCAATTGCATTTCCCGAACCGTCAGAAAGATAGGCGGCTCTGCCTTCGGAGAACTCAGTGATAGAACCGAAAAGTTTTCCACCGTTTTTCTCAACATCAGCAATAGCTGCTTCGAGATCAGGAACTAAGAATGCGTTATGTATTCGACCTGGACGAATAGGCAGGAGCTCATCTGCGTCTTCAGGAATATTTCTAAATTTAATTAGCTCTAAAACCTGATTGCTCATTTGTGATTTGCACTGCACTAAATCGGCTCTGAGCCCCTTGACTCCGGTTAAGTTTTCAATTAGGTCACTCATGTCCATGGCTTCAAAAACCTCGGTGAAGCCGAATGAGGATTTGTAAAAGTGCAGAGCCTGATCCAGGTCTTCAACTGAGAGACCTGTGTGATGCCAAGCCCAGGCGCTGGTCAACGGATAGCCCTCCAAATCATTTGGGATCCTGCCAGCAACAGAACTAAAGCAAACCCTAACTGAAGGATGGCTGCCTCAGCCACTAGGGCGAGCGCCGCCCCCGCCACAGCTGCCACCGCAGCCGCCGAGCCAATCCTCAAACCTTGAGACCAATTGGTGAAGCCACTTCTGGTGAGCCGCTTGGCCCCCAGAAGAGTCACTGGGATCATCACTATCAGGGAAGTTCCGGCCGCTAACTGCTGAGGGAAACCAAAGAGTGTGACCAGAATCGGAACCAGGATGACTCCTCCGCCAACTCCAAGGAAAGAAGAGAGCAGTCCCATGGCAAATCCAGCGGCCAGATAACCAAGGGCAACCTGCCAGGAGAGAGTCACCTGAGCTATCCCGCTAGCTTCGAAGCTTTGCCAAACGAAGCGACCGGCAACAGCGAGCAGCAAAAAACCAAAGGCTATCTTCAGCCATCGATCGTTAATTTTCTTTACAAAACTCGTACCCAACCAAGTGCCAATTAGGCCTCCTGCAATAAGCAGCGGAGCGGCCGTCCAATCTATGGAGTTTGCAAACGCATAAGTTGTGGCTCCAGTGACGGCAGATAGTGAGACAACAACAAGCGAGGTTGCCTGCGCTTTCTTCTGATCCGTTTTGAAAAGAAGAACGAGAAGTGGAACCAAGATGATGCCGCCGCCAACTCCGAAGAGTCCGGAAGTTAAACCAACAAGCAGACCAATAGCTAAGTCACGAACTAGTGGCGACTTTGACTCAGGCACGTTGTTATAGTAAAGCATTCATCAGGGAGCACTACATGAGCGCCGAAGCTAAACGTGGTGGCATGGGTGGTGGGTTAGTTCCAGGCACCTATCCGCAAGTAGAAGCTATGCGTCCGACTCTCTCTGGGGAGAACTGGGCCGTTGTTGCAGGTCACCCGTTGGTCTCTCAAGTGGCAGCCGAGATTTTTCTAGCGGGCGGCAATGCCGTTGATGCAGGAGTGGCCGCTGGTATTGCTGGCAATGTGGTCCAGGTAGACATGTCAAACTTTGGCGGAATTGCGCCGATCTTGATTAGACCCGCAAATTCCAACCAGTGTTACTCAGTAGCTGGCATTGGTCGCTGGAGCAAAAGTGCCACGCTCCAAGAGCTCTTGACCCGATATGGGGGGAAGCTTCCGCTTGATGGTGCACCTGCAATCGTGCCAGGTGCCCCTGCCGGGTGGATGCGCGCACTTGAGAATTTTGGAACCATGAGCTTTTCCGAAGTTGCCTCAAGCGCAATAGCTCTGGCCAAGGATGGCTTCCTGCTCGATCAGCGCACAGCGCAGAGCCTTGAGATAACTGGCAGAAATTTTTCCAAGTGGCAATCTTCTGCAGAGATTTACTGGCCAGGCGGTAAGCCTTTGGCTAGTGGGGAAAGGCTTCGTCAACCAATACTTGCCGCCCTATTGGAACGTCTGGTTGCTGCCGAGAAGGCATCAAAAGGAACCAGAGAGGATGGCATCAGGGCGGCCCATCGCGCCTTTTATGAGGGCGAAGTTGCGCAAGAAATTGTTCAGTGGGTGGTGGCTCAGGGTGGTTACCTAACGAAGCAGGATCTTGCAGAGTTTGAGGCCGAAGTCGAAACCGCACCGTCAATTGATTTTGGTGGCTGGAAATTATCATCGACTCCCTCCTGGAGTCAGGGGCCGGTTGCGCTTGAGATTTTGGGAATTCTTGCGAACACCACAGGAACTTGGCACGAGCTGGTGGAATCGGTGACGCTTGCGTTTAACGATCGTGAAGACTTCTTCGCAGCTCCTGGACAAATGCAAAGAAGTATTTCTGAGTTTTTAGAAAGTAGTTACCTCAAATCACAGGCACAGAAAATTACAGCTGATTCATTGCCTGGTAGAACCGGCGGAACCAGCGTCGAAGGAGTAAGGAGCAGCACCACTTCGGTGGTCACAATGGATCAATCCGGTTGTACATTCGCTGCTTCCCCCTCCGACACTCTCGATGGCGGACCAATCATTCCCTCACTTGGAATTATGTGCTCTCCTCGTGGAGTACAAAACAGACTCGTGGAAAGCCATCCAAACAAAATGATTCCGGGCGGACGACCGATGGTCACACCAGCGGCACTAATCGGATTGAATGGACCGGACTCTTGGGGCATTGCGTGTCCTGGCGGAGATGTGATTGTTCAAGCTATGGCGCAGGTTGCTTGGAAAGTCTCTCAAGGTGTCACGCTCCAGGAAGCTGTTGAGGCGCCGCGAATCGCGGCATTCAACGCTCCGAGCGCTTTTCACCCTCACCCCTCAGCGGATCGGCTGGTGTATGCCGAAAACAGAATTGGCGAGGAAGAAATCACAAAGCTAAGAGAGCATGGGCACAACGTCATCGTCTGGCCAGCGTATGAATTTGATGCCGGATCAGTGCAAACCGTTATGTCAAAAACCAACAGTTCGGGAGAAAAAGCTTTGCTGGCAGCTGCGGATCCTCGAAGAAGCGCATATGCAATTGCCAAGTAGGAGAGAAAAATGATTAACCTTCAACAAGTAATCAAAGACACTCAGGACCTAATACGAATAGATAGCCAAAACCCAGGAATCCAGGAGGCTGCCTGTGGCGAGTGGGTTGGCAATCGCTTGGCTGAGATGGGTTTGGCAGTAAAAAGTGAAGTAGTAGAAGGAAATCGTCGCAACTACATTGCTTCTGTCCCTGGTGAAGGCGACGGGCCAAGGCTTGTGCTGCTAGCACACATCGACACCGTTCCGATTGGCGGTGGCTGGAGCGTCGATCCACTGGGTGGCGAAATCATCAACGATCGCATCTACGGCCGAGGTGCCTGCGACATGAAGGGCGGTGTTGCCATCTCTCTGGGACTGATGGAGGCGTTGACTAAGCAAAAACGGGGCATGCGGGGAGACCTTGTCTTTGTGGCAACCGTGGATGAGGAAGCTCCGGACATGGCAGGTGCTCAAGCACTGGTAAAGAACGGCTTCTTCAAAGCGGACGACCAGGTTCTGGCACTTGAGCCTTCAGGAACTCGTTTACGAATTGCTCAAATGGGTCTTCGGTGGCTTGAAGTTAATGTGACCGGTCGGATGGCGCATGCCGGCAGAGCACACTTGGGTATCGATTCGGCTCACGTAATGTCACGAATTGTGGACCGATTGAAGGACCATGTTTCAGGACTATCGCACGAAGATGAAATTTTGGGGAAAGCCCGTTTCACCTGTGGAACCTTTAACTCCGGTGTCGCCACCAACGTCGTTCCTCCAAGCGCTACCGCATCCTTTGATGTTCGAATTGTGCCGCCCATGAAGATTGAGGATGTGATACCTATGGTCTCGTCCATCGCGCAAGATGTCATCGCTGATTTTCCTGGCGCGGAATTCTCCGTGAATCCACTCGGTGCACCTAGGCCTCCCGTTCGAGCTGATGACGCCTCAGTAATTGTTAGTGGTTTGAGAGCTGCCTATCTCAAAGAAATTGGTAGCGATCTGCCTCAGGGTGGAGCAGATGGACACGAGGCATACACTGACTCCTCTATGGTTGCTGCGCTAACTGGAAGTAAGTCGTGCACAGTATTTGGCCCCGGTTCCACCGATGTTGCCCACACTGCAGATGAATTCGTACCTATTGCTGATTTGGATTTAGTCTCGCAGGTAATGTGGAGGCTGTCGCAAGACTGGTAGCTACAAACAAGGGAGTTTGAAGATGATTATCGATGCATACAACAACGTCTGGCAGGCGGGCGGCACTTCCGACTACCTAACTGCAGAGTCCTACACCCCCGAAGACATGATGCGTTCGATGGATGCCGCAGGTGTGGAGATGGCGGTGGGTTGTTCACTCGGCCAAATGGTCGACAACAGCTTTATCGCCGAGACCATGCGCAAGTATCCAAAGCGAATCATCGGCTTTGGTCAAGTCAATCCTCGAGCTACCAATGCAGTCGAAACCATTAATGAGTGCGCTCAACAACTTGGACTAAAGGGCTTGAAGCTTCACCCGACCATGCACGGATATCACTTTGCGGATCATGGACTACTTGATCCAATCTTTGACGCAGCCGACAAGAACAAACTGGTTGTTTTGGTGAACGCGCTGGATGATCCGTTTTGCGCTCCACTTTCTATAGAAGAAATTTCAAAAAACTTTCCAAATGTCCCCGTTCTGATAGCCCACATGGGAACAATCTGGAACGTTAATGAAGCAATTTTGGTCGCCAAACGAAACCCAAATATCTACCTCGAAACTTCTGGATCGCAACTAATCGACGTCAAACTCGCCTATCGAGGTGTAGGTGCGGGACAGATTGTGATGGGCACAGACTGGCCAGGTAGCGACTTCGACCTTGAGCGAGCGAAGATCGCTAGGGCTATTTCCTCAGCATCAGATCGTGATTTGGTTGAGGGCGGAAACCTAGCAAGACTTCTGGGGCTTGCCTAAAGCCTCATGGTCGAAAAGACAACCCCAGGATTCATCGATGCCCATTCGCATCTGAGGGCAACCTCGCTCGAATCACAAGGCGTTGTTCCTTGCGCAAACCTAGAAGAAGCCTTGCTACGTTTCACCGCAATGACTGGAGTAAATGCGCTTGATGATGCTTTTGTTGCATCAGCCGACTTGGTGAAAGCTGGCGTAACTGGTGTCCAAGTTTTCTTTCATACCTTCGCAGGCAAGGAAGAGTATTTATCCACTCTGGCAGACGTAATTTCTGGAATCAGAAAATCAGGCATCAGAGCCCTAGTGATTTTAGGAATTACGGACCAGGCGGAATTCATAACTAAAGAGTTAGAAGGCTCGCAACTGCTACCTCCCTGGCTACCCCCTAGGCAGAATCTGACGGCCAAGCAATACGCAGAAGTTTTTGAGGAGGCAAAAAAACTCTTTCCAGACATTACTTTTGGTCTTGGACCAATTGCCGGTCAATGGTGCTCGGATAACTTGCTTGGACAAATTGGTGAGTTAGCCGATGATAAAACTCGCATTCACTCTCACCTCCTGGAGTCCCCACGCCAGAGGAAATGGGTTGGCGAAAACCCTCTTCTAAGGCTCGATCGACATGGACTGCTAGGTCCCAAGACATCACTTGCTCACGGTGTTTGGTGTCAGTCAGAGGACTTAGAGCTAATAAGAACCAGAGGTTCTCAACTTGTGACATGCCCCGGTTCCAACAAGGCTCTAGGTGCTGGCAAGGCGAATCTTTCGAAGTGGCATGACCACGGAGTTGAATTTGGTTTTGGTTTAGACAGTGCTGCCGAAGAGATAACTCCTCTGAAAATTGCAACGGAGGCCATGGGGCGAAGTCTCGCGGAGAGAACTTTGACTGACGGGGGCGAAGCTTGCACCGACCTCAGCGCTAGGGATGATCGAGTGAGTTGGAAAGACTATGAACTCGGGGTGACTGAGGAAGTTGTCATTGGCGGAAATCAGTTAGTTTCGGGCGGCAAGTTTGCATACCAGCAAGATTATGAAGCTGCTTTGGCCCGCATTCAACAGGCAATGCTCAGTGATTCTGCAAATCGCGAAGACAGGCATCGGCAGCTGGACGATTTGATGCCCGCATACCAAAGAGCGCTGGGCGAGTGAGAGCACTAACCTCCTCGCTGCTCTGTGATCTTCGGACGGAGCTCGGCGAAGGTGCTCAGCTATTTCCTAATGGGGATTTTCGATTTGTCGACATTCCTAATGGAAAAGTTTTTCGACTTCTTGGAAAAATTTCCGCTGTTGATTTCAATCTCTCGCATGAAGTTTCTAAATCACTTCCTTGGCAAGAAGGTCAAATCATTTTGGGAAGGAATTACATTCACGGACTTGACCAAAATAGAGCTGAAGTTTTTCGGCTGAAAGTGAGCGATGAGGCAACAAACCTAAGGTGCTCGGATGGCTGTGTTCTCCCCGATGGGAGTTTGCTGGTTGGAATTCTGGACCGAGAATTAGCAATCGGACAAGGTGCGCTGATTCATATTTCAACTTCGCTTGAGATCACTGAAGTGGTGTCGGGTGTAACGATTCCTAATGGTTTAGGGGTAATGCCAGATGGTGAGGAAGTCGTTTGGATTGACTCCCCTACGCAAACGCTAGTGACGTTGCCAATAAACGATTCTGGTTTAGTTGGAAAACCACAGAAGTATTTTCAGATTGAGGAAAGCCTCGGCGTTCCAGATGGCCTGACCGTTGATTCGGAAGGTGGCATTTGGGTCGCAATGTGGTCAGGTGCAAAAGTAATCCGAGTGTCCCCAAATCGGGAGATTGATCTGCAAGTGCACGTTGGCACCAAAAACGTAACCTCGTGTGCCTTTGATTCTTACGACAACCTGCTGATTACAACTGCAGCCGCTGCGCTGTCTGAAGAGGAACTGCAGCTTGCAGGGGCAGGCGGTATTTGGACTCTTGAGCAAAATAAACATGGATTTCGAGGACTAAAGCCTCTGGTCTCGAAGGTTAGACACAAGTAAGCAGCTGGTTGCAAGCCGGTCAAATGCGACCTAAGGTAATGCCAAAGACGAAAGTGCTGTCTATGCATGAGCGAGAAGAGCTGATTCAGTGGCTTCGCCACGCGAAACCTGGCGAAGTTGTAGACGAAATAATGGCCAAGCTTCGCAGCGGAGTTCCGATGGAGGAGCTTTGGGCAGTTGGTTCCTTGACCGCCGCTCGCTACGTCAGTAATCAGGCGCGAAACCTGCTTGGTTTTGTCTCTCACGCCATGATTGGCTGCGAGGATGCGCGAGCCGCTGCGGATGGACAACCCCGAGAAATACAGGAATTAATGCTGGTTCAAGCACTCTCCCAGGTTGTAATGGATCTGCATGATCCATGTTTTGCACCCTATGAACTTTTTGATGTGTGGGGCTTTTCGGAGCCAACCGTTTCAGAGAGTATTACGCAGCTTCGCTCTGATGTCCGTTTTGGTGAATGGCTTCGCTCTGACCACCGACTTGTTGCCTTGGAAAAGCAAATTCCACGAGCTGAATTGATTGATCTAATTCTGGATATAGGCCTAGAGGGAATTGTGACTGATGATCACACGCTAATTACCCCGGCTTTGTCATTAGACATGATTGAGCTAACAGGCTGGGAGTCTGGCTTTGCAATGCTGCGCGGCACCATGCGCTACTCCTGCACATTCCCAAGAGATTTTGGACCATATGATCGAGCCAAAGCCCTCGTTGAAAAGTATGCTCTCGCGGAAGAAATTCGCATGGGCGAAAACGATCCTGATGTTGCTGCGAGTCTGCGTTTTGAATTGCTTTCGCTAAGTGCAAGTGAAAGACCCGAGCGAGTAGCGCAAGCTTTGGCAGAAGGACACACAGCTGAGACTGTAATGTCGGCTCTTTCACTTGCCGCATGCGATATGTATCTTCAGGTTGACCCTGTTCCGCAGGAAGACTATGACGCAGTGAGTCGAGAGGTTGCGCCGATTCATATCGGAACAACACTGAATATTTTGCGAGCATCACTACCAAGAATGTTTCCTGGAACAGCAGCACGGGCTGTTGTTATGGGTGGATGCCTACTCGAAAGAGGGCCGAGCATTCTGAACGAAAAGTTTGAGTTTGTTCCGTTTGTTGCGTCACGGGCATATCCATACAGTGAAGACATAGATTCACTGAATGGACTAGGAGCAGCAAAGCTTCTAGAGGTTCTGAACGAAGCACTCCATGATCACGATGCGAGAAAGGCGACAGCCGCAGTGAAGGCGTACGAGCTTGCTGGCGGTGAAGCTGAAGAACTCATAACTCTTTTGGTTCGAGTCGCCTGCACCGACGATGGCACTCTGATGCATAACGTGAAGCACCTTCACTCATGCCTTGGAGAATTCAGGGCCTCAACCAACCCCGATAGATGGAACTTCCTAGTGGCCGCTGCCAAGTGGATTTCCTGGTACGCCGGCAAGGACACCCGCACCTATCAGCGCGCCATGGGCGTTCTGGCCAGCTAATTGCTGGTTTTTTCTTCAATAACAGTTCGGTCACATGCCCCAGTGGCTGACTAATTTTGGATGTAGTCTTTGGTACAACTGGTCAAACCAGTATTGGCGATAGCGACGAAAGTGGCTAAATCCAATAGATGGGCGGGATCTCGAAGGAGACCCCGCTAACCCTCTTCAAATAAGGAGATTAAGTGCCAAACGTAGAAGAAACAAAGAAGTTACGTCGCCGTTGGCGCGTGGCTCGCCTTGCAGCAGGTATGACCATCACCGCGTTGGTGGTTGCCGGTTGTGCTCCTGGTGATGCCGCCACAGAAACGACAGAAACCGAGACATCGGGCATCAGCAAAGAGGTGCCAACTGATGTTGAAATCAACCTGACACTAGCGACCTGGGAGGTCGGAGGTCTGTTTGATTCTATTCAATCCATCGTTGATGCATACGAAGCCAAGTACCCAAACGTGAACATTGAGATCACGACTTCTTCGTTCAACGACTACGGACAGAACATCAAGCTGCAGGCATCTGGAGAAGATGCTCCTGACATCATCCAGGCTGGACAGGGATTCACAATGATGGGCCCTCTAGTTGAGGCTGGTTTGATGCGCCCACTTGATGACTATGCAGATCTGTACGGCTGGGCTGATCGCTTCGGTCCTGGTCTTTTGGACCAGGCTCGTTTCGAGGCAGATGGCAGCAAGTTCGGAACTGGAAACCTCTATGGTCTAGCCAAGGGTGGAAACATGGTTGGTATTTTCTACAACCGTGAAATTCTTGCCGACCTTGGAATCACAGCTCCATTTGCAAGCATGGCTGACTTTGAAGCTGCACTAGAGGCTGCTAAGGCTGCTGGATACATTCCAATGGCACTCGGTAACTCAGAGCAGTGGCCAGCTAACCACAGCTTGTCAATTCTGATTTCACAGACCTGTGACAACAAAGAGATGCTCGGCTGGATCTTCGGAAACGATGGAGCAGACTTCACTGCACCTTGCTTCCTTGAAGCAACCCAGACAATGGAGCGTTGGGCTGACACTGGTCTAATTGATCCAAACGCCAACAGCTTGAGCTTTGACGATGGAATCAACCGCTTCGCAGAAGGCAACAGCGCCTTCTTCGTGACCGGTAACTGGGCTCTGCCAACCATGGCTGAGAAGATGGGCGAGAATGTCGGCTTTGCTGGCTTCCCACCTGTTTCTGCGGGCGGCCCAGCCCGTGCAACCGGTGCAACAACTTCACCATTCGGAATTTCTTCGAAGACCGAGTGGCCAGATGTTGCAGCTAACTTCCTTGACTTCATGACCGGTCCAGAGACCGCTGACTTGAGAGCCAATGGTGGTTACGCACCTCTACTAACTGACGTTGAGATTGCTGAGTCCACTCAGCTGATCAACGAGTACAACGCTCAGTGGAAGAAGGTCATCGCTGAAGATGGTCTAACTCTCTTCCTTGACTGGTCAACAGTTGGAATGGGTGCTGTTCTATTCCCTGCAATTCAGGAATTGATTGCAAACCGAATAGATTCAAACGAACTCGTCAAACGAGTCCAAGCTGAATGGGAAGCAGCGCGCGGTTAGCGCTTAATCCCACTCTCTGAGGTGAGCCCAGTCTCGCGCCAGCAAGCGAGACTGGGCTTATTCTCAGAAAAACCAGGTAGCAAACTTCCGAGAGAATAGATTCATGGCAGTAATTGATTCAAAGAAGAATCGCCTAGAGGCACCTCTCAGACGCAAACGTAAGCTCCGTTGGCGCCCTGAGTACGTTGGATATTTCTATCTGATTCCAGCGGCGGCCTTCTTTCTTACATTCGTTCTCTTTCCTCTTATTCAAACTTTCAATCTTTCTATGTGGGACTGGACGGGCATCCAGGGAGCCCCTTCGACTTTTGTTGGTCTAGCCAACTACGAGTCAGTACTAACTGATCCAGATACTCTTGCAGCCCTGAGCCACTCAATCGTTTTCATCGTTACTTTTTGTCTCATCCCGGTAACTCTGGGAATCACTTTTGCCGCACTTTTCTCAAGGCAAAAGATTGCAGGACTGGTTTTCTTCCGCACTGTTGTCTTCCTCCCACAGGTGATCGCCAGCGTGGTGATTGGAGTTGCCTGGAGATGGGTTTACCAGGACCGTGGAACCCTTAATCAGTTCCTTGGATTTTTAGGTTTTCCAATGGAACGTGGCTGGCTGGGGGACTTTGACTGGGCACTGCCAGCCGTTGGTGTAATTGGCAGCTGGGTCATGACAGGTCTCTGCATGGTCTTGTTCCTGTCGGGCGTTGGTCGAATCGACCAGGATCTGTATGACTCGGTGAAGGTCGATGGTGGTGGTGCTTTCAGGGAGTTCTTCTCGGTGACCCTTCCTGGTCTAAAGCCTGAGCTAACTGTTGCAACTACAATCACCATCATCGCGGCGCTTAGAACGTTCGACCTGGTCTTCGTAACGACCAAGGGCGGTCCAGGCAAACAAACAATTGTTCCTGGAACAGAAATTTATCGACTTGCATTCAGAGAAAATGAGGTGGGTGAAGCGGCGACAATGGCGATGCTACTTGCCGTCATTGTTTTCACCCTAGTTCGAACCGTGGGCTGGCTGCTCCGTGACAAAGACGGGATCAGCAAGAAATGACAAACACAGTTCTAAAAAAGCGTAAGAAGAAGCTTGATGCTCGAGGATTTGTCTTCCGCGTCCTGATGTATGCGTTTCTCACCATGGCAGCCACAGTCGTTCTGATTCCTCTGGTTTCTCTATTCTCGGTCTCTCTGCAGCCTCCCGAGTCGACACAAACGAGCCTGTCCTTCCCAACAGATCCGGCTTGGGAAAACTATGTGATTGCCTGGACTAAGGGTGACTTCCCGCTTCCGCTACTAATGATTAACTCACTGATTGTTGCTGGGATTGTTGTGCCACTTGGAGTAACGGTTTCTGTTCTAGCTGGTTATGCGTTTGGAACCATGAGATTCCCCGGTTCAAATGTTCTTTTCTATATCTTCATGATTGGTCTAGTCATGCCTTTTGAGGCAACGATTGTTCCGCTTTACTACCAGCTTCGTTCAATGGGCCTGATAAATAACCTCTGGGGAGTGATCCTGCCGCAGGTGGCACTGTTCTGCGCCTTTGGTATTTTCTGGATGCGACAGTTCTTCATGGCATCGCCAGCTGCACTGGTGGAGGCAGCTCGCATCGATGGTGCTAGCTCACTGCGAATCCTGCGCTCTGTGCTGCTACCAATCGCTTGGCCACCAGTATTGACCCTTGCCACACTGATGTTTATCTGGAGCTGGAACGAGTTCCTGTTATCCCTGGTAGTGCTCGACAGGGGAACCAGAACGGCACCTGCGGGCCTTGGAATATTCACCGGTCAGTGGGTCAGTGATATCCCTGCCCTGAGTGCCGCGGCCATAATCATCGCCCTTCCGACAATACTTCTATATGTATTACTCAACCGAAGAATCATCTCTGGAATACTCCAGGGAGCGGTAAAGGGTTGATGCAGGAAGAGATGAAAAATGAGTAACTCAGCAGTCTCAATTCCAGCTCGGAAGATTGACATTGTTCAAGACATCCAGGGCAGAGTTTTGAGCGGAGAGTGGGCCCCTGGCTCACAGCTTCCGTCAGAGCGCGAGCTTGCTGCTGACTATGGCGTCTCAAGACCGGTCGTGCGCGAAGCACTGGCTGGACTGGTGGAGCTCGGATTCATTGAGATTCACCCCGGACGAGGTTCATATGTCCGAGGCGTGAAAATTGATGACCTCTCAGGATCTCTCAACCGTGCAGCGACTTTGGCAAAAATTACCGCGCGTGATTTGGTGGTGGCCCGTTTGGGTCTTGAGTGTTCAGCTGCAGAGCTAGCAGCTCAGCAGTCGCCTCGACCAGTAGAACTTCTGGAGAAGGCACTGCAGGAGCACTCTGAGGCAAAGACACTTCAATCACTAGCCGATACCGATCTTGCCTTTCACGAGACAGTGGTCGCAGCTTCTGGCAATCCGCTCTTGGTGTTGATGTTTGGTGCAATTAGGAATCAGGTTCACGCACTTATGTTGCGAAGCCACTCTGATCCAAATGTGCAGGTGAAGGGTGAGCCCTATCACGAGCGCATTGTGAAAGCGATTGCCGACGGCAAATCGGCTTTAGCAAGAGATCTGATGCGTGAACACCTGGAGCTGGCGCTAACGCTTTACGGAAGCGACTTAGACAGACCGATCAGCGAGGTTGTCGAATCTCGCGGTCTTCGATTCGCTTCCATGCTCACAGGTCCTGATTCTGTAACCAAATAACATCAACCAACTAGCAGGAGTAAACGTGGCACACATAACAAGCCCAGATTCGCCTTTCTCAATTTCCCTTGATGAGAAAACCGGTATGCCTAGCAGCCTGACTGTTGAGGATCAGCAGGGCAAAATAACCAGAAGCATTGCGGTTAATGTCATTGCTGAAATAGGTGGAACTGAAAAGCGTCACCCTACCGGAGGCCTTCTTTATGAAAACACCGAAAAGATTTCCGGTCTGGTGCCCAGTGGCAAGATTCGGCGCATCCACAAGGGAATCTACGACGAATACAACCAAGATGCCAAGCTCGGACCACTAGACCTCACACTGCACTACCGTCTCTTCCCCACAGCGCCTTTCTTTGAGCTATCCGCTACCTTCTCTGCAACCAGTCCAGTGGTGATAAGAAACATTCACATAGAGGTAAAGACGCCTCAGCTGCCTGGAGCACTGGTGAACACCCCAGGCAATCTGATTCGCAGAAATCTGCCAATTGAGCAGATGGGCGAGATTGGACTTGGAATTTCAACACTCGGGGGTCTCAGGGGATCGAGCGGAATTATTGGAGCAAGCGACAAAGAAGCCACGCTAGTAATTTGGCCAAATCAACCAACTGAAATTCCGGACATAAATGTCTTCCAAAAAGATTCTGCTCTGACAGTTTCAGGAGTTCTGAACTTCGCAGCAGAGGTATCACCTAATTCATCTGCTGAGCTAGTGCTCATGACATTCAACCTCGAGCGAGGCGACTTTGAAGTTGTTCGAGCACACTGGCCAGCTTGGGCATCAAGGTATGGACTGACCAGTCCGAATGATGCACCACAGTGGATGCATGGGGCTGGAATTTATGAGGTCCAGATTGGAACGTCTTACTTCTGGAAGAACAACCCGTACTGCAAGTATCCAGAGATTAGAGACCTAATCGCTGACCTAGATCGCGTGCAGAAAATGGGCTTTAGCGTCATCCAGTTGATGCCGAGACAGCCATATCCTTCATACAACGTGCATGACTATGCCGATGTAACTGTCTCTTACGGCAATGAGGAAGAACTTCGCGAGCTAGTGCAAAAGTGCCATGCAAGAGGGATGAGAGTAATCCTGGATGTGCTTTTGCACGGCGTACTGGACAACGAGTCAATTGACTCAGCAGTTCAGGGTGTTATTGACGGTCCCCTTTATGCAAAGTTGAATGAAGAAGTCAATGACACATTTGGTGCGGAGCTAAACGATGATGATGGGTACTGGATTGCCTGGTCAAGGCACATTCTGGACTTCTCCGAGTATTGGCGAGGCGGATCTCCCAAGAGAACTCCGCTGCAAGATAGCCACCCCGAGTGGTTTGCTACCGATACCGCGGGACAGGTCTCCGGTGTCTACACCAAGGCATTCGATGCTAGAAACCCTTCCTGGCAGCGTTATTTCCGCGACTCAATGATGAATTTGATTCGAAACTATGACGTTGACGGATTCAGATTCGACGCTCCCACCTACAACCTTTTTGCAAACTGGGCGCCATGGGCAAGGGCAAGGGCGTTCATGTCACCGCTTGGCTGCATTCCACTGTTTGTAGATATGCGCCACGACATTCGCAAAGAAAAGCCGGATGCTCTGCTTTACACAGAACCCTCTGGACACCTTTTGCGCAGATCTATGGATGTCAACTACAACTATGACGAGCAGTGGTTGGTTTCAGCTCTCATGACCGGTAGCAGGGCGAAGCGAGCTGTTGCAAATGGTCGTGACTTTATGATCTGGATTCAGGACAGGGATGACTTCCTGCCAGTTGGTTCACACACTGCTCACCACATTGATTCACACGACACCTTCTGGTGGCCACAGTGGGGGAAGAAGTGGAGACGCGAGCAATACTCAACCACCCACACCAAAGCACTAGCGGCAAGCTTCCTTGCTCTCGACGGCCCCTACATGATGTTTACAGGCGGTGAGGAGGGAATTGAACAGGAGCTCTCCGACATGCTCAACTTCAGAAACCAGCACCAAGAGTTCTGGGCAACTCGCGGTCAATTTGACCTTGATGCTGATCCGACTGGGTACTTGATTATTGTCCGTCGAGAAGTTGACGGTAAGCATGTTGTGAGCGTTGTCAACACTTCGACTGATAAAAGAGTTTCCATCCCAGCAGCATATGCAGGCTGGAAGCCCGGTGCTCAAAGTGGCGTCAGTGGTAGCGAACTAGAGCCGCTTGGCTACTTCTTTGGAAGTAAGGACTAGAGCCAGCGACTGCTTTGGTATTCGGCAAAGACTTTCCTAACGGTTCCAGTCTTTCCGCGAATAACAATTGACTCAGTAAAGACGATTTCGCCGCGCTTTCTCACTCCAGCCACCAGTGGACCATCGGTGACTCCAGTTGCAACGAAGAACGTGTTATCGGAAGAAACGAGCTCATTCATTTCGTAGACATGGTCGAAAAGTAGTCCGGCGGCTCTCCCGCGCTCGATTTCCGATTGATCCCTGGGTGCCAAAATTCCTTGAATCTGGCCGCCAAGAGCTTTCACTCCGCAGGCGGTAACTATGCCCTCGGGCGAGCCACCTTTACCGATGCACATGTCTATTCGTGACTCACTACGGGCAGCTTGAATACCTCCTGCAACATCCCCATCTCTGAGCATCCTGGTTGCCGCGCCGGCTGAGCGAATTTCTTCCACTACGTGTTCGTTATAGTCGCGATCCAGCACGGCAACAAGAATTTCATCAACTGGTTTCTTGGCTGCTTTGGAATACTCTTGCAAATTTTCCCGAATGCTCATCCGGATGTCGCATATTCCCAATCCAGGAGCACCAACAACAAATTTATTCATGCGATAGACAGCAGAGGCATCGAGCATCGTGCCCTGGTCGGAGGCTGCAATAACTGAAATCGCGTTTTGCCTACCTGTTGCAGTCAGACCGGTACCGTCAATTGGATCTACAGCTATATCGACTTTTGGTCCATTGCCCGTGCCGACAACTTCGCCATTGAAAAGCATCGGGGCGTCGTCCTTTTCCCCTTCGCCAATGACAATGCGACCTTGGAAGCTGACTGTCCCTAGGAAGGCTCGCATCGCATCAACTGCAGCTTTGTCCGCTGCATTCTTATCCCCCTTACCAATGAATGGATAAGAACGTATTGCTGCAGCTTCAGTTGCCCTGACGAGCTCCATCGCCAAGTTGCGATCTGGATGTAATTCATTGGTTGGCTGGACGCCCATGTCTACCGCCTCTACGGCTATTGTTTCAGAACTTGACCCAATAGCTCTGCTAATTCCAACACTAGGCTTTTTCCGATGTCTGATTACCTTCTCTTCGCAACTGCATTCTTCGCTGCTGCCGTCGCTCCTGGTGCTGACACTTTTTTGATTCTCTCAAAAGCCATTGAGAACAGAGGGCTTGCAGTTATTGCGGGGGCGGGAATCACTTTGGCCAAACTGGTCATGGTGACAATTGCTTTCCTGGGTCTCAGCGCTGTTATGACAAGTTTTCCGGCAGTTTTGATTGCCCTGAAAGTTTTTGGAGCTTCATTTCTGATCTGGCGGGCATACAGGCTCTGGACTTCAAAGTCGAAGGTCTATCAGAACAAGCGAGGTGGGAGTGAGTTCCTGTCTGCATTTGCCATCGGGTTTAGTAACCCTCAGCCGTTTGCCTTCTACCTATCAATAGTTCCCTTAGTCGTCGCAACGACGGAGCTGTGGATTCTCCTTTTGATAGTCGCAATTGGTTTTGCTCTAGTGACACTTATATATGTATCTATTGCCGCAGGACTATCAAAGTGGCTGGCTATTGAAAAGAACTATCAGCTGATTAACCGGTTATTGGCAGGAGTCTTTTTGCTGCTAGCGCTTGTAATTATCATCCGATGAATCAGGTTCAGCTAACCTGAAGCTATGAGTAATCCTTACGCAAGTTCTAACCTCTCCCCTGAAGCCGAAAAGCTTTGGGCAGTTGCACTGCACCTACTAGCTATCCCCTTTGAATTCCTGGCCCCTTTGATCGGCTACTTCATCCTCAAAGACAAGGGCCCTTTCGTCTCTCACCACGCAAAAGAGTCTCTCAACTTTGGAATTACCGTGGTTCTCGCCGCCATCGTCTTGGCTATCTCCATAATCGGGCTTTTGTTTCTCTGGATCCTCCCGATTGTCTGGATAGTTTTTCGTTTAATTGCCGCTTTCAAGGCTGGACAGGGTGAGTTTTACAAGATCCCAATCGCGATTAAGTTCATCAAGCTCTAAGCCAAAAGATCTGGGAATGTCGCCTAGGTTCGGCCTCTTTCTCTTGATTTTTGGGTTTGCGATAGCGTTATAGGAGCGGTTCAAGGAAGAAATTTGCGAATAGAGCACGATCTCATCGGAGAGCTGGAGATTCCAGACAACTCTCTCTGGGGAATTCACACAGCCAGGGCCATAGCCAACTTTCCAATTTCTGGGGTACCAATTGGTCACTACCGAAACCTAATTCGAGCGATAGGAATGGTAAAGCTAGCCGCAGCGAGGGTTAACTCCCAGATTGGCGGACTTGAAAAAGAGAAGGCCAAATACATTGAGGCAGCCTGCGAGGAAGTGATTGCAGGAAAGCTAGATCCGCACTTTGTTGTGGACGCAATTCAGGGCGGCGCCGGCACCAGCACCAACATGAACGCCAACGAGGTGATTGCCAATCGAGCACTGCAGCTGATGGGCAAGGCCTGTGGTGATTACGATTTCATTCACCCGCTAAATGACGTTAATAGGTCTCAATCGACCAATGACGTCTACCCCACAGCATTCCGTATTGCTCTGATCTTTGAGCTGGGTCTACTGGCTGATTCCATGGGTCAGCTTCGGGACTCATACCAGCGGAAGGCTAATGAATTCTCCAACATCTTGAAGATGGCAAGAACTCAGCTGCAGGACGCCGTTCCCATCACTCTCGGTCAAGAGTTTGAAGCCTTTGCTGTTTCGACAGCCAATGACATTCTCAGGCTCAAAGAGCTACTACCTCTTCTCTATGAGATCAACCTTGGCGGCACAGCCGTTGGCACAGAGCTGAACACCCCAAAGGGATACACCAAGAAAGTTGTTGCGGAGCTCTCGAGCCTAGTTGGCGTCAAACTTGTTTCACCTGAAAACCTGGTGGAGGCAACCCAGTCCGCCGGTGTTCTCATTAGCTTCTCGTCAACACTAAAGCGCATTGCGGTTAGGCAATCCAAGATAGCCAGCGATCTAAGACTTCTTAGTTCAGGACCTAGGGCCGGCTTCAATGAGATTAACCTTCCTGAGCAGCAGGCAGGTTCCTCGATAATGCCAGGAAAAGTAAACCCGGTTATTCCAGAGGTGATAAATCAGATTGCATTTACTGTGATTGGTAATGATCTTGCTGTGACGCTTGCAGCGGAGGGTGGCCAGCTGCAACTCAATGCGTTCGAACCAATCATGGCTCGTTCAATCCTCATGAGTATTACTTACCTGAGGAATGGATTTGCAACTTTCACTAAGAACTGTGTTGACGGCATCACCGCCAATGAAGAATTGCTGCGAGCAAGCGTTGAAAACTCAATCGGACTGGTCACAGTCCTCAGTCCTCAGATCGGATATGAAAATGCAACAAAAGTTGCCCGTTATGCCCAGCAAAACAATTGCACCGTTCGCAAGGCAGTGATTGATCTAAAGCTGATGTCTGAGGCCGAGTTTGATACTGCCCTAGGGGATCTAATCTCCCTTGCCAAGCGCAAAGATTAACTGCGAAGAGCCTTACCCAGTTCATCAAAGGCGTTTACAAGCAGATCCATATCCCTTTGTTTATGGGCAAACGACACGAGCCACTGCTCATCCAGTCCTGGAGGAGTTAGAACGCCGCGGTTGATGCCCCAGATCCATGACAGTTCCGCCAAGTTGAAGTCAAGAGCTTTGAAGTCTCGGTAGTTGCGAACTGGGTTTGGCGACCATGTGACAGCACCCTTTACTCCGAAGCCGACGGTGTGTGCAGGGAGTTGATACCTCTCAATTACTTCATTGAGCTTTCTCATAGTCTCAATGTTGATTTTTTCAGCTTTGTTAATCTCGTCTTCTGTGGAGATTGCATCCATGGCTAGTGCTGCTGCGAGGACAATTGGGCTTCCGTTGTAGGTTCCAAGATGTGGCATGCGTCCATCCACAACTGCGTCCATGTATTTTTGTCTTCCACCAAAAGCTGCTACAGGCAAGCCGCCACCGATGCTTTTTGCAAGGCAAACCAAATCTGGTTCCACTCCTACGCGCTTTGCTGCTCCCGCTACACCAGCAGTCAGTCCAGTCTTAACTTCATCAAAAATCAAGCACACGTTGTATTGATCGCAAAGCTCACGCACCCGGCGAAGGTAACCCTCATCAGGAAGGATGATGGATAGATTCTCAATTATGGGTTCCATCATGACGGCAGCAATGCTGTCGCCACGTTCCTTGAATAGCTCTTCCAATCGATTGGCATCGTTGTAGGAAACCGTGTAGATCTCTCCTGCCTCTACCTCAAATGGCACGTAAGGAACTGGCTTGTCTGCTGGTCCAACATTCTCAAGTTTTGGCTTTACCGAAACTTGAAGGGCGTCATAGCCGCCGTGGAATCCGCCTTCAATCTTGACCAATCCCTTTTTGCGAGTAACCGCCTTTGCGATTCTCACGGTATACATCGTCGATTCAGTTCCAGAGTTTGTGAATCGAATCATGTCTAAACCAAAGCGCTTCTTGAATTTCTCTGCGGCTTCGGTTGCAGTTGTGGAAGGAGTTGCAAAAAGCGTCCCTGTCCTGCGAAGTGTCTTCTGAACCTCTCTGACAATACGGGGATTGAGGTGGCCAGCAAGCATGGCACCAAATCCCATCGAGAGATCGAGCAGCTTCCTGCCGTCGACGTCTCTTACATAAGCGCCTCTTGCCTTCACGACGGTGATTGGATACGGATCCCAGTGTTGGAAGGAAGAAGTCACTCCAAGGGGAAGAGTCTTGCTGGAACGCTCATTGTGTTCACCAGAGAGTGGATATGTCGCCCGGAATCGATCCCATTCCTTAGACAGAAGGTCTTCGATTTTTTTGGAATCTAGGGGCTGGAAGGTGGCCGGTAGCTTTCGCCAACCAGCTGGGTCGTGGTTTGGATGTCCTGACACGATTTGCTCCTTTGCCCTCCAATTCTCGCTAATTTGGACCAAAAGCACCAATTGGTGGGCAATAAACTACGATTTTCGTCGTTATTGTCTTACGAAAGTTCTTAATCCGTATATCAGTCAAACCATTCGGTTGGCGGGCCAAGAAAAAGCAAGAAGCTGAACAGGGCAGCAACTGCTGCGAGCAAAGCAACGATGAGCAACACCGGTCTAGCGATGAACCAGCGAAAAAGGCGATCAAAGCTCGAGTTGTCTCTTGGGTCCTCGCTTGAGGAGGTGCGCCATGCGCCTTCCAGTGCTCTGTTCTTCATCAGGTTTCGATCGAATGGGACTGTGGCGAAGGGAACAATCGCGAGAAGAACAGAAGCGCTGATGCGACCAAGTCTCCAGCGCTGATTTACTCCGACCAAAACACTGGTCGTGCAATAGCTGAGAAACATTGCTCCGTGAATTGTTCCGGCTACTGTCACAAAAATAGACAGTGACTCGCTGACCGCCCTAATGATTAGTGCAGTGATTAGCAGGGCCCAAGTGAATGCTTCACCAATTGCGAAGAATCTGTAAAGAGACTTTGGTGACATCTCTACCTTTCAGTTGAACACAATCAATCTACCTGCTCTAGGCTTCAGTATGTGGCGAGAACGACCAGCAAACTCACAGCTGGAATCTTTGCACTGATCGCAGGTGCTCTCGTAGCCGTCCAAGCGCGAGTTAACTCTGGCTTAGCATTTGAAATAAAGAGTGGAATCTTCGCGGCACTTATTTCTTTTGGTGTCGGTTTAGTGATTATTTCCACAGTAACCGCACTAAGCAAAGAAAATAGATCGAAATTCCGAGACGTGATTATTTCTATTCCGCAAAAACGCATCCCCCTGATTTTGTTATTCGCTGGCTCAATCGGTGGCTTCTTCGTAATTGTTCAGAGCAGCATTGCGGGAATTATTGGAATTTCACTTTTTTCGGTTGGGGTAGTGAGTGGAACTTCACTTTCCGCAATCATTCTTGATGGCAAGGGATTGCTAGGTCTTGAGAAACGACCAATTGGGCTCTTGAGGATTGCAGGAACTTTACTTGCAATTGCGGGCTTGGTTATTGCGGGTGACTTTGCTAACTACTCTTTTGATCCACTTATTCTTCTGGCGTTTTTAGCTGGAGTGGGAATTGGCTTCCAGCAAGCGATGAATGGTAACTTCGGCAAGCTTGCTGGTTCAGCAGTGATTCCGACACTGTTTAATTTCCTGGCCGGGAGCGTTTTTATTGCAATGGCCTTTGCTGTTCTCGATGGCGGGTCTCTCCCACTTTCACTGCCAAATAACCCTCTTCTTTATCTAGGCGGAGTGGTTGGCGTTATTTTCATTTTTGTTCAGGTGGTGGTGCTGCCAAAGATTGGTGCGCTTGCCATGGGCATCGCAATGCTGGTTGGGCAGTTGGTTGGCTCCGTGCTACTTGATTGGATTATTCCAATCGCGCAGCGTGAGCTAACCATCAGCACGCTATTCGGACTACTGCTAGCGATGATTGGAGCTGGACTGGTAGCCAAGCGTTAGAGCTCTACCAAAACGTCCTTGTGCTTATCGAAACGGTATCCCTTACCCCTGGCTGTTCTGACAATGTCCTCATACCCTGCAATCTTGGCTCTGAGTCTTCTGACATGAACGTCGATGGTTCTTGGATTTGGAGTTGGTTCACCGCAGCGCTCTGATATGGAAGCGATTTCTTCTCTCGAAACCGTCTTCCCCTCGTTTTCAATCAGATAGGCAAGCAGCTCAAACTCCTTGCAGGTTAGCGATGCGTTTCTTCCGTCGACGTAAAGGCGCCTGCGATTGAGATCAACCACCACTCCCTTGGCCGCGGTTTCCTCTTCAGGCTGGGGCTTTAGTTTCTCGGTGGCTCTTGGTTCTCCCAGCGCAAGCCGAGTGAGCTGAAGATTCCGAGCGTTTGATTCCTTGGGTCCGATTGCGAGCGCCGCATAGGTTTCGCTTTCCTTTCCAGGAATCAGCTCGGCAAGTTTTTCTCGAAAAGCAATTGCAATCTCGGAGAGGGTGATGCCAGCGGCCTCTGCTTCGCTTTCCGAGATTCCGACGTATAGAGCAAAGCCCTTGGCTTCGGTTTGTTTTTGCTGCAGTGTCTTTGTCATTTTGAGTCCTTTTGATGTGTGTGCGGAATTTGAGTGCACGAATCACGTGCGTTTGTTGGGGTGCTGGTGCCTTTTGCTAATCAGGAAGCGGGTGTGACTAGCGGCACATCAGCATGCACATGCACATCGAGCAGGAGAAAGTAGCGCCGTAGGCGCTGTTCTCAACTGCACGAGTACTCATTGCCCTAAATTTTGCGGGGTATTTCCCCTGATGTCAAATTATGACCAAGTGTTACTAAACCCTTGCCAGAAGCCAGGCGAAGACATCCTTCTCCACTTCCTCGTGATCGAGGTCATTCAGAAGCTCATGGAAGCCGCCCGGATAGATAAGCAGCTTGCGGTCAGGACTGGCTATCTTCTCGTGCAGGGCCATAGAGTTCAGGTGGTTGGTTGAGGTGTCCTTACTGCCATGGAAGATAAGGGTCGGCACCTTCCAGTCAGCCACCTTGGTCCAGACCTCGTCAGAGACCTGCAAGACCGTATTGGCAACCAGATTCTTGGGTTTGCCCTGGTACATCATGGGGTCAGCCTTGATCTTTTCGAGCAGCACCAGATCGCGGGTCAGTGCCTCCATCCCAGGCCTGGGAAGTGGCATCGGGGCTGAGGGTGCCAGGGCGGCAGAGATTTTTCCCAATACTCGCTCCCAGCGCTTAGAGGGTGACTGCATGGCAGCTGAGCTCAGAATCACAGCAACGATGTTTGCCCTGTCTCTTGTGACGCTCCCCGCTGTGATTAGTCCTCCGAGTGAGTGTCCGAAGAGCACGGTTGGTAAACCTGCCGGCAATGCTTTTCTTGCGCTCAGGTGCAATCTGACAGCTTCGGTGAGATCAACCTGACCTCGCTCACCAGGAGTGTTGCCATGTCCCGGAAGATCAATGGCATAGACATCGATGCCATTGGCAACTAGTTTCGGAATCAGCTGGCTGTATTGCTCGATGTATCGCTCTGCGTATTCACCGTAGCCGTGCTGAAGTAGTAGCTGAGCTCTTGGGCTATTTGCTTTGAAAACATAACCGGCGACTTTTTCACCAATATCCCAATTACTCATTTCTCTCCTAGTGCACTTTTAGCCTGCATTGCTATTTCTAGTTCCTCATTAGTCGGAATTACCAGTACTGGGACTTTGGAACTTGAGATTATTCGAGGCAAATTACCCGATGCCTGATTCAGATCATCATCAACGTTTATGCCAAGAATTTCAAGATTTTGACAAACTAACTGGCGGAGAATATGACTATTTTCTCCAATACCACCGGTAAAGACAACCGCATCCAATCTTCCGAGTCGTGCTGAATACGCACCTAGGTAATGACGAATTCTCTCAACAAAAATCTCTAGAGCAAGCTTTGCTCGCTCATCACCCGAATCTGACTTTGCAATAAGGTCTCTGAAATCTGAGACTCCGGATATTCCCAGTAGCCCTGACTGCTTGTTTAGGAGCTCGTCAACTCTCTCAGGTGTGAATCCTCCTTGACGAATCAAATAGAAGATAACTGCTGGATCGATATCTCCAGATCTAGAACCCATCACCAGCCCCGCAAGCGGTGTCATTCCCATAGAAGTATCAAAACTCTTTCCGCTCTTGATAGCGCAAGCTGATGCCCCGTTACCTAGATGCAGAATCACGGCGTTCAGTGCAGATACTTCAATTCCTAGAAACTTTGCGGCCTCTTTAGAAACGAAAGAGTGGGATGACCCGTGAAAGCCATACTTCCTAATCCCCAATTTCTTCGCTAGCTCTGTGTCGATGGCGTATGTGTAGGAAGAGTTAGGCATGCTCTGATGAAAAGCTGTATCAAAAACTGCCACCTGGGTAAGCCCAGGAAATGCAGCTTGGCCAGCCCTAATTCCGGCTAAGTTACCTGGGTTGTGTAGCGGAGCCAGAGGGATCAGTTCCTCAATTGCCTTCTCGACCTCTTGGCTAATAATTGCTGGTCTAGAAAATCTCTCTCCACCATGAACTACTCGATGAGCAATAGCAACGGGAGCCTGCTCAAGCTTTTCAAGTTCACCAAGCATCTGGTCGAAAGCAGACCTGTGGTCAGTAACTCGTTCAATACTGCCCTGCAGCAGGGAATGAGAGCTATCGGTATCAATCACCTGGTACTTGATAGATGAGGAGCCTGAGTTAATTACAAGTATTGGATTCAATTGTTACTCGCCGCCTGAATTGCGGTGATGGCGATTGTATTGACGATGTCTGCTACCAGCGCACCTCGAGAAAGATCATTGACTGGTTTCCTAAGGCCCTGCAGAACTGGACCAATGGCCAGCGCACCAGAAGTTCGCTGCACTGCTTTGTAAGTGTTGTTGCCAGTATTGAGATCAGGGAAGATAAAAACTGTGGCCTGGCCCGCAACTGACGAACCTGGAAGTTTAGCTTTGGCTACTGCGGCATCAACGGCAGCGTCGTATTGAATTGGTCCCTCGACGCTCAGCTGCGGTGCGCGTTTGCGAACAAGCTCTGTTGCCTGCCTAACCTTGTCCACCTCCGCTCCGGATCCGGATTCGCCAGTGGAATACGAGAGCATGGCAATTTTTGGTTCGATGTTGAATTGCTGGGCTGTTTCCGCGGATGAGATTGCAATGTCTGCCAACTGGTCGGCAGTAGGCTCAGGTATCACCGCACAGTCGCCATAGACAACAACCCGATCCTTCAGCGCCATCAGAAAAACGCTGGAGACAGCACTCACACCAGGTTTAGTTTTAACAAACTCAAACGCGGGGGTGATTGTGTGAGCTGTGGTGTGCATCGCTCCCGAAACCATGCCATCTGCAATTCCCAGCTGAACGAGCATTGTGCCGAAGTAGGAAACGTCTTTCATTTTTTCTCTGGCGATTTCTGCCGTCACACCCTTGTGAGAACGCAGCTTCACGTACTCGCTCACGCATTTTTCAAAGTGAGGTGAGCGCTCGATCTCCATCAGCTCAGCTCCAGCGAGGTTCAGATTCAAATCTGCCGAGCGCTTCTTTATTACCGAGCTATCGCCAAGAATGATTAGCTCAGCGATGCCCTTTTCGAGGACCTCGTGAGCAGCCTGCAAGATTCGATCATCCGCACCTTCGGGCAGCACTATCTTTTTCCGGTTAGCGGCGGCCCTTTCGCTCAGCGAAAGCTCGAACATCAGCGGGGTGGTGGTGGACACCACGGCTGACTCGATGGCCCTAGCCGCCTGCATCAGGTCAATGTGATTTGCCACTAGCCCCTGAGCTCTAGCAAGTTTGATTTTGTCATCTGCTGTAAGCAGTGCTCTTGTTTTCACAACCTGCATGGTTGTGTCGAAACTACCGAGATTGCAGGTGATTATCGGAATGCTCGAGTCAATACCTTTGATTAGCTTTTTGATTTCCTCTGGAAGTTCAAAGCCCCCATTGAGGATAATTCCACTCAGCGTTGGAAAAGTTTCTGCTTTATCCGCCATGATTAGCGGCAAGATCACATCAGTTCTATCGCTCGGGGCAACTACCACTGCGCGATCTTTAAGTCTTTCTAGGACGTGCTCCGCGCTCATCGCAGCAACCACTACGTCCAAGGTTTCAGTCTCAAGTCTCGCTGGGTCGCCATAGATTAACTGTCCGCCGACGGCTTCTTGGATTTGTCTAAGGCGAGGGGCGACCATCAGTTTGTCTTCCGGCAAAACCCAAACGGGAACTTCGGGAGCAACTAGTGCCTTTAGAGCATCGTGAATCTCTCCCACTGCACTCGGCTCTGCCCTGTTAACAGCCAGAGCCATTAGTTGCGCTTGCTCACTTTTCATTTCAGACAGCGAAAGTTCAGCCATCTGGGATAGGTCTTGAATGGATCTGGCCTCAGCCTGACCCAGATGTTCTGCTGATGAGTAGGCCTGCCTTCCCGACAGCACCATCACAACTGGACTTGCGATATTGGCAGCGACCTTGGCGTTGAAGGAAACCTCGGTGGTTCCGACCACATCTTTGAAGTCAGAGCCGACCACCACCACTGCGTCATAGTTCTTGGCAAGCGCTCGATAGCGGGTGACAATCTTGAATAGTGCCCGCTCTGGAGATGCGTGCACCTCTCTATAGGTAGCCCCGATTGCCTCTTCGTAAAGTGGGGGGTTCTCTATTTGACTCAGCAGAAGTCTTAGGACGTGGTCATTTTCTTGGTCTGGGGTAATACTTCGAAAGACCCCGACCTTCAGGTTGTTTCCGTGTAGAGCCTTGATTAGACCCAGTGCCACCACAGATTTGGCTGTGTGACCCTCGACAGAGGCTACATATACGCTTCGGGCCATAACCATAAGGCTACCGCCGAATGCTTAGCCTGAGTTAGCCGCAGATTTGGGCTAACCTAGAAGTCTCTAGCGCCCGATGATGAGCGAGATTCAGCAAACATAGGGATTGAAATGTCCGAAAAAGCAAACATCGGTGTTGTAGGTCTGGCCGTCATGGGCTCCAACCTGGCTCGCAACTTAGCCTCCAGGCAGGGCAACCGGGTCGCCATCTATAACCGCTCTGCCGACAAAACGAGGCAGCTCGTCCAAGATCACCCTGAGGCGCACTTCCTGCCATCAGAAACCATTGATGACTTTGTGGAATCTCTTTCCACTCCGAGAACTGCAATCATCATGGTGCAGGCAGGCGCTGGAACGGATGCGGTGATTGCACAGCTGACTGAAAGATTTGCACCAGGGGACATCATTGTCGATGGTGGTAATGCTCTATACACCGACACAATCAGACGAGAAAAAGAAGTTTCAGCAAAGGGAATCCACTTTGTTGGTGCTGGAATCTCGGGAGGAGAAGAGGGAGCTCTAAAGGGTCCCTCAATCATGCCCGGAGGAAGCAAAGAGGCATATAAAACTCTTGGTCCAATTCTGGAATCAATCGCAGCGATTGCTGAGGGTGAGCCATGCGTCACTCACGTCGGCAGTGATGGTGCTGGGCACTTCGTGAAGATGATTCATAACGGAATTGAGTACGCGGATATGCAGCTGATTGCCGAAAGCTACGACCTGCTCAGACAAAGCGGCGGATACTCACCAAGTGAAATTGCAAATATCTTTTCTGAGTGGAACAAAGGTGAGCTGGAAAGCTATCTGATTGAAATCACTGCCGAAGTTCTAAAGCAAGTTGATGCCAAGACGGGCAAGCCTTTTGTTGACATCGTCGTGGATGCAGCAGGAAGTAAGGGAACTGGTGTTTGGACTGTACAGACAGCTTTGGATCAGGGGGTGCCCGTATCGGGGATCGCTGAGGCTGTATTTGCCAGATCACTTTCCTCACAGGCTGAGCAGAGAAAAGGCAAACCAAATCTTCCAGCCAACAACCAAAGCTGGAACGTCACTGACAAAGAGGCATTCGTGGAGTCAGTCAGAAGAGCGCTCTATGCCTCAAAGATTGTCGCCTACTCGCAGGGCTTTGATGCTATTCGCGCTGGCGCAAAAGAGTTTGGTTGGGAAATCAATTTGGGTGAGGTAGCGAGAATCTGGCGCGGAGGTTGCATTATTCGTGCTCAGTTCTTGAACAGAATCACTGATGCCTATCGCAAAAACCCAAATCTTCTTTCACTGCTGTTTGACGATTACTTCGTAAAGGCAATTGATGCATCACTGGGTGCTTGGCGAGAAGTTGTAGCGATGGCAGCTCTTTCTGGTATCCCTGCACCAGCCTTCTCATCGTCTCTGGCCTACTACGACGGACTAAGGGCTGAACGCCTTCCGGCAGCCCTGGTGCAGGGTCAGCGAGACTTCTTTGGTGCTCACACATATAAGAGAGTTGATGCTCCGGGCACCTATCACACCCGCTGGTCGAAAGATCGCACCGAGGTTCAGACCGACTAGCCTTGCTGCATGCAGAGCTGGGTATATAAGTTCATCCCAATGGCCCTTATATGGGGCTCCAGCTTTTTACTCATTGAGCTCTCACTTCAGCTGACCACAGCTCTTGGAGTTGCCTTTTGGCGGACATTCCTCGGTGGTATCGCCATGCTCGTTCTGATGGCTTTTCTGAAAATCAAACTGCCGAAAAAACTATTTCACTACGGTCACCTCTGGCTAGCCGGGATCTTGATGTCAGCATTTCCGTTTTCGATGTATGCCTTTGCTCAGCAGCAGACCACCAGCATCCTGGCCGCAATCATGAACGCCACCACTCCACTGTTCACCCTGTTAGCAATCCTGACAATCTTCAGATCGCAGAAGCAGTCCTCGGTTGCGGTAGTTGGGCTACTTGTGGGGCTGGTCGGTGTTGGAATCACCCTCGGTGTTTGGCAGGGCTTTGGCGAAAATGATCAGCTGGCAATTTTGGCCCTGCTCGCAGCGAGCATCTCTTATGGAATAGGAACGCCTTATATAAGAAAGTATGTGACGCCTCTAGAAATCCCTGGCACCTCAGCGGCCGCTGTCCAGGTGCTGACCAGTGCTGCAACACTTCTTCCCTTCTATCTGCTCTCAGGTCCGCTCTTTATTGCCGAGCCAAGGCTGGAAACCCTGGGTGCCCTGATTCTGCTCGGAGTTTTGGGCAGCGGACTTGCCTATGCGCTTTTCTACGACGTAGTTGCCCAAGCGGGAAGCACGGTGGCAGCAACTGTTACCTACACAAATCCAGTTATCGCGACCTTCTGGGGAATCGCTCTACTTGGTGAACCGCTTCACTGGTATGAGCCGGTGGGTGGGCTTCTGGTCTTAGTCGGCGCTTACCTAAGCCAGGGAAAGCCGTTATTCAGAGTCGGAAAACGCTAACCAGATATTCATTGGCTTAAAGCCAACTTTTTCGTAGAGAGCAACCGCACCTGTTTCATTTCCTGTGTCAACACCAAGTGCAACGTCCTTGAAACCTCGCTCAACCGAATATGCGCATCCCCAGCGCAAAAGGTACTCGCCATAACCTCGACCGCGGAAGTTTTTTCTCACTCCTAGCTTGTCGATGAATCCACCTTGATTGTCTGCGCGATGGTTGGTGCAAACTAAAAACCCAACTGGAAGACCGTTCTCCTCGAGGAAGAAAACTCCATTTTCATCCTGCAGCACTGCCTCTTCTTGCTTACTGAGCCAGTCATGAAAGGTTTTCTTTTGAAAGCCGTAGTGGTCTGAAAAGGAGTCCATTAGCAAAAAGTGCCAGGTGGCTTTTTCCTTTTCATAGTCGGCTCGGCGAATCTTGATGTTTTTTGGCAACTGAGGATAGCTACGGTCGGGCTGATGGTTCCGCATGGTCCAGTACTTTCTAACCAGATGCAGCCCTGCATCAGAAATAGCCTTTCGGAGTTTTAGGTCTTTGTCATTGCAATGTGAGCGAATTTCAAAATCCGGATAGTTCTGCTTGGTCCAATTGATGGCATGCCGCATGCTCCGGTCGTAGTCGTGCTTCGAGGGCAGCCCAAAGACATCAATCTCTGCCCGTCTTCTTTTCTTATCTACCTGCACAGCCACTAAGTCAGTAATCCCACCTTGATCTTCAAATACCTCGGCAAATACTTCGTCATAAAACCCTTTGAGTTCTTCGCGAATCTCCTCTTCGCTAGAGTCCTCAAATTCTGAATCAATGGCGGAATCGTGAGCATTACACAGACGGACAATCTCCGCGACGTCCTGCTCCTGCCATGGCCTAAAGGACATCAGGTTTCCTCAAATCAGGAATTAGCCAGGGGCGGCTAATTAGTAAAAGACACACTAGCGAAGCTCCAAACAGGACCCCAATGGCAATTCCGATATCCCGAGTGTCAGAACTGTTGATCAGGAAGTAGAACAGGGACAGGACGGTTGAGAAAGTAAAGCCAAAAACACCCATCAACGATGTTGCCGTCCCGGCCTCACTGCCGTGGTTGTAAAGGGCGATGGTGGGAATGATTGTGATTGATGCGCCAAAGATAAACAGCTGAATAAAGAACATGGCCTGGGTGATCCAGAATTCACCACCGGCGTTCAAGAGCAGCCCCAACCCCACACCAACTCCCAGGAAAGCGGTAACAGCTAAAATCCACTGTCCTTTTATATAGCGAGCAAGAATCGCTCCGAACTGCACGCCGATGTAAGAAGCAATTCCATTCAGAGCAATCCAGAAACCATAATCAGTTTGTGAGATTCCGTAGGACTCCTGATAGATAAATGGGGAAAAGCTCAAATAGATGAACAACGCGCTCACCTGCAGAGCTGCGTAAAAAATGAGTCCGATCAAAACTCGATCGCGCATGACATTCAGATATCCTCTGGCCAGGCCTAATGGTGTGCTGCTACGTCTTCGAGCAACCGGCAAAGTTTCAATCAAAACAAAATTCATAACGAGAAGCAAGACAATTGAAATTAGTCCAAATGCCAGCAGAATGGCCTGCCAGCCAAATGTCTCACTGATTTGAGATCCAAAGATGGGTCCAGCAATTGGAGCAATTGCCTGAATCGAATAAACCTTTGCAAGCATCCGCTGCATGGACTGGCCTCTGTAGAGATCACGAATAATTGCTCGCCCAACTACGTCTGCACCCGCTGCGAAAAATCCCATGAAGAATCTCGCTGCAATAAATAGCTCAATACTTGGAGCAAAGAAAGCGAGCCCTATTGCAATTACGTAGCCTGCAATCGCTAAGAGCATCAGAGGGCGGCGACCAAAAGCATCCGAGAGTGGCCCCAGAATTAGCTGGCCGATGGCAAGGCCCAATGTGACCCCCGTGAAGGAGGCCTGCACAACACCGTTTGTCACACCAAAAAACTGACCAATCTCAGGGAAGGCTGGAAGGTAGGGGTCGATGGTGAAGGGTATTAGCGAGAGGGCTAGCGCCATTAGGGCTATGTAGCTAAGAAGAAGTCTTTTGGGGAGCTGATCTCCGGAATCGACAACCGTGCCAGGCTTTGGTGAGAAGGGCAGGGGCACCTCTAGAGGATAGCCGCTAGCCTGAAAACTCGGCTTTTTCGAGGCCAAGCAAAGTTCAAAAACTGAGCTTTAAAACTCGCCGGTACCCTCATGGTTAATGTCGGCGTTTGGTCTCATAATTTGGGGACCCAAACATTGGTCCTCCCTTCGGGAGATAACGATTTGGTCCTTTTGGTGAAGATCTCTCGACACGCGGGAGACGCCTCCAACCTAAAGCTCTAGTTGTGGGTTAATGTTTGGCCTAACAACTAAATAACAGACTTTTTTCTAGATTCAACACTAGATGTTGTGGTTTCCTGCTATAGTCAGTGTTCCGAATTAACGAAGAATTTTCTAAAAATTGGCTCAAATTGGCTCTTTTAGGCCAAAGAAACTGGGGAGGAAACCAATGGCGGTGACCGTTTATACACTGCCTGCCTGCGTGCAGTGCGACAGCACTAAGCGCATGCTGCAGCGCAATCAGATCGATTATGAAGAAGTAGATATGAGCCAAGATCCGGTTGCCCTGGAAATGGTTAAGACCATGGGTTACACCTCAGCCCCAGTGGTAGTCGCAGACCAGGAGCACTGGTCAGGCTTCCGCATGGACAAGATCCAAGCCCTCTCGGCTTAGCGTGCAGGTGTTGAGATGTTCGATGTTGTTTACTTCTCGAGCGTCTCTGAAAACACCAAGCGCTTCGTAGACAAACTAGGCGTCAAAACAGTTCGGATTCCGCTCAAGACGGAAGAAGCAGCCGAGTTTGTTCATGACAAAGATTCAGTTCTTGTCGTCCCCACCTACGGTGGTGGCAACGAGGGTGGAACTGTTCCAAAACAGGTAATTAAGTTTTTGAACAATCCGGAAAACCGGAAACACATTAAAGCGGTAATTGCCGGAGGTAACACCAATTTTGGTGAACACTTCTGCCGAGCAGGCGACGTTGTTGCAAGCAAGCTCGGGGTGCCAGTGCTGTATCGCTTTGAAATAACTGGCACACCTGAAGATGTAAATGAAGTAAAGGAAAGGCTGGCAAGACTGTGGCAAACTCAGTCGTAGAACTAACAGACGATAAGGGAAACCTTATCGGCGCTCGCGGAGTCGAATCCGCTCTGAGCTATCAGGACCTCAACGCGATGATCAACCTGTGGGGTCAGGATCAGAAGCTGCAGCTTGAGAAAGACAAGCTCGCTGTTAGAAAGTACTTTCTTGATCACGTAAACCAGAACACTGTCTTCTTCCACAGCCTTAAGGAGCGCCTGGATTACCTGGTTCAGAACGACTACTACGAGAAGGAAATCCTGGACCAGTACTCATTTGAGTTCATCCAGAAGCTCAATGACTTGGCCTACTCCAAGAAGTTCCGCTTTGCAGCCTTCATGGGTGCCTACAAGTTCTACACCGGCTATGCGCTAAAGACCTTCGATGGCACCCGCTATCTTGAGAGATTTGAAGACCGCGTGGTTATGGTCGCCCTCACCCTCGGTGAAGGTAACGAAGACCGCGCAATTCACCTGGTTGAAGAGATCATCTCCGGCCGTTTCCAGCCCGCCACCCCAACCTTCCTCAACTGCGGAAAGAAGCAAAGAGGAGAGTTTGTTTCCTGCTTCCTGCTTCGCATCGAAGACAACATGGAGTCAATCGCCAGGGGAATCAACTCAGCTCTTCAGCTTTCTAAGCGCGGTGGTGGTGTTGCACTAAGCCTGACCAACATCCGCGAGTACGGAGCTCCAATCAAGAAGATTGAGGGTCAGAGCTCAGGAATCATCCCTGTAATGAAGCTTCTAGAAGACAGCTTCTCCTACGCCAACCAGCTGGGTGCTCGTCAGGGTGCAGGTGCTGTTTACCTAAACGCTCACCACCCAGACATCATGAGATTCCTCGACACCAAGCGTGAAAACGCTGATGAGAAGATTCGTATCAAGACGCTTTCAATTGGTGTTGTAGTTCCAGACATCACCATGCACCTTGCTAAAGACAATGAGGATATGTATTTGTTCTCGCCATACGATGTCGAGCGCGTCTACGGCATTCCTTTCAGCGACATCTCGGTAACCGAGAAGTATCACGAGATGGTAGATGACCCACGCATTCGCAAGAGCAAGATCAAAGCACGTGAGCTGTTTGAGAAGATTGCGGAACTTCAGTTTGAGTCTGGCTACCCATACGTAATGTATGAGGACACCGTCAACCGCGAAAACCCAATCCAGGGCCGCATCAACATGTCGAACCTCTGCTCGGAGATTCTGCAGGTGAACACCCCAACCACCTACAACATGGATCTTTCCTACAACCACATCGGTAAGGACATCTCCTGCAACCTAGGTTCTCTAAACATTGCAGCTGCCATGGACGGACCTGACTTTGGAATGACCATCGAGACCTCGATCCGTGCACTAACCGCGGTGAGCGATCAGTCCAACATCGAAAGCGTTCGCAGCATCTCTGATGGAAACCACAAGTCACACGCCATTGGCCTCGGACAAATGAACCTGCACGGCTTCCTAGCTCGCGAGAAAATACACTACGGCTCAGAAGAAGGCCTGGACTTCACCAACATCTACTTCTACACCGTGAACTACCACGCAATTGCAGCTTCGAACAAGATTGCAATTGAGAGAAAGCAGACCTTCGACAACTTTGAGAACTCAAAGTATGCAAGTGGTGAATACTTCGACAAGTACGTAAACCAGACTTGGGTTCCAGCAACTCCAAAGGTGAAGGAGCTGTTTGACCGCTCCGGCATCCACATCCCAACCCAGGAAGACTGGAAGCGTCTAAAAGAGTCTGTGATGAAGCACGGTATCTACAACCAGAACCTGCAGGCTGTTCCACCAACCGGATCCATCAGCTACATCAACAACTCCACCTCTTCTATCCACCCAATCGCATCTCGCATTGAGGTTAGAAAAGAAGGAAAGCTTGGCCGCGTTTACTACCCAGCTCCATTCCTAAGCGAAGAGACCTGGGAGTACTACGAGGACGCTTACGAAATTGGTCCTGAGAAGATCATCGACACCTACGCCGCTGCCACCCAGCACGTTGACCAGGGTCTATCGCTGACCCTGTTCTTCAAGGACACCGCCACCACCCGTGATGTCAACCGCGCCCAGATCTACGCTTGGCGCAAGGGCATCAAGACCATTTATTACATCCGTATTCGACAGGCGGCGCTTGAGGGCACCGAGGTCGAAAACTGCGTAAGCTGCATGCTCTAAAGAGGAAATCATGGAAAAGACAAAGCTAATTACCCGTCCCATCAACTGGAACAAGATCGAAGATCCAGTAGATCTGGACGTGTGGAACAGACTTACTCAGAACTTTTGGTTGCCTGAGAAGGTGCCCCTATCAAACGACGTTCAGTCCTGGGGAACCCTTAGACCGCACGAGCAAAAACTCACCATGCATGTCTTCACGGGACTGACCATGCTCGACACAATCCAGGGAACTGTTGGTGCGATGAGCCTGGTGCCAGATGCCAGAACTCAGCACGAGGAAGCAGTTATCACCAACATCGCCTTCATGGAATCCGTGCACGCGAAGAGCTACTCCTCGGTCTTCTCAACGCTCTGCTCAACTAGCGACATTGAAGAAGCTTTCCGCTGGTCAGAGGACAACCCATATCTGCAGAAGAAAGCAGAGATTGTTCTTGGCTACTACAACGGTGATGACCCGCTAAAGAGAAAGGTTGCCTCAACTCTGCTTGAGTCCTTCCTGTTCTATTCAGGGTTCTACCTGCCGATGTACTGGTCATCGAGAGCGAAGCTAACCAACACGGCTGATCTAATTCGTCTAATCATCCGCGATGAGGCCATCCATGGCTACTACATCGGATACAAGTTCCAGCTTGGTTACAACGAATCATCGACTGAGCGCAAGTCAGACCTGAAGAGCTACACCTATGACCTGCTGCTAGAGCTTTATGAGAATGAAGTGAAGTACACGGCCGATCTCTATGACGAGATTGGACTCACACACGATGTGAAACAGTTCCTCCACTACAACGGCAACAAGGCTCTGATGAACCTAGGCTTTGACCCGCTGTTCCCGAAGGATGACTGCGATGTCTCCCCTGCGATTCTCTCGGCGCTTAGCCCTGCCAGCGATGAGAACCACGACTTCTTCTCCGGTAGCGGTTCCTCATACGTCATTGGCAAACACGAGTCCACCAAGGACGAGGACTGGGACTTCTAAGGAGGGAACATGGACTGCAACTGCGGAAAAGACACTTGCAACTGCGGCGGTAAGCACTAGCCAAAGAAGCTTGAGAGGCCGGGTGGGAAACCACCCGGTTTTCTTTTTCCCTGCTTTCTAAAAAGCTAGGCTAGAACTCACTACGAAGATGCGGAAACAAAAAATAGAAAATAACAAGGCCAGTAAGTTCAGCCCTGCTTTCAATAGGCTCTGGTCCTCAAGTGCAGCCAGCAATGTTGTCGATGGTCTTCTCAAATCAGCCGGTCCCCTGCTGGCAACAACCCTCACCAGAGATCCGTTCTGGATTTCCACCATCGCCGCGCTGACCATGGTCCCCTGGTTGCTCTTCGCTATTCCAATTGGCGGTCTGGTTGACCGAATCCACCGAAGACTTATGCTGGCCATCGCCAACTCGATCCGCCTGACTGCGATGATTCTGTTGGCAGTTTCAGTTGGATTAGATTTCATAACCCTTCCGCTACTTCTGTTGACAACTTTCCTCTTCGGCGTTGGCGAGGTTATGTATGACACAACCATGCAGTCAATGCTTCCTGAAGTGCTGGAGGTTAACCAACTCGAAAAAGGAAATGCTCGGTTGCAAGTGACATCTGTGACACTGGGCGAATTTATTGGAACTCCACTCGGTGGTTTCCTATTCGCAATTTCTATCGGCTTGCCCTTTTTCTTCGGCGTCTTCGGTGTGATTACAGCAATTGCGCTGGTTCTGATGATTCCAAAAAATTACTCTGTCCACGCCCCATCCTCGGAACCCAAAGAGGAGAAGAGTTTCTGGGCCGATGTGAAGTTTGGAATCAAGTATCTATATGAAAGTAAGCGCCTTCTAAATCTGGTGCTAATGACATCTGCCATGAGTTTCTTCTATGCAGTGTCTACCTCAACCATGGTCTTATTCATTCTTGAAACCTTGCAGACTCCGCCAGCACTGCTAGGCGTAATACTTGCCACCCCTGCCATTGGAGCCTTGCTTGGATCGATGATCGCCCAGAGGCTCTCCGGAAGATTTGGTCGAATGCGAGTAATGGGGTGGGCCATGGTGCTATCAGCTGTAGTGACCGTCTTGGTTGGATTTTCTCCGAACTACTGGACCCTAGCGCTACTTCTGACAATGAGCAGCTTGATTGTTACTCACTGGAACATCTTGCTGATGGCCACCTACCACCAAATAATCCCAACTCACCTTTTTGGTCGCATCCATGGGACTCGTAGGACACTGGTCTGGGGTTCGCTTCCCCTCGGATCACTAGTTGGTGGAGTGATTGCAGGATTTGATTTGCGGCTGCCATTTTTTGTTGGCGGACTGGCCTGCTTGGTGATTTCGTTGGTTGGCTATCGCTTTGTTGTCGGTCTTAGCGACATGTTGGTGACTGAATCTCGCTCGAGCTAACCGCTAAGTTTTGCCCCGCACTGATAGAAGCGATAGACCAGGTTATCCATGGCGTTTCGCTGCGTGATCCTTGCCCTCTCGGAGAGGTTGTAGACGGTGAAGATTAGCTCGGTTCCATCGCGAGCAGTGAGAAAACCAGCTAGTGAATAACCGCTTGTTATATAGCCCGTCTTAGCTAAAACCAAGCCCTTTGCAGCTGAGAGATTGCCGCTGGCAAATCTTGTGCGAAGCGACCCCTTCTCTCCAGAAACTGGAAGCCCTGATTCAATAACCGAGTAGTTGCCTACCCCTTTATTTACTAGCGCTAGCACCTCATTCACCAGCGAAACTGGTACCTGGTTATCTCTGGATAGGCCTGAAGCATCCACAATCCTTAGTTTTGATACGTCCAACCCTCTTGCCGCGAGCACCTGCTTATACAAGGGAGTAAGCGATCGCATGCTGCCATCGAGACCTAGCTTTAGAGAAGCTAGTCTCGCCAGGGCTTCAGCCAGAGAGTTGTCGGAAACTCTGAGCATGTTTTCAATCCATTCGCGCATTGGGCGGGATTGCACAGATGCAATTACCTGAGAACTCGTAGGTAGTTTCTTTTCTTTTGCAATGAGTCCTGGAGCTAAACCTCTGGAATTAAGTGATTCCACAAATAGCTGCCCTGCTTGAGTAACTGGGGAATCTGTGCGCTTAGCTAGCCAAACGAGTTTGTTTCGGCTTGAGGTTAGCCGAGCTGCATCAATTTGAAGGGCAGAGACAGGAGCCATGTAGCCATCGCTCAAGCCTCTTCTGTTCCAAGTGGAATGCCATTCGTTGTTTCCTCCGAACAATGAGCTGTCCACATAAACGTCAGTGATTGCAACTCCTGCCTGTTTGCTCCAGCTAGAGATAAGTCTCGTCAACGAGTCGAGCTTGGGAGCCTTGGCGTAGTAAGAGGTGACGTTGCCAGGCATCCTAGAAAGAGTCACATCACCGGCACCAACAAGATAGATGTGACCTGGGTTCTGAGTGTCACTGTAGACATTGGTTGTGACCTGATAGTCGGGACCCAGTACGTCTAAAGCAACGGCTGCTGTTAGCACTTTCATTACCGATGCCGATCTCTCGGCTGAGTTTTCATTCTTAGCAAAAAGAGTTTTGCCAGTTGCGGCTTCAAGAACTTCTACGTGGAGTTGGGCTATGTTGCTCGAAGCAAGTTGCTTACTTGGGGTGCAAGAAGTGGCGTGGGCTGCGCTAGGAAACACTACCGTTACGGCTAGCGAAGCCGCAAGGACGATGGCTTTGGTTTTTAGTGACATGCTCATGCCATCCTAGGTCGAGCTTAGATAAACCTTGGTTCTTTAAGCTAACCTGAGACAACTTCTCACCAACTACTCAGTCAATCGAGGGAGCAATCTTGGACAGCGCACTTTTGCTCGCATTTGCCGTCACCTTGGGTGCGGGTCTGGCTACGGGTATTGGTTCAGCAATAGCTTTCTTCGCAAAGACAACCAACAAGAGCTTTTTTGCCCTCTCCATTGGCTTCTCAGCCGGGGTGATGATCTACCTGAGCTTTGTGGAGATTCTTCCTAAGGCCACCAGTTATCTATCTGAATACTTCACCGAGGTTCAGGCTGCCGCTTACGCAGCTGCAGCTTTGATCGCAGGTCTAATCCTGATGGCTGTCATCGACTCTCTGGTTCCAAGCGGTGCAAATCCGCATGAGAACACCCAGGTGGAGCTGCTAGGGCAAAAGCCTGAGAGCCAGGCACAAAACAAAGCGCTGCTAAGGATGGGGGTGTTTGTAGCTCTTGCTATTGCAATCCACAATTTCCCAGAAGGGCTTGCCACGTTCCTTTTGGTCTTGGATGATCCACAAATTGGAATCGCACTTGCGATTGCGGTGGCGATGCACAACATTCCCGAAGGTATTGCAGTGAGCGTTCCTGTCTACTACGCAACAGGAAGCAAGTTGAAAGCATTTCGACTGAGCTTTCTTTCTGGTTTGGCTGAACCAGCTGGAGCAGTAATTGGGTATTTGATTTTGGCTCAATTCCTCAACCACTTGGTCCTGGGTGTGATTTTCGCAATGGTTGCCGGGGTGATGATATTTCTTGCAATTGACACTCTGCTCCCTACTGCCAGAAACTCAGCTCGAGGACACCTAACCGTCTATGGGGTAATCGCAGGCATGGCCGTTATGGCAGCCAGCTTGGTGCTGCTGCGAGTATGAAAAAACCCCATCAATTCTGATGGGGCTATTTCATAAGCTCGGAACTTACTTCAGGGTCACCTTGCCACCAGCAGCCTCAATCTTGGCCTTGGCGTCGTTAGCAACGTCCTTCTTTGCACCCTCAAGCAGAGTTGAAGGAGCACCATCAACGAGAGCCTTTGCCTCACCCAGTCCTAGACCGGTGACAGCGCGAACCTCCTTGATGACCTGGATCTTCTGGTCACCTGCAGACTCAAGAACGATGTCAAATGAATCCTTCTCTTCTGCAGCTTCTGCAGCAGCGCCGCCTGCGGCACCACCTGCAGCAGCAACTGCAACTGGTGCAGCCGCTGTTACATCAAACTCTTCCTCGAACTTCTTAACGAAGTCAGAAAGCTCAATCAGGGTCAGCTCCTTGAAAGCATCAATCAGCTGGTCGGCAGTCATCTTTGCCATTTGTTTATCTCCTATTTGTTATTACGTCTTTAGTTGGACTCTTGCTTTTGACGCAGCGCGTCGACCAAACGAACAGCCTTGGAAGGCAGTGCGTTGAAGGTGTAGGCAGCCTTGAACAACGTCGCCTTCAAAGCACCAGCGGTCTTCGCTAGTAGTACTTCTCTGGTGTCGAGGTCCGCAAGCTTCTTAACATCTGCTTCTGAAATTGCAGCGCCGTCCATGTAGCCGGCCTTCATAACCAGAAGCGGTTGTGCCTTTGCGAATTCCTTTAGAGCCTTAGCCGCATTGACGATGTCGCCGTGGACAAATGTCACTGCTGTTGGGCCAGCTAGTGAATCATCGAGCCCATTGACGCCAGCTTCTTTCGCGGCAATTTTCAAAAGGGTGTTTTTTGCAACGACATAGGTTGCGTCATTAGCCATTGAGCGACGAAGGCTCTTCAGCTCCGTCACGGTGAGTCCGCGGTATTCAGTCAGATAGATTGCGTTCGAGCCAGCAAATAGCTGCTTTAGCTCGGCAACCGTCTCCTTCTTTTCTGCCATGGCACTCCTTTTATTTGTGCCGGCGAAGGAAAACTAAAATGCCCCAGCGCAAGAGGGCACTGGAGCAAAAGGCTCTAATACTCACCTGCGCGGGCCGTCACTTTCGTGAACCTTCATAAGTCGCAGGAAAACTAAGTTTTCTTAGGATTTCCTTGACCTAAACCGGCGGTCTTTGGCTACCTGTAGCTTATTTGGTCGGTGTCTGGCCCGCAAGTCCTGCTTTGCCTTGGCCTTATTAGCTCCCTCAAATCTGCTGTCCCCAAAATCCAACTGATCCAGCACTGGCGGTGGGGCGACTGGACCTGCCAGCTCGGCAAGTAGAGGATCATCTGCTACCACCTGCGAGTAAATGGCTTTACGCTCGCTTCGCTCCAGGATTCCTTCAATCTTTCTGGTTCTTCCCAGAGGGACAAGAGAAATCACGATCCCCTTGCGTCCTGCTCTTCCGGTGCGTCCTGCTCGGTGCAAATAGGTCTTGTAGTCCTCGGGCAAATCAACCTGAATTACGAGTTTGACGTCATCAACGTGAATACCTCTCGCTGCAACATCTGTGGCAATCAGAACTCTTGTGAATCCTTCACTGAAGCGGGCCAGGTTCCTGGTTCGCTGTGATTGATTTAGGTCTCCATGCAGTCTTGCAGTTGGGATACCAGCGTCGTTGAGACTCTGAGCTAAGGCTTCAGCGGTCTGCTTGGTTCTAACGAAAACAATTGACTTTCCTGATCCTTGAACAAGGCGGTGAAAAACTCTTGAGCGATGCTTTGGCTCCAATACAAGAATTCTGTGTTCAATATCTAAGTTCTGCTCAGTTTCCCCTGGAACTTCATAGACGAAAGGATCAGTTAGGAACTTCTTCACAAGCGAGGAAACCTGCTTGTCCAAAGTTGCCGAGAAAAGAAGCTTTTGTGATTCGCCGGTTGCCGTCAGGATTCTGGTCACTGGCTCAATAAAACCAAGCTCAGCCATGTGGTCAGCCTCGTCAATAACAACTCGCTGAACCTCGCTGAGATCAACTATCCCCTGCTCCATCAGATCTTCTAGTCGACCTGGTGTAGCAATAGCGATGTCGACTCCACGATTTAGCAGGCGTTCCTGCTTTGACTGCGGAACACCTCCGTAGATGGTCGTGGTGAAAAAACCAACGCTCTTGGCAATCGGAGCAAGCGCCTTATCAATCTGTTCTGCAAGTTCGCGGGTTGGGGCTAGAACGAGGGCTTTAGGTTTATTTGGAATTCTTGGCTGGTTACCAGCTCTGGCAAGGAAAGTGATTAGCGGGACACCGAAAGCAATGGTTTTTCCAGATCCGGTTTTTCCTCTTCCTAGGACATCTCGACCACTGAGGGCAGCTGGAATGGTAGCGGCCTGAATTGGGAAAGGTGTGGCAATGCCCCCTTTGGCAAGTTCCATGACCAGTCTTTCGGGAAGATCCATTTCCTGGAAAGTTTGGATGCCCTGAGCTTTTTCAGAAACAAACTTTTCTAACTTGCGATCTGGTTCGCGTCTTTTTGGAGCTGGTACTTCACTCTCGTAGTGTCTAGCTGGTCTTTCGGTTGCATAGCTCTTGGCGGTTTTGGTTGCCTGATACCGCTCAGAACGTTTTGCAGATCTATCGCTGCGCTTGGCTGAAGGGGAGGTGTTTTTGGAGACTGAGCTCTTCTTGCCATAGCTACGCTCGCGATAGCCGTCATCGCGGGTAGCGGAAGATCTTGACTTGGCCGCAGAATGGCGCGGTTTGCGCTTTGGGTCAAAGTCTTTAGAGCGCGGTGAGCGCGATTTGGCTGGCATTTAGGGTTTCCTTCGGGAAGTGGTACCGGTTCTTCCCGACATCACAGAGTTACCAGCCTAGGCCTGATGGGCCTAAAAAGATAGGTATTAGTCGACTAGGCCGCGCAGCTTAAGCTCTGCGTGCAAAACCGCATCGCTTGGCTCGACCAGGTGCTTGCCATCTTTGAAGCGAATTACTGGGATGTTTGTTCTTCCCGAAATGGCCTGTGCTTGCTCCGCATACTCTTTGCTTTGCTCCACATCAAACATGTCGTACTCGACACCTAGGGTGTTGAGAAGTGACTTGGAGCGTCGGCAGTCGCCGCACCAATCTGCACCGTAGAACTCAATTTCAGCCATTTTTACCTCAATCTAATTTGCTCTGGTATTGATAATAGATTTCCATCAAAGCTAATTCCCGCAAGCGAAAAAATGACCAAATCGGCATCTGTTTCTAGCGCTTCTGGGCCGACGCCAACCACCAGCGACGCACCTGATCTTCTCCCAGCTTCAATGCCATTCGGCGCATCCTCAAAGACAACACAGCTCTCAATTGGAATGTTTAGCCTTTGGGCTGCCGTTAGGTAGGGCTCGGGATTTGGTTTTCCATAACTGACGTCATCCCCTGTCACAAGCTCCCTGGGAATCGTGATGCCAGCCTGGGTTAGTCGTGCCCTGGCGAGAGCAGGCGTTGCAGATGTAACAACCGTCCAGGTACCTAACGGGCAGGAAGAAGTTAGCTCGATTGCCCCCGGCATGGGCCTAGTCAGATGCGTCAGCTCGATTTCTAACCTATTGATTAGCTCGTGAGCTTCTTCAAAGTATTCTGCTGGAAGTAGATCCCGAATAATCTCACTCGCTCTTCTGCCGTGATGGGCAAAGGAGATTACAAAGTCAGGTGCATAAACTTCCGACCATTTACCCCATGCAGCATCAACGCTGGCAAGAGAATCTGACAGGACTCCATCGTTACTGAAAAGTAGCCCTTTGGCTGAGTGCTGCATCAAATCTTTTCGGACTCTGAGTTTCTAATCAAGATTGTTCGGTAGATTCCAAAAATCGCCAGAAGCAATAGCACTAGTGCTGGAAGCATGTCGGAGGTGAACCAGGAAAGCGTGACGTCATTCACCTTTGAAATCATTTCTGACTGTGACATACCCTCACGCCACTCAGGCCAGTAGAGCAGTGAATCGACAGCTTGTGCACCAAGCGTGAAGGCCATGATTAGAACGACAGCGCCAAAAATGATTGAGAGCACAAAGTTCAAGCTGACAGCTGCCACTCCAGCTCTTCTTTCTCTGGGTGGTAGGGGTCTTGCTTTTCTGGCACTGGCAGCAAAGCGCGTACCAATAATTATTGAAGTGGCAATAATTACCTGAATAATCACCCAGATCCAAGTGTCCAGATCTGTCTTGGTTATGTCATAGACGGTAAGACCAAAAATAATTGCGATTGCCGTGCCAATAATCGGTGCAGCATAGGCAAGTCCTACTGCTCGCTGAAGCTTTACCCGATCTTCGTCTTTTTCACCCTCTGGAATGTCAGGCGCGTCTTTACGGAAAACAAAACCAAACAGTAGAACAAAAACGACAAGGACAGTCGCCAAGATGATTGGCACATAGACATTGAGTAATCGAATGGCTACTGGCTCGTCAATCGGGTCATAACTTCTCCAAGCACCTAGGAAGTTACCAATGGCAAAGACAGCGCCTGCCAGCAGGCTCAGAATCACGGCCAAGTTATTGAAGCGGTGGCTCGCTCGGGCAAGCAGACCCTCGTTAGTGACTCGAATGCTCACAGCTCGGCGCAGTGACCAGAGGGCGACCAGGGCGAAGACGCTGATTCCAAGTAAGAAGACATAGGTCTGAAGTTGGACATAGGGATCGGGATAGATTGCTTGTCCCTGATCTGAGTAACGTATCTGCGGGTTTCTGATTCCTATATATATGGCCGTCATGAATGTAGCCCATGTGAAAATTAGGGCCAGCAAGGGGAATCTGAGTGTGTTTTTTACAGACCTAAGTTCCATATCGATAAGCCTAGACTTACCGCATGATTGTTGTCATTGGTGAGGCTCTGATTGACCTGATCGGGCGCGGGGGCAAGCAATACGAGGCCGTCGTGGGTGGTGCGAATGCCAATGTTGCCCTGGCCCTCGCAGTAAGAGGCGAAAAACAGGCATTTCTTGGGCGAATCTCTAAAGATGGCTTTGGCCAACTGATTAGAAATCACCTTTTATCAAATGGGGTCAATCTCGACTACGCGGTAGAAGCAAAAGAGCAAACAAGTCTTGCCGTTGCCAACATCGACTCAAATGGCGTAGCGAACTACAGCTTTTATCTAAACGGAACTGTTGACTGGGGTTGGCAAAGAGAAGAGTTGCCGGAGGTCGATGTGCTCAAAAACCTTGGGGTCAAGGCCATTCAATTTGGTTGTTTGGGTATGGCAATCGAACCTGGAAGTAGGGTCATTGAGCAGTGGCTACGGGAAGTTTCGTCTAGTAGCAATATCACTCTGTCCCACGATCTGAATATTCGTCCCGCTGTGGGACTTAGTCGCGAAAGTGAACGCACGAGGGTGGAGCGCATAAACACTCTGAGCGATATCGTCAAGGCAAGCGATGCAGACATCGAGTGGCTGTTCGAGGTTGATACTGAGACAGAGGTAGATGAAATTGCCTTACGCTGGTCCGAGGAAAAGCTTGTTCTTGTGACCCGCGGTGAGAAAGGTGTGCGCGCCTACTTAGACAAAGATGTTTTTGATGTCCCTGGATTTCCAGTCGCTTTGGTCGACACGGTTGGAGCTGGTGACACATTTATGGCTAGTTTCTTAGCTGAAATGTCTGCACTCGGCTATCTAGGGGGAAATGTGTCGATTGCCAGCCTTTCATCAGAGAAGCTCAAAAAAGCTATTGAAGTTTCTAATGCGGCGGCGGCAATTGTGTGCGAGAGAACTGGTTGCGAGCCCCCGACCGAGGAAGAGATTCGGCTTAAGCTGGCGAACGCGCGATAGTAAAGGGCGTTATTGTCACCGCTATGTGACAACCTTGATGCATGCGCAAAAGAGGGCAAGCCTGGAGTTTTGATTCTCGAGACCTGATGCGCTCGAAGTGTGAGCACTGCACACATCTTTCAGTGGCTAGGGAACTCGAGGTAAATGGCCTGAAGGAGCTGCTAGATCAGTTCTACGTAGCCCCAGACAGTCTGGCCATTCGATACGGCATGAAATTTGAATCGAGGCTGGAGCAGGAGCTCATTCAAAATCTCGGTGCAGACGTGGCCCAACCCAGCGAGCGCACGCTTGAGAAGACCATAGAGCTGATGAATCAAGGTGTTCCGGTGATTTATCAAGGCGTTCTCCGCGGAGGATCTGGGGCCATGGAATTCTCTGGTAGGCCCGACTTTTTGCTTCGAAGTGACTATCGTTTTGAGTTTTCTTCTAACGGCTTCACCGCCAGGCAAGTCGACGGTTGGTCCGGAGGCTACACAGCCTGGGATGCCAAGCTATCCAGCACTGCAAAGCCTGATTACCAGATGCAGGTTGGGCTCTACGCAGATGTACTGAAAGAACTGGGACTTTCAGCTCAACACAATCATGGCCTAATTCTTGGCTCCAATGAGTTGGCTAGCTTTGATGCAGACACCGTGATTTCACAGATGATTACTGAAAGAAATCCCTTTCTCAAAACTGTGTTTGAGGTGATTGATAAATCTCCTCAGCGAATCGAGGACATCGGTTCGTTAATTTGTGAAGCAACCACCTACTGTGACATTTGCGAATATCCAAAGCTATGTAGCTACATGAGAAAGCAAGAAAACCACCTTCAACTCGTAGCTGGTATAACTCGCAATCAGATTGAATCACTTAATCGATCTGGGGTAAGAACTGTCCAGCAACTTGCCACTTTCACCGGCAGCACAGACAAGTTGTCGTCTGCTCAGGTTTCAAAGCTGTCACTCCAAGCGAGACTGCAGCAGCACACTTACGAAACCGGCGAGCACATTATCGAAATCATAAACTCAGAGGAGCTCAGGAAGCTTCCGCAAGAAAACAGCGGAGACATATTTTTTGACCTAGAGGGCTTCACATACTTCTCGGAGCCGGGTGGGCTTGAGTATCTGTTCGGCTATACATCTATTGACAAAGGTGAAAAGTTTGACTGGCTATGGGCCGATACCAGGGAACAGGAAAAGCAGTCTTTTGACAAGTTCTTGCACGATCTTCTGAATCGTGTGCAGGCTTTCCCTGAAATGAAGATCTACCACTACGCATCCTACGAACAGGTCGCACTAAAGCGTCTGGCCGATCGTCACGGAATCTATCAAACTGCTGTGGCTGAGCTTTTAGAAGGTGGCTATTTCGTTGACCTGTACAAAGTCGTGAAGAACTCCATCATGGTCTCTCAAGAGGGCTACAGCATCAAGTTGCTGGAGAACTACTACAGCTTCCAGAGAGTATCTGATGTGAAGGAAGCTAAGGGTTCGATGGATGCCTATGACCAATACCTAACTGCGCTGACTGAGGATCCGGCGAGCGCCGAAGTGATAAAGCGCCAGGTGATTGCTTACAACCAAGATGATTGTGCAAGCACGCTGGCGCTTTACAGGTGGCTTAGGTCTTTAGTAAACCGAGACGTCTAGTGGGATTCCAGGTCCAAAGGTTGTTGAAACAGCACCCTTCTGGATGTACTTACCCTTAGCGGTCGATGGCTTGAGTCTGACAACCTCGTCCATTGCGGTCGACAAATTCTCGGCCAGCTTGTCGGCTGAGAAGTGTGCCTTTCCGATGATGAAGTGAAGGTTTGACTGCTTGTCAATACGGAATTCGATTCTTCCGCCCTTGATGTCGGTAACAGCCTTGGCTGTATCCATCGTCACGGTTCCAGTCTTTGGGTTTGGCATAAGGTTGCGAGGACCTAGAACCTTACCGAGCTTTCCAACCTTGCCCATAAGGTCTGGGGTTGCAACAGCTGCATCGAAGTCGGTCCAACCGGCTTCGACCTTGGCAATTAGTTCATCGCTTCCGACCTCATCAGCTCCAGCTGCTCTGGCTGCGTCTGCGGCGGCACCGTTTGCAAACACAATCACGCGAGCAGTTTTTCCAGTTCCGTGTGGAAGGGATACCGTTCCACGGATCATCTGGTCGGCTTTTTTAGGGTCAACGCCAAGCTTGAGGGCAACTTCAATTGTTGAGTTGGTCTTCTTGCCAGCGGTTTCGATGGCCAAGGCTGCTGCCTCAGCTACTGAGTAGAAGCGTCCTGCTTCTAGTTTGTTTACGGCTTCTTGATAAGCCTTTGAGCGCTTTGACATCGCTGCTTTTCCTTTCGGTCACAGTCCGTGGTTTCAAGGGGCGCTATACCCCACCCACGAGCTATTTGGTTGTTAGTTCTTTTCTACGGTGATGCCCATTGAGCGAGCGGTGCCCGCAATGATGTGGGCGGCGGCCTGCAGGTCATTTGCGTTTAGGTCAGACATCTTGGTCTGCGCAATTGACTCCACCTGCTGCCAGGAGAGCTTCGCTACCTTATCGGTGTGAGGAGTTGCACTCCCCTTCTTAACTCCAGCTGCCTTCTTGATTAGCTCAGAGGCTGGTGGGGTCTTGAGGATAAAGGTGAACGATCTGTCTTCATAAACGGTGATCTCCACTGGCACAACGTTGCCTCGCTGATCGGCGGTGGCGTTGTTGTAGGCGGTGCAGAACTCCATGATGTTTACACCATGCTGACCTAGCGCAGGTCCAATTGGAGGTGCTGGGTTAGCAGCGCCTGCCTGGATCTGAAGCTTAATCAGTCCGGTGACTTTCTTCTTGGGTGCCATTTCCTTTTCTTTCCTTAGTTCAGTGGACCGACCTGGTCAAAGGACAGTTCAACTGGTGTCTCTCGCTCAAAGAGCGAAACTAAAACGGTGACCTTGCCAGACTCTGGCTTGATCTCCGAAATTGTTCCTGGAAGGCCGGCAAATGAGCCGTCCTTAATCAAAATGCTCTCGCCAACCTGGAAGTCAATCTTGACTGGAATTGACTTGGCCTTAGCGCCTGAGGAGCTCTTGCCGCTGGCTTTGACCTGGGCAACTTCTTCGCTCTCTTGCGGGGTGAACAGGGGCTTGAGCATTTCAAAAGCTTCGTTTGGTCTTAGCGGAGTCGGAGCTTGGGAGTTTCCAACGAATCCGGTGACAGCTGGAGTGTGACGAACCAGTGCCCAGCTTTCCTCAGTCATGTCCATGCGAACGAGAACATAACCGGGAATTCTCACCTTGGTTACTAGCTTGCGCTGACCATTCTTGATCTCAATGGTCTCTTCCATTGGAACTTCAATCTGGTAAACCTGATCTCCGCCAGCCAGTGACTGCTTTCTGATCTCGATGTTCTGCTTCACGCGGCGCTCATACCCTGCATAGGAGTGCACGACATACCACTTGCCTGGCTGCTTGCGCAGTTCCTCACGGAATGTTCGGTAAGGGTCATCGGATACTTCCGTTTTCTCCGATAGATCCTCAGCCTCTTCGCGTGTTACCTCCGTGGCCTGTTCGACTTGGAAACCATCCAGCTCATGAGTGGCTTCCTCTTCGGCTGCTAGCAGATCCTGAGCATCCAGATCGACATTCTCGTCAACCGGTGGCTCGGCAATCTCTAGTGGCTCGCCCACTGGAGCGTCACTGAAATTTAGTTCTGACACCTATTTACCTCTTAGTCTGAAAATACGAAGGTCACCACGTTTAGGAAGATCCAGTCGAGCAGAGAGATGATTACCATCACCACTGCAACGAAGGCGAGGACAACGCCGGTGAACTTAATCAGCTCTGTCCTGGTCGGCTTAGTTACCTTGCTGAGCTCAGCCAATACCTGTCTGATAAACAGCGAAACGCGTTGAATCGGGTTTTTTACCTTGGCGCTATCCGCCTTGGCTTTTTCAACCAGATCCTCTGCGGCTCTCTCGTTTTCTTCTGCCACTTCTGACCTTTCTTTAGTCGCAGGGCGGACAGGACTCGAACCTGCAACTTGCGGTTTTGGAGACCGCTGCTCTACCAATTGAACTACCGCCCTAAAGTTGCCATCGCCATCAACCAAGAACGAGCTCAAGGCTTGGTTTCAAGAGCCACCGGCGCAAGACACACTTCTAGTATGTTTTCTAGGATTGTGAATTTTGCCAGATTAGTTTTCGGCAGATGTCAACTGGTCAAATTTTAGGCTAAATGGCACCTAGGCGCAATGCCGATAGGCCCCACAGAGGCCATTTCACAAGTATTCTGGCACTATGCCTCACCCCAGAATCTCCTCCCGTATTGCGGCCATAGCCGAGAGCGCCACCCTGAAGGTGGACGCCAAGGCCAAGGCTCTAATTGCCCAGGGGAAGCCAGTCATTACATATGCGGCTGGGGAGCCAGATTTTCCGACTCCGGAACACATCGTTGAGGCGGCCATCAAGGCGGCGAGGGACCCAAAGAATCACCGCTACACCCAGGCGGTTGGTCTGCCTGAGCTTCGAGAGGCAATTGTTCAAAAGACCCTGGTCGACTCCGGCACCAATGTGGATGCTTCACAGGTCATTGTCACTAATGGTGGAAAGCAAGCTGTCTATCAATCCTTTGCTGTGATCATCGACAAAGGTGACGAGGTCCTGGTTCCAGCTCCCTACTGGACCACATATCCTGAGGCAATCAAGCTGGCTGGTGGAAAGCAGATTGATGTCTTTGCTGGCAGTGACCAAAACTACAAAGTCACCCCCGACCAGCTTGAAGCAAAATACAACGAGAGAACTAAAGCTGTTCTGCTTTGCTCCCCATCAAACCCAACGGGTGCTGTTTATTCCAAAGAAGAGATCACTGCGATTGGTAAGTGGGTTCTTTCTAAAGAGGGTCTATGGGTTGTGACGGATGAGATTTATCAAAACTTAGTTTTTGACGGAGGCAAGGCATACTCCATCACGGAAGTTGTGCCTGAGCTTGCAGATAGAACCATAATGGTGAACGGTCTTGCTAAGAGTTATGCAATGACTGGATGGCGGCTTGGCTGGATGATTGCACCATCGGATGCAGCAAAAGCTGCGGCTAATCTTCAATCTCACCTCACCTCAAACGTTTCTAACATTTCTCAACGTGCTGGTATTGCAGCGCTCACAGGTGATCAAGAACCAGTGAAAGTTATGCGTGAAGCTTTTGACAGAAGACGAAAGATTGCCGTTGCAGAACTAAGCAAGATTGATGGCATGCTTACTCCAACTCCGCAGGGTGCGTTTTATGTCTATCCGGATGTGACGGGATTGTTTGGAAGACAAATCAGGGGAAGAACTTTCAGCACTTCACTTGAACTCGCAGATTTTGTCCTGGAGGAAGCCGAAGTTGCTCTGGTTCCTGGCGAAGCTTTTGGACCAAGTGGATTCTTTAGGCTTTCTTATGCGCTGAGCGATGATCAGCTGATGGAAGGCATCCAAAGGTTGCAGAAACTCTTTTCCTAGAAACCAATCAGATTTGGTTCAGGAATTAGATTGATTCCCCACCTAGCAGCCACCCGTTCCTGCACATAGCGAGCCAATTCAAGAATTTCCGTGCTAGTTGCTCCTCCCTTGTTGATAATGGCAAGAGAGTGCTTTGCTGAAATGGCTGCATTTGAATAGGGAAGTGAAAAACCTTTTTCTATACCAGCATTTTCGATGAGCCAAGCTGCTGATAGCTTTACCTGACCATCCTCCATGCTCCACATCTGCATGTCTTTTGGAAACTCCAG
>VFQS010000277.1_pt1 | contig 63942 bp, 62 predicted proteins | sample 3512361 | NCBI WGS metagenome assembly VFQS01 (sample SAMN10412375, study PRJNA504923) | tailings metagenome | isolation source: Relicate 1 Philex TSF3 active mining | place: Philippines | reverse complement strand
TTCCAAAAACATCGTCGCCTGATCGTATGAACGCGATGAGTGTGGCGTATCTGTTTGGGCTTTCATTGCTCATGTTCGTTCAGTGGCATCATGTAATTGATGCCATCGCAGTAGCTTGCGGCCGATAACGAACTGGTCGATTGGCTGTTTCGAATCCGACCGCTACGCAATCGGTGGCGTGCCCCCGTTTGGCCACAGCACTCAACTGCGAGTGTTCGTCGATCCGGACTTGTTGCAGTACGACGAAGTGTGGGCTGCAGCAGGAACTATCAGAGCTGGGAGCGCCGCCGCAAGCGCCGCGATGGCGCTGAGCGGGCAGCCCTCACACCACGAACCACACGCCGAGCAGGCTTCTCCACTACACCTTGAATAACAGCCAACCCAAAATCCTCCTCCGTCCAAGCAGACCAAATCGCACAACCCTGTCCGATTGCCAACACGGCAAGATCAAAACGGCCATTCAACATCGCCGTATAGAACTGATCAGCTCGCCGTAACAACGCCGCCTTCAACGCCTGCCGGCGAGCCTCACCCGACAACGAGCGCAACACCAAATCAGACACACGTGCCGATGGAACCGGCAACTTCAGAAACTTGGGCATCACTCGACGAAGATCGTCATGGCAGATGCCACAAATCGGATAAACGAACGCCCAATGCGCCCGCAAACGTGACCTCTTCCCCGACAGCCCAAGCTGTCGTTTCAAGAACACTTGCGGAGGAAAATGTTCGACCTGGAATGACCCATCGCGCTCACACCCACAAACCACACACGGAAACGACAACAATCGATCCTCATCCGATTTGGTAGGTCGACCAAGACCGAGACGGTGACGATCACGCTCGATCCGATGCCGCTCCTTCGTTCTGCGGGCACGAACAACTGCCTTACCGCCACCAACACCCTCGAGTTTCTCTCGCCAACCACCCACAAGCACCACCGACCGCCCGCCCGAAACAATCCCCTCAGCCCGAAGACGACTGATAGCACGAGCCACAGAAGCTCGAGTCAGCAAACCATCGAGATAGCGCTTCACCGCGACAACATCGACAGGCTCATCACAACGCGAAAGCACCCCCACAACAAGCAACCCCGAAAGATTCAGAAACCCGAAACCAAACGCCGGAACACCAATCAACGGCCGAGCAAAACCAGCCTTACCAAAAAGCTGGTCCGCCAACACCTGCACATCCCGACCAAAAGACGACATACGAACCAGACGCCACCCCTTGCCGTAAACCGCCCCCGCCGACAACGTCGACCCACCAACAACAGTCAAGTAACCATCAGAAACAAGATGACGAAGTCTCTCAGCAACACGCGAACGACCCGAACGACACGACAACTCCGTCAACAAACGACCCGACATCTCGATCGAATGAAGTCGACCCATTAACCCACGCACCATCAACAAAGTGATCCGATCGTCGACAAAACGCGGTAAACCATCCGGCACCTTCAACACCGGCAAACCCAACGAAACCAACGACTTCGCAACTATTCACATAACGATAGAAACGTTCAGGGTTGATCCAAACATGCACTGCCATCGAGACCACGTGGGCCTCTATTGATCGTTGTATAGCGGTCTGATTGAAGAGGTTTAGTGTTTTTGGTTGATTTCACGCTGGTGATTCAAGCTCGGAGTGCAGAGCGTCCACCCGCTGCCATAGGAGTGGGATGTCCACCTCACTAAACGGTGCGGTCTCAGTGAACCCAGACTGCGGCATATCGAATCGGGTTGCGCCTAGTGGAAGTTTGAGATCATTGCGCCACCAACTAAGAACTGCGGATTCAAGAATTTCCGCGATGTCACCTGTTGCAGTGCGTCGGAGATCCAGTAGCTCCCATCCGTTCTTGGCATGTGCCGCGAGTCGAGAGTTTCTGGCTGCTTCGGTCGTGACGCCGATCTTGATTGCAGCGAGTGACAGGTGCCGGATCAGATACAGGATCCCAGGCGCTGATCGATCAAAGCCGTGGTCTGCACAGAACTTGCATGGTCCTGAGCCTCCTCGCACCGAGTTCCATGTTGGTGAGACTTCTCGGCCGCATGCGAGGTGACGACTGAGCCATGGCCGATGAGAGGCGCCATACGGCTCGAGTGGCTCCAATCCTTGTTCTCGCCAGAACGCTTCAGCTTCGAGTGGGTCCACTCGTTTCTCGGCGCACCAGACACACGAACTCCCGGACTGGAGATTCGCGAGAGCTGGGCTTGATACTTTCCCGCATGTGTGCTTTGCCCGCCATGGTGTGTGGTTTTTGCCGGGGTATGGTTCGAGCGGTTCGAATCCTGCTGCGCGTAGTCGTGACTCGGCGACGTCTTCGGGAGTCTGATAGCGCTCTGCGAGTCGGTCTTGGTGGCAGGGTTTGCATCCCCCCTGACCCTGCTGCAGTCCTGCAAGACGTGGCGTGACCTCGCGCCCGCATTCTCGGTGCTTCATTAACCACGGTGCATTGTTTCGTCCGGGGTACGGAACAATTGGCGTGTAGCCGAGTTCTTCAATGAACGCGTATGCCTCATCATCCGTCCATCGGAACTGGTCTGCCATCGACTGACGTGAGCAGTATTCGCACCCACGTCGACCTTGCTGAATGTGCGCATAGCGGGGACGGACGATTCGACCGCAAGAGTGCCGGCATTCCCACGGGTCCATCGAGCCCGGGTATGCCTCGAGTGGCTCAAACCCTGCGTCTTTCATCAACTTGACTGCGTCTGTGGGATCCAACTTCTTTCTCGCGCAGTAAACGCACCTACTGCCTATCCGAGCCTCGTCATAACGAGGGAACGTCTCACGACCACACTGCACGCATCGACAACGCCATCGATGCGACGAGTTCACATACGGCTCGAGCGGCTCATAGCCCGCATGCCGCATCACCTCGACGGCCGCCGCCGGGTCGACGTACACCCTTGCGCAGAACTTGCAGCCGCCTTGGCCGCGGAGAATCTGACCAAGGGTCGGAGTTACCTCTCGGCCGCAGTTGCGATGGGTGCAGCGCCACTTATGTTTGAGACTCTGATACGGCTCTAGCGGCTCATAGCCAGCATCTCGCATGATTTCCGCAGCCTGAACGGGATCACGACGTGAAGTCATGATGCAATTCTTCGCTCAATCACCTTGGGTTCCGCTAGCCATGATTAACCAAGAAAAGACATTGCATCGTGACCAATGGTATGTACACCTTGTTACACAGTTCACGACAGTGGAAAAGTTGGTCTGTGGCCATTTAGTACAGATCGAAGAAGTTCGCGACGGCCGCCTCAAGCCCAGCCACCCAGCTTTCAATCCAGGAGACCACGTGGGCCGTGGAAACGCCACCTTCAAAGACTCGCAACATCGAGATTTCAATCACCCAAACCAAGTCAGGGTCGAATCCCGGCTTGCAGGCAGCGACAACCAGCGAACGGCCACAGTTGAAATCGTTCACCGAATCGATGGGATCGGCAGCAACCGCCAAATCCGCCGAGAATCGAATCGCGGTCGCCGAAGGAACAGGCATCAACTCCACTTTCCAAACCATCCCGTCGCTGGCGCTTTCGATTAACGACGGGCTAAGGGTGCGAGCGCGAAAGCCCAAGTCATGTAGTAGCTGGCAAACAGTTGATTGCGAGGTGCAAGTGATCACAGTCGGAGCCACAGCGGTCATCTCGGGAATTTCGGAACACGTTTCGGAACATCCAACGCCACCCGGCACGTTCCACTGGCTTCCACGTGGGTCGTGAAATCAGCATCAAATATGGAAAACGCGAGATCTTCGCGCAATTGAGCGATGTCTCCGACTACAGGAAACGCATTACGAGTGCGTTGCTCTACCACTGAGCCACTCGGGCGCGACTCATCACGCTACCGCTTGGTTTAGGCCTCGATCATTGAGCGTCGGCCTGCGATCATGTGCAGAGACGGACACTTGGCGAACAACGAGTGCAACAGCAAGGATTCGTTCACGTTGAGGGGCAGGGCACTGATTGCATCGTGGATGTGCCTCACCGCCTGGGCGTAGATGGTGGGGTCAACACCATCCTGCAGGCTCGTCACCACCTTGTGATACTCGGCAGCCATGAGCGAAAGCCCTTCGCGTAACTCGTCGGTTTTGAACTTTCGCAGTTGTCGCTTGTGTACTTCTGCCAGGGCTCGCCGACCGCTGCCACGCTCACCGACGAGCTTCACTCGAGATTCGAGAGCTTCGAGGTCGGCTTCGTGTTTGGCGAGCAGGGGCTCTGCTGCCCGTTCGATGAGAGTGCTGACGCTCTCGACCGCCTTCACCACTGCGGCTCCGCTGCCATCGAGTTGATAGGGGACCTCCGCAAATGCGGCTTGGCGTTGGGCGAGTGCGGTATCGGTCACCAATATGCGAGCGCGATCCAAGCTGCCGGCTGCTGAGCGTGCGGCGCGTTGTGCGGTGTCCCAGTCGACGCCTTCGTCCGTGAGTTGCTGGGCAATATGTGCGGTGTCGAGTGCAGGAAAGTGCACGGTGACACAGCGCGACGTGATGGTGTCGAGCGTCGGCAAGAGCTGCTCGGCAAGCAAGATGAACACGAGTTGGTCGTTCGGCTCCTCGAAGGTTTTCAACAGGCGCGCTGCTGCTGTGTCGCGCATGAGGTGTACTTCGTGCACGATGACGACACGAAGATCGGCCTCCGTCGGAGTCAGCACCGACTGCTGCACGATTGCTTGTGCTTCGTCACTATCAACTGCTGCACCTTCGCGAACGATCTCGGTGACATCCACGAAGGCACCCCGCATGATGAGGTCGGCCACGCGTGAGGTGGCGTCGTCGCTGCCGGTGACGAGTCGTGATGCAAAAGCTCGAGCCGCTGCTTCCTTCCCCGCTCCCTCAGGACCCACGAAGAGGTATGCGTGCGTAGGGCGTTCGGCCAGAAGCCGCAAACGAGTGAGAGCCGTGTCTTGTCCGACGACTTTGTCCCAAACGCTGGTCATAAGCCGAGTCGATCGCACACTGCACGGCGAATGATGAGCTCAAGTTCGTCCTTGGGTGGGGTTGCGTCAATCACTAGCCAACGATCGGGCTCGCGTTGGGCGAGTTCGTCGAAGCCGTTCATCACACGACGAAAGAACGCATCGTCTTCGCGTTCGAAACGGTCGGTGTCGCGCTTCTGCAATCGAGCACGAACGGCTGCAAGATCCACGCGGAGATACACCACCAGATCAGGCCAACGCGAGTTGATGGCAAAGTCGTTGAATTGTCGTAGTTGGGCTAGGTCGAGCTGTCGTCCGTAGCCCTGATACGCCAGTGACGAGTAGACGCTGCGATCACTGACGACATGACGACCGGACTCCAGCGTCGGCACCACCAACTCGTGGAGATGTTGAGCGCGGTCTGCGGACATCAATAGCGCCTCGGCACGAGGAGAAAGGTGGGTATTGGCCGTGTTGGCCATGATCTCACGAAGAGTGGTGCCGATTACCGTGCCACCTGGCTCGCGCGTGACGAGGGCATCGAGATGGGTGGCGAGGCGTTTGACGTGCGTGGACTTTCCGCAGCCCTCGACACCTTCGAATGCGATGTATCGACCAAGCATCGACCTCACGCTAGGGCGTGGGTGCGCAGCGACTATTCCTTCTTCTTCGGCTTCTTTGCCGCCGGCTTCTTCTTCGAAGTGGTGGCCTTTCGTGTCCCTTTCACATCATCGGATGTGGTGTCGTCGTCTTTCGGGGCGGCGGGTTTGGCCTTGGCACGAGGCTTGGCTTTGGTCTTGGGTTGTGGTGGATTTGCGCGTCGCGCAGCCAGCAATTCGAATGCGCGCTCCGGGCTCATATGTTCGAGGCGATCACCGCGAGTGAGGCTGGCGTTGGTTTCACCGTCCGTGATGTACGTGCCGAACTTTCCATCCTTGGCAACGACCGGACGTGCCGAGATCGGATCGTTTCCGAACTCACGCAGCGGTGGTTTCGCCGGGCCACGACGACCGAACTTGCGCGGTTCGGCCAACAACGCCAGAGCCTGCTCAATGGTGATGGTGAAGATCTCGTCATGCGAGGCCAGCGTCCGACTGTCTTTGGCCTTGGTGATGTATGGACCGTAACGACCGCTTTGTGCGGTGATTTCCACTCCGTCGCTTGGATCTGTTCCGATGACTCGGGGCAAGGAAAGCAGCTTCGTGGCAACCTCCATCGTTACTTCTGCTGGTTTCATTTCCGGAAATAGCGACGCCGTCTTTGGTAATGGTGCATCCTTGTCGTCGCTGCGATCCCCAAGCTGGATGTATGGCCCGTAACGTCCCGACTTCACGTACACCGGAAGGTTGTCCAACATGCCAATCGGCTCATCGTTGCTTGGCGCATTGAGAAGTTCTACTGCCTTGGTGACGGTGAGGTCTTCCGGTGTCAAATCTTCGGGTACACCTGCGGTACGTTCACCGGAGCGAACGTAGGGGCCGTACTTGCCGGGACGAACTTCGATCAATTCTCCGGTATCCGGATGACGACCCACGATGAAGCCATTGATCTCACGTGCGTCGATCGAGTCTTTTGCCGCCTCGGTCACCGGGAAAATGCCGGGCAGCTCTTTACCGTTACCGAAGTAGAACTCACGCAACCACTTGCCCCGGTCGCGCTCACCACGGGCAATTTCGTCAAGTTCTTCCTCGACGATCGCGGTGAACCTGTCGTCGACGATGCTGGCGAAGTGTTGGGTGAGTAGTCGAACCACTGCGAATGCAGTCCAGCTGGGTACGAGTGCTTGACCCTTCTTCCATACGTACCCACGATCGACGATGACCTTCAAGATGTTTGCGTACGTCGACGGGCGTCCGATACCGAGCTCTTCGAGCTTCTTCACCAGGGTTGGTTCGGTGTAGCGCGCCGGTGGAGTCGTGGAGTGACCAACTGCGGTGAGTTCGGCGACCGACACCTTGTCGCCCACCTTCAGTGCAGGCAGGATTGCTTCGGCGTCGTCATCACTCTTGTCTTCGTCGAGCTCCTCGTAAACGGCGCGGTAACCGGCGAACGTGATGGTGGTGCCACTGGCACTGAATTCGCAATCGGCGGGTTCGGTGGTTCGTGCCTGTGCGCTGAGGCGCAGCATCAGCGTGGTGCCCTGGGCATCGCCCATCTGCGATCCAAGCGTTCGCTGCCAGATGAGTCGGTAAACGTTCATCTCCGTGGCGTTCAATTCTCCGCGCAGTGTTTCGGGCGATCGCAACGGCAAGGTTGGCCGGATGGCTTCGTGGGCCTCCTGGGCATTCTTCACCTTGGACTTGTAGGTGCGCGGCTCGTCGGGGACGAACTGTTTGCCGTAGGTGGAGGTGATTTCGGCTCGGATGGCGGCCGTGGCTTCGTCACTCAGCCCCACGTTGTCGGTGCGCATATAAGTAATGAATCCGGATTCGTAGAGTCCTTGGGCGATGCGCATCACTTCACCGGCGCTGAGGCGCAGTTTGTTGCCCGCCTCCTGTTGCAGGGAACTGGTAATGAATGGAGCCTTTGGCGACTTGCGATAGGGCTTTTCGTCGATGGAGCGAACGTTCAGATCGCTGCCGGTGAGTGCCGCCGTGAGCTCATCGGCGCGGTCCTTGGTGATGACGGAAACACCGTCCTTGGCAACGCCCTTGCTGTCGAAGTCACGACCGGAAGCCACACGCATTCCGTTGAGCGTGGAAAGCACGGCCTTGAACGAGGGTGCGGTTGCGGTAACGGCAGCCAAGTCCCAGTAGTCGGCAACGACGTAGTCCATTCGTTCTTGTTCACGCTCCACCACCAACCGAATCGCCGGGCTCTGCACTCGGCCCGCGGAAAGTCCGCGGTTCACCTTGCGCCACAACACGGGTGAGAGCGTGTAACCAAAGAGTCGATCCAGTACACGACGCGCTTCGGCGGCATCCACGAGTTCCTGATCGATGGCGCGGGTATTGCGCACGGCTTCGTCGATTGCACTGCGGGTGATCTCGTGGAACACCATCCGCTTGACCGGCACCTTGGGCTTGAGATATTCCACGAGGTGATAGGAGATCGCCTCACCTTCCCGATCTTCGTCGGTTGCGAGGTACAACTCCGTGGCGTTCTTCAGTGCCGCCTTGAGTTCACGAATGACCTTCGAGCCTCGCTCGGTGACTTCGTAGTTGGGACGGAAATCGTTTTCTACATCGACCTGAAGACCAGATTTTGGAAGGTCGGCAATGTGTCCGACCGATGCATGTACGTCGAAGTCCTTCCCGAGCAACTTGCCAATGGTTTTTGCCTTGGCAGGCGATTCAACGATGACGAGTGGTCGTGACATGCAGCAGTATTCCGTTGTAAGACATTGAAGTCGGGCAGTCAAGCACCTGAAAGCGAAAATTCCAACTGAGTAGCGTGAAAGTCATAGTGCGCAACGCTTTGAGCGATCTTGGGTGGAACAAAACTTTCGAGCGTGCGATGCACGATTCGATGGTCACCAGTGACGACCAACTCATTGGACGCGTGAACCGCATCGATAGAGGATGGAGCACGTTTCTCTGTGTGCACGAATCCTCGGCGATGGAAAATCCCCCCTTTCGCGAGTTACGAGTGCGAAACATCGGAGCCGATGTGGCCGTTGGAGACTGGATCGTCGTAACCCCGGACTGTGAGCGAATCGTTGGTGTCGTACCACGGCAATCGCAATTGGTACGTCGGGCCTCGGCCGAGGGAATGCGTTTTGAGTCCCAAACCATCGCAGCAAACATCGATGTGGTGTTCCTCGCCCACGGTTTGGATACACCACCCAACCAACGACGTTTGGAGCGCGAGTTGGTGCTCGCGTTCGATTCTGGTGCGCGCCCCGTGGTGGTACTTACCAAGAGCGACAGCGTGAACGAGACAGAGAGCGCCGAAGCACTTGGTGCAATGACCGCCACCTCGCTCGGCGTACCGGTGCATGTGGTCAGCAGTATCACCGGTACTGGTCTTGATGTCTTGCGCTCGTACACACGTGGTGGCGCAACCATCGCAGTGTTGGGTGCGAGCGGAGTGGGAAAGTCCACATTGGTGAACGCTCTCACCGGAAGCGATTCGCAGGAAACGGGAGGTATCCGCCTGACGGACAAGCGCGGTCGTCACACCACCACCGCAGTGGATCTCGTACCACTTCCAGATGGGGGATGGTTGATCGACACTCCAGGGGTTCGAGCAGTGGGATTGTGGACGAGCGGACACGGTATTGAGCGGGCCTTCGCCGACATCTTCGAGTTGGCTGGGCAGTGCAAGTTCCGCGACTGCAAACATCACAACGAACCCAGCTGCGCAGTGAAGGCGGCAATCGCTGCGGGAACGCTGGACGGCGCCCGATTGGAAAGTATGACCCGCTTGGTGGAAGAAGAAGCAGCACTCGAACGCGAACAGCATCGCGATACGCGTCGCAGATAGCTCTAGAGAGTTCCGGCTTTCAACATTGCCAGCACCTCGGTGGCTCGTTGCCGAAGTTCGGCGCCATCTTTGAGCTTTTGTGCTGCCCGAACCTGGGTGGACATCCGTGGATTCTTCACGAATCGCTCCGCATGGCGTAGGAGGAAGTCCCAATACAACGTGGTGAACGGACATGCATCATCTCCGACTCGTTTGGTGCGGTCGAATGCACATCCTTTGCAGTAGTCGCTCATGCGATCGATGTAGGCACCACCAGCGGCGTACGGCTTTGACGCCATCATCCCTCCGTCGGCATGCAACGACATGCCAATCACGTTCGGCACCATCACCCATTCGGCGGCGTCAACGAACGAGTCCCACATCCATCGCGTGAACTGTTGTGGCTGCACTCCGGCAATCAACGCCAAGTTGCCCAACACCATGAGTCGGGGAATGTGATGCACCCAACCCCGCTCGCGTACATCATCCAGAATTCCCGAGACACAGCGCATCTTCGTTGGGGTTCCAGTGAAGACTGGAGGTAGATCAAGCTGCGCGTCGAGACGATTCAGTTCCGAATAGTCGGGCATGTGTCGCCAGTAGAAGTTCCATACGTACTCTCGCCATCCAATGATCTGACGAATGAATCCTTCGGCAGAATTGATGGGAACGCGACCTGCGCGAAACTCCGCTTCCACCCGATCGCAGACCTCACCGGGAAGCAGCAGTCCGAGATTCAGATAGGGCGAGAGCACCGAGTGCGCAAGATGCCAATTGTTGGCCAGCATCGCGTCTTCGTGTGGGCCGAACATCGGGAGCACGCGGGTAACGAAGAACTCGAGGCGCTGCAATGCTTCGGCTCGTGTGGTGGCCCATACATCCACTGGGACCGGCCATCGATCGTGGCCATCCTTCGGTGGTCGTTCACGATTGAGCTCGTCGTAATTCCACTCGCCACCTGCGGGCTGATCGCCATCCATGAGATAACCGAGTCGTTTGCGCTGCCAACGGTAGAAGTCCTCCATCTTGAAGCTCTTTCGTGTTCCTGCCCATGTAGCAAAGTCGTTCGGATGACACAAGAACTGGTTGCTCATCACGATGTCGCACCCGAGTTCCGCTACCAAGCGGCGAGCCGTAACGGAGTTGGGCTCGGTCACGACGATTCGTTCGGGTCGGTGTTCCGCACGATGCGCTGCAACACCTTCGCGCATGGATGCCGCATGACGATGATCGACGTCGAACCCGTATTCACGCAACTCCTGAGCAAACGCTTCGATTGCGCGCGTGTACAACGCGAGGCGCGCAGGGTGCCATGGTCGGGCTGCAAGCTTGTCGGCAGCCGTGATGAGCAGAACACGGTGAGTTTGTGGGGTTGCCGTTGCGAGTGCACCTATATTGCGATTGAGCTGATCGCCAAACACCCATACCGTGATGCGTGGCGTCATTGCGCCGACGCTACTTGTCGGTGATGTCGTACTCCGTCACGAAGCTGGCCCAACCTTCTATGCGGCGCACTCCACCCAACCAGTGCAGCGAAGTCGTCATCGGTGAGGTTCGTGGCTCCATACTGACGTGGACCGTCAGCATGTCTCCGTTTACGGTCAGTTGCCACTGCGTGTCGGATCTGCCTGCGTGGGCAATGATCATCGTCACGCTCTCGCGTGCCTCGTCGATGTTCGAAGCCTGACTGGCCCTGCGAGCTGCATCGCGGGCCAGCATGTCGACATGAAGTTGGTCGCGTGCAATCGCCACCACATCGAGGAGTGCAACCATCAAGAGCACGAAGAGAGGGAGGAGGAGCGCGAACTCCACCGTTGCCTGCCCGCGATCAAGCGTCGTGATCCGACCTGAACGTAAGCGATGCGACGTGAGTCGGCTCACTCCTCGATGGTTTCGGATCGGCTGAGCACGTTGGACAGCACGTTGTCGAAGAGCTCGCCGATTCTGCCTGCTCCACCACCGTCGGTGGCCCACGCCACCACGAGCAGTGCAATCACAGCTGCACCAATGAGCACGAGTGCGTACTCGGTGGTGGCCTGACCGGGATCGGTGCGGATGGTGCTCCCCTTGATGGATGGGTGGCGAGAGCGTGTGCGAAACATCATTCCTCCTGGTGTCATGTCTGCGGGTCGATATGGACCGATGAGAATTGCGAGACCAAGAGTGGAACTACGGCCAAGATCACATAGGCCGGCAGAATGCACCCAACGAGCGGCAACGTCAAACGAACGGGAAGGGCTCGGATTCGCGCATCTGCTTCGCTTCGCCGTTGAGTGTGTGCGTCGGTAGCGAGACGTTCGAAGAGTTGCCGAGGTGGGAGACCGTCTCGCTCCGTGTCAATGAGCCCGTCGATGAGTGCTTGGGCGCGCAAGCCGAACGAGTGTCGGTGTTCGGTGAGTGCATCCACGAATCGGCTGCCGGTGTGCACGTCGTCAACGACTCGACGCGAAATGTGGCCGAACTCACCCGGCGCATTGTCGGCAGCGGTGAGAAATGCGAGTGCCGGAGGCTTTCCAGATCGGAGGTGGACGGAAACAACGTCGATGAAGTCGGGGATGTCGGAGTCCACTCGGCACGCCTGATTGACCATCCGACGTACCCACCGACGTCCAACCCCCTGCAATGCACCCCCCAGACACAGACAAATCAGTCCAGGCGGAGAAATCAGGAACGCTCTCGCCGATGGATGACGTACGAACAGCCACAGCACCAGAAGCAGGGGCACCCAGGTGAGTACTGCAATGGATGCTTTGGTGTGGGCAACTGCAGTCCGTGATTCAGCTGCGATGGCGGCGGTGGCTCGTAGTGCTCTCGCTGCCGTCTCCACGGCGTGTACCGCGTCGCCACCCTCGGCGGCGATAACGATGGAGCGAAGTGCGAAGGACTCCGGTTCGTTCCGTGCGCATTGCGTGAGGTCGGTGAGTGTGCGACCGTCCTCACAGGTGATCGCAAGCCATTTCCACTCATCGAGCTGATATCGATCAATCGCGCGAAGAATGGCAGCGTGAAGAGAGGCACCCAACCGAATCTCTCGACCGATGGCATCGAGAACGTCGGCGTATCGTTCGCCTTCGGATGTCCGAGTAGAGGCCCTGCGTAACCGCCAGCGTTCGCGGACTGGTGGGCGATGCTTGGACGCCAACCGACCACGGGTAACCAATCGGAACAATGTCGGTTCAACCACGTATCGGGCAAACACCAACGACGTCACCGTCCATACCCCGGTACCAACGAAGAGGTACATCACGGGTACACGGCCCACGACGGCGTCACGAACGTCCACGCGAGAGGCGTGCGACCGATGCGCCATGAGTCCAGATGGTTTTGGTGCCTAGGACGTCGGGCCGCATCGATACCTCGGTAATCGTGGCCACTCGACGATGACCATTCGGTGATCGCTCGACGTGAACGATGACATCCACTGCAGCCTGTAGATGCTCGCGAACTGCTGCAAGTGGCCACTGCGGAGCTGCTTGGAGCACCATCGACTCGATCCGTCGTAGTGCATCGTCCGGAGAGTTGGCGTGGCACGTGGCAAGCGAACCGTGGTGTCCGGTGTTCATCGCCGTCAGCATGTCGAGTGCCTCGTTTCCCCGCACCTCGCCGAGCACGAATCTGTCGGGTCGCATTCGCAATGCACTGCGGAGCAGTGTGGAGAGACCTACTTCAAGCGACCCGTCGTAGGTTGCCGGACGCGCTTCGAATCGCAACACGTGCTCGGTCTGCAGCCGCAACTCCGCGATGTCCTCCACGGTGATGAGACGCTCCCCTTGAGTGACGCAACCGCACAGGGCATTGAGCAGCGTGGTTTTTCCACTCGATGCGGCACCGGCCACCACCACGTTGCATCGTTGCAACACGATGTCGCGCAACAAGGAGACCACTTCGTCGCCGCCGAACGCCGACAAAGGAAGATCGCGAACATGGAACCGGCGGATGCTCAGGCAGGGACCATCCACGGCGACGGGTGGAATCACGATGCATACTCGGGAACCATCCGCAAGTCGGGCATCAACCACTGGAGACGCCTGATCGACCCGTCGTCCGATCGGTAGCAAGATACGTTCGATGATGCGGGAGAGTTCTCCGTGCGCAAGGACACCGACGTGTTCAACACCACCCTCGCGCTCGATCCAAATCTCTCGACCGGCATTCACCATGATCTCGCGGACGAGTGGGTCGGCGAACCAGCGTGATAGTGCCGACGTGCGGGACCAGTCGCTGGAAAGCGCCACCACGTTGCTCACAGCAATACCCGGAGTTCTTCGGCCAGCTGTTTTGGAAGGCGGGTTGCAAGCAGACCGGCATCCACGCTTCGGGCCACGCCATCGGCAACCGTGATTTCCGCAATGACCGGTGATCCCACCACCGACTGCACATCACGGGCGGTGAGTGCTCGACCAGGCTCACTCATCAACACCACGCCGCGTGGTCGGGAGTGGAGTCGGGCCGCACGACGCAGTGCGAGATAGCAGGGTCGGACCACCAGCCAGTCGGCGTGTGTTGCAGCCTGCATTGACGAAGGTGGTCGTAGCAATCCGAAATCGATCACCACCGGGTGGCCGTGCGTGGTGGCCAGCAAATCCTCCAGAGCGCGCTCATCGAAAGAAGTTGCCGAACCAGCAGGAATGACGTGGAGCCGAGAGGTGGCTGACACGCGCATCGTGAACAGCTCGTGCGCGTCGCGGTCTGGACTTGACAACCAGTCGCGTATGCCACGTCCTGCTGGTTCGGCCATGCCGAGCACCGAGGGCACATCACCGCAGAGGTCGATGATGGACGCCTCGCCGTGTTGCTCGGCAAGGGAGAGAGCGAGCGCAGAAGCAAATACGGTCGTGCCACTTCCGCCCTTGACCGACCAACATGCGTACATTTCGCCCGTCCCTCCGGGTGGCATTCACCACCCGACAAGGTGTGTGCCGCGGCGGACGAGAAGTGGAAAAAAATCTAGGACAAGGTCGACAAGTCGACTGCTAGCGCTGAGGCGAGACGAGCATTGTTTTCTGCCAGTGCCAAGTTGGCGCGCACGGCCTCGCCACTGGTATCGGCAGCTATTTCTGCCAGCACGATGGGAGTGACACCGGGTCCACTGACTCCACGGCTCGCAGCAGCCCGCAATGCGCGGTCAATGACGGCATCCATCATCTGGGCATCGAGTGCGTCGGCTGCCGGCACCGGAGTGCACACCAACATTCCACCACCCAGTTGCAACCGAGTGTGAGCAATTCGTGCGAGCGTTGCCACATCGTCAACACGGTGCGTGAGGGATATTCCACTCGACTGCACGGTGAATGCGGGAAACTCGCTACACGCATACCCGACCACCGGGACGCCGAGCGTTTCAAGCATCTCCACCGTGCGCGGGAGGTCCAGAAATGACTTCGCTCCCGCCGACACGGTGACAACGGAGTGTCGTGCGAGCGCGGGGAGATCGGCACTGACGTCGCCATGCAATTCCGCACCGCGGTGAACGCCACCAATTCCACCAGTTGCAAACACCCTGATGCCAACACGGGCCGCAAGCGCAAGCGATGCCGACACGGTGGTAGCGCCGAACGTCCAGCGCTCGCCGATCGCCACCGCCAAGTCGCGTTCGGCAACCTTTCGTGCTGCCCCAAGGATGCGTTCATGTTCGCTCTCAGCGATTCCCACTCGCGCGACGCCATCGAGCACTGCAGTGATTGCTGGAACTGCACCATGGGATCGAATCGCAGCAATGCAACGCTGAAGGGTTTCACCGTTGGCGGGTGATGGCAGCCCGAGATTGGAGAAGATGGTGGACTCAAGAGCCACGACCGGGCGGTGCGTGCGAAGCGCTTCTTCCACTTCAGGGGACACTTGGAGAGCGTTCATGACTCTTCCAGCGTCGCACCTGCGCGCGTCACCACGCGAGCAGCCACCGATTGGGCAGTAGCAATGCAGTCGGCCAGTGGAGTCTTGCGAGCGTGCGCCGTGAGGAAGGCCGCCGCGAACGCATCGCCAGCACCAGTGCCATCCACCACGTTGCCCACTGGCCGAACGGGGAACGATGCTTCGGAAAGACCGTCGCCAAATACCACCACCGGATTGATGCCATCTTTGACCACCACCACATGGGCGCCGTGCAGATGGTGAGTGTTCACGCCAACCGCCTGTGCCTCGGCATGCGTGCAAAACAACACATCGGGACTGACATCCGTCAGCAATCGTTGTACGGCTGGAGCGCCAAGTTGCGTTATGAGCGTGACGGAAGACAAATCCACGGACACGACGATGCCACGCGTGTGCGCTTCACGAATGAGAGTGTGAACGACGGTGGAGATCGGTTCGTGCGAGAAGGAGTACAGCGGAAGATGCAGTGTGGTGACATCGTTCAGCCACGAGGGATCACTCATCGCAAGATCGGTTGCATTCCCACGATCGGTCAGCATGGTGCGCACACCGTCGGTGGTGGCGAGTACCACGATGCTCCCGGTTCGCCCGCGTCGCTCACCTCGAACGTCGACTCCGTGTTGCGTCAGTTGGGTGATGAGTGAGTCGCCGAGGGGATCAGCGCCGACACAGCCAACGAAACGAGATTGACCGGCGAGTTTTGCAGCGAAGTATGCGACGTTGGCTGCGCTGCCGCCACGACGCCGAACGATGGTTGCCGGAGTGTCGCTGTCGGGTTGGATGTGGTCGCGCAACTGTACGACGACGTCTTCAATCAAGTCTCCAACCGCGCACAGCACGGTGCGACCGAAGTTAGACCGAGAGGAGGTCGCGAGCGCCGGTGTCGCTCGATGGATGACGCAACTTGCTCATCGCACGAGCTTCGATCTGGCGGATGCGTTCGCGAGTGAGGTTGAACGCTTCACCAACTTCTTCCAGGGTGCGCGGTTCGCCACGATCGAGACCAAAGCGCAAGGCGAGGATTTCGCGCTCGCGAGGGTCGAGTGGTGCCAACAGTCGGTTGATTTCCTCGGGAAGCATCGCGGTTGCTGCAACTTCGAATGGGGATTCCACCGAACGGTCTTCGACGACATCGCCAAGTTCGGCATCGCCGTCTTCACGAAGCGGTTCGCTGAGCGAGAGTGGCTCGTTGGCGAATCGCAGTGCCTCGGTGACCTTGTCTTCCGGCATCTCCACTTCGGCAGCAAGTTCGGCCAACGTCGCTGGGCGACCGAACTTGAGCTCAAGACGTGAGCGCGCCTTCTGCAAGCGTGCGAGGGTGTCGCCGGCGTGGACTGGGAGACGAATCGTGCGGCCGGTGTTGGCAATGCCGCGGGTGATGGCTTGACGAATCCACCACGTGGCGTAGGTGGAGAACTTGAAGCCTTTGCGCCAGTCGAACTTTTCGACGGCATGCATGAGTCCCAAGTTGCCTTCTTGGATGAGGTCGAGCAGGGGAAGACCCGAAGCCTGGTACTTCTTGGCAATCGACACCACGAGGCGAAGGTTGGACTGCACGAATTGGCGCTCGGCGCGTGTGCCGAGACGCACCACCTTGCGAAGTTCACGTTTACGAGTGGCGCTCATTCGCGCGGAGTTCTCGAGCTGCTTTTCTGCAGCCTTTCCTTCTTCGATTTCCTTGGCGAGGCGGACCTCGTCGTCTTTGGTGAGGAGTACGTATTGGCCGATGTCGGTGAGATAGAGACGTACGAGATCTTCTTCGTCTCGATCGATGCGATCTTTGGCCATTGCGTGCCCCCACGTTGTACTTGAAACCGAATATGACAATCGCGCCCTGGTGGGGGCGCGAGCGCGCTCAACGATACCGACACCCACCAAATCCACAACCTCGATTTTCGGGAATTTCAGCGAGTGTCGAAAGGGCAGCCTGGAGCGTCACAACACGATTGTCTGCTTCGCCGGAGCGTGACGAAGTTGCAGAAAACCAGGCGTGTTTTTCTTGCCGGTATTCCTTACTATGAGGGACATGTCCAACCCCGTCCTCAATGAATCCACGTTCGACAAACTTCGTGAGCGTCATGCTGGAGAAGCTGGCTGGGCCGTAGCCAGCGGCCAGCCCGCGGACACCTGGGCGCCGCCAATGACCGATGGTCCGGTCAGCAAGTACCACGGCGGCGTCATGACCGTGAGTGGAACGGCGAGTGCCAGCATGGTGCTGTTCGCGCTGCTCTTGGTTTCGGCTGCCGTCGGTTGGATCGCCGTCGCCGAACCGCAGCCCGGAGTGTTGAGCTTCCCGCCGATGGCCTTCGTCGGCGCCATTGTGGGTTTCATTGCCGTGCTCGTCACGATGTTCAAGCCGATGACCTCGCACATCCTTGGCCCGGTGTATGCCGTAGGTCAGGGTCTGTTCGTCGGAGCGCTCTCCAAGATGTTCGATTCGACCTATTCGGGCATCGTGTTGCAGGCCGTGGGTACCACCATGGCGGTGTTTGGTGTGATGTTGTTCCTGTATCGCACGCGAATTCTGCGTGTTACCGACAAGTTCCGCCGCATCGTCATCGGGGCAACCCTTGGCGTGGCGGTGTTCTACCTCGCGTCGTTCGTCTTCAGCATGTTCGGGGCAAACGTTTCGTTCCTCTCGAGCAGCAGTGGCGTTGGCATCCTGTTCAGCTTGTTCGTTGCCGGATTGGCTGCATTCAACTTGGCTCTGGACTTCGATTTCATCGAGCGTGGCGAGTCGATGGGCCTGCCGCGTCGCATGGAGTGGTTTGCAGCCCTCGGGTTGCTCGTCACCCTCGTGTGGCTGTATCTCGAAGTACTGCGTCTGCTCGCCAAACTGCGCGAACGCTAAACCTCTCTGCGTGACGCAGGGTCTTCGTCCGCACACCGACGGTCGACTGCGTTGTTGGTGGTGTGGTGACGATCCGCTGTACGTCGAGTATCACGATCGCGAGTGGGGTCGACCGGTGCATGACGACACGCGACTGTTCGAGAAAATCTGTTTGGAGGGTTTTCAGTCCGGCCTGAGTTGGCTCACGATCCTGCGCAAACGTGACAACTTTCGTCTCGCCTTCGCCAACTTCGATATCGCTCGAGTGGCTCGATTTTCCAACGACGATGTGGGGCGCCTCCTCGGTGATGCCGGAATCGTTCGACACAAAGGAAAGATCGCATCAACCATCAACAATGCGCAACGTTGTGAGGAGCTCATCGAAGAGTTCGGTTCGTTGGACAACTTCGTGTGGGGGTTCGTGACGAATGCACCGCCCTCGCCGGACGGCATCCCGACTCAGAGTGCAGAGTCGGTGCAGCTGTCGAAGGAACTCAAGCGTCGTGGCTGGAGTTTCGTTGGGCCCACCACCATGTACGCATTCCTGCAATCAGTGGGCGTGGTGAACGATCACCTCAACGATTGTTGGGTGCGTCAAGACGCTCGAGCATGAGCTCCACTTCGGCGAGTTGCGCTTCGATCTGGTCGAGGTCCACCAGTTCGCCTTGCTCGTGATCGTGCTCAACGTTGCTCATTTGCACCCAGCGTAGATGGTGGTCTCACCGCTAGCGTGACTCGTCATGCCTACACAGTTCCCACCATTCGACGGATCCGCACAGAAACAACAGAGATTCGCCGAGCCGCCCGCAATGGGTATCGACAAGAACAAGCGGTACACCGCAACGATGAGCACCTCGCTCGGTGAGATGGTGATTGCGCTCGACCCCGTTGCTGCGCCACTCACGGTGAACAATTTCGTATTCCTTGCCTTGCACCACTACTACGACGGCGTCATTTTCCACCGAATCATCAAGAACTTCGTGTGTCAGGGCGGCGACCCTGAGGGTTCGGGTCGTGGTGGCCCCGGCTACCGCTTTGGAGACGAACTTCCGAAGCCAAACCAATACAAGGTTGGTTCGTTGGCGATGGCCAATGCCGGCCCCAACACCAACGGGTCGCAGTTCTTCATCATCAGCGGACCCGATGGCTGTCGTCTCCCACCGCAGTATTCGCTGTTTGGTCAGGTGATCAAGGGTCTCGATGTGGTGGAAACGATGCAGAACGTTGCCACCGGTTCGGGCGATCGACCCAAGACCGATGTGGTCATCAATTCGGTAACCATCACCGTCGCGGAGTAGTCAGTGGCATTCACCAGCGATGGTGAGTTGTCGATTCGCGAAGCCCGCCACATTGCGCTGACTGCCCAGGGTTTCGCAAAGCAGCACCGTGGCACGGACGGCGCTCGACTTCGTTCGGTGCTGTCACACATCGGTCTGCTGCAGATCGACTCCGTCAACGTCCTGGTGCGGAGTCAGGAGCTGCCACTTTTCGCACGACTCGGTGCGCACGATCGGGCAGTGGTGCCCAACGCCGTCGAGCGCGGCAAGATGTTCGAGTACTGGGTGCATGAGGCATCGTTGGCGCCGGTGGAACTTCATCCGTACATGCGATGGAAGATGGCACGACCCCATCCGTGGTTCGGAGATTTCTATTCACGCAACAAGGCACTGACCGAACGTTTGTATCGTCGCATTCGCGACGAGGGTCCGCTGAAGGCAGCAGACGTTTCGCTGCGGGTTGGCAAGAAGGGCACCTGGTGGGATTGGGACGATGCAAAACGCGCACTTGAGTACCTCTTCTATGCAGGTCGTGTCACCACGCGTCGTCGCGATCGTGACTTCGCTCGTGTGTACGACCTCACCGAGAACGTGATTCCTACCAGCATCCTGAACGTTCGAACGCCGGACGAGGTGGATGCACGTCGTGAATTGTTGCGACGAGCCGCCGCACACTTGGGTGTTGCAACCTTCAGCGACCTTGCCGACTATCACCGCCAAAAGCCACGTGAAGCGAAGTCCGCGCTGCAGTCGCTGGTGGAAGACGGTACGTTGCGCACGGTGAAGGTCGAAGGCTGGAATGAACCTGCGTATCTGCCAAAGGGTGTCCGTTCAGTAGACAAGGTTGTCGCATGCGCGTTGTTGTCGCCGTTCGATTCCTTGGTATGGAATCGCGAGCGAAACGAGCGGCTGTTCAACTTTCATTATCGAATCGAGATCTACACACCAAAACCCAAGCGGAAGTTCGGCTACTACGTGCTCCCCATATTGTGTGGCGACACGTTGGTGGGCCGACTCGACATGAAGTCCGATCGCGCCACAGGAACACTTCGAGTCGAGGCTGCATTCGTGGAGCCGGGAACCAATGCGAACATCGTTGCGGGTCGGGTTGGCAAAGCGGTGCGCAGTATGGCCACGTGGTTATCGCTTGAACATGTTGCAGTGGGAAACCGTGGCAACTTTGCGACGGCACTCGGCAAAGCAGTGGGTGTTCACAGCTCCCGTAGGTAGCGGAGAGTGCGGGCGATGACGCATCCGCATAGCGTGAGGGGCGTGACACCGCTCATCGCAGTAGCCGGACGAACCGGTGCACCAAGCAAGGTGTCACGAGACGAAGTGGCATTCGCTGGTAAGCGATATCTGCACTCGTTGTTGCGGGCAGGTGGAGAGCCGGTGGTTGTCGCACCCCAGACGTTCCAAGGCGATGGTGCGGCCGAACTCATGCAACGTTTCGATGCTCTCGTGCTGATGGGTGGCCCCGACGTGGACCCATCGCGTTATGGACAGACTGCGTCAACACATGTATATGGAGTGTCACCCCAACACGATGAGTTCGAATCAGCGCTGCTGCATGGCGCCATGGCCAATGGCTTGCCCGTGCTGGCGGTGTGTCGTGGGATGCAGCTTGCAAACGTGGTCCTGGGCGGCACACTCGTACAACACTTGGCGGATTTGCCGAACGCGGCATCGTTGGTGGCACATGCTCCGGGTGAATTTCCCGTTGGTGCGGAGTTCGTCGTCCACGAGATCACACTCGCCAACGACAGTTGGTTGGCGCGAGCCACCGGCGCCCACTCGGTGCAGGGAGCCTCGTTTCATCACCAAGGAATCGACCGATTGGCGCCGGGATTTCGGGCCGTTGGTTACGCGCCAGATGGTCTACTCGAAGCGATCGAGCACGAAGAGCATCGCATCGTTGGAGTGCAGTGGCATCCGGAGGATACGTCCGCCGAAGATGCCGCACAGCAGGGCATTTACGACGCGTTCGTCAAGCAGGTACGCGGACGTTAGGTAGCCGCGACCTTTGTGGTGATGTTCACTGCGTTGGTCGTGGAGGCATCGCCCATCGCACCGCCCGGGTGATGGCATCACCGAGTGGTCGCAGCGCGAAGCGCTCAGTTACCGGCAGATATGGCACACCCAAATGCGGACGAGACCAGCGGGGAAGGGTGGAGAGCGTCGCGGCCACCAACAACGAGTAGGCGGCTCTGGCGACGGGTGGTAACGGTGGATCAAAGAGGAGGTAGCGCATCGCATCGCGAGACTCCTTCGTGCCGCGAATCTCTGCTCGGTACGAGGAAATCTGGTCTCGTAGTGCACGAACTGATTCAGGGGGTGCAGGCACGCCGAGCTTGCGCGCAATGAATGCAGTGTCCTTTACGTAGCCGTCGCACCCGCTGGCGTCGAGCGGGAACTCCCCGAATCGTTGATGTGCGGTGAGGAAACTGTCGATCTCCACGATGTGCACCCAGCGCAGCAAGTGCGGATCGCGCGCCGAGTAAGGCCGGCCATCGCTCGCCACACCTACCACGCGTTCGTGAACACGGTTGATCACGTCGATCGTTCGTTGGGCTTCGTCGGCTGGACCGAATGACGTTGTCGCAAGAAAATCAGCTGTTCGTTGGAGACGCCCCCAGGGATCATTCCGATAGTCGGAGTGTTGCGCGACTCCCGCCATTGCAAGGGGATGCAACGATTGCACGAGAAGTGCGCGGAGTCCCCCGATGAACATCGCCGCATCCGCGTGGACTCGTCGAATTGGTCGGTCGTCGGCAAACCAGCGTGGGGCACTTGGATTCATCAGCTGCATCATTCGCTGCTCGCCGTTTGGTCCGGCAACGCGATCGCGTAGTGCTCGCCCCAGCGATTCGCGCACCGTATCGAGTGCGTCATTCAGCGATGGGCGGTCAAACTTCACCTCTTCATCGTGCCAGCACGCAATCCACCAAGCCTCACGATGCCCATCGGTACTCTGAACGTGTGACGGAAACTCCCTCCACCCAAAACTCCATGCCACACTGGGTTCCCCGTGCCATCGTGTTGCTCTGGCTGGGCTTTCTGGCAACGATGTTGGTGCAGGAACTCTGGGATCGCCTCTTTGGCTTCTTCCTCCTGCTGGTGATTTCGCTCTTCCTGGCGTTGGCCATCGAGCCGGGCACCAACCGGCTGGCGCGCCGTGGGATGCGTCGTGGTTCTGCGACCGGACTGATTCTCTTGGGCGTTGCCGTGGTGACGATTGGGTTTGCTGCCGTGATGGGCACGCTGGTTGCCGACCAGGCCAACGAGCTTTCCAACAATCGTGATCAATACGTCACCGACGTTGTCGAATTCCTCAATGACAACTTCGGCGCCAATCTCGACGCCGCCGAGATCATCGAATCGATCGATGACCCGAGTGGTCCGGTTCGGGAATTCTTGAACTCACAAGCCGATCGTGCAGTGCAACTCGGGGTGTCGGCATTCAGCACTTTGTTCCAAGTGTTTTCAATCCTGCTCTTCACGTTCTACCTTGCAGCCGACGGCCCACGACTTCGCCGCACCATTTGTAGTTGGCTGCGCCCACAGCGCCAACGTGTGGTGTTGGATGTATGGGAGCTTGCGGTGCAAAAGACGGGCGGCTACCTGTCGTCACGTGCGATTCTGGCCGTCGTGTCGTCACTTCTGCACTATGTGGCATTCGAAGCAATCGGCACTCCCGCACCGATTGCACTGGCGTTGTGGGTTGGTGTCGTCTCGCAGTTCTTGCCGGTGATCGGTATCTACGTTGCAGGCGCTCTACCACTGTTGCTCACCGTGATCGACTCGCCGATCAAGGGCTTGTTCGTCCTCGGGTTCATCGTGGTGTACCAACAGATCGAGAACTTCTTGATTGCACCGAAAATCACCGCACAGACCATGGAGTTGCATGCGGGAGTTGCCTTTGCTTCTGCGATCATCGGCGGAGCAGTACTTGGTCCGACCGGTGCGATTCTCGGACTCCCGGCAGCTGCAGTCATTCAGGGAATTCTCAGTTCGGTTGGGCACCGCTATGAAGTCGTTGACGACTCCAAGGATGGAGCCGAATAGTGCGACGTTCGATCGGTGCGTTCTTGTGCTGTGTGGTGGTTGTTGCCGTCACCTCTCAAGTCGGAAGTGCGTCGGTACTCGCCGCGCAAGACTCGGGGTCTGATTCGGCGACAGGCACTTCACCCGGGCAGGGCGGCGTCGATGTTTCGCCGTTGCCCTCCATTGCACCGAGCATTACGGAGACTCGTCGATTTGCGCCACGATTGCCGCGAAACACCGGGACGGGTCGGCGAGTGGTGTACAGCAATTCGTTGCAGTGGGTGTGGGTAATCGACAAGAACGAAGACATCGTGCGTTCGATGCCGGTCTCGGGACGACGCGGCGTACCCGCACCAGGAAGTTACAAAGTGACCAGCCAGTCGCTGTGGTCGTACAGTTTGGACTTCGAGGGAGTGGACTTTCGTTGGATGACACGGTTCGCACTCGGACCAGAAGGTGGCAACATCGGCTTCCATGAGATTCCACGCAAGGACGGCAAGCCCATGCAAACCGAAGCCCAGCTGGGATCATTCGCTGGTTCGGGGTGCGTACGTATGGCTACTGCCGACGTGAAATTCCTCTATCAGTGGGCCAAACCCGGCACGCCGGTGGTGGTGACGCGGTAGCCAGAGCGCCCGTGCGCCCGATGAACTTAGAACCTCGCCATCTCCTGTTTGAAGAGATCGAGCCCAAGGTTGCCCAAGTCCAGTGCGTAGGTGTGCCAAGCACGCAAATTGAATGACGCGCCGTGGCGTGCCTTGGCTTCGTCGCGCAACTGCAACCACACGCGTTCGCCCAACTTGTAGGAGATCGCCTGTGCAGGCCAACCGAGATAGCGGTCCACCTCCGAGCGGTTGAAGGCTTCGTCACTCGATGAACGAGCAGACATGAACTCGAACGCCAATTCTGGAGTCCATGCTTCGCCCGGATGCCATGGCCAGTCCGTCGGAATCTTCTTTTCACAGTGCATGCCAATATCCACCACGACGCGCGCTGCACGGAAGGCTTGCGCATACAGGTAACCGAGTCGATATTCCGGCCGCTCCAAGAAACCAAACTCATCCATCAACCGCTCGGCGTAGAGCGCCCAACCTTCGCCATGACCGCTGACGAATTCGTTGCGTTGAAATCGGGACAACTTCTCACGGTTCACCACCGCCATACCAATCTGTAGGTGATGTCCGGGGACGCCCTCGTGATACGCCGTGGTGGGTTCGCTCCACAGCGGGAAGCGGCTTCGACCGTTGGCCGGGTACCACGTGCTTCCTGGTCGCTTGAGATCTTCGCTGGGCGGCATGTAGTACTGAGCTGCAGCACCACCGGGAGGACTGATCTTTGCGTCGATCCTTTGAATCGACTCTGGGATTGCGAAGTGTCCGTTGGTGATGAGGAAGTCCATGGCCTGGTCCATCAAGTCCTGCAACCATCGGCGGAGGTTGTCTTCACCTTCGATGGAGTGCTCCGGTGATGTGTCGAGGAAGTTACGCACCTCATCAAGCGATGCCCCGGGTCGAATCTGTGCTGCGCACTTCTGAAGTTCGGCATCGAGGCGTCGGACTTCCTCCAAGCCCCATACGTATGCATCGTCGGCATCAACATGCATCCCCATGTAGCGCTGACGAGCAAGTGCATGGCGTTCCTCACCAACCCCGTTGCGTGGATCAGCGACCGGTGCATACTCCTTGCGCAAGAACTCAGCAGTGGTCAAGAGTGCCGCTGACGCTTGGCTTGCCGCAGCACGCAATGCTTCAACCGGTGCCCCCGACACGGTGGTTGCCTGTTCGGCGAGCGCCGGGAAGAATCCCGAAGTCTCGTCATTGCCGGCCCAACCTTCGAGCATCTCGGCAACTGCCAAGACTTGTCGACGTGGTGCCACGACGTTGCGTTGCATGCCGAGGCGCCACGACTCGCGCATCCCGGCAAACGCCTGTGGGACGTTCGACATTCGTTCTGCAATCACCTTCCACTGCTCGGCCGTTTCGGTCGGCATGAGGTCGAATACCGCACGGGCATAATCAACGTGGCCCGCCAGCACACGAATGGTGCGGAGATGTTCACCTGCGGCAAACTCACGCTCGGCCATCTCGAGCGAGTTGCGCAACACGCCGGCTGCAAGTCGATCGGTGGTGTTCGTTTGGTCGAGCGAATTGAGTTTGGCCAGTGTTTGCCGGTTGAGCGCCTCTTGTGCCTCGTGCCCGGCGGGACTGAAGTCGGTCATCAAGTGGTCGCGACCGGGAATACCGAGGCTGGTGGCAAATCCAGGATCAAGTTCGGCGAGTCGCTGGATGTACTGATCGGAGAGTGCGAATACTGGTGAATCCATGAAGATCACACTAAACGCCGGGGAATGTGTTCGTCGCAAAACTCTGCTGTGCGTGAGGCAAGAAGCGTCTTGATGTGCGAGGCTCGGAGTGTGGGAAGCTCGCCACAGCGCAGACGAGTACTGGTGACGGGTGCATCGTCGGGGATCGGAACCGCGTTTGCGGAGTGGTATGCCGACCGTGGGAGTGAGGTCGTCCTCGTGGCACGCGATGCTGCGGCCCTCAGCGATGTGGCGGAGAACGTTCGTCGTCGCGGTGGCACCGCGCAGGTGATCGTTGCCGACCTCTCGCACAAGGAAGGAGTCGATGCGGTGAGTGCGGCATGCGGTGCACTCGATGTGTTGGTGTGCAATGCCGGAGTCACGCATGCAGCTGCGATTGGAACATCGAACCGCGACCAACTCGATTCACTTGCTTATCTGATGTCGACGGGAATCGTTCGACTGTGTGAGGCGGTGGTACCGGACATGGTGAAGCGAGGAAGTGGAGACGTCATCATCGTGTCGAGCATCGCCGCGTTCACACCCATGCGCAAGGCGGGGGCGTACGCAGCGACAAAAGCCCACTCCACCGCGTATGCGCGAAGTTTGTCGTTGGAGGTGCGCGACAAAGGCGTCCGGGTCGTCGCAGTGTGCCCCGGCTATGTGCGCACGGACCTGCATCGTCGTGCCGGGTTGGAGCACCTCACGCGCAAGGTGCCGAATTGGATGTGGCTCTCGACGGCGGATGTGGTGCGAGCCACCGATCGGTCGTTGCGACGCGGTCGTGTGGTGGTCGTGCCGGGGTGGGTGTACCGCCTGACATTGCCGTTCTTGTCTTCTTCCCTTGCTCAGGCGGTGTGGCGTCGACTGACGCGTCGCACCTAGTTGGTGGACTTGTCGCGCAGGTGTTCCCCGACGTGGCCGATGACGATACGGCGCTGCTTTACGTCCATGTAGAAGTAGATGCGTGCTTCGTTGCAGCGAATGTGTGGTCCGAGCTGTACCGGTACCCCATTCCATACGATCGTGTAGTCCTGACCGAACTTGTTGATTGCGTTGTCGCTCACCGACGGCGCAAAGTTGAACTTCTCGGTGCAGTAGGTGTTGAAGAGATGCGGCTCGATATCGCCCCGACGTAGGCGAGCCGCCAAATTGTTGAGCTCGAGCAGACTTCCAAAGATTCGTTGGTTCGTAGCGGGTGGATACTGGGCTTTGCCAAGTCGAGACTCCACGTCGGGGTGGAAGTCCAACATCGTGAACGATTGCTTTGCCATCAGCACCACCTGGGCGGTGTTGTTCCATTGCTTGGCGTCATCACGAAGGGTGAGCAGGGCAGTGAGTTGATCGCGGTACCGGTCGCGATCCTCGGCCATCTTGGCGCTGAGATGCTCCGTGGTGGTGAGATTCTCGATCAGGCTGTCGTTTTCGTCCCGAACTTCGCTGAGTTGTTGTTCCAAATCCTGGTTCTTTCGTCGCAAGTCACCGACTTCGGGTGACGTGGTGTTTGCGACGACTTGTTGAATCGGAACGTTCGGCGTGGTTTGGGGTCGCGCAGTTGGCCGTGGAAGCAAGGGCAGTGCGCCGACGGCAGCAGCAATGAGTTCATCGACGAGTCGTTCGTCGTCGCGTTGTGGGTACTCCGTGGTGGTGATGCCCCGAGCGGCGCGTGGCCAAGCGACGAGCACCCAACTGGAGCTGGCCTTACGATTGCCGTAATAGTCGTTGAAACCCTGTTCGGCTTCGGCAGTCGCGAGATGGCAAACATGGGCGATTCCGGTGAGGACCCGTGCCGTGTCCGACGTGGTCATGACCCCAAGACCCTTAGTGCTGGTGCACTCCACGACGAGGGGGAGGCGTCGAGACGGCGCTTCGATCAGTGCCGCGATTGCAGCACCATCGTTGCTGCTGGTTGCACGAATCGGATTTCCGGAGACGAGTTGTTGGGCATCTCGAATACGAAACTCCTTGGTGATGTCGGCCACCAGCGACGTGAGCGCAACGGGTGGCCGTTCGCTGCGGGTTCGAGGAAGGATCAGTGGGCCAGTCGGGCGCACTTCACGACGGATGTCGATGATGACATCGCCGCGCAGATTGTTGAAGAGCGACACCAGGGTGACCTGCCGAGCATCGTCGGTTGGGTGTTGCTCGGAGACTTCCATCCGGAACACCTTCTCGGTGACGCTGCCTCGAGCAGTTACCTGGGTGGTATTGGTTCGCTTGCTCTCGGGCCATGTACGTTCCAGCCATGGCTCGATCAGGCGACCCACGGTTTCTCGAGCTGCGGTTTCGGTTGCAACGTCCTTTGGTTTGGGCAGAATCAGCGTGACGCCGTACACCGTCAGCATGGTTTATCGCTCGAGCACCAATTGAAATTCGAGTATTCCGAAGTCCTCGGTGGAGATACCCGGGATCGAAGGATTGGGTATTCCCCACTCACCGAACGTGACCGTTGTTTCTCCAGTCACCACGATGCGGCCATCGCGTACTTCACCGATGACGGAAACCGAAATTGGTTTGGTGGTCCCGCGCAGTGTCAGCTCACCCGATGCAGTGTTCGTGGTGGAGGATGCCGTTGCGTTTGCAGCAAGGGTGATGGGCGAAGTGAGGACGAACGAGGCGGTCGGATAGTTGATGACGTCCATGATTCGGCTCTCGAACTGAGCGTCACGCTTAGGTTCGTCGCTCTTGACGGTGGTCATATCCACGACGAATTGCCCGGAAGTGACCACATCGTCATCGATGATGAGAGAGCCTGTGACTGCGTTGGTGCGACCCACTGCGGTGACGTTCTGGCCGAACAGCACCTCGTCGACTCGGTAACCCACTTGAGACGCGTTCGTTACTTGCCAGGTTCCACTCGGGTCATCGAGGGAGATAGTGGGAGCGCTCGAATTCACCGTGGTGTCGCTCGTTGCAATGGTGCTGGTACTGGCTTCGTCCAGGAAACTCTCTGCCGCCGGCTCACGAATGAAGTTGATGTAGACCCATGGCCCACCAACGAGTGCCGCAGCAATCACTGCCACGAGGATTCCGGCAATTTTCAGGCGACGTGACATGGCTCGCAGGTTATCGCTGCGTATTGATGTGCTCTAGCTTCGTCGGGCGAGCAGCTGGGTGGTGGCGCTGAGACCGTTGTGATACTTGCCTTCGATGATTTCGCGCTCGACTTCACGACCTATGACTATCTCGACACGGTCGTGTGAACCAAGAGATTCGAGCAACTCCTCCAACTCCACCGTCATGTCGGGATTCTGTGGGCCTCCCACACCGCGCCCGATGTTGGCTCTTCGGTAGGCCTCGAAGATGAAGCATCCGTTGCTCACCAATGCCCGGGGAATTGCTTGGTGTACTCGATGTCGTAGATCGGGTGGCAAGTGACAAAAAATGGACACGATGCAGTCCCATGTGCCAGTGCCCAATTCGTACTGCTCGAGATCCGCGACCTGGGCATCCACGTTGACACCACGCTCGGCAGCCAAACGTCGGGCTTTGAGTACACCGACCGGGCTCAAATCAATGGTGGTGACCGTGTGGCCGAGTCCTGCCAGGAACACCCCATTGCGTCCCTCTCCATCCCCGATGCAGAGCGTGCGACCAATCGGCAGTACATCAGCTACTTCACGGAGGAAATCATTTGGTTCGGTACCGAAGGCAAAACCGTCCTCCGCGTAGCGCTCGTCCCAGCTTTGGCCACTCGACGTCGTTCGCGACATGCCAATCACGCTATTGATGTCGGACGTTGCCTGCCTTGCTGCGACACCGGAGGTCAGCCAATTACTGTTGCCGAGTGACTCTCGAGTCAATCTCTGGACTGATAGCCACAGCATGTGGAATGGCATTCATTTGGCCACAGGTATTCCGGATCTATCGCCGCCACTCTGTCGAAGGGCTCTCTGCAACTACGGTGCTGTTTGGTTTGATCAACCCCGTGTTTTGGACGGTGTTCGGGTACTCGACCGGTAGGACCCTTGCGGTGTTTGCAAACACCAATGTCGGATTCGCATTCATCTTGATTGCAATTCGGATGGCGCGCATGAAGGCGGTGAACCCCTACATCGCAATATCGATATTCGCAAGCACGGTCGCTTATTGCATCGTCATGAACTACATCTCGCCATACGTTGTGGGAGTCACCGGACTCGTGGTTTCAACCCCGATGTTCCTTCCGCAGCTCTGGAAGGCGATTCGAACTCAAGAGTTGTACGGCGTATCGGTGTGGTCGAACCTCCTCTTCTCTGTTCAATGCAGTTTCTGGGTGGTGTACGGCATCGAGGTGGAGGAGTGGCTCTATATCTACCCCAATGCGATCTTGTTGCCGTGTGGTGTCATCATTGCATGGAGGGTGGTACGTTCACGCCACTCGTTTCCAGCCGCCGCCGAAGATCGGTAACCGTAAACGTTCGATCCGAGAGTGGTCCGCTCGAGGAGAATCGACGTAGGTCCTTCAGTCCGCTTCCAGTCAGAATGACAATCGGACGAGCAGACGCGGGCAATCGCCCACTCCGAACGTCATTCGCCAATGCCGCAACTGCCAGTGCTGCCGCCGGTTCGACGAAGATCCCCTCCTTTGTGGCGAGGAAGTCCTGCATTGACCAGGCATCTTCGTCGCTTACCGAGCACCCCCAGCCCTTCGATTCGACTACGGCCGCTGCAGCGAGCTCGCCGTCGGGGGGCGTGGGAAGTTGCAATCCTGAAACCGTCGTTGAGCACGACTCGATGTGTGGTGCTCCGATTTCGTGGTCCAAGAAACGAACGATCGGGTTGCAACCCGCAGGCTGTGCGCAGATGACACGTGCAGACGATGCAGGCCCCATGCCTCGTGCCACGGCCACGAGCAGTCCACCGCCACCAGCTGGAACATAGACGTGAGTGAAATCCCCGTTGGCGCGGAGTTCCGCACCAATGGCTTCGGCCCCCAACATTCCCTCCGGGTTGTAGCGATATGCAGTGACGGAGAGTTTCAATTCGAATTCATCAGCCAATTGACCGATGGCATCCATTTCTGTGATGCCGAGCTGGGACATCGGTAGGAGAGTTGTGCCGTAGGGAATGATGGAACGAAGCTTTTCGGCGGGCGCATCAGCAGCGATGCACAAGTAACCGGGAAGTCCTGCCTTGGCCCCGTAGGCCGACATCGACGCACCACCATTGCCTGAAGAGGTGCCGATCCAGCCGCGTCGCGATCGACGAATCGCGTCGTTGATGGTTGCTGCAGCGATACGGTCCTTGTAGGAACCCGTGGGATTCATCCATTCCGCCTTGCCGAGCACCTCGGTGAGACCGAGTGATCGGGCAACGGAGGTGAGCGAAAGAAGCGGGGTGTTTCCCTCGCCGAGCGACACCATCGGCATCGTTACCGTTCGTCTTTGGCTGCGAATATCAACACGGTATCGCCGGCGAGGACCCGTGCTTCACGTCGTCGCATCATGAGGTAGCCGTCGTTCGGAGCAGCAATCCGACAAAGCAGTGCACCGTTCTGATCGATGATGTCGGCAAGGACTTGATGCTGCTCGCATCGTCCACCCGTCTCCACGTGCATCACCAGGTACCCCGTAGTTGGAGCCGTGATGCCAGCGTCGGTGTTCCCGTCGCCGATCACGTACGTGCTCGCGTTGATGGCGGGTAGCGCAGTTTCCACCATGGACAGTGACTGCAGTACTCGCTGCACCCCATCCGTGTAGCCCAACAATTCACGATGTCGCACCGATCGCCCGCCCCCACCTTCGGTGTAGATGGCAGGAATGTTCAGGTCGTAGGCAACCGAAAGGGAACGCCCAGGTGCCGGTTGTCCCGAATGTCGCCACGTGAAGTCTGCTCCGAAGAGTTGGGCGAAGTGTTGCGACTTCTTGGAGATGGTCCCACCGTCGTCCTGGAATCCGCAGAGAAACGGCATTTCATAGTTGGTGCCAGCCGAATGAAGGTCGATGAGCAGGTCCGCACCCGCGATGACTCGCTCGGTGAGTTCGTGTGCAACGATGTCGGTTGCGGTGCCATCGGGAGATCCAGGAAACACGCGAGCAAGATTCTTTCCATCAATCGGACTCTCGCGAGTAGTGGTCTCCCATGCCGCCCGGTGTGCCGGGGCAGCCACCCGAATCGTTCCCTTGATGAGCTTTGAACGCAGATGCGCGAGCAGCCATCGTGCGGCGATCACACCCTCGTACTCATCCCCATGAACACCGCCGAGGATCGCAACCGTCGGCCCGGGGGATGGTGCAGAGATCGTCTCCACCCGCGGTGAGTCAGCTGGCATCAGCGACTGCTAGGGAGTGGCAATGGCGCGCGAACGCTGTTCGCCCAGACCGTCGATTCCAAGTCGCATTTCGTCGCCGGCCGAGAGATAGCGGGGCGGACGTAAGCCGAGCCCGACTCCAGCAGGCGTGCCTGTATTGATGACATCGCCCGGTTCAAGGACCATGAACTGGCTGACGTACCAAATGAGGTGACGCACCGAAAAGATCATGTCGGAAGTGCTTTCCTTTTGCACGCGTTGGCCATTTACCTCGAGGAACATGTCGAGTTGCTGAGGATCGGGAATCTCGTCTGCAGTGACGAGCCACGGACCAAGGGGATTGAACGTGGCGCAGGATTTCCCCTTGTCCCATTGGCCACCGCGTTCGAGCTGGAACTCTCGTTCCGACACGTCGTTTGATATCGCATAGCCAGCAACACAAGCCAGTGCATCATCCGGACTCGGGAGATACGACGCCACCGAACCCATGACCACGGCAAGTTCAATCTCCCAGTCGGTCTTCTGTGACTTCCGTGGGATCCAAACGTCATCGTGAGGACCAACAATCGTGTTGGGAGCCTTCATGAAGACGATCGGCTCTTTTGGCACCTCCATGTTCGACTCAAGGGCGTGATTTCGATAATTGAGGCCGATGCACACGATTTTTTCGGGTTTGGCAATCGGTGCACCAATTCGCATTCCGGTGTCAGGAAGCGGTGCGAGCTCACCATTCTTCACCGCGGCACGAAGTCGTTCGATTCCATTGCTGGCGAAGAACTCGGAATCGAAGTCGGCGGTAACTGGTCGGGCATCGAGCACGCTCGATGAATTCGACAATTGAACGCCAGGAATTTCACTGCCGCGCTCACCCAATCGAACCAATCTCATACTTCGGCAACTACTTTCCCGGGGTTCATGAGTCCGAGTGGATCGACCGCCGTCTTGATCGAGCGCATGAGTGATACTGCGGCGTTGCCAAGCTCGCGAACGAGGTAAGGAATCTTTCCTACACCAATTCCGTGTTCACCGGTGCACGTTCCGCCCATGTCCAGAGCTCGTGAGATGAGGCGTTCGTTGAACGACTCGACTCGGTGCATCTCTTCTGCGTCGTCGGGTGTAACGACGACGATGACGTGGAAGTTGCCATCGCCGACATGGCCGATGATTGGTCCGAAGATCCCGGATGCCGCGATATCGGCATGGGTTTGGGTGATGCAATCCGCAAGTCGTGAGATTGGAACACACACATCCGTGACGAAGATTTGGGCACCTGGGCGTTGTGCACGGATCGCCCACGCCGCATCGTGACGCGCCTGCCAGAGCACCGTTCTCTCGGCTTGATCGGTGCTGAAGGTGAATCCCGTTCCGCCGTGGTCTGCGAGGATCTCACCAGCCAGCTTGGCCTCGTGTTTGACGACTTCATCGGAGCCGTGGAACTCCAGCAGAAGCATGTTCTGCTCGGAAAGTGTTGTTTTCGAGTAAGCGTTTACCGATGCCACTGCGGCGTTGTCGAGTAGCTCGATTCGCGCCACTCCGATGCCCAATTGGATGATGGCGATGACCGCCGAGACGGCTGACTGAAGATCCTCGAACTGCACCGTTGCCGCTGCGGTCGCTTCGGGAATTCCGAACAAGCGCAGCGATACCTCGGTGATGACGCCGAGGGTGCCCTCTGATCCCAGAAAAAGGTGGGTGAGGTCGTAGCCGGCAGAGGTCTTGCGTGCGCGACGTCCCGTTTCGATGACGGCACCGTTCGGGAGCACGACCTTCATCGAGAGCACCAATTCGCGCATGGCGCCGTACTTCACCGTCGTGGTACCCGATGCACCGGTAGCAGCCATCCCTCCGATGGTTGCATCAGCACCCGGATCAACCGGGAAGAACAAACCGTAGGGCACGAGTTCCTTGGCGAGTTGCTTGCGAAGCACTCCGGCTTGAACCGTGCAGTCGAGGTCGTCACTGCTGACTCGCAGGACCTTGTTCATTCGGGAAAGATCGAGCGATACTCCACCATGGATCGCGTTGACGTGACCTTCGAGAGAAGTTCCCACACCGAAAGGGATGACAGGAATGAGATGGCTCGAGCAGATTGCCAGGCAGTCGGCAACGTCCTCGGTTGATTCTGCAAATATGACGAGGTCCGGCTCGCCGGGGAGATGGAAGCTCTCGTCGTGGGAGTGTTGGGCAAGCACATCACGCCCACGAGTTGCTTGCTTGCCAAACCGCTCCTCGAGTCGGAGCAATCCTGCTTGGCGCTGTCCGTTGTCCTCGCGTGAGCCCGGATCCGAGTTGATTGTCGTGGACACGTCAGTTGAGACCGGTGGAGGGTTCAACTCTCTGCCAGTCGGCTTTCAAGAGGCTGACCGTAGTGATGAGGTGGGTACGCAACGCTTCGGCAGCAAGTTCGTGATCACGCAATGAGAGCGCGTTGACGATTGCCTTGTGCTCGTCATCCGCTGCGTCATGTCGAACCTCGAGTGAGAGCTGCTGGTAGCGCTCGGCGTGCATCCACAATTGGCGGATGATTCGTATCCGACGCTCGGAGCCACAGTTGCCGTAGATACGGAAGTGGAATTCACGATTGAGCTTCACCACGCGACTCGAGTCGTCGTCGGTGTACGCAAGAGACATTTTCTCGATGAGAGCCTGCAAGTCGTGCAGAGCCTCGTCGCTGAATGGCTTGCTCTTGGCAACCGCGTCAGCTTCCATGGCGATTCGTACGTCGTAGAGATCTTCCAGGTCGGCAAGTGAGACGGGCGTCACCCATGCGCCACGATTGTGGCGGAACAGGATGAATCCCTCGGCCTCGAGGATTCGTAGTGCCTCTCGTACCGGAATGAAGCTCGTCCCGCAGCGTTCTGCAATCTGCTTCGGCAGAATCTTGGAGTCGCGTCGATAGCGACCGGTAATGATCCCGTGGCGAAGGTGTTCGACGACATGGGCGACGGAACTGTCATTTGATCGTGGAGTTCGGGTGGAACTGCCTTTTACTGCTGAACGACTTTTCGTTGGCACGAGGCAGATGCTATACGATTCGACCATCCAAATTCCAAAGCCACAGTAAAGGTTCGGCCGTGATCACCCTGCAGAACGACCGCCTGACGGTTCGTATCAACGAGCACCTGGGGGCCGAAATAACACAAATTACTCTGGGCGCCACAGAGCTCCTTGCGTATTACGACTGGGACAGTCCCGTCGCCGCTGGAAGGAGTACAACCTATGGCAATCATCGACATGACTGGCTTTCGGAATATCGGGGTGGATGGCAGTTTCTGATACCCAATGCCGGCCCCGAGTGTGAAGTGGACGGAGTGAATCTTCCATTCCACGGGGAGTGGTCGAGGACTCACGTGGATGTGGTGGCGCAAACCGAGTCGATGGTCAGAGTCCGCGCCGGAACGCGGTTGCCCATCACCGTGACGCGTGAAGTTTCACTTCGAACGAGTCCTGATCGAGTGGAAATCGCCACGACGGTCCACAATCAGTCGACGGAATCCACATCGTTCATCTGGGGCGAGCATCCTGCATTCCGTGCGCAAGATGGTGATCTCATCGACCTACCTGCGACGAACGTTGCCGATGCATCAGGTACGTCGTTGGGAGTCTGGCCGCTTGCCAGGTCGACGCGTCTTGATGTGGTCGACGACCAATCGCCGCAGGAAAGCGTGCACTTCATCACCGACCTCGAGCATGGCTGGGCTGCGCTTCGCCGTTCGGACATCGGAGTTGCCATGGCATGGGAGGCGAGAGATTTTCCGCACGTGTGGCTGTGGCGCGAGCATGGCAGCACGGGGTTCCCGTTTTACGGGCGCGCATCGTTGGTGGCAATCGAACCAGCCTGCACATGGCCGGGAATCGGTTTGGCCGAGGCTCGCCGCCGCGGTCAAGCCATCGATCTTGCTCCGGGCGAGTCGCGCAGCACGACGATGTCCATCACACCGTTCGCGCCAACTGGTGCACCAGTGTCGAAGGTAACCATCGATGGACGAATCACACTTGGTTGATGGACGTGCTGAACCGAAAAGTTGAGCGCAAGGGTTTTCCGGTGCGGCGGAGGCGTTCCGTCGGTTGGTCGATTTTCGATGCCGATGTACTCATGCCATCGGCAGTGCTCCTACGTTCGGCTCTGGCGAACAACAGTGCCAGTTTCGCGGCCTATTGTCGCCGTCGAAGTGTTTCCTTCGCACCTCACGGCAAGACGACGATGTCCCCCGAGCTTTTTCGTCTGCAACTGGCGGATGGGGCATGGGCAATCACTGCAGCAACCACGTTTCAAGCAAAGACGATGGTTGATCACGGAGTACCCCGAGTGTTCATTGCCAACGAGGTGGTTGCACCAGGGGACATCGCGTGGTTGGCAATGGCCACTCGACGAGGTCACGAGGTGTACTGCTGTGTCGATTCCTTGGATGCTGTGAACCTTCTCCACGAAGGTCTCGACACACTGCCGGTCGGTGTGCAGGTTCCCGTGCTCATAGAACTTGGTGTGTCACACGGACGTACGGGATGTCGCAGCGTTGCTGAAGCACTTGTGGTTGCGCGGAAGGTGGCATCCTGCTCGACACTTCGCCTGGTTGGGGCTTCGGGCTTCGAAGGAATCATCTCGGCAACCGAGTCGCAATCCGCCGAGGAACGTGTCGATGACTTCTTGTCCGAATTGCGTCGGCTGGTGGACGAACTGATCCTGCAACGACTCGTCATTGATGGCAACGAAGTCGTCCTCAGCGCAGGTGGCAGCGTCTTTTTTGAGCGAGTCGTCGCAAAGCTGTACCGGGCCGATACGACGATGCCCGAACGAGTCGTGGTACGAAGTGGGTGCTACATCAGCCATGACGACGGCGTGATTCACGAGCTTTCTCCACTCGGTGCGGCACCGCGAGAACTCGGCGAAGTCTTTCAGGCTGCTCTCGAGGTATGGGGCGTGGTGTTGTCGCGTCCGGAACCCACGCGGGTGGTCGTGGGTGTGGGTAAGCGTGACGTTTCTACCGACGGATTGCTCCCCATTGCCAAGAAGCGTCGACGGCGGGGGGGCTCGGGAGTGGAAGCGTGGTCGGCAATTGGACGTGCGGTACGGGTCGATGATCAGCACACTTACCTGGATGTCGATGCTGCGGACGACGTTGCAGTCGGTGACTTAGTTGGACTTGGAATCTCGCATCCCTGCACCACGTTCGACAAATGGCGGGCACTTCCCATCGTCGACGACGAGTACCGCGTAGTCGAGGTGGCTCGAACCTTCTTCTAGTCGGTCTTCTCGTCGGTACGAACTACGCCGAGAAAGTGGCGCCTGGCTCGAACGGAAACATCGGTCGTCGTCGAAGGTCGTAGTGCAACGTTGACAGGTCGGCACTGGTGCAACCCGGTGTATTGAGTTGAATCAGTTCGGCAGCGATCGGCTCGAATGCCCCACGCGGCGAGTGCACACCCTTTGCAACGATGATCTTGACGTCGGTCGGATCGAGACCAGCGCTCGTCAACTCGGCGCGGCTGGTGTTGCCCATCGGGCGCGAGTTGAGGAGGACGTAGTGGTCGTCGTCGGTGTGCACGAGTGCGCGTTGACCGGCGTTGAAGAAGCGAAATCCTCCGTGCGTTACTCCGGTGTCCTCGAATCGCCCATCATCGACATGTTTGACGACACCAGTGATGTGCACGGGTGAACCGTGGAGCGCATCCGTCTTGGCGCCGACATGAAGGTCGACCCGGGCGCCGGTGCCGGCAGCGTGACATACCTGGGCACTTTCAGGGTCGCATAGTGAGTGAAAAAGACCTCTGATTCCCAAGCGTTGAGCTGCCGCAAGCACGTGAGTGGAGTCGGCGGGACTTCCACCCCCTACGTTGTCGCCAACGTCGAGGAGGACGATGGGTCCACGTTGTGCGGCAGCCGCTCGATTCAGCGCCGTTTCAAGATCGACTCCGTCGCCGAGGAAGTCGTTGCGCATCATCCAGGCTTCATTGGCAAGCGACTTCGCCAATTGGTCAGCGAGGGGGCGATCGTTGTCGGTGATGACGATGAACGACATTCCGAGCTCATTGACGTCCGCGTACGGGAATCCCTCGACAACGCTCACCGACAAGACTCCCGGGCGCTGCTGTATTTCGTTTGCGACACTCACAAGATGCGACATCGGCCAGTCGGATGTGCCTTGTCGGAGGATGTTGATGGCTGCCGGTATCGGAACGAAGGCCGTCGTCGGCTGAACTTCCTTTCGGGCCGCAGCCAGGGCGAGGTCGGCGACTTGACGTGCACGTGCACGTGGGTCGACGTGAGGGTTGGTGAGGTAGGCATTGATCACCGTGCTGTTGTGGACCATACGTTCGGACACATTTGCGTGCATGTCGAGTGCAACGCCGATCACTACGTCCTTGCCGACGAGTTGACGAACTCGCGCAATGATTTCCCCGTCAGCATCAGGCTGGTGCTCAGCAACTGCAGCACCGTGGAGCGCGAGCAGAACGACGTCCCATGGACCTTCACTCGCAAGTCGTTCGAGCATCCGCCCGACGAGAGCTTCGAATGCCTCCCGGGTAATCGTGCCCATGGGATTGAGATCAGCATGAAAGAGGGGTCGTACCGTCAGGTTGGGGAGTGAGCGAATCTCGAGAAAACCACCGAGGGTGGCCTGAGACTCGCCGTACATGTGAGTGAGGGCGTCCTCTTCCACTGGACCGGCCGCCATGAATCGCTCGAGCGATGCAGGTACAGGTGCAAACGTGTTGGACTCGTGATGAAAACCCGTGAGGGCAACACGAAGATGTCGAGATGACGCGTTGATGCAGGCAACTCTAGGGTGACTTCGCAAAAAATGAATGCTATAGAGTTGCCACGTCGCCAAAAAGGGGTCTCATGAAGTATCGACAGCTCGGAAGCACGGGAATCGAAGTGTCACTTCTGGGTTTTGGGATGTGGCCGATCGGCGGTACGCAACATGCAGGTGACTACGGCAAGGTCGACGATGACGCTGCCATTGCTGCGATTCATCGAGCACTCGATTTGGGAGTCACATTGTTCGACACGGCCCCTGCCTACGGCAACGGTCGCGCCGAATCGATCCTCGGGACGGCACTCGGCTCGCGACGTGAGGATGCCGTCGTCGTTACCAAGTGTGCAGTGCATTGGGACTATTCGAAGGAACAGTGGGTGACGACATCGAATCGCGAGGCGATTCTTGCTTCAGCGGAACAAAGTCTGCAACGTCTACGTACCGATTTCATCGACGTTCTCCTCATTCATGTGCCGGATCCAGATGGCTCGCCAGCCGGATCAATGGCGGCATTTCGCGAACTTGTGGACTCCGGAAAGGTCCGTGCGGTGGGAGTTTCCAACTTCACCACCGAACAACTCGACGAGTATCGCAAACACGGCAGCATTCACGTGCAACAGTCTGGCTACAACATGCTCGACCGCCGAACGGAGGCAACGATGGTCCCCTACGTGTCGGCCAACGACATGGGATTCATGACGTATGGTTCGCTGTGCCACGGTCTATTTTCTGGCACCTGGAACTCAGAGACGTCCTTCGCCAGCGGTGACTGGCGTTCAAAAGGAGATGTCTTCGGATTGCCGCTCTTCCTCGGTGAGAATCTGACCAAGAACATCGCCATGGCACAGCGTCTGAAGCAGTTTGCGGAGTCTCGATCGCGGACGCTTCCGCAGTTGGCAATCGCCTGGGTTGCGATGCACGATTTCGTGAGCACGTGTCTTGCCGGCATGATTACTCCGGCCGAAGTTGATGACAATGTCGCCGGTGTTGACTGGTCACTCTCGCCAACGGATCTTCGGGAGATCGACGCCATACTTGCTGGCGCCGCCGGTACCGATGGCGCCGATCATTATGTGGTCAAGTAGTTCAGGATCTTCGTTTCCTTCGTCGAACCTTCGAAACCTCGCGTGAACATCGTCGGCATCGAAACGATCCTTCCGGGTGACCAGTCACCGTTGCCCGAGATCGTCTTCGTCCGCGTGTACACGGATTCGGGAGTGGTCGGTCACGGCGAGACCTATTACACGCCTCGTGCAGTGAGTGAGTACATCCATGAGTTCTTGGCACCGCGACTCCTTGCTCATGGAGGGTGTTCACCGGAAGCCCTCTGGGAGCACGGCTATCGGTCAGCGGCTCGCTTTGGTGGCCGCGGGCTCGAGATGCGTGCACTCTCGGCCATTGATGTCGCCGTTTGGGATGCATGTGCACTCACAGCGAACGTGCCGTTGCATGTGATGTTGGGCGGACCAACGAAGGAGCGAGTTGCCACCTACAACACCTGTGCTGGCCCAAGTTACGGAAAGAGTTGGCGGATTGGCTCGTCGCCGGTGGCACGTGGAGTGTACGAGGACTACGAGGCATTCCTGCATAGACCAGGCGAACTTGCCGCTGAACTGGTGGAGCAAGGGTTTGCCGGTATGAAGATTTGGCCGTTCGATCGGATGGCCCGAGTGCCGGGTGCGACTTCCATCGATCCTGCTGATCTTCGTGCTGGCGTGGAGGTTTTCGAGAAGATTCGCTCCGCCGTCGGCTCGAGCATCGAGATCATGGCCGAGGGTCATGGATTGTGGTCGGTGGAAGCCGCCAAGACGATCGCCAACGCCCTGGAGGCCGTCCGCCCCGCGTGGATAGAAGACCTCATCTTGGCCGATGATCCCGCTGCGCTGCTCGAGTTGAAGCAAAGCACCACCATTCCGCTGCTCGCCAGTGAGTACCTCATTACCCGTTTCGAATACGCACCAATCATCGATCAGCAGGCAGCAGACATCATCATGATCGATCCCACGTGGTGTGGTGGCATCACCGAGTCACGTCGCATCGTGAGCCTTGCCGACGCTAAACGACTGCCAGTGACGTTCCACGATTGCACCGGACCATTCACATTGCTCGCTGGAATTCATCTTTCCTTCAGTTCGCCGAACGTGTTGTACCAGGAAGTCGTTCGCGCGTACCTTCATTCCGTATATGCAGAGTTCGTCGACGAACTCCAACCGTTGCATCACGGTGAATACCATGTGCCGACACGAGCAGGAATCGGTGCGGCACTTCAGGCCGACATCGTGAATCGTCCTGGTGTTGAGGTGCGCCTGACGGGCACGCGCTAGCGCGAAGCGTGTCGCAATACGCGACCGGGACGCTCATCGGAAATGATCCCATCATTGAGCACGACGCGACCATTGACGAGTACGTGAGAGATACCCACCGGCCCCTCGGGAGCCTTACCGAAGTCGGCACGATCGATGACCTGTTGTGGATCGAGGAGCACGAGGTCGCCGGCTAGTCCGGTGGCGATTCGACCGCGGTCGTGGATGCCGAGACGTCGTGCCGGTTCGTGGGTCATCTTACGGACGGCGTCAGCGAGCTCGAGCACGCCGCGGTCGCGAACGTAACGACCCAGCACACGCGGAAAGGTTCCGAAATTGCGGGGATGCGGACGTGCGCACGGCTGATCGAGCGAAATCGCGTTACCGTCGGATCCAACGACGGCCAGCGGGTGTCGTAAGAATGCCGAAACGTCGGCTTCGGTTCGGTAGAACAGCACCACTTGAATTTCGTTGCCGTACTCCTCGCACAGTCGAAGTGTGAGTTCGTCTGGGGCAATCCGCAACGATTGCGATACGGATTCGAGTGTTTCACCGACATAACGACCGTCAGGTGTGCTGGAGATTTGGAATCGATCCCAGAGCCAGGGAATCCCGTTGAACCAACCCTCAGTCATGTCGGAGAGCGCTCGTGCTCGCTGGTCGCCATCCACGAGACGTGCTCGCATGGCTTCGGTGCCGCCAGCCTGCAACCAAGGCGGCAAGTACTGCGTGAGTGACGATGACGACGCGTCGTACGGATACACGTCAAAGAAGATGTCGATACCCTCCTTGCGGGCATCATCAAACATCCGGAGGAGTTCGTCTCCCGTGCCCCAACGATCCGGTCGGTTGATGGCGAGATGACTGAATTCGACGGTGACACCGGTTCGGCGTCCGAGTTCGATGGTTTCGGCAACGGCAGCACGTTCATCAGGCTCGGCTGCGCGACAATGCGTTGCATACAGAGCGCTATGTTCGGCCAGCACCTCGGCAAGGGCAATTACCTCGTCGAAGTCGCCGTAGGCACTTGGAACATGGGTGAGACCAGTGCTCATTCCGAAGGCGCCCTGCTCCAACGCCGTGTGGAGGTCCGAGACCATCCGTGCAAGTTCCGATGCCGTCGCACGTCGTTGGTCGACACCAATTGCAGCAACGCGCAGCGTGCCATGCCCCGCCAGTGGCGCGACGTTGAGGGCGATTCCCTCGTCGTGGAGGGCAGCGGCATACCCATCGAGGTCGGTCCACCAAGGTCGAATCGGTGCGGTGGCGCGCGCAAGGTGATCCGCATGAAGGTCGAGGTGACGGGGTTCGATGGGAAAGGCCGAGAACGAACAGTTTCCGACCACCTCGGTGGTGACGCCTTGGCGCAGCTTGCTTTCGCCACGACCATCCTCGATCAACGTGAGATCGGAGTGGGTATGGATGTCGATGAACCCGGGACAGAGCACCTTGCCTGCACCACTGATGACGGTGCGTGCCTGCATGTCGTGTGCCGCCGGCGCGGCCTGCGTCGTGATCGCAGTGATGACCCCGTCCTTTACGGCGACGTGACCGCGAGTCGGGGCGGCACCCGTTCCGTCCACGATGGTTACATCGTTGATGACGACATCATGCATCATGCGAACGACCTTCTGGCTGCAAGATCAACCGACGGTCGGCGGCACGGAGGGACGCGTTGTTGCACATGTCGTTAGCCGTGGTGCGCGCTGCAATGTTTATAATCTTTGATGATACCCAACAGCCAGCTACGAGCAAAGAGAAATGGAAACTGCTGATGTCAGAGACACCACCAACCACTACGAATCTCATCCGTGGCTGGTCACCACTCCAAACACCAATCTCGAGCCATCTTCCCTTCTCCGCCGCCGTTGAAGCGAACGGTTTCGTTTTCGTTTCTGGTCAGGCCTCGGTGGACGATCAGGGTGTGATTGTGAGCGGGGACTTTGAACAGGAAATGAGGCGGTCGATGTCGAACGTCCAGCGAATCCTCGCTGCGGTCGGGCTCGATCTCGGCGACGTCGTACGAGTCACGAGTTACGTCCACGATCCCGCCCATTTGCCGCAGTACAACTTGCTGTATCGAGAGTACTTCTCTTCCCCGCTACCGGCACGAACGACGATTACCAGTTGTCTCTCTGTCGCACTCAAGTTCGAGATCGACGTGATCGCAGTGAGGCGACCGCAACGGTGAGTTAGCAGCAGTGCTTTTCGGTGGCGTGCATCATGCCACGGATGTAACCGAAGGCAAAGAGTCGCCCGAGCATCGTGTAACCAGGCTCGCCGTCATCCTCACCGATCATCTGGGGCACATGGTCGGGACGCATCGGCCCCGAGAAGCCCACCTCGCGATATGCGCGCATCGCCTCTGCCATGTCGGTTTGCCCGTTGTCCTGCCAGCTTTCGCGGAAGTCGTCGGCGGTACCGACCACGTCGCGATAGTGAACGTAGGCAATATGCGAACCGATTCGTCGGATCGTCGCTGGAATGTCGATACCCATCTCGGAGAACGAACCCTGACAGAACGCAATCTTGTTCGACGGAGACTTGACGATTTCCACGAGGCGCTCGAAGCCGGCAACGTCGTGCATGATTCGGTCGTTTCCGAGAAGTTGCGGTAGTGGCGGATCGTCGGGGTGCATGGCCATGACGACGCCTGCGTCCTCGGCAACTGGAATGATTTCTTCCAGGAAGTTCTGCAGGTTCTTCCACAGTTCCGGACGCTTGGCACCCGGCTCGAGTTCGGCTCGAAACGCCGGACGTCCGGGAATTCGTGCTTTGTCGAGATCGGCCAGACGGAAGGCGGTCACCTTCGAGCCACCTCGTTCGAGCGTGTCGACGGAGGTGCGAATCCAGTCGGTTCCGGCCATGAAGTTGTAGCACACCAAGCGAATGTCGAGATCCGACAGATGTCGGATCAGCGCCTTCATCGCCTTCAGATCGGTGCCGTCATCGGTTCCCAGCTTGATGCGATCGATCGGTAGGTAACCCTCCACGACGCCAATCTCCATGCCGAACGAGCGGATTCGCTGCTGCATTCGATTGAACTCGCTGAGATCCGGCCCGGGATAGCGAACCACGATTTGGTCGACGCCGCACTGCGCAGCCAGCGTGAGGTTCTCGTCGGAGAGTGGTGTGAGTACCGAGGCCAGTTTCATGGCTAAAAGACGATGAGTCCGCGCGCCTGCTCGCCGGCAGCCAGTGATCGGAACGCCTCATCGGCTTCGTCGAGGTCGTAACGCTTCGTCACGAGTTCCTCGATCTTGATTCGTCCCGACATAGCAAGTTCGACGAGCTTGGGGAATTCCACGAGTGGATTGCTGGTGCCGTAACGCGATCCGACGATTCTGCGCTCGCCACCCATCAGCAACCATGGGTCGACGGGGAACTTCTCGCCCTGACCAGGCAGACCGAGGATTACCTCGATGCCTTGCTTGGCGAGAATCGTAAGCCCCTGTTCCATCGCCTTGCTGCTACCGACCGCGATGATCGAAGCGTCGACACCACTGCCGGTGAGTTTCTTCACCTCGGCCTCAAGATCTTGCTTTGCCAAGTTGATGGTGTGTGTTGCACCAAAGTGACGTGCCATGTCGAGCTTGGAGTCGAGTACGTCGACACCGATGATCGGATAGGCACCCGTGGCAACGGCACCTTGGATGGCGTTGAGTCCGACACCACCGCAACCAAAGACGGCGACGCTCTGACCGGCGCGCAGTCCGGCGCTGTTGACTGCGGATCCAAAGCCAGTGGCGACCGAGCAGCCAATGAGTGCTGCAGCCTCGAGTGGGAAGTCTTTGCGAATCTTCACTGCTGCGGACTCCGGCACCACGATGTACGAGCCGTAGGTTGCAGGACCGTAGTGGTACACATCTTCGCCTTTGTGGTGGAACATCGTGACGTCACCGGTGGTCTTGCCGATCGCTGGCGTGTTGAGGCACAGTGCAGGGAACCCGAGGTTGCAGTACTTGCAACTGTTGCACGACGGTGCCCAGGAGATGACGACGTGGTCGCCCTTTTGGAGGTGCGAAACACCGGCTCCAACGGCATCGACGATGCCCGAACCCTCGTCACCGAGCACGATTGGCATCGGGATGCCGGTATGCGAGCCGTCGTAGGCGTGGAGACAGCTGTGGCATACGCCGCTGGCCACCATCTTGACGCGAACCTCGCCGAAACGTGGCTCGTCGAGCTCGAGCTCGAGCATTTGCATCTTTTCCTTCGGCTTCATGAGCACTGGTGCGTTGATCAACATGGTGTCCCCCTTGTGGTGACGAGTTTATAATCTTTTCTAGCACATATGAATCGCCAATTACTAGGGCCACTTTGGGGCGATAAGCATGGGGGCTGAGATGTCGGTCGACGTGGTGGTGGAGTGTCGGAGCCTGTTGGGTGAGGGGGTCACGTGGGACGCCGCCACCTCCACCTTGTTGTGGTTGGACATCGACGGTCTTCTTCTGCATCGTTTGTACAGCGACGGACGGCATGAAGAAGTAGCGGTGAGTTCGCCGACCAGCGTGGTGGTACCGACGAGTACCGGTGAGTTGTTGGCGGTGTCCGGTCTCGAGGTGGGCATATTGAATGACTCAGGAGCCATTGGATCGGTCTTGGCCGAACTGCCACTCGATGGGGATGGCCGAGCCAATGACGGACGGTGCGATCCGCATGGACGTCTATGGATTGGCACGGTCGACCGTAGCGGTGAACATCGAGCCGGCGTGTTCTGCGTCGACGACTTGGGCTTCGTGCGGCGTGTTCGTTCGGGTCGCGCACTTTCGAACGGCATCGATTGGAGTCCCGACGGATCCAAGTGTTACCACGTCGATTCGTTGCATCGCACGGTTGACGAACTGACACTTGATGACAAAGGGTTTCCTGTCTCCGAGCGCACCATCGCCACGTTCGATGTACTGCCCGACGGTGTGTCGGTGGACATAGAAGGTGGAATCTGGGTTGCACTCTGGGACGGAGGTGGCGTCGTTCGACTGAACCCGAGTGGTGAGATTGATTGCCGTATCGACGTGCCCGGTGGTTGGATCACGAGCTGTGCCTTTGGCGGTGTCGACTTGCGCACCCTCTACATCACGTCAGCAACGGTTGATCTTGACGACGCACGTCGACGAACCAACCCGTCGGCTGGATCGCTGTTTGCGTGTCGACCTGGAGTTGCCGGTCGCGGCTACACGCCCTTTGGCATCCCGCAGGGCTAGTCACTACGACGATTCGGCGTTATGCGCAGACAGGAGCGTCGGCGCTCCAGCGATTGAACGGCTTCAACGCAGGGGCGTCAGCCAGCTCTTGGCGGGCCTTCACCCACAGTTGTGCCCACTCGTCGGCATCACGTAGTTCGGTGTGCGGGGCCTGGGCACTACGAGCAACGAAACCGGGGAATGCTCCACGACCTGTCGGCTGGCCAACCGGGTTGTAACGCAAGTCGAAACTGATACGGATTTCCTTGCTGGTATTGGGCAGCGAGTTGTGCAGCGTCATCTTGTCGATGAACAACAAGTCACCAGGATGCATCGGTAGCGCGACTGCTCCATCTCGCGAGACGACTTTCTCTGGCACCTGCAGCCCGCCTGGTCCTGCGGGACAGTGTGGCATCAGCCCTCGTTCGTGAGTGCGTGGGACGACTTGCAAACATCCGTGTTCGAGCCCCGCGTATCGCAGCGGAAACCACACGGTGAGCATCCGGGTGTCGTCGGCATCCGGCGTGACGACACCGTTGTCTTGGTGCCAGTTGGTGGCGCCCATCTTGAGGGCACCGGTGGTGGCATCGCGTGGCTCGCGCGACTCGGGCATTTTGATGCGCACGTGTTGCACTGGATTGGAGTAGATCTCAGGACCGATGAAACCTTCGACCAGATTCAGGAGTTCGGGGCAGCGGAGCATGTCGAAGACCGCTGGACCGTGCCACATGGGGGTGTCGTGCTTGATGTTTCCTTGTGGCAATGAAAAGTCGAAGAATTGGTGGTTTGTATCGTTGGACTCAGCGCATACCTCGACGAAACGTTCACCAAATGGCAGCTGGTCGTACAGGCTGGAGATTCGACCTTCAGCGAAGAGCTTGCGAGCCAGGCGGTCGAGTACGTCCTCATATTCGCGCAACAAGGGTGCAAGCCAACGTTCCGGATCAAACGCTTGACGAATCACGACGTAGCCCTCGCGTTGGAAATGATCCAACTGCTCTGGTGTGAGCGACGAGCGACTGCTCATGAGGAAAGTATATATAGTTTGCCTTGTGCCTGCAAGGCACGGTGCAGCGATGGCTAGGAGCGTTCGAGGCTTGCCGCCCGCGCCGCCTTCAAGAGGGTGGCGGTGTAGTCCGATGATGGTCGCGACAGTACATCAGAAGTGCGACCAGCTTCGACGATGTGACCATGGCGCATCACGACGATGTCTTCACACATTCGGCTGACGACGCCGAGGTCGTGCGACACCATGACGAGCGTGAGACCCATCTGGTCGCGCAGGTCCATGAGCAGGTTCAACACTTGGGCTTGCACCGAAACATCGAGTGCGCTGACGGGCTCATCGGCATACAGGATGGTTGGGTTCACCGAAAGTGATCTTGCAATGCCAACTCGCTGGAGCTGTCCACCGGAGAGCTGGTGTGGGAAACGGGAGAGCACTTCTGGTCCCAAGCCCACTCGTTTGATGGAGCTGACGAGTTCGTCATCGTCCGGAGTGCGATCTTGCAGTGCACGAATGGGCTCGGTGAGTGAGCGACGAATGGTCATACGAGGATCAAGGGATCGACGTGGATTCTGGAACACGATCTGGTTCTGGCGTCGTAGTTCGTTGGCACCGTCACCTTGATATTCAGTGATGTCCTTACCGTTGAATCGCACGTTGCCTTGCTGATGTCGCAACAGACCACACATCACGCGAATGAGGGTGGACTTTCCGGAGCCCGATTCGCCGACGATTCCCACCGTGGATTTGAGGTTGATTGTGAGGGAAATGTCCTGCAGTGTCCAGCCACCACCACCTGTAGCGATACGAGCACGCGGATAGTGGAAAGACATCTTCTCCACGGCCACGAGTGGCGAGTGTGGCGTGAGTGATGAAGTCACGACTGACCTCCTTGTTCGGGGTGCCAGCAGAGATAGCGGTGATCGGGCGTGCGTGTCGTGACTGGCGGAGTGGCTGCACACTGTTCCGATGCATGCTGACAACGGTTGCGAAATCGGCAGCCACTCGGGAATCTGCCGACTGGCGGAACCGATCCCGTAATCGTTTGCAGACGGCGCCCGATGAATGCCGAGAAGTTGTCGTCCTTGGGCATACCTGGGTTGGCCGCGAGGAGTGCCGCCGTGTAGCGGTGCTTGGGGTGGTTGATGATGTTGTCGATGCCACCGGCTTCGACGATGTTGCCTCCGTAGATGACCGCCACGTTGTTGCAGACGAATCGAACGACGCCGAGATCGTGGCTGACGAAGAGCAGGCTCATCTTGCGTTGCTCGCTCAGGGAGATGAGAAGACGTAGGATTTCTTCCTGCACTGTCACGTCGAGCGCGGTCGTCGGTTCGTCGGCAATGAGAAGTTCTGGGTCGGCAGCGATCGCTGCAGCAATCATCACGCGTTGTTGTTGCCCACCAGACAGCTGGTGTGGGTAACGACGCAGGAGCGATTCGGGTTCCGGTAGTTGTACCTGTCGTAGCAAGTCCACGACCTTGTCGGTCACCGCCTGCCCCTTCAGGTCGGTGTGGATGCGAATCGCCTCGGAGACTTGTTTGCCGACACGCATCATCGGATTGAGCGAGCGGGCAGGATCCTGGAACACGAACCCGATTCGCTTGCCGCGTACATTGGCAAGCTCGCGGTCGCTGAGCGTGAGCAGGTTCTGTCCGTCGAAATTCACTTCACCCGACACCTTCGCCTCGTTTGGTAGCAGACCGGCGATGGCCTTGGCGGTCATGGTTTTGCCAGATCCGGATTCACCAACCAAACCGAGTCGCGCTCCTGGCTGCAGGGAGAGGTCGTCGATGTTGATGATCTCGTGATCGTCGATGGTGACGCGTAGATTCCGTAGGTGCAACATCACGCGACTCCCGTTCGAGCTTGTTGTGGATCCAGAACCGTGCGCAGCCCATCACCCAGCAGGTTGAAGCCCAATGCCGTCAGCACGATTGCCACTCCGGGGAAAAACATGAGGTACGGCGCTGCTTCGAGTAGCGATTGTGTTTCGTTGAGGAAGCGACCCCATGACGATGTCGGGGGTTGAACACCCACGCTCAAGAAGGCGAGTGCAGCTTCGATCAGGATCGCGGCTGCGAACATCACCGAGCCGAGCACGATGAGCAGTGGACTGATGTTGGGCAACACATGGCGTCGCAGGACGTACGCTTTCGTGCGTCCGTAACCGTAGGCCGCCTCCACGTAGTCGAGGGCCAGAATTTGTCGTGCCGGTCCGATGGTGACTCGCGCAGCGACGGGTACCTGCCAGGTGATGATGGCCAGGGTGGCCGTGGTGTTGCCGGGCCCAAGTTTGGCCGCCAGCACGAGGGCGGTGAGGATTCCCGGTAGGGCCAGACCAGCATCGACGAGGCGCGTGAATGGCCCCTGCAACGTTCGGCGCGATCCCGCGATGGAAAGGCCGATTAGTGCGCCAAGAAACATCGCGACGATCGTGGATACCACGCTCACGTAGAGAGAGTTTCGAGCACCCAGCATGAGTTCGGTGACGACGTCGCGCCCCGCGCGGTCGGTGCCGAAGAGAAAGCCAGGGGTTCCCGGTGATGCGAGTCGATTGGTGAGGTTGAGTTTGTTGGCAGGGTACGGAGTCCACACGAACGACACCATTGCGACCAACACGAAGAGCGATACCAGGGTGCCGCCGAGGTACAGCGTGAGTGGAAGTTTGCGGAGTCGTTTTCCTAGTGATGGCTTGTGTAGCCCTGCATCGTTGACGGTTGAAGCTGTAGAGGTGTCAGGCATCGGTCGACTCCTTGTCTCGGATACGTGGATCGAGGAACCCGTAGGCGATGTCAACAACGAAGTTGAGCACCAGGATGATGAGCATGATGACGAGCGCCAACGACTGCACGACCACCACTTCTCGACCAAGCGTTGCCGTGACGATGAGACGGCCGATCCCCGGGAGGACGAAGACGTTCTCGATGACCACTGCGCCGGCAATCAGCTGACCAAACTGCAGAGCCGCAACCGTAACGAGTGGAATCGAAGCGTTGCGCACGCCGTGCACCAACGCCGCTCCGCGGCGAGTGCGACCTCGGGCCATAGCCGAACGCATGAAGTCCTCGTTCATGACGTCGAGCATGGCGGTGCGCACGTATCGAGTGAAGACGGAGGTGACGCCGAGACTGAGCGCAGACACTGGAAGTATCGCGGATCGAATCGCCTGAATGGGATCCTCGGTGAATGGCACGTATCCACCGGTGGGTAGCCAGCCGAGTCGAACGGCAAAAACGAGAACGAAGAGCAGTCCGCCCCAGAACGCCGGAATTGCGATTCCCACTTGGGTGAATACATCGACGAAACTGCTGCGAAGCTTCTTGGCATTGATTGCCGAATACGTGCCAAGAACGAGTGAAAGTGGAACGGAAATGAGAAGCCCACCGAGGGTGAGCATGAGTGTCGGGCCCAGACGTCGCACCATTTCGCTGAAAATGTCGTATCCCATGCCGTACGACTTCCCTAGGTCGCCGGTGACGATGCCACCGAGCCACTTGAGATACTGCATGACGAGCGGGTCGTTCAAACCAAGCTCTTCCCGCATGTATGAAACGTCGATCGGTGCGGCATCACGACCGAGGAAGACGGTGACGATGTCACCGCCGAGTTGACGCAACAGAACGAAGACGGCGATCGAACCAACGAACGCCGTAAACACCAGTGTGAAGAACGAGCGCAGGATGTGCTTCAACATGTTCTTACCCTTCCAGATATTCCCACAAAGTAAATGACCGTCCGACGGTACGCAACCGCCGGACGGTCATCACCATGTGTGGTGGTTCAGCATTGCGCCGAACCACCACACCATTCACTTAGTTACCCCAACGGGCCTTGCGCAGGTCGACACCGTCGTTGATTCGCACGGCGGGTACACCTGTCAGGTCAGCCCTCGAGATCATCGGCACCTGCACGGCGGCGATTGCATTCACCCAGGCCAAGTCGGCAAAGGTTTTTGCAAGGTCACTCATTGCGGCCAAGTGATCGTCGTAGTTGAGGAATGCGTCGGCCTTGGCCAACTTGTCCTCAAACTCTGGGATGCACAAGCTCGAGCTCTTGCCCAACGGCTCACGTCCACCCTTGCAACCGAATTGCAGGATGCTTGCGGAGTCGCGGATTTCGCTCATTTCGTAGTTGCCCTTGGTCCACGTCTTGTCGAGCCAGGTGGTGAGGTCTTCACCACGGCTCTTCACCGTGATACCAGCGGCAGCCAACTGCTGCGTGAGGACTTCCATGGTGAATGGGTGCGAAGCAACCGTCACGAATGGGTAGTCGATTTCGATGCCTTCGTAGCCGGCTTCCTTCAAGAGGGCCTTGGACTTCTCTGGATCGAATGGGTATGGGCAGTAGTCGCTGTTGTACGGCTCTGAATCCGGCATCACCATGAGGCAGGTTGGTCGCGCATCACCGTTGTATACGGCGATTGCTTCCTCGCGGTTGATCGCGTGGGCGATCGCTTGGCGAACACGGATGTCCTGGAAGCGCTTGTCATTGACGTTGAGCCACATGTACGAGTTCTCCGTCGAACCCTGGAGGGTGACGGTGAAGTTCGGATCTGTTTCGAACGAGTCGACGCGCTCGATACCTTCGGCCAACACGGCAACGTTCAGGTCGTACTCGCCGGCGAGCATGCCGTTGAGTGACGCAGTTTCGTCGTCGATGAAGAGCCACACCAAGGTGTCGAAGAATGGAGCCTCACCCCAATAGTCAGCAAAGCGGTTCAGGGTCAGGCTGGTGTCCGGCAAGTACTCACCGAACGACCAAGGACCGGTTCCGATCATGGTGGTGTTCGGATCGTTGTCCGTCAGGAAGTTTTCCGGCACCACGTAGCCGGCCGACATGCCGAGTTCCTTGAGGAACGTCGAGCTCACCTGCTTCAGCGTGATGACAACGGTGTTGGCATCAGGAGCTTCGACACTCGCCACGTTGACGTGTGGGGCGCTCAGCTTGCTGTTCGGCGACTTGGCGTTGATCTCCATGGAGTACTTGACGTCGGCAGAGTCGAGGTCGGAACCATCATGGAACTTGACACCCGAACGAATCTTGAAGGTATAGACAAGACCGTCGGCGCTCACTTCCCATGACTCCGCCAACATCGGCGTGATGGTTCCGTCGGTGTTGAGTTCCACCACGGTTTCCTGGACGTTCTTGAAGGTCGGCACGCGCAGAGCGTTTGCAGCAACTTCGTAGTAGTTCCAGCTGGCTGGTTCCTGTGGCGACACGATGGTCAGTGTCGTCTTGGTTTCTCCTGAAGGTGCTTCAGGTGCCGTTGTTTCCTCCGTTGCGGAGTCATCGGCTGATTCACTTGCGTCGTCGCTACCTCCGCACGCTGCTACAGCGAGTGCTGCAACAAGTGCGAAAGCAATACCGCGACGTCGCCCCGATGTACGGGCTTTTCGGTTTGGTTTCATGTTCCCCCCTTTGAAAGGACTTGTTCGTAACTGTATAGTATTTATCTTGACCGTTACAAATGTCACTTCGACAACATGTGAGGGCAGGCACAAGCACGGTTAAGAGGAATGGCCGCATGGTCCAACGACCACAATGTGAGTAGGGAGGACTTCTCATGGCAAGCAAAGGCAATCTGTTCGATCTGACTGGACACACCGCATTGGTCACTGGTGGTGGCTACGGACTTGGCCGAGGTTTGGTGCATGGGCTTGCTGCCCATGGTGCAACAGTGATCGGCGTTGCGCGAAGCGAGGCAGCACTGCGCGAGACGTTCTCGAGCCTCGGCGCGCCTCACCGCTACATCGTTGGTGACCTGACCTCCGACTCTCTGTACGAGGAACTCGACAAGATGCCCGAACACGTCGACATCCTCGTCAATAATGCCGGCGGAGATCCATTCTCCAAGCCGTGGGGTCAGCAATCGACCCAGGAATGGCGCGATACCTACGATATCAACGTCATCGCGTCAGAGCGCTTGTGCCGATTGTTCATCCCCAAGATGGCCGCCAAGAAGTGGGGTCGCATCATCAATATCGCATCGATTTACGGCACCCTCGGTCAGAATCCGAACAACACCGGCAAGAACGCCGGAGCCGGTGCGTACACGGCCGCCAAGCACGGCTTGATTGGCCTCACCAATTATCTTGCCTGTCAGATCGGTCGGACTGGTGTCACGATCAACAATCTCAGCCCAGGAATGATTACCTGGATGGAAACACCCGATGGCGAGCCAGACCTGTGGAAGCATTTGGCATCGCAAACACCCGTTGGCCGCAATAGCCAGCCTGAGGACTATGTGACCGCCACCGTGTTTTTGGCGTCGGAAGGTTCTTCGTTCGTCCACGGCACGAATCTGATCGTTGACGGTGGTTGGAGCGTTTGGTGACATCGTCCCCACGTGAGGCCGACAAGAAGCTGGCCGGTCGCGTCGCACTGGTGACCGGCGCCTCGTGGGGAATCGGGGCAGCCGTTGCAAAGTTGTTCGCCCGTGAAGGTGCATCCGTCGTGGTGAATACCTATCCAGACGACAAGATGAGCAAACTTGGCGACGAGGTAGTTGCGTCGATTCGGGCAGAGGGTGGTTCGGCGGTGAAGGTTCCCGCGGACATCTCCTCCGAAGAACAGGTCACCGAGATGGTTGCAGCGGCACACCGCGAATTCGGCGATGTCGATATTCTGGTGACGAATGCTGCCTACGGCGTGCGCGTGCCATGGCACGAGATCACCTCGACGCAATGGGACTATACGCAAGCTGTCAACGTTCGTGGGGCATTTCTCTGCGCAAAGGCGTGCTATCCCGGGATGCTTCGCCGCAAGAGTGGCAACATCATCACGGTGACCAGCGTGACGGTGGAGCTCGGAATGGCTGGGTTGCTCGACTATGTGAGCTCCAAGGCTGCACTCATCGGTTTCACTCGGGCCCTGGCTCGTGAGGTGGGTAAGGACGGCATCAGAGTCAACTCCGTCATGCCTGGAGCGATTCGTACCGAGCAGGAAGTAGCCCTTGGGTTCGACGAAGAAGAACTAAAAGTATTGTCCGCCGAACGCCAATGTTTGCCGCGCCGCGGGTTTGCAGATGACCTTGCCGGAACGTTCCTCTATCTGGCATCCGACGACAGCAGCTTCGTATCGGGTCAGGTCATCAATGTCGACGGCGGCTGGATCCACTACTGAGCCGCTCGCCGACGGCAAGGTGAATCGCACGATGAGAGTCGCGTTGATTCATGTAATGCAGGAGACCGACACGTTCAATCCGGTCCCCACAATGCTGGACGATTTTTGCAATGTGGCACTTCTGGAAAGCCGGAGTGTCCTCGAACGAGTGGATCCCGCGGGACCGATCGCCGGCTGTCTCGACGCCGTACGGACGAGCGGCAAGAACGTTGAAATCGTTCCGATTGTTCGCGCCGATGCTCAGTCGGGTGGGCGACTCAGCGCCGACACCCTCGCCGCGCTATCGAACATCATCACCCGTGGGCTGCGCGAGGCGGGTAGGTGCGACGGAGTCATCGTGTTCTTGCACGGTGCCGCGTCGGCGGCTGGTATTGACGATGTTGAAGGAGAACTGCTTGCCGTCATTCGCGAGGAGATTGGATCAGTTACACCATTGGCATTGATGCTCGACCACCATGCGAACGTCACCAACAAGATGATGTCGAACACGAATGTCCTGATGGCGTTTCGAACGCAGCCGCACGATCCGTTCGAAACGGGTCGTGACCTCACCAAGATTGCGATTCAAATGTTTTCGGGTGAGGTTCAACCAACTATGGCGTGGCGGAAGCTCCCGATGATCACGCATCAGGAGCAGTTCCTCACGGCGAGCGGCCCGATGAAGGAATGGTTCGATCATGCACGGCGGCTCGAGTCGGAAGGAAGAGCACTCACCATTTCGCTGTTTCCCATGCAGCCATGGCTCGATGTGGAAGAAGCCGGGTGGTCCATCGTCGTGGTGACCGACGGCGATACCAGTACTGCGGATCAACTGGCCGACGAGTTGGCCGATCACGCCTGGTCGATGCGTGAGCGATTCATGAAGCTGGACAATCTCGAAGTGAGTCGCGCGATTGCGTTTGCCGATGATGCAGCTCGAGGAGTTGTGCTTCTCAGCGATACGGGGGATTCGGTTCTGGGTGGATCCACCGGCGACAGCACAGTGATTCTTCGCGAGTTGCTCTCCACCGATTTGCGGCATCGCGCGTTGGTTCCGGTGACCGATCCAACGGCGGCCCGGAGTCTCGCCTCGGCCGAAGTCGGGTCCACGGTGACGATCGATCTTGGTGGCTGGGCAAACTCGTTTTACCAATCGGTGAAGGTGACTGCGGTAATTCGAGCAAAACGGTCGGGCGCCGTGACGCTTCAGGGTCTTCCGCAGGGTTCGGTCGACATGGGTGATGCCGCGATTCTCGAAGCAGGGCGGGTGACGATGCTCGTTACCGAAACATCCGGAGTCGGCGGAATTCACCCAGGCGTCTATCGCCATCTCGGCGTGGAGCCCGCCGACTACAAGATGATCGTGATGAAGACGGCTTCCAACTTCCAGTACATGCGTGGAATCACCACTGAATTCGTGCGTGTTGCCACGCCCGGACCAACGCAGTCGGACGTTCATTCGTTGCCCTGGACCAGAATTCCGCGACCGATGTATCCCTTGGATGCGATGGAAGACTGGCGGACATGACCTCTCCGCATGGAACCCCTGTCTCGCTTCGCACACGTCACTGGTACGACGGTTCCAGTCGAGATAATTACATCCATCGAAGTTGGATGAAGCGTGGACTCCCCGACGATGCATTCTCGGGAAAGCCGATGATCGGAATCTGCAACTCTGCATCCGACCTGACCCCCTGCAACCAACACCTTGACGAACTTGCTGAGTTCGTGAAGCGCGGTGTGTGGGAGGCCGGTGGAGTGCCTCTGGAGTTCCCCGTCACTTCTTTGGGCGAAACCCAGATCCAGCCGACGGCTGCATTGCTTCGCAACCTGATGGCGATGGATGTCGAGGAGTCGATTCGATGCAATCCCCTCGACGGGGTGGTGTTGCTCTCGGGATGCGACAAGACGACTCCTGCGATGTTGATGGGCGCCGCATCGGTGGACCTGCCAACAATCATGCTCACGGGCGGTCCGATGTTGACGGGACGTCATCGCGGTGCGCCACTCGGATCCGCAACCGACATGTGGCGAATGAGCGAAGAGGTGCGAGCTGGAACCATGAGCACCGACGAGTTCGTCGCCACGGAATCATCGATGACGCGGAGTGCCGGACATTGCAATCCGATGGGCACTGCGTCCACGATGGCATCGATGGCGGAGGCATTGGGCATGACATTGCCGCAAAGCGCGGCTATTCCTGCACCGGATACTCGTCGCAAACAACTCGCTCACTTGACTGGTCGAAGAATCGTTCAGATGGTGAACGAAGACCTCCGTCCAAGCAAGGTGATGACGCGCCAAGCGTTCGAGAATGCGGTGAAGGTGCTCTCCGCCATTGGCGGATCCACCAATGCGGTCATTCACTTGTTGGCGATTGCGGGACGGGTGGGTGTGCCACTCACGCTGGATGACATTGACCGAATTGGATCGCGACTTCCCCTGCTCGTCGACATCATGCCTGCAGGAAATCGATTGATGGAGGATTTCTTCGAAGCTGGTGGAATTCCGGCGCTCATGGCCGAACTTTCCTCGATCCTGAAAGGCGACGCATTAGCAGTGACGGGTCGTCCAATTCGCGAATCATGGCAGGGTCGAACGACTAGTGACTCAACGATGATTCGATCACTGAACGAACCGATCACTGCCGAGGCCGGAATCGCCGTGTTGCGGGGCAATTTGTGTCCGCAGGGTGCGGTGGTGAAGCCATCGGCGGCATCTCCCGAGCTCCTCGTGCACACGGGACCCGCGCTCGTGTTCGACTCCATCGAGGACTTCAAGGCCCGCGTGGACGACCCGATGCTCGATGTCACCGCCGAAACGGTGTTGGTGTTGCGCGGGTGTGGTCCACGTGGTTACCCGGGAATGCCCGAGGTCGGCAATATGCCACTGCCCGAGAAGATGCTGAAGGCAGGTGTACGTGACATGGTGCGTATCAGCGATGCACGCATGAGTGGCACTGCATTCGGAACCACTGTGCTGCATGTTGCACCGGAATCGACGCTCGGTGGACCGCTCGCTCTTGTTGAGACGGGAGACCGCATCACGCTCGACGTTCCGTCACGTACGCTCACCTTGCACGTATTGGATGATGAACTTGAACTTCGTCGAAAAAAGTGGAAGGCCCCCGAGCCGGTTGCCACCAGAGGTTGGTCACGTTTGTACATCGACCACGTAATGCAGGCCGATACGGGTTGCGATCTCGATTTTCTCGTGGGTTCGAGTGGCTCGCAGGTCACTCGTGAAAGCCACTAACCAGATCATCAGTTACATACCGGTGAGTGCAGACTCCGTGATTTCCAGGGTGCGGTCGATCAGCCGATCATCGTGGGCTACCGATACAAAGAAGAGTCCACGACTCGTTGGTCGTACTCCGCGATCTTGCAGTGCGTCGAGGAACTTCATCAGCTTGGGCTGGTCCGAATTCTTGGCGAAATGCTCGCGACTTTGCATGGGCTCTTGTGCACCAAAACGCACCTGGAAGAGCGAACCCGCGACGTAATCGACGGCAAGTCCCTTGCTGTTTCCAATCTTGCGCAATCCATCGACGAGCCGGACCGTGTTCTTCTGCAAGGACGGGTACGGATTCTCTTCGACAAGGATCCTCATGGTTTCTACTGCGGCAGCGACGGAGAGGTATCCCGAGTTGTAGGTGCCCGAGTGGTTGACCTCGCCCCGACCAACTCCTGACATCAGCTCACGTGATGTCCCGATAGCCGCCATGGGGTATCCAGATGCAATCGCCTTGGCATACAGCGTGATGTCGCCGGTGATGCCAAGATGACCTTGCGCGCCCTGAAGACCGACTCGGAAACCGGTAATCACCTCGTCGATGACCAGGACGGCGCCATGTTGCTTGCACAACGCCTTCACTGCCTCGATGTATCCGGGTTGTGCCGCAATCACGCCGGTGTTGCACATGATTGGCTCCATGATCACGCAAGCGATTTGGTGCGTAGCAAACACCTGCTCGACGAGGGAAACATCGTTCCACTCACACATTACGATCTCGCTCGCTGCCGCCACCGACTGCCCTGGTCCAACGGGGGGTGTGCCGAATGGTGTCGGTGCGGCACCTGGACCAACGAGTAGTGGATCAATCCAGCCGTGATAGTGGCCGGTAAAACGAAGAACCTTCGAGCGACCCGTCACCGCTTTTGCGATTCGCACTGCGAGTAGGTCCATGTCGGAGCCAGCGAGACCGATTCGAATGTTCTCGATCCACGGCACTGCTCCGATGAGACGTTCGGCAAACTCCGCTTCGAGTTCATGCTGACCTGCAAAACACTGTCCAGATTGCAAGGCTTGTTGCACTGCGGCGAGAACACGCGGATGATTGTGACCCAAAATCGTTGGCCCCATACCAGCTGCGTAATCGATGTATGCGTTACCATCTATGTCCCAAATCTTCGCGCCATGGGCACGAGTGAAAGTGAGCGGTACTGGTCGACTCATGAGTCGCACGTTCGAATTCACACCGCCTGCGATGACACGCGAACGTCTTTCGTGAGCGGCGATGCTCTTGGTGTAACGCGGTGATGTGCTCTCGGCATTCGACGACAAGATGGTGCTCCTTTCGGCAACAACGACATTGCCGACGCCTCAAACTCTATAATGTTTGGGCACGGGCCGTCAATCCGGTAGCAGCAGCCGGAGGTTGCCACGAGCGTGAGTGGTGGACTCGCGGTCGGCGCCCCAACCGTTACTGTTGCGCGGTGACAGCAGCCGACATTTCAGGGTTCGCGGCTGCTGGACTGGGAACGGTGTTCATCTGGCCGCAGGTAATTCGGGTATATGCGCGACAGAGTGTTGAAGGTGTCTCGAGTGCTGCACAGCTGATCTCGCTGGCGGGGACGATGATGTGGCTTGCTTACGGGTTTGTGGTCGACAGCGTGCCGATGGTGGTTGCGAATACGAACATTCAGGTTGCCTTGATTGCGATTGCGGTGATGATGGTGCGCAAGTCCGCGATGTCACTTTGGAAGCCCGTGTTCGTCGTCGTCGCATCCATTGCGTACTGCCTCGTACTTGGGCAAGTTGCGCCAAGCGTCGTGGGTTTGACGGGTGTCATCATTGGTACCCCATCAATTCTCCCGCAAGTATGGAGGGCCATTCGTACCGAACGTCTTTATGGAGTTTCGGCGAGTACCAATCTGCTCCTGGTGTCGATGGGCTGTGCGTGGTGCATTCACGGATTGCTGATAAATGACCCTGTGGTCGCGTATCCGAATCTCATCCTGATTCCCAGCGCGTCGTACATAGCGTGGCGTGCTTGGCAGTCGCATCGCATGCCGAGTGTTCACTCTGTCGCGGAACCGCTAGCGGAGCGTGATTGAACTGCTCACCGTGCCTGCACGTTGGTGCGATGCACGCAACGAGAGCACAGTGCCGCTTGGAGCGCGAACCAGCCAGGTGTGAAGGTGACGGTCCGGGGTGCCATCGGACATCGCCCCACCATCGAGGAGGTACTTGGAGCGTCCATCGAGTTGGCCGATACGCACACGAGCTTCGCCCTCCACGAGATCGATCGTTTTGCCGCCAACGGCATCCGAGAGCGAGATTTCAACTACTGCGGGTAGCACGATCTTCTTACGTCGAGCGTGCTGCGTCACGTCGGTGGGCAGCCAGCCGGTATTGGCTACACCGAGACGCACTCGCCACACGTCAGCTCCAAGCGGGGTGGCATCAGCCAACTTGATTTCCAGACGTGGTGACGCCATGGCTTGGAAGATCGCCACCTCGGTATGCGCTGCAACTTCGGCCTTGAGCAGCGATGATGGAGCGTTGGTCCACGTGTGGAACGCATCGACACCACCAAGTTCCACTTTGCCAAGTTGTGGATGCTCGAATGGGTACCAGGCAACGTACGAACCTGGAGCGTGTTGATCACTCCATGTACATACGGCCAGATCTTGTGCCGGGGTCGGGCCTACATACCACACGTCCGTTGGCGAATGCTCGCCAGTAGCGCGATAGATCGCGTCCCAGAATTCCGTCGTCCATGAGTACACGCCCAAGTGGTCGTACGCCCAGTCGTCGCCGGCTCCACCCATCACCCGCGACTTGTCCCAGGTGAGATCTTCGTACACGGAATGCACCGGATATGTGGTGAGCGGGGTGGAGTGCTCACCAAATTTCTTGAAGATGAACACGTCCTCTGGCGGAAGCTGGGAGTCTGGGAGGTTGCTGCTGGGTCGAAGCATGAATCCACCTGCGGTGTGGAACGCGTTGTACCCACAGACGTTCGGTCGAGCCTTCACCGCGCGCACGAGTGCATGTACCTCGGGTTCGCTCATCGGGTGATCGCCCGACCCAAGAACATCCACACCCCAGCCGGCAGGGAAGTTGCGATTGAGGTCGAGGCCCGCTGGGTCGCGAGGTTGGTCGATGGTGAAGCCGTCGAAATTCTCGATGAGACCCTCGGCAAGCAGTCGGTATCTCTGCGCTCCGACAGGAGCTCCGAGCGGTCCGACGGGAATCATTACTCGTGGCTCTTGTGGATGTTGCATCCAGCCACCATCGTCGTCGGCAATTCGCATGGTGAGAATGCGTCCGTCACCGTCGATGTCCTGTGGATGCAAGCCAGGCCAACGATGACCATCCGACCAGGGCCATGCACGCACGCTTGATCGGTGGAAGAGCGGACGATCGCGAAGGGCGTCTTCGACGCCATCGGGGTTTACACGTGGCGCGATGTAGAACGTCCGGGTTCGTAGTGCTTCCACCACGGTGGCATCGCCGGCGACGAACTTGTTGACCAGATCATGGATGATGTACAACGCCGCCACTCCACCAGTGACTTCGACTGCATGAATGTTGGCATCTATCCAATGGGCAGGCTTGGTGTGGTGCTCGCCTTGTCGCGTGTCGGTGATGGTGGCAACGAGCAGGTCACGCCCTTGATGTGACGTGCCGTAACTCTCCACGGTGAGCAGTGTTGGGTGTGCCGCCGCGAGGTTGCGAAGCCATGCCGTCATTTCGTCATAGCGCAGGAATCGATTGAAGTCGTAGGTCATGTGCCGAGGCTAGACCTCTCCTGGTAATTGGCGCCAAGTAGATGGCGAACGTTGGTTACATTCTGCTCAAGAGTTCGGAGAGTGCGGATGCCGCACCTACCGCTACCGAGAGCTTCCACCACAGACTTCGGTCGAGTTTGTTGAAACGTACCATCATCTCGTTGCGTAGATCGGCGATGTCCTGCTTGAGCTCGGCTCGCACGTTGGCGATGTCTTGTTTGAGTTCGCGCTTTACGTCGGCGAGCTCCAGACGTAGATCAGCGATGTCCTGCTTGAGTTCGAGTTTCGTTGCTGCGATTTCCTCTCGCAACTCGCCTCGAGTAACGGCAAGTTCGTAGCGGACGAACCCGCGTGACGCAGGTTTGTCGAAGTCGTCGGGATCGAGTGGTGATGTCATTGGTGGAAGTTCGTCCGTCATGGTGGGCATCGTCTCTCGCTTTCTGAGGGTTGTCAAGACATCCGTCACTTTCATGTGTGCATGATGTCCGACTAGCGGTTGAAAAAAGTAGGTTGGGTTCATGCCATCAACTCGGGTTCGAATGCTCGCCTCGCTGTTCTTGGTCATTTTCGTGTGGACAGTGCTTGCCGTGGGGAAGCCACAGGTGGTAGCTGCTTCAGTGGCGTGTGCCAAAGGAGGCGTCTGTCAGTTGGGAGACACCGGTCCGGGTGGTGGCATCGTGTTTTATGTAGCGCCGACCGTCCAGTGGTGGGGTCAATATCTCGAAGCATCCACGAAGCCGGACCAAACCAGAGGCGCGTGGGATCAGGTCGTACTTCATTCCGGCAGGGATGCAAAGAGCCAGCGAATCTTGGGGAAGTTGATCGGAGCCGGAGCCAGGAACACCGAGCAACTCGTGGCGAGTAGCAACATTTGGGCGCTGCGCCAGTTTGCCAACAGTTGGCGTATTGCTGATGGTATTCGATTTCACATTCCGTCGAAAGATGAACTCGACGCGCTGTACAACTTCATCGCGACTACCAGAACGCCACTTTCCAACACATTTACGCTCGGAGTGAACGGTCAGCCGTTTTGGTCGTCATCCGAGGCCTCCGACACGTTTGCGTGGTATCAGTTGTTTCAGGATGGCACCCAGTTCACCGATGCAAACGGCATCATTCGTGGATTGTCCGGAAACAAAGCCAGTGGCGTCAGCAATGTTCATACCGGATCGAACTTTGCGTCGCTGCCGATTCACTTTGCATGGGTTCGCGCATTCGCGCAGCGCGGAGCGACGCTTCCCGTACGTCCGGAAGTACCGCAAGTCCCACCCGGTGGACGTACTTCTGCTGCCTGTGCTGCGGGTATCGCGTGTTCGGTCGGCGACATAGGGCCGGGCGGTGGACTCGTGTTCTATGACGCAGGTTCGAAGCAGCCGTGGGGTCGCTGGCTGGAAGCTGCTCCAGCGGCATGCGAGGGAGTCGGCAAGGTGTGGCGGAATGCCGCTGCAAACAAAAAGGGTACCCAGCAGCTCCCGTTGCTCTATCCCAAATGGTCGACGGCTGCTCGGCAGCGTGTGATGTCAAAAGCACTCGGAATGGGGTCGCAGAACACCACAAGGATCGTCAAACAACACGCCGCCCTGCCACCTGCTGCACGTGAGGTAACCGCCGCTGGGTATGCGGACGCGTTGACTTGCAGTGGTAAGGACGACTGGTTTCTGCCGAGCAAGGATGAACTCGACACGCTCTACAACGTGCTCGCACTCACCGACCACGATCTCACCGGAACGAATGCATTCGGCTTTGATCGAGGTTTTTATTGGACCTCCTCGGAGTACAACAACGAAACTGCGTGGACTCAATACTGGATCGACGGCCAGCAGTTCGATCGAGAGAAGTGGTTGAGCGCCAATGAAGTACGACGTAGGGGTGGCACGGAGGATCCACGACCGTTTCGAGTGCGCCCAATTCGAGCCTTCGGCTGACGGGATGTACGCTCGCTCGTAGGAAGCGCATGCCCCACACACCGGTGTTTCATCACATGACGGGTGAGTGGCGATCACGGTGGCGCGGCCGCATTCATGGTGGTGCGGTGCTCGTTGCGTTGCCTGCCGGAGTGATGTTGACACTGCTGGCGTCTGGACCACTTGCAACTACGGCAACGGCGATCTATTCCGTATCGCTTGTTGCACTGTTTGGAACGTCCGCCGCGTATCACCTGTTTGCGCGTAGTCAACGAGTACAACACGTGATGCAACGTGCGGATCACTGCATGGTGTACGTGTTGATTGCTGGAACCTACACACCGGTGTGCCTCCTTGCGTTGCCGCGCACGATGGGAATCACACTGCTTTCGGTGGTGTGGGGGGTTGCAGTGGTTGGCATGGTGCTGAAAGCCATGTGGCGAGCGCGGAAATTCGCAACGTCGCTGTACATCGTGCTCGGGTGGATCGTTCTTGCGGTTGTTCCGTGGGTGTATCAACATGCTGGGGCAACCGCCCTGTCGCTCTACGCCGTGGGCGGGGTGGTGTTTACTTCTGGTGCGGTGATGTTCCTGCGCCGATATCCGCGCTTGCGTCCCGAAGTATTCGGGTTTCATGAGGTGTGGCACGTGATGACCGTCGCGGCCGTGGTGCTGCAGTTCACTGCGACCGCACTGCTGTTGCGTCGCTAGCGCAACTAGCCTGAACACTTCACGGGTCGCTAGCGGAAGTCCGAAATTGCATTTCCCTTGTTCCAGCCCGATTTG
>VFQS010000275.1_pt1 | contig 64089 bp, 61 predicted proteins | sample 3512361 | NCBI WGS metagenome assembly VFQS01 (sample SAMN10412375, study PRJNA504923) | tailings metagenome | isolation source: Relicate 1 Philex TSF3 active mining | place: Philippines | reverse complement strand
AGTGAACGTAGTCCCTGCAGTTTAATTTAGGTTTCTCTTAAAGGAGCGGGCCGCAGATATCGCGGTCCGCTTTTTTATTGCACAGATATAACTTCCGATACGAAAGGAGAGTGAAGTCAGATGACAACGTTTGTCGATCGAGTCACTCTCTTTGCCACCGCCGGTAAAGGTGGAGACGGTTGCGTCTCGGTTAAACGTGAAAAATTTAAACCCCTTGGTGGCCCTGATGGTGGAAATGGTGGTCGTGGTGGAGATGTCATTCTGGTTGTCGATTCTTCAGTAACAACTCTTCTTGATTTTCATCACTCTCCACATCGGAAAGCAACCTCTGGCCATCAAGGTTATGGCGATCGCAAAGATGGCGTATCTGGAGAAGATTTAATTTTACCTGTACCTAACGGAACAGTTGTTTACGATGAAGATGGAACGCAACTTGCTGATCTAGTTGGAATTGGAACGACCTTCTTGGCAGCGCGTGGTGGGCACGGTGGTTTAGGAAATTTAGCTCTCTCCTCATCCAAACGTCGTGCCCCAGGATTTGCCCTGCTCGGTGAACCTGGAGAAGAGCGAAAACTCACCCTCGAACTCAAATCAGTTGCAGATATTGCCCTAGTCGGATTTCCAAGTGCAGGAAAATCTTCGCTCATTGCTGCCATCTCTGCAGCGCGACCAAAAATTGCTGATTACCCCTTTACAACTCTCGTACCTAATTTAGGTGTAGTTCAGGCAGGCGATACGCGATTCACTGTTGCCGATGTTCCTGGTCTGATTCCGGGGGCTTCCCAAGGAAAAGGTTTGGGACTGCAATTTCTACGCCACGTTGAACGCTGCGTTGCACTTGTGCACGTACTTGACTGCGGCACCCTAGAGACAGATCGCAATCCAATTGATGATTTACAAGCAATTGAAGATGAACTTGCATTGTATGGCGGGCTTGAAGATCGCGTTCGCATTGTGGCTCTTAACAAAATTGATCTTCCTGACGGCAAAGCAATGGCAGATATGGTTGAAGAACAACTTCGCGAAAAAGGCTATGAGGTTTATCAAGTCTCCGCTGCGAGTCGAGAAGGTCTTCCTGAATTGCTTTATGCAATGGCGCGACTAGTACAACGTGAAAGAGCAGCTGCAGCTAAAGAAGAGCGAACTCGAATCATTCTCCGTCCAACTGCTGTCGATGATTCAGGGTTTACAGTGCAGAAAAATGGTGACGGCTCATTTAGCGTGCGTGGTCAGAAAGTAGTCCGATGGGTACGCCAGACTAATTTTAAAAATGCTGAAGCAATTGGATATCTTGCAGATCGCCTGGCGCAACTTGGCGTTGAGAAGGAACTCTTTAAGAAGGGCGCAGTTGCTGGTTCAGAAGTTCGAATCGGCTCTGGCGATAATGAAGTTGTCTTTGAATGGGAACCAACTATCGAAGCAGGCGCCGAACAGCTTGCTGGATATTTACATCGTCGTGGCGAAGATTCACGTCTTGAGGGTGCTTGGCAGGCTATCGAGCGCGAAGAAGATCAACTCTCCGAAGAGGAGATTGCCCGCCAATGGGAGTACAACGTCGCAAATCCCCATACCCCCGAAGTTACTGAAGCTTCAGAATCAATCGAGGAGGATGACAAGTGAGCCGGGCAGAGATATCAACTGCGAAGAGAGTGGTGATAAAAGTTGGCTCATCTTCACTCACAGGTTCTGCTGGTGCAGAGTTAGATCCATCTGCTGTTCAAAAGGTTGTTGATTTTGCCTACTCTTTTAAGTCACAAGGCGCTGAAGTTGTTGTGGTCTCCTCCGGAGCAATTGCTGCTGGACTCTCTCCACTTGGCTTAAAGGTTCGTCCCCGCGATCTAGCTACTCAGCAAGCTGCAGCTTCGGTAGGACAGGGTTTACTCATTGCACAGTACAGCGAAAAATTTCAAGCGCATGGAGTTATTTCTTCACAAGTACTGTTGACAACCGAAGATGTGGTGCGCCGATCTCACTATGCAAATGCACAACAGACGCTCTCCAAATTGCTCTCACTCGGAGTCATTCCTATCATTAACGAAAATGACACAGTAGGTACGCAAGAGATTCGATTCGGTGACAACGATAGACTTGCGGCCCTTGTCGCCTTACTGATTCAAGCAGATTTGCTCATCTTGGTTTCGGATATTGATGCTCTCTACGATGCGCCACCACAACAAGTGGGCGCAAAGCCAATCCGATATGTAGCTCAGATGGCTGATATCGAAGGAATTGTCTTGGGGGGTGCGGGCTCTGCTGGAGTAGGCAGTGGGGGAATGGTTACCAAAGTTGAAGCTGCGCGCATCGCTACAAGCGCAGGAATTCCTATGCTCTTGACTTCGCTATCGAATGCAGAACGAGTAATTACAAGTGATGAAGTAGGAACATACTTTGCAGCTCATTCCACGAGAACAAATTCACGGCTTCTCTGGTTGGCACATGCTTCAACTCCTCGTGGAACCTTGGTTTTAGACGATGGAGCGGTGAAGGCGATTCTCGAGCGCGGGGTATCGCTTCTTCCAGCCGGCGTCACGCAAGTAACTGGTGAATTTATCTCTGGAGACACAGTCGAACTCGTTTCTCAGACAGGAAATGTAATTGCACGAGGCCTCGTCGCTTTTGATTCAGAGGAGATTCCTCAGATGCTGGGTCGATCCACCAAGGAGCTAGCGGCTGCACTTGGTCCAGAGTATGAACGTGAACTAGTCCATAGAGATGATTTAGTACTCCTATGAGCGCCTCAACAATTATTGCTGACTTGGCGAAGAAGGCTCGCGTTGCTTCTCGCACCTTGGCACTTGCTGATGGGCAAGAGCGCAAGTGGGCGCTAGAAGCGATTGCGCAAGCGCTCGAATCACGTGCCTCTGAAATTCTCGCAGCTAATGAGGCCGATATGGCTCATGCGCGAGCAGAGAATATGCATCCACAAATGCAGGATCGCTTATTGCTCACGACAGAGCGCATCAGAGGGATAGCTTCAGGAGCTCGTCAGGTAGCAGCTCTGGAAGTACCGCTGGGCAAAGTTTTGCGAGAAAGTGTTCTTCCCAATGGTTTACATCTCAAGCAATTTACCGTTCCGTTTGGTGTAGTTGGAATGGTCTATGAAGCGCGTCCCAATGTCACGGTTGACGCTGCAGTCATTTTGTTAATGTCAGGTAACGCTGCTTTGTTGCGTGGTTCATCATCTGCTCGCAATAGCAATGAAATTCTGGTCAATGTTATGAAGGATGCATTGGCCACGACGGAGATTTCACCTGAGGTGATTCAGTTGGTGCCTTCGGATGATCGGGAAACAGTAAAGGCGCTACTCACTGCACGCGGCCAGGTAGATCTTGTCATTCCTCGTGGGTCCGCGACCCTCATACGTATGGTGGTCGATGAAGCCACGGTCCCTACAATCGAAACCGGCGCGGGAGTATGCCACGTTTATATAGACGAATTTGCAGATATTGAAAAAGCTCTTCCAATTCTGCTTAACTCTAAAACGCATAGACCAAGTGTCTGTAATGCCGCTGAAACTGTACTTGTACACAGAACCATTGCACCAACTTTCTTGCCGCTAGCGCTGAAAGCGCTCCATGATGCGGGCGTTGTACTTCATTGTGATGCGACATCTCATAAAGTGGCAGAAAAATTTAGTATTCCAGCATCAATTGCAACAGAAGAAAATTGGAGCACCGAGTATGGCGCTCTCGAGATGAATGTCGCAGTTGTTGATTCGCTTGATGCAGCAATTGATCACATCTCTGAATATGGAACCAATCACACGGAAGCAATAGTTACTGAAGATACAAGTGCAGCAGAGCGATTTATTGCTCTCTCTGATTGTGCGGCTGTAATGGTTAATGCATCCACGCGATTTACTGACGGAGAGCAAATGGGCTTTGGTGCAGAAATTGGAATCTCAAATCAGAAGCTACATGCACGTGGACCGATGGGACTTGAAGCAATGACCACTACTACCTGGGTAGTTAGCGGAACCGGTCAAATTCGCTCTTAAAGTGGATTTTTTATAGACTTCTCGTTATGAGCAGCCTCTCCCGCGACGAAGTCGCAAAACTTGCAGGACTTGCCCGAATTGAAATGACGGAATCTGAACTCGTCGAACTCTCGTCTCAATTTGGAATGATTCTTGATGCGGTCGCTCGTGTTCAAGAGATTGATCTTTCAGGTGTGAAAGCGACATCTCACCCGCAACCGCTCGAGAATGTGGCTCGTCCCGACATAGTTCTGCCCAGCCTTTCTCCTGAAGATGCGCTATCTGGTGCTCCAGCGCAAGAGGATTCACGATTCCGCGTACCTCAAATTTTGGGTGAAGCGGAATGATTTATCAGACTGCCGCTGAAATGGCGGATGCGTTAACTCACGGTCAGACAACATCAGTAGAACTGACTCAGCAACACCTCGATCGCATCTCTGCGGTGGATGGCAAAGTAAAGGCATTTCTTCATGTTGATACAGAAGGTGCACTTGCCCAAGCAGAAGATGTTGATGCGCGTCGAGCACGGGGTGAAAAACTTTCTCCTCTTGCTGGTATTCCTTTAGCACTTAAAGATGTATTGACTCAAAAGGGTGTGCCAACAACTGCGGGATCCAAGATTTTACAAGGATGGCGCCCACCGTATGACTCAACCGTTGTCAGCAAATTGAAGGACGCTGGCGTTGTGATTATGGGCAAGACAAATATGGATGAATTCGCAATGGGTTCTTCCACTGAAAATTCTGGATACGGCCCCACATTTAATCCGTGGGATCTCACACGCACTCCTGGCGGTTCTTCTGGTGGCTCGGCTGCAGCAGTTTCATCTTTTGAAGCGCCGCTGGCTATTGGATCAGATACTGGTGGCTCAATTCGCCAACCAGCAGCACTTACCGGAATTGTCGGAGTGCGCCCAACTTACGGGGCTGTTTCGCGCTTTGGATTAATTGCTTACTCATCTAGTTTGGATCAGGCAGGCCCATTTGGTCGAACAGTTTTAGATACCGCACTACTTCATGAGGTAATTGCTGGCCACGATGTTAAAGATGCAACCAGCATCAACGCACCTGTTCCTGCAGTTGTTGCAGCAGCCAAGAGCGGTGACGTTAAAGGAATGAAGATTGGCGTCATTAAACAACTGCAAGGCGAGGGTTATCAAAAAGGAGTACAAGCTCGTTTTGATGAGTCGCTGCAAGTACTTGCATCTCTAGGAGCTGAGATTGTTGAAGTAGATTGCCCAAGTTTTGAATATGCGCTGGCAGCCTATTACTTGATTGCGCCATCAGAATGTTCCTCAAATCTCGCACGATTTGATGCCATGCGATACGGATTACGTACTGGTGATGTCGATGGGGCCTCTGCAGAGGCGGTCATGAGCGCAACTCGTGATGCTGGATTTGGTCGCGAAGTCAAGCGACGCATCATTCTGGGAACCTATGCGCTCTCGTCGGGTTATTACGATGCCTACTACGGAAGTGCACAGAAAATCCGAACTCTCATCATTGAAGATTATGCAAAGGCGTTTGCGCAAGCCGATGTTTTGGTCTCACCGACAGCACCTACAACTGCTTACAAGATTGGCGAAAAGGTCGATGACCCGATGGCCATGTACTTAGGGGATGTGGCGACAATTCCAGTAAACCTTGCTGGTATTTGCGGAATGTCACTTCCTGCAGGTCTTGCAGATGAAGATAATCTTCCCGTTGGATTCCAGATCATGGCACCTGCGATGCAAGATCAGCGACTTTACTCGTGCGGTGCAGCGCTCGAAGCAGCTCTTCTTTCACAATGGGGTGCGCCAATTCTTTCCCAGGCGCAAGCTTTGGTGGGAGACAAGTAATGGCGCTTACTTATGACGATGTAGTTGCCAAGTGGGAACCTGTACTTGGACTCGAAGTTCACGTAGAACTTAATACCGAGAGCAAAATGTTCTGTTCATGTGCCACCGAGTTTGGCGCTGCTCCCAACACTCAGACTTGCCCGGTCTGCCTAGCACTTCCTGGCGCGCTTCCTGTTGTCAATGAAAAGGCGATTGAATCTACGATTCTCATTGGGCTAGCTCTCAACTGCAAGATCGCTCCCTATAGTCGTTTTGCGCGTAAAAATTATTTCTACCCTGATATGCCTAAGAATTTTCAGATTTCGCAATATGACGAGCCCATCTGTTTCGACGGATTTGTCGATGTAGAAATCGAGACCGAAGAAGGACCCAAGCAATTTAGAATTGAAATTGAGCGCGTTCATATGGAAGAAGACACCGGCAAGTCTCTTCATGTCGGCGGCGCAACCGGACGCATCCATGGCGCCGACTACTCGCTGCTCGATTACAACCGAGCCGGTATACCTCTAGTTGAAATTGTCACCAAGATTATTCCGGGTACCGGCAAATATGCTCCTGAAGTTGCAAAAGCATATGTTGCAGAACTACGCGATATTTTGCGTGGCCTCAAAGTCTCTGATGTAAAGATGGAGCAGGGTTCTTTGCGTTGCGATGCCAACGTATCACTGAAGCCAATTGGATCCGATGTACTGGGTACTCGATCTGAAACCAAGAATGTGAACTCATTGCGCTCTGTCGAACGTGCGATTCGCGGAGAAATGGTTCGACATGCCGAACTACTTAACGATGGCAAAAAGGTGAAGCAAGAGACTCGCCACTTCCAAGAAGATACTGGATTAACACGATCTGGTCGCTCAAAGGAACAAGCTGAGGATTATCGATACTTTCCAGATCCAGACTTAGTTCCAGTCACACCTGCTGCAGAATGGATTGAACAACTGCGTGCAACTTTGCCGGAGCGTCCTTCACTCCGACGTAAACGCCTGAAAGAAGAATGGAACGTTCCTGATAAAGAGATGGCGGCGATGATTAACGCCGATGTTCTGGATATCGTGGAAGCTACCGTTTTGCTGGGAGCAGATCCCACCAAAGCGCGCACATGGTGGCTCGGTGAAATTTCACGTATCGCAAATGAGAAAGAAGTTCCCATCGCAGAACTGGCGATTACACCTTCTCACGTTGCCGAACTCGTCGAACTGATTGCTCGAGGAGAATTGACCGATAAATTGGCTCGCCAAGTTGTTGAAGGCGTGATTGCCGGTGAAGGATCTCCCGCTGAAGTTGTCACAAAGCGTGGAATTAAAGTTGTAAATGATGATGGTGCGCTCATGGCAGCGATTGAGAAAGTCTGCGCCGAACAGGCAGAGACTGCCGAAAAGGTTCGCGGAGGACATCTACCCGCCGCAGGAGCACTTATTGGCGCAGTCATGAAAGAGACAAAGGGCCAAGCAGATGCTGCTCGAGTTCGAGAGCTTCTACTTGGCCACCTTGGTCAGCCAACTAGTTAGTGAAAGCCAGCTCCTTCATTCTCTACCAGTGATTCTTTACCGATATTGATAAAGAAGAAGAGAACAACCGCTCCAATAAAGAGCAGCGCAGCGCTGAATTTAAATGCCACCGTAAAGCCATGAGTCATAGCAAATGGCATCACCGCTTCTCCTAGTTGCTTATTGGCCGCAGCAAATGTTGTTGTTGCTGTGGCTGCAACTGTATTGAGCAACGCTGTTCCAAGAGATCCACCGATCTGTTGTGAAGTATTGACCATCGCGCTAGCAACTCCCGTGTCATGGTTGGAAACTGCATGCAACGAAGTCGAGGTAAGTGGGATAAATACAAGTGCCATACCGCTGGACATAATCAGCAGTGATGGAACAACGTGTGTGAGATATGAGGTTTCTGGAGTAATCCGCGTCAGCAAGAGCAAGCCGATTCCTGCAAATATCAAACCAGGGACCATAAGAGGTTTTGGTCCGACTTTAGGAAGTAGTTGTGAAGCTACACCCGCAAAGATGATGATTCCTGCGGTAAATGGCAGAAATGCAAATCCTGATTTGAGTGGGCTAAAGCCGAGAATGACTTGGAGGTACAGGCCAAGGAATAGGAACATGGAAAAGAGACCCGCACCCACAACGAGAGAACCAAGATAAGAGCCACCACGATTTCGCTCTGTGATGACACGAAGTGGCATCAACGGATTAGTCACACGCCGTTCAATCGCAACGAAGATAAGTAGAAGCACCAATGCAATTACCAAGAACGAAATAGTGGTCGTAGATGACCACCCCTTCGTAGCCGCTTCATTAAATCCGTATGTCAGCGAGAAGAGTCCTGCAGTTGCAGTAATTACACCAGGCACGTCATATGTGTTATCGCCTTGCGCCTTAGATTCATGAACAAATTTAATTGCCAAAATCGCCGCACCAATTGCAATCGGCGTATTGACTCCCAAACACCAACGCCACGATGCATATTCAGTGAGGGCGCCACCGAGAATGAGACCAATTGCAGCGCCGCCGCCAGAAATAGCTCCAATTACGCCGAATGCTTTTGCTCGCTCGGATGGGACTGTAAAAGTTACCGAGATAATGGAGAGAGCAGCTGGGGCCAGAAGCGCCGCAAAAACTCCTTGAAGTCCGCGTGCGGCGTAGAGCAAACCTTGCGAAGAGGCAATTCCGCCAAGGGCGGAAGCAGCTGCAAAACCGATGAGTCCGATGAGGAAAATCTTTTTGCGCCCCATGTAATCGCCGATTCGACCGCCAAGCAGCAAAAGAGAGCCAAATGCCAGAGTGTAAGCGGTGATGATCCACTGCTGATTAGCATCTGAAATACCTAATTCAACCTTGGCGCTAGGTATCGCAATGTTCATGATTGAGCTGTCGAGCACAATCATTAATTGGGCAATAGCGACTACGAATAAGGTGCGCCATCTAGTTGGATCGAGCGTTTCAACTTGGTTTGACAAGGGGGTATCTCCTATAGATTTGATTTGATTTCTCACAAAATGGTTATGGGAAGATAGAATTATCGCATGTCTTCTATGAAACCACGCTCAGGCGTAGTCACCGATGGTCTAGAGAGAGCCCCGGCGCGAGGAATGTTGCGCGCAGTAGGAATGGGCGATGAAGACTGGGTTAAACCCCAAATTGGAATTGCATCTTCGTGGAATGAAATCACTCCGTGCAATCTCTCACTTGATCGCTTAGCAAAGGCTTCGAAGCAAGGTGTCATTGAAGCCGGTGGCTTTCCAATGCAGTTTGGAACTATCTCAGTCTCTGACGGAATTTCTATGGGCCATGAAGGTATGCACTTCTCACTTGTCTCTCGCGAACTTATTGCTGACTCAGTCGAAACTGTGATGAATGCAGAGAGATTAGATGGCATGGTTACCTTCGCTGGTTGCGATAAATCCTTGCCAGGAATGATGATGGCAGCTGCTCGTCTCGATGTTGCATCCGTCTTCGTATATGCCGGTTCTACCTTGCCCGGTTCAGTCGATGGTAAAGATGTCACCATCATTGACGCATTTGAAGCTGTCGGCGCGTGCGCACGCGGTTTAATTACACAAGATCGCGTCGATCAAATTGAAAGAGCTATTTGTCCCGGCGAAGGTGCCTGCGGAGGTATGTACACCGCAAACACGATGGCAAGTATTGGCGAAGCCATTGGACTCTCACTTCCTGGTTCAGCTGCGCCTCCAGCGGTAGATCGTCGCCGCGATTCATATGCAATTAAATCTGGTGCTGCAGTTGTTGAGCTCATTCGTAAAGGTATAACTACCCGAGATATCTTGACGAAGAAGGCATTTGAAAACGCCATCACTATCTTGATGGCGCTGGGTGGCTCTACCAACGCAGTTCTGCACTTACTTGCGATCGCCTACGAAGCAGAGGTAGACCTTACTCTGGAAGATTTCCATCGCATCGGTTCGAAGGTTCCACTACTAGGAGATCTCAAACCATTTGGTAAGTATGTAATGACCGATGTTGATCGCGTTGGTGGAATTCCCGTCGTGCTTCGCATTCTGCTTGATGCGGGATATCTTCACGGAGATTGCTTAACGGTAACTGGTAAGACCATGGCGGAAAATTTGGCCGATATCAACCCACCGTTGGCAGATGGGGCGGTGCTCTTTCCTGTCGATAAACCAATTTCAACAGATATTGGCATCACTATTCTCGGTGGGTCGCTTGCAACAGAGGGCGCCGTTTGTAAAACCGCAGGAATCGGAGTTGATACCTTTGAAGGACCAGCACGTGTATTTGAGAGAGAACAAGCTGCAATGGATGCTCTCGAAAATGGCACGATTCAAGAAGGCGATGTTGTCGTCATTCGCTACGAAGGCCCAAAGGGTGGACCTGGAATGCGCGAAATGTTGATGATTACGGGAGCAATCAAAGGTGCTGGACTCGGCAAGAAGACTCTTCTGCTCACAGATGGTCGATTCTCGGGAGGTTCCACCGGTCTCTGTGTCGGACACATCGCCCCGGAAGCAGTCGATGGTGGACCAATCGCCTTCATTAAGGATGGTGACCGCATTCGCATCGATGTCATCAATCGCACCCTTGATCTCTTAGTTGATCCGGCAGAACTTGAAGCCCGTAAAGTTGGATGGAAGCCTCTTCCTCACAAGTACACAAGGGGAGTGCTGGCCAAGTTTTCTAAGGGCGTGAGCTCGGCTTCTCAAGGCGCGGTCTGGAAGTAAGCGCTATATCCCAATAGTTGAGACGTACATCTCAACTCTTGACGCATCGCCGCGCGCATTGGAGAATATCGCCATGCGATCAACACGCTCAGTCCGTACAGAGTCAGCAGTATCAGTGGTGGTGATTCGATAGCGCGTGCCTCCACGTCACGCGCGCCCTCAGATATCTGAGGGTTTTTTCATTTAACTGCGAAGTTGAGAGAGAAGAAAGGAGCAAGAAGATGGCAACACACGTTCCAACAGCGAACGGCACAGAAATGACAGGAGCTACTTCATTGGTGAAGAGCCTTGAAGCAGCAGGCGCCGATGTGATGTTCGGTCTCCCCGGTGGCGCAATCCTTCCTGCCTACGATCCAATCTTCGACTCCACAATTCGACATATTTTGGTACGTCATGAGCAAGGTGCAGGACATGCAGCAACTGGGTATGCACAAGTAACAGGTCGTGCGGGAGTCTGTATCGCAACCTCCGGTCCTGGTGCTACCAACCTAGTGACTCCACTCATGGATGCAGCAATGGACTCTGTTCCTCTCGTTGCAATTACTGGGCAAGTTCCTTCTGCGGCTATTGGTACGGATGCCTTCCAAGAGGCAGATATTCGTGGAATCACGATGCCATTTACAAAGCACAACTATTTAGTGACCGATCCTGCGTATATTCCAAGTGTCGTAGCCGAAGCATTTCATATTGCAACTACCGGTCGTCCTGGTCCAGTTCTCGTTGATGTTGCCAAAGATGCACTTCAGAAGATGACAACTTTTAATTGGCCTACCGCAATTAACTTGGCAGGCTACAAACCTAAGACTTCTCCTGATGCGCAATCGATATCAGACGCTGCAGCTCTCATTGCTCAATCTGCAAAACCAGTCTTCTATGTAGGTGGCGGAGTTATCAAAGCTGATGCACATAAAGAACTTCGTCAACTTGTCGAACTACTTGGTGCACCCGTTGTCACAACTTTGATGGCTCGTGGAGCATTCCCTGACTCTCATCCATTACATATGGGAATGCCGGGAATGCATGGCACCGTAGCCGCCGTCACTGCGCTACAAAAGGCTGATCTACTCATCACTTTGGGCGCTCGCTTTGATGATCGCGTCACCGGCAAACTCTCGACTTTTGCTGTGAATGCCAAGATTATCCACGCAGATATTGACCCTGCTGAAATTGGCAAAAACCGCCATGCAGATGTTGCTGTCATTGGTGATGTCAAAGAGACCATCGCTGCGCTCATTCCAGCGTTAAAGGCAGCTCTTGCTAAGAACCAACCAGATTTGGCACCGTGGTTGCGCCAAATGAATTCTTTGAAATCAACATATCCACTTGGTTACGACTTACCTGAAGATGGTTCACTTTCTCCGCAACATGTAATTCAACGCATTGGACAAATTTCTGGAACTGAAACCGTATTCACCGCAGGTGTAGGTCAACACCAGATGTGGGCATCTCAATTTATCTCTTACGAACATCCACGCACATGGCTTAACTCAGGTGGCGCTGGCACTATGGGTTATGCCGTCCCGGCCGCCATGGGCGCAAAAGTTGGAGCACCAGATTCAACTGTGTGGGCGATTGATGGCGATGGATGTTTCCAGATGACAAATCAAGAACTTGTTACATGTGCTCTTAACAATATTCCAATTAAAGTTGCAATCATTAACAATGAATCGCTGGGCATGGTTCGCCAATGGCAAACATTGTTCTATGAAGGTCGCTATTCCAATACCTCACTTGATTCAAAGCGCGTTCCTAATTTCCCTATGCTTGCTGAATCCATGGGTTGTGTTGGCCTTGCCTGCGAACGTCCAGAGGATCTTAATAAGACGATTGAAAAGGCGATGTCAATTAATGATCAACCGGTCGTTGTAGATTTCCGCGTTCATCGCGATGCCATGGTCTGGCCAATGGTTGCGGCAGGTACCTCTAACGACGAAATTATGATTGCGCGCGCAACAGCGCCTGACTGGGATTCGCAGGAGCTCTAATGACTACTACTCCGCGCCGTCAACATACTCTCGAAGTTTTAGTTGAGAACGCACCCGGCGTTCTTGCTCGCGTTGCGGGACTTTTCTCACGACGCGCTTTCAACATTGATTCCCTCAATGTTGGGCCAACTGAAAACCCAGCTATTTCTAAGATGATCATCGTTGTGGGGGTTGAAGGACACTCACTCGAGCAGGTAATTGCCCAGCTCGATAAGTTGATCAGCGTAATTTCGATCAAAGAAATCTTGGCCGATAACGCGCAAGCAGTACACGACACCCAACCTGACTACCAAAACTAAGGAGAAATACCGTGGCAACGATGTATCACGAAGAGGATGCAGATCTATCCATCATTCAGGGTCGCAAGGTCGCGATTATCGGTTACGGCTCACAAGGCCATGCTCACGCACTCAGCTTGCGTGACTCTGGCGTTGATGTTCGTGTGGGTTTGAAGGAAGGTTCACCATCTCGCGCTAAAGCTGAGGCAGAAGGTCTTCGCGTTGTCACTGTTGCTGAAGCAGTGAAAGAAGCAACCGTGATTATGATCTTGGCTCCTGATCATGTGCAGCGCCATATTTATACAGAGTCGATTCTGCCAAACCTTAAGAAGGGTGACGCGCTCTTCTTTGGCCACGGTTTCAATATTCGCTTTGGCTATATCAAGCCAACTGCAGATGTAGATGTCTGCATGGTTGCACCTAAGGGTCCAGGACACTTGGTACGACGCGAATACTCAGCAGGTCGTGGTGTTCCTGTAATCGTTGCAGTCGAGCAAGATTCCACCGGAAATGCATGGCCCCTTACCTTGTCTTATGCCAAAGCTATTGGCGGACTTCGTGCAGGTGGAATCCTCACAACCTTCACCGAAGAGACCGAAACAGATCTATTCGGAGAGCAAGCAGTTCTTTGTGGTGGAGCATCACAACTTGTGATGTATGGCTTTGAAACCCTTGTCGAAGCCGGATATCAGCCTGAGGTTGCTTATTTTGAATGCTTGCACGAACTCAAATTAATTGTTGATCTGATGTACGAAGGTGGAATCGCAAAGCAGCGTTGGTCAGTCTCTGATACTGCTGAATTTGGTGACTATGTCTCTGGTCCTCGTGTTATTGATCCACGTGTCAAAGAGAATATGAAGGCGGTGCTTGCTGATGTTCAATCAGGTGCATTTGCTAAGCGCTTTATTGATGACCAAGAAGCTGGAGCTCCAGAATTCAAGGCGCTTCGTGCCAAGGGTGAAACTCATATCATCGAAGGTGTTGGCCGCGAACTACGTAAGATGTTTAGCTGGATGAAGAATTCAAATAAGGACGATTACAAAGAGGGAAGTGCGGCGCGTGGCTAAACCTGTCGTACTTATTGCTGAAGAACTCAGCGCTGCAACGCTTGACGCGCTCGGCCCTGACTTTGAAGTTCGCAATTGCGATGGCGCGAATAGAGCGGAGCTACTAGCAGCTCTTGGTGCTGGCGTCGATGCTGTGCTGATTCGCTCTGCCACCAAGATGGATGCAGAAGCAATTGCTGCGGCAAAAGGGCTAAAAGTAATTGCGCGAGCAGGTGTCGGTCTTGATAACGTCGATATTCCTGCTGCAACGGCAGCTGGAGTCATGGTCGTTAATGCGCCAACTTCAAATATCGTCTCGGCTGCCGAATTAGCGATTGCGCTCTTGCTGGCATCTGCCAGATTTATTTCACCAGCACATGCAGCTCTCAAGAATGGAAAATGGGCTCGCTCCAAGTACACCGGCGCTGAACTCTTCGAAAAGACTCTTGGTGTTGTCGGATTTGGTCGCATCGGTCAACTAGTGGCTCATCGCATGCAAGCTTTCGGAATGAACGTCATTGCATATGACCCATATTTACAACCAGCAAAGGCTGCGCAGTTAGGTGTGGAATTAGTGGAACTTGATGAGCTCTTAAAGCGCTCAGACTTCATCACTATTCACTTGCCAAAGACTAAAGAGACCGCAAATCTCATTGGAGTTGAAGCGCTCAAGAAGGTGAAGAAAGAGGTACGAATCATCAACGCCGCTCGTGGTGGAGTTCTTGATGAAGCCGCTCTCTACGATGCGATCACCGAAGGTCGTGTGGCGGGTGCTGGACTTGATGTTTATGTCACCGAACCCTGCACCGATTCGCCACTCTTCCAACTTGATCAAGTTGTTGCGACACCTCATTTGGGTGCATCCACTGATGAAGCGCAAGAACGTGCTGGTATTGCGGTAGCAATCTCGGTGCGAAAAGCGCTGGCGGGCGAATTAGTGCCTGATGCCGTAAATGTAAAAGGTGGCGCAATCCACGATGAAATCCGTCCTTCACTTCCTCTTGTTGAGAAGATGGCACAGATTGCATCAGCAATCGCTGGAGAGACTCCAGTGTCAATGGATATCACGGTTAAAGGCGATATCTCTGGACATGATTCTTCTGTACTTGCTATCAGTGCACTTAAGGGAGCGCTGTTGGCATCCGGTATTGAGTCGGTGAGCTATGTCAATGCTCCAGGTCTTGCCAGCGAACGTGGTCTATCCTCCTCGGTAACAACAACTCCTGACAGCGCTGAATATCGAAGCATGATTTCTCTTCATGCAGCGTTAGCAAACGGCAGGTCAATTAAAGTTGATGGAACCTTGATGGGCATTCGCAAAGTCGAAAAGATCATCGCAATCGATAACTTCGATCTCGATCTTCCACCTACAGATAACCTCTTGTTCTTGCGCTATGCAGATAAGCCAGGTGTCGTCGGAGCCGTCGGTAATGCTTTGGGTGCGGCCAAGATCAATATTGCAGGTATGCAGGTTGCTCGTGAATCAGCGGGTGGAAACGCACTGATGGCAATCACGGTTGATTCAGCGGTTTCAGATGGAGTAACAGAGGCGCTCAAGAAAGAGACCGGAGCCGATCTCGTACGCGCAGTGACTTTGGTGAACTAATGTCTCGCACAATTAATCTTGCTGTTATTCCCGGAGATGGAATTGGTACTGAGGTCGTTGGCGAAGGACTAAAAGTTCTTGATGTAGTCGCTGCGAAATATGGTGTCACATTCAATAAGACTCACTACGACTTGGGTGCGGGATATTGGCACCGCACGGGTGAAGTACTACCAGATTCTGTTCTGGCAGAACTTGCCAAAGCAGATGTCATTTTGTTGGGCGCTGTTGGCGATCCAACAGTTCCAAGTGGAGTTCTCGAACGCGGTTTACTTCTTAAACTTCGTTTTGCCTTTGATCACTACATCAATTTACGTCCAGCAAAGTTGATGCCAGGAGTTACTGGACCTCTGGCCACGCAAGCACCGATTGATTTTGTTGTAGTCCGCGAAGGAACCGAAGGACCATATGTAGGTGCCGGTGGAGTTCTCGCTGAAGGCACAGAAGCGGAGATCGCTACAGAAGAGTCACTCAATACTCGGCGAGGTGCAGAACGCGTTATCCGTGATGCCTTTACCAGAGCAGCAGCGCGCGAGCGTAAGAAGCTCACCTTGGTTCATAAGAACAATGTACTTACCCGTGCAGGCAGCCTATGGACACGCACCTTCAATGAAGTTGCTAAAGAGTTCCCAACCGTTACAACAGATTATCTGCATGTTGATGCTGCATCGATGTTCTTTGTGACTAACCCAGAGCGCTTTGATGTCGTTGTTACAGATAATCTTTTCGGCGATATCTTGACCGATATCGCCGCGGCAATCTGTGGTGGTATCGGGCTTGCTGCATCTGGAAACATCAATCCAACCGGAAAGTTCCCATCAATGTTTGAACCAGTTCATGGTTCTGCTCCGGATATTGCAGGAAAAAACTTGGCAGATCCGACTGCAACCGTGATGTCTGTGGCCATGATGTTGCACCATTTGGGACTTTCCGACGCGGCGCGCGATGTCGAAGCAGCAGTTGCAAGTGATTTAGCATCACGTGGAAACGCAAAACGCGGTACTACTGAAATTGGCTCAGCTCTGGCGGAATTGGTGAAGTAAATGAAGATAACTCTTAATCCACATGCGGTTCCGACTGCTGAACGCGAAGAAAAAGTTGCAAACTGTGGCTTCGGAAAGTATTACACCGACCATATGGTTGTCTGCGAGTGGACCGAGAGTGGTGGATGGCAAGAGCCGGAGTTAAAGCCTTACGGGCCTCTAACCTTGGATCCTGCCACTGCAGTGTTTCATTACGGTCAAGAAATCTTTGAGGGAATGAAGGCTTACCGCCAACCTGATGGAGGAATTGCGCTCTTTCGCCCCGAAGCGAATGCGCGTCGCTTTGCTAAATCTGCAAAGCGTCTTGCCCTTCCCGAAATGCCAGAAGAGCTCTTCTTGGAAACCGTTCACACTCTCGTCAAGCATGATGCGGGATGGACACCGGGAAAAGTAGGAGAGTCTTTATACATTCGCCCCTTCATGATCGCGACCGAAGTTGGCTTGGGAGTTCGTCCAACAAATAAGGCAACCTACATTTTGATTGCTACTCCAGCTGGCGCTTACTTTGATCCATCTAAAGCAGTCTCTGTGTGGATCTCGACCGAATATGTGCGCGCAGCTCAAGGCGGAACTGGCGAGGCAAAATGCGGCGGAAATTATGCAGCTTCTCTTGTTGCACAAAAGGCTGCTGCCAAAGAAGGTTGTGATCAAGTTGTCTGGATTGATGCCAAAGAGCGCAAATGGATTGAAGAGATGGGCGGGATGAATCTTTACTTTGTTAAAGGTAAAGGTGCCGATGCCACGGTAATTACTCCAAAACTAACAGGCACACTTCTTCCTGGAATTACTCGCGATTCTATTTTGTCTGTGGCAAAAGATCTTGGTTATAAAGTAGATGAAGTAATGCTCTCGATAGATGATTGGCGTGATGGCGTTCAATCCGGAGAAATCACTGAAATTTTTGCCTGCGGAACCGCTGCTGTTGTATCTCCTGTAGGACAAGCAAAATCTGCGATGGGTACATGGGTTACCGGTGATGGTCAGCCTGGTCCAATCACTATGCAGATTCGCAATCACTTACTTGCAATCCAACATGGCACAACCGCTGATAAGCATGGCTGGGTTCAGAGGGTTGCGCTCTAATGTTAGACAATGCACCTTTTGATAAGGAGACTCTTCATATCTATGACACCACACTTCGTGATGGTGCACAGCAAGAGGGCCTCAATCTCTCTGTACATGACAAGCTCACGATTGCGCGCCACTTAGATGATTTGGGTGTTGGCTTTATCGAAGGTGGTTGGCCAGGAGCAAACCCCAAAGACACTGAATTTTTTGCACTCGCAAAGAAAGAACTCACACTTAAGAACGCCACTTTTGTAGCTTTTGGTGCGACTCGTCGCCCGAATGTAAAAGCTGCAGATGATGTACTTCTGGGTGCTCTTCGCGATTCAGGTGCACCAGCTGTAACTCTTGTTGCCAAGTCATATGACCGCCACGTGGATCTTGCTCTAAAGACAACTCTTGATGAGAACCTTGCGATGATTCGCGACTCAGTCACCCACCTTCGCCAAGAAGGTCAGCGAGTATTCCTTGATGCCGAACACTTCTTCGATGGATACCGCGCTAATCGCGCTTATGCCCTCGAAGTAATTCGTGTAGCTATGGAGGCAGGCGCTGATGTGGCAGCGTTATGCGATACCAACGGGGGAATGTTGCCAGATGAAATCGCGGATGTAGTTCACGATGTTCTAGGCGCAACGTCTGCTCGCCTCGGTATTCACTGCCATAACGACACAGGTTGCGCAGTTGCAAACTCGATGGCTGCAGTAGCTGCGGGTGCAACCCACGTCCAAGGGACTCTTAATGGGTACGGAGAACGCACCGGAAACGCGGATCTGGTCACGATCATCGCCAATTTAGAGTTGAAGAAGAAGAAGGATGTGCTTCCACAGAACGCGCTACGCGAAGCGTTTCGTATCTCTCATGCGGTTGCTGAAGTTACAAATATTTCTCCATCGCCTCGTCAGCCGTATACAGGCGTCTCAGCTTTTGCTCACAAGGCAGGTTTGCATGCATCTGCCATCAAGGTAGATCCTGCCTTGTATCAGCATGAAGATCCAGAATCTGTTGGGAACGATATGCGCATGCTTGTCTCTGATATGGCCGGACGCGCTTCCATCGAATTAAAGTCCATGGAACTTGGTGTTGATCTTGGGGGAGACCGTGAACTTATCGGTCGTGTTGTTGAACGCGTGAAAGATATGGAATCACGTGGCTTTACCTTTGAAGCTGCTGATGCCTCCTTCGAACTCTTGCTCCGAGAGGAAGCAACTGGAAAACGTCCATCGTTTTTCACCATTGACCACTGGCTCACGACGACTGAACGTGGCACACAGAACGAAATAGTTACTAAAGCAGAGGTAACGGTGACTGCTCAGGGCAAAGAGATCACTTGCTCGGGCGCGGGAAATGGTCCCGTGAACGCATTTGATAATGCGCTTCGAGATGGGCTCAATCAACTCTACCCAGAGTTGGCAAGTCTTGAACTAACCGATTACAAAGTGCGAATTTTGGAAGGGCGTCTAGGAACTGGCGCGATTACACGAGTATTAGTCGAGACTTCAGATGGCAAGGGCGAATGGAACACTGTCGGCGTGCATGAAAACGTTATCGCCGCATCGGCGATGGCTTTAGAGGATGCCTTAACCTTTGGGCTTTTGCGCCAAGGAAGAAAACCTGAGTAGTTCTTTATTTTTCGGTAGTCCCTGATATATCTTTTTCGCTATGCGCGCCAGGACTGCGGGTAGGAGATATACCCAAGAAGAGTCTGCTGACTGGCTAGCGCAACGTCTGCTTAAATTAGATATTGCAACCTATGAAGAATTTGCCGCCAAAGTTGGAATCGACCGCGGCACCATTTCTCGTTACTTCAGGCAAGAACGTCGACCTTCTATCGATGTGATTGCGCCAATGTGCGAAGTACTGCAGGTTTCTCCGGAAACGCTCTTGATTGCTTTAGGTGCAATAGATAAAAAATAGTTATCGCGGATCGATAAAGAAATCAGTGCTGCCCTCGATCGGGGTAAAGGTTCTCTTGCTCTCATCATCTGCCCAGAGCGCAAATGCAGCATCACGTTCGCCTGGCAAGAATTGGTCTGCGATGAAACCTTCTATATCCTCAAAGGAAAGTTCGGTGTTGATATTCAAAATCACTGTGCCATCGGCGCCGCGCGTCAGCGATGGAATCGAGATGGATTCTGAGACTCGAATGCGCATGGTTCCACGCTATCGTCTTTGATGCGTATCCGCATCAAAGGTAGGCGGGGATATCGAGAGGCTGTGGATATATTCTTCTTACATGAGTAGCTTCGAGAGTGTGCGTAGGGATTACACCCGCCATCTTGAAAAAGAACGTAACCTCTCTGTTCACACCATCCGTGCCTATATGGGAGATCTCGATAGTTTCTTTGAACATGTAGCTCTACAGAAAGTCTCAAACGTAGGCGAGATCACGATTGCCCATATTCGTTCATGGCTTGCAAATAGCCAGGTTAAAGGTGGGGCCCGTACCACCCTTTCTCGCAGAGCCACCTCTATTCGACTCTTTACTAAGTGGGCTGCCAAGAACGGATATCTCGAAAAAGATATTGGGGCAACTTTGGCTACTCCAAAGGCGCATCGCACTTTGCCGGATGTCCTCTCTGTCTCGGATGCAACCGTTGCCATGGATTCATTGGCAACACGAGTAAGTGAAGAAGAGACTCCACTGTCGATTCGAGACTGCGCCATCGTCGAACTTCTCTATGCAACAGGTGCGCGAGTATCCGAACTTTGCGGATTAGATCTAGAGGATATTGATTATTCCCGTAACACAATACGCGTTTTAGGTAAGGGAGCCAAAGAGCGCACAATTCCTTTAGGCGCACCAGCAATGAAAGCGCTGAAACTTTGGCTCGAAAACGCGCGCACTGAATTATTGACAGATAAATCTGGTCGCGCAGTTTTTCTCGGAGCCCGGGGAAAGAGAATTGATCAACGCACAGTCCGTACAGTTGTCTACGAAGCTCTCTCTGCACTTGAAGGTATTGAACGAATGGGACCACATGCACTACGTCATTCAGCTGCTACCCATTTACTTGAAGGGGGAGCCGACCTTCGCACTGTTCAAGAAATCTTGGGCCATGCGTCCCTTGCGACGACTCAGATCTATACCCACGTTTCAACCGAACGACTTCAAAAAGCATTTAAACAGGCTCATCCCCGCGCTTAGAGCGTGGATTTTGCACCCCTGTTCGGCAGGTAAGATTTGCCCTGCATCGAACGAAAGTCCGGTGACATCTCAGCACCTATGTATGACTTGGTCTTCCAATGAATACAAGCCACTTCGGTCCGGTCTTTAGATGTTCAATGGCTCTGCCATGTGAATCATTTAAATTGCGGTCGGCGTTGTAGGTGCGACGGTCTTAGCAAATCGTTAAGACATTAACCGAGCAGGTTTTGATGTGCTGCGCACATAAAACCTAAGAAGGAGCGTGCCGTCATGGCAGTTGTAACAATGCGCGAACTCCTCGACAGCGGAGTCCACTTCGGACACCAGACTCGTCGTTGGAATCCAAAGATGAAGCGTTTTATTTTCACAGAACGCAATGGCATCTACATCATCGACATCCAGCAATCACTTGCACTTATCGACTCTGCATACGCATTCGTTAAGGAAACTGTTGCTAAGGGTGGCCACGTCCTATTCGTAGGAACAAAGAAGCAGGCTCATAAGCCAATCATCGACCAAGCAGCTCGCGTTGGAATGCCAACAGTTACAGAGCGCTGGTTGGGTGGAATGCTCACCAACTTCCCAACTGTCTACAAGCGTATTCAGCGTCTCAAGGAGCTCGAAGCGCTCGAGTCAGCAAATGATCTTTTGCTCACCAAGAAGGAACTTCTCGTTCTCCGTCGCGAACGCGAAAAGCTTTTCAAAAACCTTGACGGTATTCGTAACATGACTAAGTTGCCTGCAGCAATTTGGGTTGTTGATACCAAGAAAGAACACCTCGCAGTCCAGGAAGCTAAGAAGCTCGGTATTCCTGTAATCGCAATCCTCGATACAAACTGCGATCCAGATGAAGTTGATTTCAAGATTCCAGGTAACGATGATGCGATTCGCTCAATCGAACTCCTTACTCGTGTGATCACTGATGCAATTGCAGAAGGCCTCAAGGCTCGCTCTGCTGCAGCGCCAGCACAAGCTCCTGCAGTGGCCGAGGAATTAGAGAAGCAGATGTTGTCCGAGGTTCCAGCTGAAGCTGCACCTGCTGGCGATGTTCTTGAACAGAAATAAGAAAAGGATCTAAATTGGCTAACTATTCAGCAGAAGATGTAAAGCGCCTCCGCGAAGCGACTGCGGCAGGAATGCTCGATTGCAAAAAGGCGCTCGATGAGGCAGATGGTGATTATGACAAGGCTGTCGAAATCATCCGCGTCAAGGGCCTTAAAGGAGTAACAAAGCGCGAAGGCCGCCTCACCTCAAACGGTTTGGTAGTTGCAAAGGTTTCAGGTGACCTCGGCGTCATGCTCGAACTTAACTGCGAAACTGACTTCGTTGCAAAGGGTGAACGCTTTATTGCTCTCGGAGATGAACTCGTGGAGCACTTGCTCTCAGTAAAGACTCCTGATGTCGCATCGTTCTTGGCTTCAAAGATGGCTTCTGGAAAGACTGTTCAGGAAGTTATCGACGAAGGCAACGCAACAATGGGTGAAAAGATTGAAGTTCGTAATGTTGCAGTGATTGAAGGACCAGTCGGTCTCTATCTCCACAAGACCAGCCCAGACTTGCCGCCGCAGGTGGGTGTGTTGGTAGCCCTTGCAAAGGAAGCTGCTGAAGTTGGCAAGGATGTTGCGCAGCACATTGCGGCTTTTGCGCCACGTTTTGTCCATCGCGATGAAGTACCGGCTGACCTGATTGAAACTGAGCGCCGTCTTGCAGAAGAGACAGCTCGCGCCGAGGGTAAGCCAGAAGCAGCTCTTGCCAAGATTATCGAAGGCCGTGTTACTGGATTTGTGAAGGAAGTTTCACTTATCGAGCAGGCATTCGCTAAGGATGCAAAGAAGACTGTCAAGCAAATCCTTGACGAAGCAGGAACCGCCGTGAAGGCATTCCATCGCTTCCGTGTTGGTCAGTAAACTACTTACCAAGAGAAGTACAAACGCTTAGAGCGAGAGGAGCACTCATGCCAGGTTCTAGAGGGAATTACGGCAGAGTGCTCCTTAAGCTTTCTGGCGAAGTTTTTGGTGGCAACAAGGGAATCGGTGTCGACCCCGATGTTCTAGCCGATGTGGCAAAGCAGATCGCAGATGTCGTGCGAAGCGGTGTGCAAATCGCAATTGTGGTTGGTGGAGGAAACTTCTTCCGCGGCGCTGAACTTTCAGAGCGCGGCATGGAACGTTCGCGCGCTGACTACATGGGAATGCTTGGCACTGTCATGAATTGTTTAGCGCTCCAGGATTTTCTTGAAAAAGAGGGCGTCGATACCCGCGTGCAAACGGCGATCACAATGGGTCAAGTTGCCGAACCATATGTCCCACGTCGCGCCATCCGCCACCTTGAAAAAGGTCGCGTAGTCATCTTCGGTGCAGGTGCAGGTATGCCATTCTTTACAACAGATACAGTAGCTGCGCAGCGCGCGCTTGAAATCGGAGCAGGCGCGCTGCTACTTGCAAAATCTGGAGTCGATGGCGTGTACAACGCCGATCCACGAAAAGATCCAAGTGCAACAAAATTCGACACGATCTCTTATGACGAAGTTCTGCAAAAATCATTGGCAGTGGCAGATGCAGCAGCCTTCAGCCTATGCCGTGAGAATAAACTGCCCATTGTTGTCTTTGACTTGATGAACAATGGCAATATCGGACGCGCTGTTCGAGGCGAAAAGATTGGAACTCTCGTCTCGTAGAGCGAGAGCACTCAAAGAAGAGTTAGAGGAGCAACGACGATGGCAGATGTAGCAAGCGCGCTGAAAGAGGCGACCGAGAAGATGGCTAAAGCTGTCGAAGTTGCAAAAGATGATTTTGGTGCAATTCGTACCGGGCGAGCCCACCCAGCTATGTTCAATAAGATCATGGTTGATTACTACGGAACATTTACATCGCTGTCACAGCTAGCCACCATTCAAATCCCCGAATCGCGCATGGCAATAGTCTCTCCCTTTGATAAAGGTGCGATGGCCTCTATTGAAAAGGCGATCCGCGAATCTGATTTAGGAGTTAATCCAGCATCTGACGGCGCAGTAATTCGAGTTAATTTCCCACAATTGACTGAAGAACGTCGTAAGGATTACATCAAAGTTGCCAAAACCAAGGCAGAAGATTCCAAGGTTTCAATTCGCAATATTCGCAGAGCGGCTAAAGAACTGATGGAGAAGCTGGAAAAAGATGGCGAGATTGGCAAGGATGATCTGAGCCGAGGTGAGAAAGAGCTTGAGAAGATCACCTCAGACCATGTGGCCAAGATTGATGAACTTCTCAAGCATAAGGAGACCGAACTTCTTGAAGTCTAAAGACTTCTAACTCTGGAGTTCCACTATCGTGTCTGATTTACATTCGCTCAATGAGGCTATCAACAAGCGCGCTGGCCGCAAACTCCTGCCTTCGATTGGCGTAAGCGTCTTTCTCATTCTTTTGGTGTGGGCATCCCTTGCTACCTATCGCGTCATCTTTGCAACCCTCGTTGCAATCGCTGTAGTACTCGGCATGCGCGAACTACATCGCGCACTCTCTGCCTCGGCGATACATCTGCCTTTGTGGGCGCTGACAGTTGCCGGTATTGGGCTCTCTGCTGCGACATGGATTGGGGGAGTCTCAGGGCTAGCTGTTGCAACGGCGATCGCCTTGCCATGTCTGTTGGTACTGCAACTTCCTCATGGACCAGAAAATTTTGTGAAGACCGCATCAGCATCTGCTCTAGTGTTGATATATCTGCCTTTCTTGGCTGGATTTCTTATTCTCTTAGCGCGCCCTTATAACGGGCTAGAACGAGTGATGACATTTGTTGTCCTCGTTGCGTGTAACGATACCTTTGCATATTTGACGGGTGTGCTATTTGGAAAACATCCACTTGCTCCAAAAATCAGCCCTAAGAAAACCATCGAAGGCTTAGTTGGTTCACTGATCTTTACAACCATAGGTGGTTCTCTCGCCTTTATGTACATCATGAATTCCGATTGGTGGTTGGGGGCACTTGCTGGATTGTTAACAGTATTTACCGCAACGGCGGGCGATCTGATCGAATCTGCATTAAAGCGCGATATGGCCATCAAAGATATGGGCACGCTGCTGCCGGGGCATGGCGGCGCCATGGATCGCCTTGATTCAGTGCTCTTTGCCGCCCCTGCTCTCTGGCTTGCGCTTGAAATAGTGCGCCGTGCACAAGATTCTGGCTTGTTATGACCGAGTTAAAACTGGTCTTTGATGAACCAGTTCAAAAGAAGAAGGCCCCTCGACATCTTGCAGATTTTTCTCCTGTAGAGCGTAAAGCTTTTGCCAAAGAGTTGGGCTTTCAACCTTTTAGAGCGGCGCAAGTTGCAACTCACTACTTCACGCATCTTTCCAATAATTCAGATGAATGGACTGACATCCCTGCCGCTGAACGTCAAGCGATTTCTGATGCGCTCACTCCCAAATTAATTGAGCTGGTGACCACTCGAACGACTGATGGTGGAATGACTCGTAAAGATTTGTGGAAGTTACATGATGGAGTGCTCGTTGAATCTGTCTTGATGCGTTATTCCGATCGCACAACGGTCTGCATCTCATCTCAAGCAGGTTGCGGCATGAATTGCCCCTTCTGCGCAACCGGTCAAGGTGGACTCACTCGTAATCTCACTGCCGGTGAAATCACTGACCAAATTGTCGCTGCAGCGCGCGCTTGCGCGAGTGGCGAATTACCTGGTGGACCGACTCGACTTTCCAATATTGTCTTTATGGGTATGGGGGAGCCACTTGCAAACTACAACGCCGTAGTGCGTACCCTGCATAACATCACCGACCCGAATCCGGATGGTTTAGGAATTTCTGCCCGATCGGTCGTTGTTTCAACAGTGGGATTAGTTCCAGGGATTGAAAAGCTGATGAATGAAGGTATTAACTGCACGTTGGCTGTTTCACTCCATACTCCAGATGATGAACTCCGCGATACTTTGGTGCCAATCAATAATCGCTTCAAAGTCCGCGAAGTTTTGGCGGCAGCTGATGCTTATGAGAAAAAGACTGGCCGACGATATTCCATCGAATACGCGCTCATTCGCGACATCAATGATCAATCGTGGCGTTCTGATTTATTGGGTCGCTTACTTAAAAACCGTAATGCTCACGTGAATCTCATTCCACTCAATCCAACTCCTGGTTCCAAATGGACTGCATCGCGTCGCGAAGATGAGGCAGAGTTTGTGCGAATCCTCGAGTCCTATGGGGTCCCAGTCACAGTCCGCGATACCCGTGGTCGAGAGATCGATGGTGCCTGTGGCCAATTAGCGGCTAGTGAGAAGGCGAAGAATTAACTAGTATCACCGCATGGCCTCATCTGTTGATATGAAAGAAGCCGCCGCTGCATACGAGGCTGCCACCCAATATTTTCTAAATTTGGCCCGTGCAGTTACGCCAGATGTGATTGATGTACATGCAGAGAATGAATGGTCAGCCCGGCAATGCATACATCACATGGCCGACTCCGAAGCCCAGTCATATGCGCGCTTGCGCCGATTAGTGGCAGAGCCTGAAGGGTCAATTATTCAAGGATATGACGAATCTGCTTGGGCTAACGAACCAAAGCTTGCCTACGCAGATGGGGATGTCACCAATTCCATTGCTGTCTTTGCTGCAGTAAGAGCAGCTTCTTTAGATTTGGTGAAGCGGTTAGACGAAAGCGATTTAGAAAAATTCGGCGAACATACCGAATCTGGAAAATACACAATTGCAAAGTGGTTAGAGACGTATACAAGACATCCATATGATCACGGCGATCAAATGGTTCGTGCAACGAAAGGTCAGGCATAGCAGGTGAAGAAGTTACAGAATTTCATTAACGGGAAAGTTGTAGATAGCGCTTCTGGCGAAACAACGACCCTGATAAATCCTTCTACTGGTGAGGCATTTGCAACTGCGCCTAACTCAAACTCTGCCGATATCGATAAGGCGATGAAGGCGGCCGCTGATGCTTTTCCAGTGTGGCGAGATTCCACTCCTTCGGAGCGGCAACGCGCTCTCTTAAAAATTGCCGATGCTATCGAAGCGCGAGCAGAAGAATTTGTCGATATCGAATCCGAGAACTGCGGCAAGCCAAAGAGCCTTACTGCATCTGAAGAAATGCCTCCGATGGTCGATCAAATTCGCTTCTTTGCAGGTGCAGCTCGAAACCTAGAAGGTCGCTCTGCAGGTGAATATATGAAGGGTATGACCTCATTTATTCGACGTGAACCTATCGGAGTCTGCGCACAAGTTACTCCGTGGAATTACCCAATGATGATGGCGGTTTGGAAGTGGGCACCTGCCATCGCTGCAGGAAATACAGTGGTGTTAAAGCCAAGTGATACAACGCCAGCATCAACGCTCTTCATGGCTCAGATCATGGGCGAATTTCTTCCTGACGGAGTTATCAATGTCATTGCTGGAGAACGCGCAACAGGTGCAGCACTGGTAGATCACCCAACGCCAGCGATGGTCTCGGTTACTGGTTCAGTGCGCGCGGGAATGGAAGTTGCTGGCGCTGCCGCAAAATCATTGAAGCGAGTACACCTCGAACTTGGTGGCAAAGCTCCTGTTGTCGTCTTCAACGATGCTGATCTGCAAGCAGCCGCTGAAGGAATTGCCTTAGCGGGATTCTTCAACTCTGGCCAAGATTGCACAGCGGCAACTCGTGTTCTTGTACAAGAAGGGGTCTACGAGGAGATGGTGAAGTTGTTAGCAGAACAGGCAACTTCCAATATTGGAATGGGCGCACCCGATGAAGATGTCATCGTTGGTCCAGTCAACAACGCTTCCCAATTCGAGCGAGTCAATGGCTTTATTTCTCGCACTCCATCGCATGCGCGCATTGTCGCAGGAGGTCAGCCCACCAATCGCGCTGGATACTTTGTCGCTCCAACTGTGATTGCCGATCTGCAGCAGAGTGATGAGATGATTCAATCTGAAATCTTTGGACCAGTCATCACTATCCAGAAATTTAAGGACGAGGCGCAAGCTGTTGCGATGGCCAATGGCGTCGAATACGGCTTGGCTTCATCGGTCTGGACCAAGGACCATGGTCGGGCCATGCGGATGGCCAAGGCTTTTGACTTCGGATGCGTCTGGATCAATACCCACATCCCAATCGTGGCCGAAATGCCTCACGGTGGCTTTAAGCGCAGCGGATACGGCAAAGATCTCTCCAACTACGGTTTTGAGGATTACACCCGCATCAAGCATGTGATGAGCAATATCAACGCCTAGAAATCGCCAAACTCTCGAAAAATTTCTCATTTTAGGTTTGGCTCACGCTCAAAAGGGCTCCATAATGAGCCCTGCACGTCCGTCCCTTACACCGGCAAGATTTACTAAAAAGGAGCCCAATGATGGCTAAGACCCCAATTTCTTCAGAAGCACGCGCAATTCTTAATTCACATATCTCTCGTCGTGCTGTCTTAGCAGGCGCTGGAGCAGTAGCTGGTGCAGGTGCGCTCGCTTCATGCGGAATCGGTGGAGGTGGATCTGATTCTTCCAATGCTATTCGCTGGGGCAACTGGCCGCTTTACCTCGATGTTGATGACTCAGGTAAGAAATACCCAACTCTTGAAGCTTTTACTAAAGAGACTGATATTGCAGTCGAGTACTTTGAAGATTACAACGATAACGATGAATTTTTTGGAAAAGTTCAGGCGCAACTTAAGATCAAAAAGGATATTGGTTACGACCTCGTCTGCCCAACCGACTGGATGGCAGCTCGTTGGATTCGACTTGGGTATGCTCAAAAGTTTGATGCTGCCAATATTCCAAATGCCTCAAATATTCTTGACACGCTCGCTTCTCCATCATTTGATGCCAAGCGCGAATACACGTTGACATGGCAAGGCATCATGGGTGGATTCGGTTGGAATGTTGAGAAGAATCCAAAGGGTATTCGCACAATCGATGATCTCTTCTCGCCAGCAAACAAGGGAAAGATTGTTGTTCTCTCCGAAATGCGCGACACAATCGGCATCATCTTGCTCTCTCAGGGCGTCAATTTGCAGACAGTAACTGAAGATCAATTTATGAACGCTGTTGACTTCCTCGCCAAGAAGATTGCCGATGGATGGATTCGTGGCGTCAAGGGCAATGAATACGCAGAAGATCTCACCTCAGGCGATGCCACCGCTGTAATTGGCTGGTCAGGAGATATGTTCATTCTCAAGTCTGAAAATGAAGGCAAGTTTGATTTCGCAGTTCCTGAATCAGGCGGAACTATCTCAGGTGACAATATGTTGATTCCTTCAACAGCCACCGCTGAAGCCAAGGCAAACGCTGAAAAACTTATCAACTACTACTACGACCCAGCTGTTGCTGCAGAAGTAGCTGCATACGTTAATTATGTCTGCCCAGTTAAGGGTGCACAGGCTGAGATGGAGAAGATTGATCCAGATCTAGCAGCGAGCGAATTCATCTTCCCAACCGATGCGATGATGTCCAAGCTCAATGTATTCCGCTCCTTGACACCTACAGAAGAGACAAAGTGGACCGAGGCTTTCCAGAAGGCCGCCGGCAACTAAGTGTCAGATGTAGCTAGCTCAGCACGCGGAGATTTAAAACTCTCACACATCACTAAGAGTTATGGTGATTTCACTGCTGTAAATGATTTGTCGCTGACCATTCCTGAAGGCTCATTCTTTGCACTACTTGGGCCTTCAGGGTGTGGCAAGACAACGACCTTACGCATGATTGCTGGGCTAGAAGAACCAACGCAAGGAACTATTTCACTGGGTGCAACCGATATCACGCACACCAAGCCATACCAACGCCCGATTAATACAGTCTTTCAAAACTACGCGCTCTTTCCGCACCTGACTATCTTTGAAAATATTGCATTTGGTCTGCGACGTCGTGGTATCAAAGATGTTGATGATGCGGTGAATAAGGCGCTTGCTTTAGTCGAGCTTCCACATTTAGCGCAACGTAAACCAACTCAATTATCCGGTGGACAGCAGCAGCGAATCGCTCTGGCGCGCGCAATCGTTAACCGGCCAGCTCTGCTCTTACTCGATGAGCCACTAGGTGCGCTAGATCTTAAGTTGCGCCGTCAGATGCAGATTGAATTGAAGTGGATTCAAAAAGAAGTTGGAATTACCTTCGTTCACGTCACCCACGATCAGGAAGAAGCCATGACCATGGCTGACACCATCGCGGTGATGAATGAGGGAGAGATTGAGCAGATGGGTACCCCTGCTGATCTTTATGACAACCCAAAGACTGCCTTCGTTGCAAACTTTTTGGGTCAATCCAACTTAATTAAGGGCACAGTCACTGGCAACGATGGCAACAATCAAATTGTGGATTTATTTGGCCAAAAGATTTCACTCCGTAAAGATCGCTCTCACGCCGTTGATAACTCAATTTATGCCGGTATTCGCCCTGAAAAGTTCCGAATTTCTCGTCTAGAAACTGCAACATCTGGAAATATTTTGACAGGTGGAAAAGTTGAAGATGTTTCTTATATTGGAGTTTCAACTCAGTATCAGGTCATGATGCCATGGGGCCAAGAGCTCATGGTCTTCGAGCAAAATGATGACGGTGTTGCTCCATTTAACGTGGGTGAAAGCGTCAACATTTCCTGGGAGCCATCATTTACCTTCGGTCTTCGTGGTGATGAAGATGCTGAAGCTGGCACAGAGGTAAGTCCCGATGAGGATCCAGACCAAGAATGAGAAAGATTAAAACCCCTTATCTCCTGTTACTTCCAGGGATGGGGTTCCTATTTACTTTCTTTATCCTGCCTCTTATCAATTTGGCGCAAACATCAACGCAAACACCTGTCGGCGGGGGAGATACCGGCCAATACGAACAGACTTTGCGCTTTCAAAATTATTTTGATGCCTTCATTGAAAATAGAGAACAGTTTGGTCGCTCATTTCTCTATGCCACCATTGCAACTGTTCTTGCTCTCTTGATTGCATATCCACTGGCATATGCGATTGCATTTAAAGGTGGCAGATTAAAGAATGTAATGCTCGTTCTGGTTGTGGCCCCATTTTTTACTTCATTTCTGCTGCGCACCATTGCTTGGAAACAAATTCTTGGCGAAGAAGGTTTTGTAGTTCCTCCACTACGTGCGTTAGGGATTATCTCCGAAAGCACGACGCTTACCTCCAGCGCCTTTGCTGTGGTTGCAGGTATGACTTACAACTTCCTGCCATTTATGACTCTTCCCCTTTACGCATCAATCGATCGCATAGATCCGCGCACCCTTGAAGCGTCTGGAGATCTCTATGCCAATGGATTTACTACATTTCGCAAAGTAACTCTCCCGCTTTCCATGCCAGGCGTAGTTGCGGGAACGCTGCTGACCTTTATCCCCGCAGCTGGTGACTACGTTAATGCGGCGATTCTCGGAAGCCCATCAACCAAGATGCTCGGCAATGTCATCGAATCACGTTATTTCCGCATCGTCGACTATCCAACTGCAGCGGCTCTCTCTTTCACTCTGATGATCTCAATTCTCATTTTGGTGACAATCTATGTTCGCAAGGCCGGAACTGAGGAACTGGTATGAGAAAAGTATCGCGCTGGTTCCAGCGAAACCTCATTCGCATCTACGCTGTCGTCGCCTTCACCTATCTCTTCATCCCGGTTGCCTACACTTTCGCTTTTTCATTTAATGATTCTCGAAAGAGCAACCTAGTCTGGCAAGGATTCACTCTTGAAAATTGGCAGAATCCATGCGGTGCTCCCGAGGTCTGTTCTGCTCTAGGAAATTCCATCAAAATTGGATTTCTGGCTACCTTCTTTTCAACGATTCTGGGCACAATGATTGCTTTCGCTATTGGTCGCTATAACTTCAAAGGACGCTCAACAACAAATCTTCTGATCTTCTTACCTATGGCGACCCCTGAAATCGTTCTCGGTGCTTCGTTGCTCTCACTCTTTTTAGTCTTCCAAATTAATCCCGGCTTCTGGCCAACTGTGATTGCGCACGTGCTGTTCTGCGTCTCATTTGTAGTTGTTACCGTTAAGGCGCGAATCGCCAGCCTAGATCCTCGCCTTGAACAAGCCGCAATGGATCTCTACGCCAATGAACGCGAAACCTTCCGTCGAGTCACCCTGCCATTGGTTGCACCAGGTATTGCTGCTGCAGCGCTTCTGGCTTTTAGTTTGTCGTTTGATGATTTTATTATCACCAACTTCAATTCCGGCACGATGACAACTTTCCCCAAGTTTGTTTATACATCTGCAGCTCGTGGAATTCCAGCCCAAGCAAATGTCATCGGGTCAGCTATGTTCTTCTTGGCTTTGGCAATTGTCATCATCGGGCAATTTGTAGGTCGCAAGCGCAAAGTTTCATGAGCCGCGAACTCATCATTCTGGGTTCTACTGGATCAATAGGAGTCCAGGCGCTCGAGATAGTTGCAGCAAATCCTGACCGATTCTCTGTATTAGCACTTACGTCGGCAGGGTCCGCCCCAGATCTAATTATTGAGCAAGCAAAGAAATTCAAAGTTAAATTCATAGGCGTCACAAAGAATGGTGATGTCATTCGCGCTGCACTTCCGGGAGTAGAAGTTATCGATGGTGTTCACGCTTCGACCGAGATAGCAGCTATTTCATGCGACGTTGTTCTCAATGCAATCACCGGCTCTATTGGACTTGGACCAACTCTTGCTGCATTAGATGCAGGTAATCGAGTGGCGTTGGCAAATAAGGAATCGCTTGTAGCTGGTGGGGATCTTGTGATCTCTCGAGCCAAAGATGATCAACTCCTGCCCGTTGATTCAGAACATTCGGCTCTTTGGCAATCACTCATTGGCGAAAAGAAGTCAGATGTAGCGCGATTGATTTTGACGGCAAGTGGGGGACCATTCCGCGATCGAGCAGATCTGACCTCAGTGACCGTAGCGGAAGCGCTTAACCATCCCACTTGGGTGATGGGACCTGTTGTGACAATTAATTCAGCAACCTTAATGAACAAGGGACTTGAAATCATCGAAGCTCACTATCTCTTCGGTGTCCCTTATTCAAAGATTGAGGCTGTCATTCATCCACAATCAGTAATTCACTCCATGGTGGAATTTGATGATGGTTCAACTATTGCCCAAGCTTCGCCACCAAATATGAAAGGTCCTATCTCATTCGCCCTCGGCTATCCCGATCGAGTTGCTGCGGCTATGCCCCCTCTAGATTGGACGCAATCGCACTCTTGGACTTTTTCGCCGATTGATCGCCTTCGTTTTCCTGCGATTGCATTGGCACATCACTGCGGAGAAATTGGTAAAGGAGCTCCTGCTGCATTTAATGCGGCCAATGAGGTAGCTGTTCAAGCATTTGTCGATGGGAATATTCCTTTTACTGGAATTGTTCAGACAGTATCGGCAGTTGTGGAAAAGTTGAGCGCAACTACTCTCACAACGCCACGAGATTTGGCCGATGTCAGCGCTATCGAAGATGATGCGCGTCGCGTAGCTTCATCCGAAGTTGCTCGAGTTCGCTCATAAGGGACGGTAGATGGAACTACTAGGAATTCTCGCCTTTGCAATAGCGCTTTTACTCTCTGTCATGGTTCACGAACTTGGCCACTACCTGACTGCAAAACGATTCGGGATGAAAGTCTCTGAATTTTTCCTTGGTTTCGGAAAAAGAATTTGGTCTTTTACCAAGGGTGAGACTGAGTTTGGAATTAAAGCCATTCCCGCAGGTGGATATTGCCGCATCGAAGGAATGACCCCACGCGATCAGATGCCAGTTGGCGAAGAATCACGCGCCTTCTTTACAGCCTCCTCCGGTAAGAAATTGATCGTCTTAGGAGCCGGCTCTTTTGCTCATCTTCTGATTGGCTTTATCTTGATATTCGCTATCTTCTTCGGTGTCGGAGTCAACACACTTTTATCTGACATCACCAAAGTTAATCCCAATACTGCTGCAGCTTCGGCTGGTTTTGCACCGGGGGATAAGATTTTGAAAGTAAATGGTAAAGAAGTCACAGATTGGTTTATCGATTCAAAAGTCATCGCACAATCTGAAGGCAAGCCACTCACCTTTGTTGTAGCGCGCGGTGGCGAAGAACTTGAGATAACAGCAGCGCCTCGTTATGACGAATCCGCCCAACGCTATATCTTGGGAATCGTCACCAAAATTGGAACGCAACGGCAAGGTTTCTTCTCGTCAATATCTCAATCCACCCAAGCAACTGGAATTTTGTTGCGCGAGTCTGTTAAATCTCTCTTTACCCTGCCAACCAAGGTCCCTCAACTCATCCGTCAGACTTTTGGCGGCGAAGAACGCGATCCCAATGGGTTAGTTGGAGTTGTAGGTGCAGCCCGTGTTTCTGGTGATGTTGTCAGCAGTACAAAGTTGGATAACACCGAACAGCTCGGCACATTTCTACTGATTGTTGCAAGTCTCAATATTTTTGTAGGTCTCTTTAACCTACTTCCAATTCTTCCCCTTGATGGTGGCCATATGGCAGTTGCAATTGCTGATGAAATCCGAGCCTTTATCGCGCGCTTACGAGGACGTCCTCGACCTGCTGGCATTGATGTGAATGTTCTTACACCCATCACAATCGGAGTCTTTGCAGTCTTGGCAGTACTCACAGTTGTGCTCTTGATTGCTGATATTTTCAATCCCATATCGCTCAATTTCTAGAGATAAGGCAGAATACGACTCATGGTCGATCTCGGTATTCCCAGCGCCCCCCTTCCTACACTTCATCCACGTCGTAAAACGAAGCAGCTCAAAGTTGGCAACGTCGGAGTCGGTTCCGATTCACCGGTAAGCGTGCAGTCCATGTGCACCACTCTTACCGCAGACGTCAATGCAACTCTGCAACAGATTGCTGAGTTAACTGCATCAGGTTGCCAGATTGTGCGAGTAGCTGTGCCATCTCAGGACGATGCCGATGCGCTTGCCCAGATTGCCAAAAAATCACAGATTCCAGTGATTGCAGATATTCATTTTCAGCCAAAGTACATCTTTGCTGCAATTGATGCTGGATGCGCTGCAGTTCGCGTCAATCCAGGAAATATCAAACAATTTGATGACAAAGTTAAAGAGGTAGCAAAGGCTGCAGGAGATGCGGGCATTCCCATCAGAATTGGAGTCAATGCTGGCTCACTTGATCCGCGATTACTCGCGAAATATGGAAAAGCCACACCTGAGGCGCTGGCAGAATCAGCCCTTTGGGAAGCATCACTCTTTGAAGAACATGGCTTTAGCAATATCAAAATTTCAGTAAAACACCATGATCCCGTCACTATGGTTAACGCTTATCGCATTCTTGCTGCGAAATGTGATTATCCATTACATCTAGGTGTGACAGAGGCTGGTCCAATCTTCCAAGGAACAATTAAGTCAGCAACTGCCTTCGGAATACTCTTAGCCGAAGGTATCGGCGACACTATCCGTGTCTCCTTATCTGCTCCACCGGTAGAAGAAGTAAAGGTCGGAATTTCAATCCTTGAATCTCTCAATCTGCGCCAACGTAAATTAGAGATTGTCTCTTGCCCTTCATGCGGACGTGCACAAGTTGATGTTTACACGCTCGCTGAAAAAGTACAGGCAGGGTTGCAAGGAATGACAGTGCCACTTCGCGTGGCTGTGATGGGATGTGTAGTCAATGGTCCAGGAGAAGCGCGTGAGGCAGATCTTGGCGTTGCATCTGGTAACGGCAAAGGTCAAATTTTTGTGAAGGGGCAAGTCATTAAAACTGTGCCTGAAGCGCAGATTGTAGAAACTCTCATTGAAGAAGCTATGCGTCTTGCTGATGAGATGGAGGCTGCTGGCGTCGCATCGGGAGAACCTTCCGTTACAACTCTATAAACCTCTAGTAGGGTTCGCGTTATGTTGCGAATGTCTACGCTCTTCTTGCGCACCTTGCGAGATGACCCAGCAGATGCAGAAGTCCCTAGCCATCGCCTCTTAGTCCGTGCGGGATATATTCGTCGAATCGCTGCAGGTATTTACTCATGGTTACCGCTTGGCGTAATAACTCTTCGCAATATAGAGAACGTCGTACGTGAAGAGATGGACCGCGCCGGTTTTCAAGAGGTTCATTTCCCAGCGCTCTTGCCACGTGATGCATATGAAGAGACCGGTCGGTGGAACGATTACGGTCCAGATTTATTCCGTCTTCAGGACCGAAAAGGTAGCGATTATCTTTTAGGACCAACGCATGAAGAGATGTTTACTCTTATGGTTAAAGGGGAATACTCTTCATATAAAGATTTACCGCTAGCTCTTTATCAGATTCAAACAAAGTATCGTGATGAAGCTCGCCCTCGTTCTGGAATTATCCGCGGGCGCGAATTTGTCATGAAAGATTCATATTCTTTTGATCTGACTGACGAAGGACTTGTTGAGTCATACCAGCGCCATCGTGAGGCTTACATCAAGACTTTTGATCGACTGCGGCTGAAATACAACATAGTAAGTGCAATGTCGGGCGCCATGGGTGGCTCTGCCTCCGAGGAGTTTCTCGCACCTTGCGAAACTGGTGAAGACACCTATGTGCTCTGCCAAAAATGTGGCTATGCCGCAAACGTAGAGGCGATGACTACAGTAGTTGCAGCAGTTGATTCGTCAGATGTGGCCCCTCTTGAAATTTTTGATTCTCCTAATACGCCAACAATTGAGACCCTCGTCGAACTCATCAACACTAAATTTGGTGGGGGATACGACGGCTCGATGACACTTAAAAATGTCATGCTGATGGCCGACGATCAAGCAATCTCAGTCTTAGTCCCCGGAGATCGCGAAGTTGATATTAAGCGACTACAAGCAAATCTTGCTGGCGTGAATGAGATTCGCATCTTTGAAGATGCCGACTTTGCAAAATTCCCCGGACTTGTGAAGGGTTATATCGGCCCACAAGATGCCAAAAAGAATGGAGTAACCGTCTACGCCGATCCGCGCATCGCACCAGGAACCTCATGGGTTACCGGAGCAAACGCTAAAGATAAGCATGCACGTAATGTGGTGAATGGTCGTGACTTCTCAGTCGATGCCTATGTTGAGTCGGCACAGATTAAAGAGGGTGATTCATGCCCCAAGTGCGCTACTCCTGTGATTATTGATCGAGCGATCGAAATTGGCCACATCTTCCAACTCGGCCGAAAGTATGCGCAGGCGCTTGGCCTTACCGTTCTTGATCAGAATGGCAAATCTCAAGTTGTCACAATGGGTTCTTATGGAATCGGAGTTTCTCGTGCTGTAGCTGCAATTGCGGAACAGAGCAACGATGAACTAGGACTTTCTTGGCCAGTAGAGATTGCACCAGCAAAGGTGCACATTGTTGCCACCGGAAAAGATGAATCTGTTTTTACTGCGGCAGAAGAATTGGCAGCACAATTAGAGAGCGCTGGCACAAGCGTCATGATTGACGATCGTCGCGGAACTTCTCCTGGAGTGAAATTCAAAGATGCTGAACTTATCGGCATTCCAGTGATCGTTGTAGTCGGTAAAGCGCTCGAACAGGGAAATGTGGAAGTGCGCACAAGACGAACAGGTGAAAAAACAGAAGTTGCGCTTGCTGCTGCGCCATCAAAAATTATTGAACTTCTCTCAACGTTGCCGTAAATGCTCAGCGATATTTCCACGCTGACACTGGTATTTGTCCTTGTCGCGGCTTTCTCTGCAGGTTTCGTCGATGCCATATCTGGAGGCGGAGGACTTATTCAACTTCCTGCGCTTCTTATTGCCTTTCCAGATAAAGAGGTTGCTCAAGTATCTGGAACCAATAAATTGGGATCAATTTTTGGAACATCAGCTGCGGCGCTTAACTATCGGAGAAATATCAAGACCGACCCCAGGTTACTCATGGCCATGGTGCTCCCAGCTTTCATCGGCTCCGGTGCTGGTTCGCTCCTAGCCACAAAGATTTCAACAGAGCAGCTTAAAGTCGCGATTGTCTCCATGTTAATAGCGGTCTTTCTCTATACGCTCGCCAAACCTGATTTAGGTAGAGTCGAAATTCTTAGAGGCGCAAAAAAACGACAACGGATTATTGGCGCCTTCGCGGGAGCCACCATTGGCTTCTATGACGGATTTATCGGACCTGGGACCGGAACCCTCTTGATGATTGTCTTGGTCGCAGCACTTGGTCACTCTTTCGTCGGGGCTTCTGCAATCGCAAAAGTTGTCAATGTATCCACTAACTTTGCGTCGATACTCGTATTCGGAATAAGCGGTTCAATTCTGTGGGTGGTTGGTCTGACTGTAGGACTCTGTAATTTGGCAGGTGGAATTGTTGGTTCTTCAGTTGCCATTCAAAGAGGATCCGAATTTGTTCGCAAGTTCTATCTGGTGGTTACTTTCGCACTCATTATCAGGGTATTATTGGATGTGTTGTAAAGCAGTAAAACTCAATAACAATTGAATATGAAAGGTATCTAGTGGCAATCACCGATCAAATCGCTCAACTGGTCACACCTGCAGTTGAAGCACAAGGCCTATTTCTCGAAGAAGTTCATATCGTCTCTCCCGGAAAACATCGCATCGTCACATGTATTGTCGATGGTCCCGCTTCTCTCAATTTAGATCAGGTCACCGCCGTTTCCCGAGCAATTTCTGAGCTCCTAGATGAGGCGACATTTATGGGGGATTTACCTTTTACGCTCGAAGTTACCTCACCTGGAGTAGATCGCCCGCTTACTCTGCCTCGGCATTTTGCCAAGAATCTAGGTCGACTCTTGAAGATTGTAAAGATTGATGGATCCACCATTAATGGTCGAGCCATCGAATCTACCGACAGCAGCATAATGCTCTCTTACGCAGAGAAGAAAGAAGAAAAAGTCTTAGAAGTCATGCTCAGTGAGATTAAGCGCGCCACCGTAGAGATTGAATTTAATCGCAAAGATGGTGACAAATAATGCATGTTGATATGAGCGCACTCGCTCACCTGACATCCGAGAAGGGCATGCCACTTGAAGAATTAATTCAAGCGATTGAAGCAGGCGTTCTCACTGCTTATACCCAGACTCAATCTCCCAATAGATATGCCCAAGCGCGACTCAATCGTGATACCGGAGAAATCCAGATTATTGTTCCTATCTTTAATGAATTAGGGGAGCGAGTCGGCGAAGAGATTGATTCACCGGAAGGATTTGCTCGAGTTGCAACGTCTACAGCCCGACAAGTCATTAAACAACAGATGCGAGCATGTAATGATGCTGAGATTGTTGGTGAATTTACAACATCGGTCGGAGACATTGTCTCTGGAATTATTCAACAGGGGCGCGATCCCAAAATGATCCATGTCAATCTTGGCAGAATCGAAGGTCGAATTCCTCCACAAGAACAAGTTCCAGGTGAGGTGTATAAACACGGCGAGCGCATCAAGTGCTTCGTCGTCGAGGTAAAGCAAGGACTTAAAGGTCCTGAGATTATGCTCTCTCGCAGCCATCCAGCGCTTGTAAAACAATTGTTTGCACTTGAAGTACCTGAAATAAAAGATCGTATCGTTGAAATCATGGCAGTGGCACGTGAAGCAGGACATCGCAGTAAAATCGCAGTGCGATCTCATCGCGCAGGAGTGTCACCCAAAGGTTCTCTCATCGGACCTATGGGTTCCCGCTCTAAAGCAGTAACAGATGAACTCAATGGCGAAAAGATTGATATCGTCGATTACGACGAGGATCCCGCTAAATTTGTTGCTAACGCACTTGCTCCAGCAAAAGTTTCTAGCGTTGAAATCGTTGATGAGGCCACTCGCTCGGCAAAGGTTGTTGTCCCCGATTATCAGCTCTCACTTGCTATCGGTAAGGATGGGCAGAACGCCCGACTCGCTGCTCGCCTTACGGGCTGGCGTATCGATATCCATCCCGATAATCCCGTACCAAAGGCGTAGATTCGCTGCGGAATAGGGATTTTGAACTCTTTTCGATAGACTGCGGCTCTCGACCGGCTGATATTTATAGTATCGGCAGGTTTTAACGAAATGGATGCGAAAGATATGAAACTCAAATGAGCTCGTTTACATCATGAGGTCGAACAACTAGGGCTCGCATCCCACAAAAAATTTAAGTGCGGGCCAAGACAGGAGAAATGTGTCAAAGGTCCGCGTACATGAGTTGGCAAAACAACTCGGTATGGAGAGCAAGGAAGTCCTTGCCAAACTCCAAGAAATGGGCGAATTCGTCCGATCAGCATCATCGACTGTAGAAGCACCTGTTGTGCGCAAGTTAATTGCGCTCTATCCAGATGCAAAGCCTGCCGAGGAGAAAAAACCGGCTAAGAAGGCTGCAGTGAAGAAGAGCGCTGCCTCAAAGAAGAGCGCTGAAGTTAATCCTGAACTCGCTGCAGAGTTAGCTGCAGAACTTGGCGTGGATTTAGCTGCCCTCAAGGCATCTCGTGATGCAGAAAAAATTGCACAAGATGAAGCTAAAGCTGCATCAGCGGCGCCATCGCCAACACCGACTACTCCAGCAACACCTGCTGCACCGCGTCCTGGCAATAATCCTTTCTCAACAGGTGGCGCAGTTCCACGTCCACCACGTCCAGCTCAACCACGACCTGGAAATAATCCTTTCTCAACAGGTGGTGCAGTTCCACGTCCACCACAGAGACCGCAAGGTGCACCTCGACCTGGTGCACCTCGACCTGGCATGACTGGTGCACGTCCTGGATCTGTTCGTCCTGGATTTGCCGCACGACCTGGCGCACCTCGTCCTGCTACAACTGGTTCAGGAAATTACCCTCCACGTACTGGTGGAGCACCAACATCGCAAGGTCCATATCGTTCGCAAGGTGCACCAGGTGGAGCACCCGGTGGTCCTGGTCGTCCTGGCGGCGGACCTAATCGTGGTCCCGGCCGCGGAGGCGCTGCTGGCGCATTTGGAAAGAATGCCAGCAAATCTTCAAAGCGTAAGCAAAAGTCTCGTAAAGCTTTACGCGATGAATTCGACAATATGCAAGCACCAAAATTGGGTGGCGCAGTTATTCCTCACGGAGATGGTTCAACCAAAATTCGAATGCGACGCGGTTCATCGCTGGCAGATTTCGCAGAGAGAATTGGCGCAGATCCAGCAGCTCTAGTCTCTGCGCTCTTTCACTTAGGAGAAATGGTCACTGCAACGCAATCTGTGGATGCAGATACATTTGAAATTCTTGGTGCTCAACTCGGATATGTCATTGAAGTGGTCTCACCAGAAGAAGAGGACCGAGAACTCCTACAAGGATTTGATATCGACCTAGCGGCAGAACTTGCCGACTTTGACGATGAAAACCTCACACCTCGTCCACCCGTAGTTACCGTCATGGGCCACGTGGACCACGGTAAAACTCGCTTACTTGATGCAATTCGTCAGACAGAGGTCGTTCAATCTGAAGCAGGTGGCATTACGCAGCATATTGGTGCCTACCAAATTCACCATGATCACGAAGGCGTCAACCGCGCAATTACCTTTATCGATACACCAGGCCACGAGGCTTTTACCGCTATGCGTGCCCGCGGTGCAAAGGTTACCGATATCGCAGTGCTTGTTGTTGCAGCAGATGATGGAGTGATGCCACAAACTATTGAGGCGCTCAATCACGCTCAAGCAGCCGATGTACCTATTGTCGTTGCAGTAAACAAGGTTGATAAAGAAGGTGCTAATCCAGATAAAGTGCGCCAACAATTAACCGAGTACAACTTGATCGCCGAAGAATATGGTGGCGACACAATCTTCGTAAACGTGTCAGCGAAATCAGGTTCTGGAATCAATGATTTGATTGACTCCATACTTCTTACCGCTGATGCGGCTATCGATCTTCGCGCAGTAGCTGAAGATGATGCACGTGGTGTTGCTATCGAAGCTCATCTCGATCGTGGTCGTGGCCCTGTTGCAACTGTCTTGGTCCAACGTGGAACATTGCGAGTTGGCGATGCCATCGTTGCCGGAGGATCTTTCGGTCGAGTACGTGCAATGCTCGACGAGCATGGGGATACTGTTGAAGAAGCAGGTCCATCTCGTCCTGTGCAGGTACTTGGATTTACATCAGTTCCAAATGCTGGGGATACATTCTTGGTTGCAGATGAAGATCGCACCGCGCGACAGATTGCCGAAAAACGTCAAGCAGCGGAGCGAAATGCACAACTCGCTAAAGCTCGCAAGAAGGTCTCGCTGGAAGACTTTATGGAGCAATCCAAGATCTCTACCCTCAACCTTATTCTTAAGGGAGACGTTTCTGGTTCCGTCGAAGCCCTCGAAGATGCACTTATGCAACTTGATGTTGGCGCAGAAGTTGATCTTCGCGTCATTCACCGTGGCGTTGGTGCAATCACTAAGAGCGATATCACTCTAGCTTCTGCATCCACTGCTGTGGTTATTGGATTCAACGTCAAGCCAGAACCGCAGACTGCAATATTCGCAGATCAAGAGGGCGTAGAGGTTCGCTTCTATTCTGTTATCTATAACGCAATTGAAGAGATTGAGCTATCACTTAAGGGACTTCTTAAGCCAGAATACGAAGAAGCAATCCTTGGTAACGCTGAAGTGCGCGATATCTTCAAGTCTTCAAAGGCTGGAAATATTGCTGGTTCGATTGTTCTTGATGGAATCATTCGCCGAAATGCCAAGGCTCGTTTACTACGTAACGGTGAAGTCATTGTTGATAATCTCACCATTGATTCGCTGAAGCGATTCAAGGATGATGCAACAGAAGTCCGCGAAGGATTCGAATGCGGTATCGGCGTTGGAAACCTCAAGGAGATGCAGATCGGTGACACGATTCAAGTCTTCGAGATGCGCGAAAAGAAGCGCGTTTAGCGTAGAAATCAGAGATCCCCGTGGGAAATTCGCATCGTAGCCAAAAAGTGGCAGATCGCATTAAGGTCGTGATCGCACAGCTGCTTGAGACCAGGATTAAGGATCCTCGTCTGGGTTTTGTGACGGTAACCGATGCGCGCGTATCTGGAGATCTGCAGAACGCCTCTATCTTCTACACCGTTCTTGGTGGCGAGGATGAACGCGCCGCGACAGCTGCTGCGCTCGAATCCGCCAAAGGAGTACTCAGAAGCGCATTAGGAAAAGATCTGGGGATGAGAGTGACACCTTCTTTAGAATTTATCTTGGATGGTTTACCCGAGTCTGCCAAAGAACTCGATGCTCTTCTCGAGAGAGTGCACGCGCTAGATGCAGAAGTTGCTAAGGCTCGTGCCAATGCAAAACCTGTTGTTGAAGATCCGTACAAAGCTCCGCGTTCCCACCAAGAAGAATGAGCGACGGCTTTCTAGTTGTAGATAAAGCAGGTGGTATGACTAGCCACGATGTTGTGGCAGTTGCTCGTAAAGCGCTCGGCACCCGAAAAGTTGGACATGCAGGAACCCTCGATCCAATGGCAACGGGTGTTCTCGTACTTGGTTTTGGAAACGGCACCCGACTACTGCAGTACATCACCGATGGAGATAAGTCTTATCGAGCAACCATCGTACTCGGAGCTTCCACAATCACAGATGACAGCGAAGGTGAAGTTCTCACAAGCGCTGATGCATCTCACCTATCTGATTCAGATATACGCGCTGCTCTTGCAGCGATGGTCGGAACTATCTCCCAACGCCCATCCTCAGTCTCCGCAGTTAAAGTTGGAGGAGAACGTGCATATGATCGAGTGCGTGCGGGCGAAAAATTTGAGTTAGCAGCACGAGAAGTAACAATTTCTCAGCTCGACACTGTAGAAATTCGTCATTTGTCTACGACCACCGAGGTAGATATTGAAGTTACCTGTTCGGCCGGAACTTTCATCAGGGCGATAGCGCGAGATTTGGGTAATTCGCTTGGAGTAGGAGGCCACCTGTGCGCATTACGTCGTACTCGCGTTGCCGGATTTTCGCTGGATAGTGCGATAACTTTTGAAAATCTCAAAGCTCAGAAATTTATTCCGCTTGATCTGTCACAAGTGGCACGATCAACTTTTAAACCTCGAGAGCTCACGGATACAGAGGTTCACCAACTCTCGTTTGGTCGACCACTTTCGGCCAGTAATAGCGCCCAGATTTGTGCTGCCATGTCGCCAGATAACAGACTCATTGCGCTACTTAAAGATGAAGGAGACAAAGCTAAACCTATCGCTGTCTTTGCGGCAGCCAACTAGGTACGGCAAGATTTACTTATGAGCCAGACTAGCGTTGTAGTCATCGGGGTATTCGATGGAGTTCACAAAGGACATCAAGTACTGCTCAATCGCGCCAAAGAGATAGCCGCTGGACGCACGATAATTGCACTTACATTTGATCCTCACCCCACAACGGTTTTTGCTCCAGATCGTGCACCTACGATGTTAACTACGCTGGCCGATCGGGTGGAGTTACTGAAGATACATAATGCAGACCAGGTTGCAGTCCTCAAATTTAATGAGAAATTTGCAGCTATGTCACCAGAAGATTTTGTTAAGTCGGTACTCATCGGGCAGCTTCACGTAGGTGCAGTCGTTGTAGGTGAAAATTTTACTTATGGTCATAAAGCAGCGGGCAACGTTGAGACGCTTAAGCAAGCCGGAGAAGAAAATAACTTTGAAGTTGATATTCAAGAGCTAAAAAGAGACTCTGAAGTAATTTCTTCTTCACGAATTCGTGAGTTAGTGATAGAAGGAAACGTTGAGAAAGCTCGTGAATTGCTCTCTCGTCCTCATCGACTCGATGGCGTTGTTGTACATGGCGAAAAACGTGGTCGTGAGATCGGGTACCCCACAGCGAATCTCGGAAAAATCGAGGGTCAGACAATTCCTGCAGACGGCGTCTATGCAGGTTGGTTAACGGTTGGAATTAACTTTTGGCCCGCTGCAATTTCTATAGGCACCAATCCAACATTTGAAGGAGATCGTGCTCGCCAGGTGGAGGCTTACGCCCTGGATCAAGAGGGACTTGATCTCTATGACAAAAACGCATCGATTGAGTTTGGTTGGTATCTGCGCCCCACTGTGAAATTCGACAGCCTGGATGAACTATTGCTCCAGATGAAGAAGGATTGTGACAAGGCGCGCGAACTGACGGATAAATAGCGCCTCCTTACGCTCAATTTCACTTATCCACACCCCACAGGTAAACTTCTGCCCGTCCAACGAGAAAGTGATTTCCCGTGAGTCAAACCGGGAAACCTCTTGAACAGTATCTGTGATTCGTCACAAGAAATGAGAAGAATATGGCGTTAACACCAGAAGTAAAGAAAGACATCATTGCAAAGTACGGATCATCAGCTACTGACACAGGAAGTCCTGAAGCTCAGGTCGCTTTATTGTCACGTCGTATCGATGACATCACAACTCACCTACAGACCAACCCACATGATCACCACAATCGACGTGGTCTCTTGTTGCTCGTAGGTCAGCGTCGTCGCATCCTTCAGTACCTCGCCAAGACAGATATCAATCGTTACCGCGCAATTATCGAGAAACTCGGTATTCGCCGCTAATACATAGAACTAGCCCGCCGGGGGACTAATGGTCCTCGGTAGTGGTTTCCAGATGTCTCATCTGTGAACTTCGATCGAAGATTCATTTGTTTCACGGTGCGGGTTATTACCGCTCCAAGTCGTGCAAAGGCACCTTGGAATTGAAACAAAGGAGGACCCATGGAGGGTCAAGACGTAAAGTCAGCAGTAGCCGTTATTGATAACGGAAAGTTCGGAAAGCGCGAGATTAAGTTCGAAACAGGACGTCTTGCAAAGCAGGCAGCAGGTGCTGCAGCTGTGTATCTCGATGATCAGACCATGATCTTCTCGGCTACAACAGCCTCAAAAACACCTAAAGATCAATTCGACTTTTTTCCACTCACGGTAGATGTCGAAGAGAAGATGTATGCACTAGGAAAGATTCCTGGGTCATTCTTTCGCCGCGAAGGTCGTCCTTCAGAAGAGGCAATTCTCACCTGTCGCCTTATCGATAGACCATTGCGTCCATCATTTATTAAGGGACTTCGCAACGAAGTTCAAATCGTTGTCACGGTTATGGCTCTTGATCCAGACCATATGTATGACGTTATTGCAATCAATGCATCGTCGATGTCTACGCAACTTGCAGGTTTGCCATTCTCTGGCCCTATCGGTGGCGTTCGCGTTGCACTGATTGAAGGTCAGTGGGTTGCATTCCCTAACCACTCACAGGTAGAGAACGCTGTCTTTGACATGGTTGTCGCAGGTCGAATCACTGGTGACGATGTTGCAATCATGATGGTTGAAGCCGAAGCTACTTCGCGCACCATCGGATTAATCTCTGAAGGTGCGCAGGCGCCTACCGAAGAGATTGTGGCGCAAGGCCTAGAGGCTGCAAAGCCATTTATTCGCATCCTCTGCGAAGCACAATCAAAACTTGCAGCTGTTGCCGCAAAGCCGACTGCAGAATTTCCTGTCTACCTTGACTATCAAGCAGATGCGTATGACGCGGTCTATGCAGAAGTAAAGGATTCACTGGCACAGGCGCTCACTATTGCAGGAAAGCAAGAGCGCGAGACCAGAATTGACGAGATTTCCGATGCTGTTAAGGGAAAGCTTTCAGAAACTTTTGTTGATCGCGAAAAAGAAATTTCTGCAGCATTTCGCTCAGTAACGAAGAAGTTGGTTCGCCAGCGAGTACTGCGCGACAAGATTCGTATTGATGGACGTGGATTACGAGATATCCGCGCATTGTCTGCTGAGGTTGAAGTAATTCCTCGCGTTCATGGTTCTGCGATTTTTGAACGAGGTGAGACCCAGATTCTTGGAATCACCACATTGAACATGCTTAAAATGGAGCAGCAGCTCGACACAATGAGCCCTGAAACCACTAAGCGATATATGCATAACTACAACTTCCCACCATATTCCACTGGAGAAACAGGACGAGTAGGAACACCTAAGCGTCGTGAAATCGGACATGGTGCACTCGCAGAGCGTGCTCTTATTCCAGTTCTACCAACTCGCGAAGAGTTCCCTTATGCGATTCGTCAGGTCTCTGAAGCTCTTGGTTCAAATGGATCAACCTCGATGGGATCTGTGTGTGCATCAACACTTTCCATGCTTCAAGCTGGTGTTCCACTGAAGGCTCCAGTAGCTGGTATAGCCATGGGTCTCATCTCAGATGATGTTGATGGCAAAGTTGAATACGTTGCACTGACAGACATCCTTGGTGCCGAAGATGCATTTGGAGACATGGACTTTAAGGTCGCTGGCACTAAAGAGTTTGTTACAGCTCTTCAACTAGATACCAAGTTGGATGGAATTCCCGCCTCAGTACTAGCTGGAGCGCTCCACCAAGCAAAGGAAGCGCGTCTAGCCATTCTCGATGTGATGAATGAAGCAATTGATACTCCAGATGAGATGAGCCAATACGCTCCACGAATTATCTCTGTAAAGATTCCGGTAGATCAGATTGGTGCAGTTATCGGCCCTAAGGGCAAGATCATCAATCAGATTCAAGATGAAACTGGCGCAGAAATTTCAATTGAAGAAGATGGAACGATATACATCGGTGCAACCGATGGACCTTCAGCTGAAGCAGCGCGCGCACAGATCAACGCGATTGCCAACCCACAGATGCCAGAGGTAGGTGAGCGCTACCTCGGTACAGTGGTCAAGCTAGCAACCTTCGGTGCATTCGTCTCATTGCTTCCTGGCAAAGATGGCCTGCTACATGTATCTCAAATTCGCAAGATGCATGGCGGAAAGCGCATCGAGAATCTTGAAGATGTCATGAAGGTCGGAGACAAGATTCAGGTTGAAATCGGAGAAATCGATCCTAAGGGCAAGCTCTCTTTGGTTCCTGTTCTCGAAGATGGATCAACTCCAGCAGCTGAATAAATGTCAGTTAAGAGGTCTGTTCACGCTAGTGGCTTACGCATTGTTACGGAGGAAGTTCCGTCGGTACGTAGCGCCGCTGTGGGAATTTGGGTCAATGTAGGATCTCGCGATGAAGCACCGGCAACAGCCGGTGCTTCTCACTTTCTCGAGCATCTTCTCTTTAAGGGAACAACGAGTAGAACTGCTCTGGAGATTTCTTCTTCCATAGAATCTGTGGGAGGTGAGATGAATGCATTTACATCAAAGGAATACACCTGTTTTTATGCAAGGACCATCGATACTGATTTACCGATGGCAATCGATGTAGTAAGTGATTTGATTACATCTTCGATTGTCACGGCACTTGATGTTGATGCAGAGCGAAAAGTTGTATTAGAAGAAATCGCTATGCGTGATGACGACCCTAGTGATCTTGTTCATGATCTCTTCAGCGATACATACTATGGAGATACACCGATTGGTCGCCCGATCCTTGGAACTGTGCAATCAATCTCTGAAATGTCTCGAAACACCGTATTTAATTACTATAAGAAAAAATACCTTCCTCAGGATTTGGTGGTTGCGGTAGCGGGAAACATCAAACATAAGAGAGTCGTTGCTATGGTTGAAGAGGCTCTCTCACGCGATAACTTCCTCGATGTCACAGGTGCTCCAGTCTTGCGACCAAATACCCCCATAAAAAATGTAAAACAGCAGAGCGTAGGGCTGCTCTATAAAAAGAGCGAGCAGGCCCATATGTTCTATGGCATGGAAGGTGTCGCTCGTGCAGATGAACGCCGTTTTGCCATGGGAGTCCTATCTGCAGCCCTTGGCGGCGGAATGTCTTCCCGACTATTCCAAGAGATTCGCGAAAAGAGAGGCCTGGCTTATTCGGTGTACTCGTATGCACAACAATTTGCTGGCTCAGGGTTGCTAGGTTTCTATGCTGGTTGCAATCCGAGTAAGGCAGTAGAGGTTGTAGAAATTATTCGAAGCGTTTTATTGGATGTCTCAGATAACGGCATGACTCATGAAGAGATAGAGCGGGCAAAAGGAGCGGTGCGCGGTTCGCTAGTACTGAGTCAAGAGGATTCTGGCTCTCGTATGAGCCGTATCGGTAAAAATGAGATCGTCTACGGTCAAGTGATGGATTTTGACGATATTTTGAAGGCGATTTCCCGCGTAAGTGCAAGCGACATTCGTGAAATTGCTAGCGAGTTTCTCGTGAAAACGCCTACTCTTGCTCTTGTTGGACCATTTAAAAACGAAAGTAAATTTGAGAAGGTATTGGCGAGATGATTAAGGTCGGAGTTCTAGGTGCCCGTGGTCGAATGGGCTCAGAGGTTGTTACTGCAGTAAATGCAGCACCTGATCTGGAATTGGTAGCAGCTCTCGATCTCGGAGATTCGCTCGATGCCTTGGTTACCAACGAGGCTCAGGTGGTTGTTGATTTCACCACCCCAGATTCAGTCATGGCAAATCTAGAATTTCTCATTTCTCACAACATCCATGCTGTTATTGGGACAACTGGTTTCGATGAAACACGTATCGCAAAAATCAAATCTCTTCTGCAAAATTCCACTTCTGGAGTCTTGATTGCCCCAAATTTTGCGATTGGTGCGGTATTAATGATGGAGTTTGCCGCAAAAGCTGCTCGCTATTTTGAATCAGCTGAAATTATTGAGCTTCATCACCCCAATAAGGTAGATGCACCGTCCGGTACTGCGGCAAGGACGGCTGAGTTGATGTCTCTGGCTCGCAAAGAGGCACAACTAGCGCCAGCTCCTGATGCCACAACTACCTCACTCGAAGGGGCTCGAGGAGCAACCGTTGGTTCCATTCCAGTGCACTCAGTACGCCTGCGCGGATTGATTGCTCACCAGGAAGTTTTGTTGGGAGGCATAGGTGAGACTCTCACCATCAGACACGATTCATTAGACCGAGTTGGATTTATGCCAGGTGTTTTACTGGGCATTAGAAAAGTTGTCCTACACCCTGGGCTGACCTTCGGCCTAGAAAATTTTATGAACTAAGGAGTAAAAAATGGCGCAAGCAGATATCACTATGTACGGTGCAGATTGGTGCGGAGATTGTCGCCGTTCCAAGCGAGTCTTTGAAGAACTCGATATTCAAGTACATCATGTTGATGTCGATGCTGATCCAAGTGCGGCAGAGAAAGTAATTGAGATCAACGGTGGTGCTAAATCAATTCCAGTCATCGTTTTCTCAGATGGAACCCATCTCACTGAGCCGTCAGATAATGATTTAAAGGCGAAACTCACCTCCTTAGGCATTATCTAGCAGAGCGCTTAAGTCCAGTTGTAGATCGCTGCTGATGTAATCGCAGCAGCGATAACGACTACAAAGTAAGGCGCCTTGAGCGCTAAGGCGATCCCTGCCACTGCGACTCCAGCTAACCGCTGATCAATAACCAACTTAGATTTGTCCGCAACAGTTTGAACCGCCACAAGTGCGCTTAAAAGCACAATTGGAATTAAAGTATTGATTCGCAACATTCTCTCGTTGGTGAGATATCTCTCTGGCACGCTATGTCCTAGGTATTTCAGAGCAAAAGCAAGGGCGCTCGTACCAATTACTCCAATCCAGAGCGCCGTCATGTGCGCACCTTCCAACCCATGGCAACGGCCAATAGCGTGGTGGCGATGATAGGAATACCGGCAGCGACAAATGGAGTGAGTGCAAGAGAAAGAAATACTGCGCCGATTGCCAGGGTGCGTTCAAATTTTCCATGAAGACGTGGCCACACTAAACCAAGAAATGCAGCAGGCACGGCAGCATCAAGGCCCCAGGCAGCGGGATCTCCCATTGCTTGTGCACCTAATGCGCCAGCGAGGGTGAAGAGATTCCAAAAGAAGTAGACCCCAAAGCCAGTTAGCCAAAAGCCATGCTTCATCGCCTTTATACCTAAGTCCTCTTGTCCGATCGCAACGCCGGTAGATTCATCAATCGTTACTTGCGCGGCCAATACTCTTTTGATTCCGCGAACTCCAAGAATTGGCGCCATCCTTAAACCATAAAGACCGTTACGGATTCCCAGTAGAGACGCTGTCGCGATTCCTGATATCGCGCTGCCGCCTGCGCCCATTACGCCAACTACTGCAAATTGTGAAGCTCCGGAAAAAGTCAGAAGAGATAGTAAGCATGTTTGCAGAATCGAGAACCCAGCTGCAATTCCAGCTGCGCCAAAAGCGGTCCCATAGAGTCCAACAGTGAAGGAGACGCTCAGGCTTTGCGTGACGGTGGCGCGGTTCACTGATGACACGCGGCAATTGTGCCCTACATATGCATCGAGCGGAGGGGGGTTGATAGATAAGGTGCGAGCATGTCTGAGACGGTAATTTTTAGAGACGATGTTTCGGTAGAGCTCATCAAATCAAGTGCAAGCGATGCTGACGTTATCTGGGCAGCACGTGTATCTACCGCCGGTGAACAATCGATGGATGAAATTGGTGAAGATCCAGCCCGCTCTGCTGGTCTGATTAATTATCTAGCTCGCGAACGACATGGGTCACCATTCGAACATACCTCTATGACCTTTTTTGTGTCAGCGCCAATTTTTGTATTCCGCGAATTTATGCGCCATCGAATCGCTTCATATAACGAAGAATCAGGTCGCTACCGCGAACTTAAACCCGTTTTCTATATCCCATCGAAGGATAGAAAATTGGTGCAAGTTGGCAAGACTGGCGCCTATACCTTTGTTGATGGCACTCCGGAACAGTATGAAGTCACCGTGCAAGCGATGAAAGATGCCTACGTGATTGCTTATGAGTCATATCAAAAAATGCTTGAGGCGGGTGTTGCTCGAGAAGTTGCTCGTGCAGTTCTACCAGTTGCAACATATTCATCTATGTATGTCACGATGAATGCGCGCGCACTCATGAACTTTTTATCGCTTCGAACCGCGCGTGAGGGTTCGCATTTTCCGAGCTATCCCCAGCGAGAAATTGAGATGGTGGCTGAAAAAATGGAAGCGGAATTCGCTAAATTAATGCCACTTACTTACGGAGCATTTGAAAAGTCTGGTCGTATCGCGCCTTAAGCGATAAGATGCCCAGATGAACACGCAGGCACCTTTCGGACGTTTAATCACCGCCATGGTGACCCCCTTCGATAAGGATGGGGCAATCGATTGGGATGGCGTCGCCACACTCGCACAGCACCTAGTTGATACTGGACATGACGGAATCGCAGTCAACGGTACAACTGGCGAGGCTCCAACTACGAAATCTTCAGAAAAACTTGAGATCATTAAAGTGGTCAAGAGTGTTGTGGGTAATAAGGCAAAGGTTCTCTCTGGCGCTGGTGATAATGAGACCGCATATACAGTCGAACAAGCTAAGCGTTCTCAAGAGGCAGGCGCTGATGGAATTTTGATTGTCACCCCGTATTACAACAAGCCTCCGCAAGCCGGTATCGAGGCCCATTTTCGCGCGGTTGCAGCAAGCACAGATTTACCAATCATGATGTACGACATTCCAGGGCGTACCGGAGTTGAAATCGAATCTGACACAATCGTGAAGCTCTTCGAAACAGTTGACAATATTGTTGCGCTCAAAGATGCCAAGGGAAACATTGCCGCCACATCATGGGTCATCAAACGATGTGGAATACCGGTTTACTCTGGTGACGATATCCTCAATCTGCCGTTCCTCTCTGTCGGAGCGGTGGGATTTGTTTCGGTCTGTGGCCATACAGTTGGACGTGAACTCAAGGAGATGTTGAATTCCTGGTTTGCTGGTGATGCCAAGCGCGCCCTTGAGATTCATCAGCAACTTCTACCTGTCTTTACAGGAACATTCCGCACGCAAGGTGCAATTTTGACCAAGGCAGCTATGAATCTGATGGGTCTTCCCGGAGGAACAACTCGACTGCCACTCGTTGATGCAACTGCTGCTCAGATCGAACAATTGCGTAAAGATCTGATCGCTGGTGGCGTCACTCTCAAAAACTAATGACACAACATCCTCATCCTGATTTAGGACTTCCATCCAAGTTAGTCGATGGTGGAATTCGTATTGTTGCCCTCGGCGGGATATCCGAGATTGGTCGCAATATGACTGTCTACGAAACTGCGGGCAAATTACTGGTAGTCGATTGCGGAGTGCTTTTCCCTGAAGATAACCAACCTGGTATCGATCTCATTCTTCCTGATTTTAGTTATATCCGAGATCGCCTCAATGATGTAGTGGGCATTTTTCTAACACATGGCCACGAAGACCACATCGGTGCGGTGCCTTATCTTTTGCGAGAGCGTGGGGATATACCTGTTTACGGTTCACCACTTACGGTGGCTTTGATTTCAGCAAAATGCAAGGAACATCGCATTTCTCCACTTACTCGTGAAGTACGTGAGGGAAATCGTGAGGACGTTGGACCATTTGAACTCGAGTTTGTGGCCGTCAATCATTCGATTCCAGATGCACTTGCGGTAGCAATTCATACAAGCGCTGGAACAGTTCTCCATACTGGAGATTTTAAGATGGATCAACTCCCACTCGATGGTCGCATTACTGATTTACGCACTTTTTCTCGCTTGGGAGATGAGGGAGTTGACCTCTTTTTAGTTGACTCAACAAATGCTGATATTCCAGGGTTTACTCCATCTGAACGCGAAATCATGCCAGCCCTTAATCGGGTGATTGCTTCGACGCAACGTCGTGTAATAGTTGCATCATTTTCATCTCACGTGCACCGAGTACAACAAGTTATTGACACCGCCGCATTGCATGGTCGGCGAGTGGCATTTATTGGGCGCTCGATGCTAAGGAATATGAAAATTGCTGAGGAGATGGGCTATCTCACTGTTCCACCGGGCATACTTTTTGATGCTCGTGAGCTGGATAATTATGATGATCGAGTTGTTTTAATCTGCACTGGTTCTCAAGGTGAACCGATGGCAGCACTCTCTCGGATGGCTAATGGAGATCACCAGATTCGTGTAGGTGACGGAGATACCGTAATTCTGGCATCCTCACTAATCCCAGGAAATGAAAATTCTGTTTATCGCGTCATCAATGAACTCACTCGGTTTGGGGCCAAAGTCGTACATAAAGCCAATGCGCTCGTTCATGTCTCTGGCCATGCAGCAGCAGGAGAGCTTCTCTATTGCTACAACATTGTGAAGCCTAAGTATGTGCTTCCAGTTCATGGAGAGTGGCGACATTTAAAGGCAAACGCCGAGATAGCTATTCAATCAGGAGTTCCTCGTGAAAACGCTTTTATTATCGAAAACGGAATAGTTGTAGATTTGGTCGATCATGCTGCCCAAGTAGCAGGAGCAGTCCCATGTGGCTTTGTCTACGTTGACGGCCAGAGCATTGGAGACATTACCGAGTCTTCCCTCAAAGATAGGCGGATATTGGGTGAAGAAGGATTTATCTCCGTCATTGTTGTGATCGAATCTCAAACAGGAAAAATCGTTGCCGGTCCAGATATTCATGCGCGTGGATTTAATGAGGATGCAGCGCTCTTTGACGAAGTGCGTGGACAGATTGAAGGCGCACTCAGAAGTGCTGTTGCAGAGGGCGTTAACGGTACTCATCAGCTTTCACAAGTTGTCCGTCGTACTATCGGAAGTTGGGTCGGACAAAAACATCGTCGTAGGCCCATGATCGTCCCAGTAGTCATTGAGGTGTAAGACGGCGCGCCTGCTTCAGCGGCATTTACCCTCCACCTAAGATTGAAGGTGTGGCTAAGAAGAAACGCACATCCCGAAAATCTTTTTTTTCGGTGCTATCCCAGGCGTTAGGCGGGATCTGGCGATTTCTTGCCAAAACTTTAGGTTCGGCGATTAGGTTTATTGCACGTGGTGCCCGAGATTTAGATCCAGCGCATCAACGCGATGGCGCAGCTCTTTTAGTTCTACTCATTTCTTTGGCGGCTTTTGCTGGTACATGGTTTCATGCAGATAATTTTGTGAGCCGCAATCTATATTCATTCTTTGTTGGCGCTTTTGGCGTAATCGGATTTACCTCACCAGTGGTTTTGCTTTACTTTGCAGTTCGATTATTTCGTAAACCCGAAGATAGCCATGCGACGGGTCGGATCACAATCGGAACACTTCTGCTTATCTTGAGTTCGACCGGTTTAGCCCATCTATTGAGCGGTTCTCTCGGCGCCAATAACCCAACGGGTGCGAGTGCAATCCGAGATGGGGGAGGCTTGCTTGGTTACTGGGTGGCCAAGCCTTTAGTTGCACTGATGACCTCTCTTCTTACCTATCCACTTTTAATAGCGCTCTTCTTCTTCGGAATTTTGATCATCACTGCAACTCCACTATCTAAAGTTGGAATTCGTGTAAAAGTTCTTGCCATCTGGCTCTGGTCAAAACGTCCACAGCGAGAAGAGAAAGAGTTTGAAATCTCAGATACGCCCGCCTTTGAATCTCCTGTAGTGGCCTGGAATCAAGAGGAAGAAATTGATGAGGAGGAGTTTGATCAAGAATTTACCGTTGAAATTCCTCGTGCACCATTGGACCAGCAATTAAAAGAAGCACCAAAATCGGAGAAAAGACCCGAGCAGCTGCTTCTTACTAGTGATGTGAAGTACGAACTACCTTCACAAGATCTCCTAAAGGTAGGCCCAACATCAAAAGCCAAATCTAAAGTCAATGATTCAGTGGTGGCTGCCTTGACTGAGGTTTTCCAACAATTTGAGATTGATGCGCAAGTCACCGGATTTATGCGCGGTCCTACAGTCACTCGCTATGAAGTTGAGTTAGGTAATGCCGTTAAAGTAGAGCGAATCACTGCGCTATCAAAAAATATTTCATATGCAGTTGCCAGCAGCGAAGTACGAATTCTTTCGCCTATTCCAGGAAAATCTGCCGTTGGAATAGAAATACCAAATGCAGATCGTGAAATTGTTGCGTTAGGTGATGTGATGCGATCAAGCGTTGCCGGGCAAGATCATCACCCCATGCTGGTTGCGCTGGGCAAGGACGTTGAAGGCAATTATGTGTGTGCGAACCTGGCCAAGATGCCTCACCTTCTTGTGGCTGGCGCAACCGGAGCTGGAAAGTCATCGATGATTAACGCGATGATCACCTCAATCTTGATGCGTGCAACGCCAGACGATGTGCGCTTGGTGCTCATTGATCCAAAGCGTGTTGAACTCACCGCTTATGAAGGTATCCCACATCTGATTACTCCAATCATTACCAATCCAAAGAAAGCAGCAGATGCTCTTACGTGGGTAGTGCGCGAAATGGATTTGCGTTACGAAGATTTAGCAACCTTTGGATTTAGACATATCGATGATTTCAATAAAGCAGTTCGTGCTGGAAAAGTTGTTGCACCACCTGGTTCCGATCGCATCGTAGAACCTTATCCATACTTACTTGTCATCATTGATGAGCTTGCAGATTTGATGATGGTAGCCGCCCGTGAAGTTGAAGAATCAGTGGTACGAATTACCCAATTGGCGCGTTCGGCTGGCATCCACCTTGTACTTGCTACCCAGAGACCTTCAGTCGATGTTGTTACTGGGTTGATTAAAGCCAATGTGCCCTCAAGACTTTCTTTTGCAACTTCATCACTTGCCGACAGTCGGGTTATCCTCGACAGCCCAGGAGCTGAAAAATTGATAGGACAAGGTGATGGATTATTTATTCCAATGGGTACAAGCCGGGCAATCCGCATTCAAGGTGCCTATGTATCAGAGCGCGAAATTGAAGCAGTTACAAACCATGTGAAGAAGCAATTGGCGCCACGCTACCGTGAAGATGTAATGCAAGTTGTGCAGTCAAGTAAGAACATTGATAAAGAGATAGGCGATGATCTAGACATTCTTATTCAAGCTGTCGAACTTGTAGTTGGCACTCAATTCGGGTCGACTTCAATGTTGCAACGCAAACTTCGAGTTGGCTTTGCTAAAGCAGGACGATTGATGGATCTCATGGAATCACGGGGAATCGTCGGACCATCCGAAGGATCCAAGGCAAGAGCCGTACTGGTTAAACCTGAAGAACTTGATTCTGTCTTGGCCACGCTCCGCGATTACTAAGACATCATCTCTGCTTCGGGTGTTATTTACGGGTGATTTACCTAAATGGGGGACACTTCCCGAGTCGAGCCAAGAAGGCTAAAGTTAGAATTGCCTCTCCACTTTCCCACTAAAGGCGGCGCCAAGTATGACTCTAGGTCAGCTCATTCGCGATGCTCGCATTGCTGCGCGCCTGTCCGTTGAGCAACTATCTGAAGCCACCAGTATTCGTATCGGTCTTCTCACGGAGATGGAAGAGAATAAATTTACCCATTGCGGTGGAGATACCTATGCGCGCGGGCACCTTCGAAATATTGCAAATAGATTAGGAGTTGATCCGCTCGTTTTTATCCAGTTGTATAACGAAGAGCACTCATTGGAAAGTCGCGCCATCGGAGACCTACTTATTGAAAATAGTGTCATGCAGGTGCCGCAAGAAAAGAAAACAATCTCCTGGAAAATACCAGCGGGAATATCACTTGCCGTACTCCTTATTCTAGGAATATCCCAAATTGTGATTGCCAATGTGGGTAATGAAACTCAACCTGCAAATGTATCGAAAGCCTCGCCAACTCCTTCTGCACCTGTTCCAACTCCGCCAGCCAAGGAGCAAGAATCAGTTGAAATGAAGGCAACACCTGATGGAAAAGTAACTTTGACCCTAAACGCAATTCGTGGCAATTCTTATATTGATGTCATCGTTGATGGCACCAGAGTAATCAAAGGATCTCTTTTTCAAGGTGATGTGAAAAATTTTGAAGGAACGAAAGCAATCAGTATCTATCTGAGCAACCCCGCTGGAGTTGATGTGACAGTTGATGGGCAATTACTACCTCCATTGGGAGGTCAAAATGAAGAGGTGCGTCGAACTTTTCGATAAAGGAGCAAGGTGAGTCTGGTTTAACCCTGTAATATCGCCCCATGTCCCGCACGGTTGCCATAGTCACTATGGGTTGTGCAAGAAATGAAGTTGACTCCGAAGAGCTAGCTGGGCGGTTAGCCGCCGATGGTTGGACTCTCGTCGATGATGTTGAAGCAGCTGAAGTTGCGGTGGTAAATACCTGTGGGTTTATTGAATCGGCTAAGAAAGATTCTGTAGACGCTCTGCTCGAGGCTAACTCTTTGAAGGGCCATGGCACCACCAGAGCAGTCGTTGCCGTGGGCTGCATGGCTGAGCGATACGGCAAAGAACTGGCGCAAGCGTTGCCTGAAGCTGATGCAATCTTGGGATTTGATGATTATCAAGATATCTCTGCGCGATTGCAATCGATTGTCAGCGGAAATGCGCACACTCCTCACATTCCGCGAGATCGTCGAGCTTTACTTCCTATTGCACCGGTAGATCGCGCACAAGTACGAGAAGAATCTTTTCAATCGGCTGTAGGCGCAGGTGGATCGCTCTTCCGTAAGCGTTTAGGTAGCGCACCGTGGGCACCGCTAAAGATTGCTTCTGGATGCGATCGACGTTGTTCGTTCTGCGCTATCCCATATTTTCGCGGCTCATTTATTTCTCGTCGTCCTACCGAAATTTTGCAGGAGGCCACTTGGCTAAGCCAAAATGGCGTCAGTGAACTTTTTCTTGTAAGTGAAAATACAACTTCATATGGCAAAGATCTAGGTGACCTCAAGCTGATGGAGAAGATACTGCCTGAATTTGCGCAGATTCCGGGAGTCGAACGCGTTCGCCTTTCATATCTTCAACCTGCAGAAATGCGACCTACCTTGCTGCAGGCGATGATTGAGACGGAGAAGGTGGCTCCTTATTTTGATTTGTCTTTTCAGCATGCCAGCCCCACCGTACTTCGTCGAATGCGACGTTTTGGAGACGCTGAAAAATTCCTACATCTGATTACTCAAATTCGGGCCCTTTCTCCCGAAGCAGGAATACGTTCCAATTTCATAGTGGGATTTCCTGGAGAAACAGAGCAAGACTTTAACGAATTAGCAGAATTTATTGCTGCGGCAAAGCTCGATGCCATTGGAGTTTTTGGCTATTCAGATGAGGACAATACCGAGGCGCTTAACTTGGGAGACAAGCTTGCAGAAGAGGTAATCCGCCAGAGAGTTGAGTCACTTTCTACACTTGCAGATGAAGTGGTTTCATTACGCGCTGCAAGTCGAATTGGCCAGGAAGTACGAGTTTTGATCGAAGATGAAGAGCTACAGGAGGGTCGTGCCGCCCATCAGGGGCCGGAAGTAGATGGAACAACATCTTTTATCGGAACCGATTTCACTGTAGGTGAGTATGTTGACGCAGTGATAGTTGATTCAATGGGCGCAGATCTGGTTGCCGAAGTACGGGGGATTGCATAGTGAATCTTCCAGGGTTCATCACTCCAAACACACTCACGGTGACCCGAATCGCTCTCATTCCTTTTGGGGTTTATACGCTCTTTCTTGATGGCGGAGATAACCCTAGTTATCAGATTCTTAGCTGGTGCATCTTCTTTCTTTTAGGTATGACAGATATTGTCGACGGAAAATGGGCGAGAAAATCGAATCGAATCACTGCACTCGGAGCTTTTCTAGATCCTGTTGCAGACAAGGCTCTTATTGGATCGGCCATGATCTCGCTCTCTATCCTAGATCGCTTTCCGTGGTGGATCACAATTCTTATCCTCGTTCGTGAAATCGGTATCACTATTTTTAGACTGATTGTTATCAAAGGTGGCGTAATCCCTGCAAGTAAAGGTGGAAAAATTAAGACGTTGATGCAGAATTTTGGCGTTGGCTTCTTTATCCTTCCTTTTCCTTCTTGGCTGGAGTGGTTTCGGGTAGCCTTTATTTCAATAGCAATAATTCTCACCGTTACTACTGCGTACGACTACATTCGAGCGTGGGCGCGAAGTCGTTAACTACATCTAGCGGAGTATGGAATACCAGAGTAAATTTGCGGCATGCCCACTTCTTCCCATGCTCGTCTCATTATCGAGCATCTGAAAGCTCGTGGTGAAACTGTTGCAATTGCAGAATCGTTAACCGCAGGGGGCGTCGGACATGCACTGACGACAGTTCCTGGTGCTTCTGCAGTTTTCTTAGGTGGAGTTATTTCGTATACATCGGATGTCAAAGTGAAGTTTCTAGGAGTTTCGCAGAGCACTATTGATCAATTCAGTGTTGTCAGTGAAGAAGTTGCTAACGAAATGGCAGCAGGTGTTCTCGACAGATTTGGGTCGACATGGGCGATAGCTACAACGGGAATAGCCGGCCCAGGTGATTACATGGGAATGAGAGAGGGAACGGTCTGGATTGCCATTAAGGGACCTATTTCGCAAACCTTGCATCTTCAACTAGATAGTGGGCGCGAAGGGGTGAGAACTGGGGCGATATCCAGCGCGATCGGCAACTTTGCGCGTATTCTTAGCTCAAGAAAATGAGGGGGAATTGCTATGACGCTTCTGCGTGAGGCCGTTGGCCACACACTTCGCAATGCGCGCACTGAACAATCGCGCACCCTCCGCGATGTTGCTCGTCAAGCTCGCGTTTCATTGGGGTATCTCTCAGAGGTAGAGCGTGGACAGAAAGAAGCATCCTCTGAACTTCTCAATGCAATCTGCGAAGCGCTTGGACTAACACTTTCTTCAGTGATGACAGGCGTTGCACACGAAATAAAGTCTCGTGAAAGCGCAAAGCTCTCCGTTGTCGACGCAGCCTAAATACTCTTTGCAAGGCGGCATCCATCGCCGGACCGAGAGCGCAATACTCTCGGCAACGAAAGATTTAATCGCCCAACACGGAGCTTCTAATATTTCAATGATTGAAATTGCCGATGCCTCAGAAGTCTCTCGGGCAACTCTCTACAACCATTATCGAGATAAGAGCGCTGTGCTCCTTGGTCTCATTGCTGCTGAGGTCAATCGACTTGTTGAGATGACAGAGCGCGCCGGAACGCCAGCAGATGTTCTCGAACTCTTATCATGTGAAATTTCTGCAGATCAGGCGCTTTGTGCAATGCGAGTCCATGATCAGGATCTTCTGATAACTATCATGACACGTTCTGATAATCCGCTCTATCTTGTACTTGCGCAGCGCATCTTTGAGGCAACAAAGTCGGAGGCAGGGACCGGCTTAGCCATGCGCTGGTTGTTAGGTCAGGTCATGCAACCCATCACTCCACAACAATCTCGAGAGCAAGCTGAATTTTTGGTTGAGCGAACTCTTTTCTAGAGAGTAATGGTGTATGCGAATCTCTGATTTACGTGAACGATTAACGCTTTCATTTGGGCAAGCCTGGGCGCCGTCTTTCTCTGAGGATATTGCGCTGAGTGAATTGGGTTCCATGACAGTCAATGAAGCTCTTAAAGCTGGTCATGAGGCCGATGAGATTTGGCGTGCAGTATGTAAGCAATGCCCTGATGAAACTGAAAAATATAGATAGAACCGATGCCCGTCACAACAGTTGTCGTGGGCCAGAAAGCTGCAAAGCCTGCCCTCGTTTTGATTCACGGTTTGGGTTCAGCCGGCACAATTTGGAAATCACTTTTGAATGGACTCGAAGATCACTTTGTCGTGTATCCAGTAGATCTTCCCGGCCATGGGGATGCGCCTTTAGCAGATCGTGAATTAAGTCCACGAGCTCTAGCTGCTGCAATTGCGCAGATGCTGGAGAGAGAACATCACGTTAATGAATTTCATGTTGCTGGTAATTCACTCGGAGGATGGATCGCCCTAGAGCTTGCTGCGCTACATCCTGAAAGAGTTAAGAGCGTGACAGCGTTAGCACCTGCTGGTCTTTGGTTAGAGGGGCCAACCCAGATTCTTCCTCCCAGTATCTTTGCTCGTATTCTGGCAAAGTGTGCGCAATATTTCTTAAGACTTGCCTATCATCTACCTCCGCTCAAGGCGATGGGCTATCGCAAAATTACCCATTTATGGCGAGAACTCTCTTTTGAATCTTGTAAAGATTCAGTTATCGCAATGGCAAAATCAACCGGATACATGCCGGTTTGGCGCGCACTAAGAGGCAAGAAATTTGATTCCACTATCTCTGAAAAAGTTCCAATAAAGATTGTCTTTGGCGATTACGACCTGACTCTGCCGCATCCCCGAGCACAAGAGAGAGCGGTTGCGCCAGCACATGCAGAGTGGATTACAGTTGAAAATTGTGCCCATGTGATCATGTGGAACTATCCGCAATTAACCATAGATTTCATCACTAGCCACCTCGCTAGACGGGCGTGATCTGAGCCTGGCTCGGCGGGGCTGGCACGACACGCCCATGTGCGTTGTCAGTGGCTCCTGCTACCTTTCGAACAGATGTTCGGATACCCTTTACCTACATCCAGCCAGAGCGGTGCTCTACATGTCGCCCACAGCGTCTCTATAACGCCAAGGGCAGTCGCAGAGATTTTCCGTACCTTCTGGGCCGAAAACCAACGGCTGCGCTCGCAGGCGTTCGAAATGAAATGGAGAAGATAGTGGCTACTGAAAAAGCAAAGCCAGAAGATAAAAATGTATCTGATCGCCAGAAGGCGTTAGATACCGCACTCGCTCAAATCGAACGACAGTTTGGTAAGGGCTCAGTAATCAAGATGTCTGAGAAGCAAGCTCAGATAATCGAAGTAATTCCAACCGGCTCCATCGCTCTCGATGTCGCGCTAGGAATTGGCGGCCTCCCACGTGGTCGCATTATTGAAATTTATGGACCTGAAAGCTCAGGTAAGACAACTTTGACGCTTCATGCAATTGCAAATGCACAGAAGGCAGGCGGAATTTGTGCATTTATTGATGCAGAGCATGCATTCGATGCTGAATATGCAAAGAAGTTAGGCGTTGATATCGATGCTCTTCTCGTCTCTCAACCAGATACTGGTGAACAAGCGCTTGAAATTATGGATATGTTGATTCGCTCCGGTGCACTTGATCTCGTCGTAGTCGACTCTGTGGCGGCGCTAGTTCCACGCGCTGAAATTGAAGGCGAAATGGGTGACTCTCACATGGGTCTGCAAGCTCGCCTCATGTCTCAGGCTCTACGCAAAGTTACAGGTGCGCTTCACCAGTCAAAGACAACTGCAATCTTTATCAACCAGTTGCGCGAAAAAATTGGAGTCTTCTTCGGTTCACCTGAAACCACTACCGGTGGAAAGGCTCTTAAATTCTATGCATCTGTCCGCATGGATATTCGTCGCATCGAAACACTCAAAGATGGACAGGAATCTGTTGGTAACCGCACTCGCGTAAAGGTCGTCAAGAACAAGATGGCTCCACCATTTAAGCAGGCAGAGTTTGACATTATCTACGGAGTTGGAATCTCTCGCGAGGGATCACTTCTCGATATGGGCGTTGAACTCGGTATCGTCAAGAAATCTGGAGCTTGGTATACCTACGAGGCAGATCAATTGGGCCAAGGCAAAGAGAATTCACGTGCATTCTTGATTGATAATCCTGATCTTGCTAACGAGATCGAGAAGCGCATTCGCGAATCATTCGTCCCTGTCACAGTAGATCCAGCGCTCATCGCTGAAATTGATGAGGCGACAGCAGAGGTTGAGTTCTAATTTCTCTCCAATTTGCAAAGGTAGAAAGAGGCGAGGGCTCTGACCCTTACGACATTGCTCACACTATCGCGCTCAATGCGTTGGTAGCACGTGCAAAGAGTAAGGGCGAGCTCCTCGCTCACCTCAAATCTCGTGGGATCGAAGATGATGTAGCTCAGGCCGTGATCTTTCGTCTACAAGAGAGCGGTTTGATTAATGATCGCGATTTTGCCCTAGCCTGGGCTTCCTCTCGCCATTCACATAAGAAGTTATCAAAGAGAATTATCGCAGGGGAGCTGCGACAAAAAGGTGTTACTCAAGAGCAGATAGATGAAGCTTTAGACGGCATCGATGATGAGTCAGAGTATCGGGCAGCGTTTGAGCTAGCATTTAAAAAATTTAACACTATGTCGCGCCTTGAACCAGATGTTCAGATTCGTCGCATCCAATCGCTATTAGCGCGAAAAGGTTTTAGTTTTGGAGTAATTTCACGGGTTCTTCGAGAACTCGACCTACTAAAAAATTAAATTACTTTCCGCTCTTCAAATGCTCTGTTAGTCGCTCAGCGGTGGCTACAACTGCAGCTGCATGAAGTCTTCCTGGCTGACGACCTAGCCGTTCAATAGGTCCGCTGATTGATACAGCAGCAATAACCTTTCCATTAGGTCCGCGAACTGGAGCAGAGACTGAGGCAACGCCTGCTTCACGTTCTCCCACCGATTGCGCCCAACCACGTCGACGATCTGCGGCAAGGTGAGCTGCCGTATAGCGCGCGTTCTTTAATCCGCGATGAATCTTCTCGGAATCTTCCCAAGCCATCAAAATCTGAGCCGCCGAACCTGCCTGCATTGTCAGAGATGCGCCCACTGGAACTGAATCGCGCAAACCTGAGAGACGTTCTGCAACTGCAACACAGATACGAATATCTCCTTGACGTCGATAGAGCTGAGCCGATTCACCCGTTGCATCACGAAGAGCTGCGAGTGCAGGCGCTGCTGCGGCGATGAGACGATCTTCGCCAGCTGCCGCTGACAATTCACTGGAGCGGGGACCGATAATGAAACGGCCATTGAGATCTCTTGCAACGAGGCGATGAAATTCCAGCGCAACAGCGAGTCGATGCGCAGTAGGACGTGCGATACCGGTAGCTGCCACCAACTCAGCGAGGGAGTGGGGACCGGATTCGAGGGTGGCAAGAATCGTCACGGCTTTATCTAAGACGCCAACTCCGCTATTCTTCTTATCCACGGAGTGATATT